>JGI24023J19991_10000719_pt1 | contig 26029 bp, 25 predicted proteins | sample Cruoilmetagenom1_FD_19991 | JGI IMG/M metagenome (IMG submission 19991) | reverse complement strand
TATGCCATCGACCGCTACGTGAAGGAAACGGGGCGTCTTTATGCGGTGCTGAATCGCCGCCTGGCGGATCGGGACTTCGTTGCCGGCGACTATTCCATCGCGGATATGGCCAGCTATCCGTGGATCGTTTCGCACGAGCGGCAAAGCCAGGACCTGAACGACTTCCCGCACATCAAGCGCTGGTTCGAGACCATCGCCGCACGGCCAGCGACGGTGCGCGCCTACGAGAAGGGCAAGGCCCTGAACAAGAATCCAACCGTCAGCGAGGACGCAAAGAAAATTCTCTTCGGTCAGGGGCCTGAGTTAATCAAGTCCTGAATAACAGCAAGAACCGGATATCTGGAAACGTCGAACCGTGGCGTTGTGCCGCAGCCATCAATCTTGAAATTAGAGGACCATGAGTATGAAAATCGAAGGATCAGTTGCACTCGTCACCGGCGCCAATCGGGGCATCGGCAAGTCCATCGTCGAGGCCCTGCGCGACCGCGGTGCCGCCCGTATCTACGCCACCGCGCGCGACGTTGGCGCTCTCAACTCTCTTGTCGCTACTGATCCAGAGCGGATCATACCCTTGGCGCTGGACGTGACCGACCGGACAGTCGTGCGGGCGACCGCGGAGAAAGCCAAGGACGTTACTTTGCTCGTCAACAATGCCGGAACCGCCCACTTCACCGGTTTCATGAGCACCGATGATCCCGCGACCGCCCAAGCGGACATGGATGTAAATTATTTCGGCACCCTGTCCATGATCCGCGCCTTCGCGCCCAACCTCAAAGCCAACGGCGGCGGCACCATTGTGAACCTCGCGTCGATCGCGAGCTTCGTGAACTTTCCTGTTCTCGCATCCTACAGCGCCTCGAAGGCGGCCAACCATTCACTAACTCAGGGCGTGCGTGCCGAGTTGAAGGCGCAAAGTACGCTGGTGGTCGGCGTCTACCCCGGGCCGATCGATACGGATATGGCCCGCGACTTCGATGCGCCAAAGGCACCGCCAGCGCAGGTCGCCACGGCAATTCTCGACGCCGTAACGAATGGCACCGAGGATGTATTTCCTGATGAGACAGCAGCCGGTCTGCACGCGGGCCTGCAAAGCGACCCCAAGGGCACAGAGCAGCATGTCGGCGAGATGCTGCCCAGCTAGCGCCTGAACCGGCCGACCAGTTCCAGGTGGCCTGACCACGGGAACTGGTCGACCGGCACGACCTCGATCAGCGCGTAGCCACCATCGATCAGGATCCGCGCATCGCGGGCGAATGTTGCGGGGTTGCAGGAGACCGCTACCACCGTCGGCACCGTCGATGCGGCCAACATCGTCACCTGCTCCTGGGCGCCGGTGCGTGGCGGATCAAAGACCACCGCGTCGAACTCGTTTAGCTCGACCATAATCAGCGGATCACGGGCAAGATCGCGCTCCTCGACGGAGACGCGGCCAGCCAAATCCGCCCGACGCGCTGCCGTCCAGAGGGCGGCCAAGGCGGCGCTGTCGCCCTCCACCGCGTGTACCCGGTGCTGCTTGGCCAAGGGAAACGTAAAAGTACCGCAACCCGCGTAAAGATCGGCGACCCGCCGTGCTTCTGCTGGCACACCGTCCAGCACCGCCTCGACCAGCTGCTTCTCGCCGACGGCGGTCGGCTGCAAGAAACCGCCAGGCGGCGGCTCCACGGTCACATCGCCAAAGCGCAACACAGGCGGCCGGCGGATCGCGACCGGTTCGGGTTGCGCCGCCTCGCCGGGGCGCGGTGTGTGCGCCCATGACAGTCGTGCTAGATCGGCGGCTTGTGCCAGATCGGCCAGGGCTTCTCGAGCCTCCAAGGCCGGCACGGTACGGGAGAGGATCAGCACGTCCAGTCCGTTGTCCGTTTCGCTGGCGGTCACGGCGGCGCTCTCCCCGTCCGCCATCAGAACCTCGAGGGCCATGCGCAAGGGCGGTAGCAAGGCCAACAGTCCTGGCGTGACCAGTAGGCAGGTGTCGAGGTCGACCACCGTGTGGCTGGCACGCTCGTGCAGGCCAAGGCGCAGGCGACCGCCCTTCTTTGCGGCGGCCAGCACCATGCGCCGGCGGGTCTGCTGGCCAACCCGACGCAACGGCATTACGGATGCATCCGTAATGCCACGTTGCGCCAGGGCGCGACCGACCAGCGCCTGTTTCCATTCCACATAGCCGGCCTCATCCAGGTGCTGCAGAGCGCACCCGCCGCAAAGGCCGAAATACGGGCACGGCGGCAGCGCGCGGCCCGGTCCTTCGGCGAGGAGTTCCACGGCCACGGCACGCAGGCCACCGGTATGCTCGCCGGTGATACGCGCCAGCACCCGGTCACCGGGAACTGTGAAAGGGACGAAGACCGGCCGTCCATCGACAATGCCAAAGCCATCGCCACGCGCCCCGATGGCCTCGATCACCAGCTCGATCTGCCGCCCACCGCCTTTGCGCGCCCGCCGCCTCATGCACGACCCCTCCGCTATACTTGAAAGTCTAACAGGTAAGCCAACGCCGCACCCGCGATCTTGCAGGCTAGACAACGCGCGCTGAGGCGCCTATGACCACGGCCATGCGGATTATCATGTTTCTCCTCAAATCTCTCGTCGGGCTGTTCGCCGCGATCGGCTTCCTGATCGTCGCCGGCATCGTCGTGTCGGCCCTGCTGTGGCGGCAGTTGGAGCCGCTCGCGACCGGCGCTCGGGTAGAGATCCCGCCGGCCACCATCCTGACCCTTGACCTGGCTGCGGGCATCATCGAGACACAGCCCGACAGCCCGCTGGCCCGCGCCTCCATGGGCGATGTGCTGGTCATGCGCGATGTTCTGGAGGCGTTGGACGCCGCTGGCCGCGATCCGCGGGTGCATGGCCTCATGCTGCGCAGCGGCCGCGGTTCCCTCGGATTGGCCGATGCGCAGGAGTTGCGTGATGCCATCGCGGATTTTCGCCGCCAAGACAAATTTGCCCTGGCCTTTGCCGAGAGTTTCGGTGAGGGCGGCGATCGCAGCATCGACTACTACATTGCCAGCTCGGCCGAGACCATCTGGATGCAACCCTCCGGCGACCTGGCGCTGACCGGCCTGGCGCTGCAAAGCCCGTTTCTGCGCGGCCTTCTGGATAAGATCGGCGTCTCCCCGCGCCTCGACCAGCGCGAGGAGTACAAGGGCGTCATGAATATGTTCACCGATACGGCCATGCCCGAACCGCAGCGGCAAAACCTGCAGCAACTGGCGGACTCCTGGCTTGGTCAAATTGTTACGGGCAGCGCCGAGGACCGGGGCATGGCGCCGGAAACTTTGCGCGCCCTCGTCGACCAAGCGCCGTTCAGTGCCGAAGCGGCCAAGAATCACGGGCTGATCGACCGCATCGGGTATCTGGACGAGGCGCGCGCCGCGGCGCTGGGGAGCGGCCCGGACGGTGGCGCGGCTGAGTTCTTGAACATCGCTGATTATGCTCGGGCACAACGCGCGCGGGTGAAAGATGAGGACGGCGCCGTGGTGGCGCTGGTCTATGGCCTGGGCCCCATCGCTCTGGCGAAAAGCGAGAACGACCCGGTGTTCGGATCGCTGGTGATGGGCGCCGATACGGTCGCCAAGGCCATACGCGATGCGGTGGAGGACCCGGAGGTGCGGGCGATCGTCTTCCGCATCGACACCCCCGGCGGCTCGTATATCGCCTCGGACGTGATCTGGCGCGAGGTGCGCCGGGCCCGTGACGAAGGCGTTCCGGTTATCGTCAGCATGGGCAACGTCGCCGCCTCGGGCGGGTATTTCGTGGCCGCGCCGGCGCATGCCATTGTCGCTCAACCGGGTACGATCACCGGCTCCATCGGAATCGTCGCCGGCAAGATGGTGTTCGCGGGCCTGTGGGACAAGATCGGCGTATCGTGGGGCGGCGTAAAGGCCGGCGCCAACGCCGATATGTGGAGCGCCAACGAGGATTTCTCGCCCGCCGCCTGGGCCTACATGCAATCGATGCTGGACCGGGCCTACGAGGATTTTACCGGCAAGGTCGCGGAGGGCCGCGGCTTGTCGACCGAGGAGGTCCTTAAGGCAGCGAAAGGCCAGGTCTGGACCGGCGAGGATGCCAAGGCCCTTGGCCTGGTCGACACCCTGGGCGGCCTGCGCACGGCCAAGGCCGTGGCGGCCGAAGTTTCCGGCATCAGCCCCGGCGAGCCCATGCGTTTCAAGGTATTTCCGGCCGAGCGCGATCCGATCAAAGCCCTCCTGGAACAAGTGATGTCCGGCGAGATGCGCAGTCCGGCACTCCGCACCCTGGCACGCGCTATGCAGGCGCTAGCCCCGCTTCTGCAAGCCATCGAGACACTGACCGGAGCGCCGCGCGGCCCCGTCCTGCAAGCACCCGACTTGCGCCCGGCCGGTTAAGCGTCACGCGCCGCGGCGATGAGGAATTCCTTGTTACCCTTGGGGCCGAGGATCGGGCTTTCAGTCACACCGATAACGCGCCATCCGGGTTGCGTCGCGAGCCAGTCGGCAATGCGGGCGCACACCTCCTCGTGCAGGGCGGCATCGCGCACCACGCCGCCCTTGCCGACGCGGCCCTTGCCGACCTCGAACTGTGGCTTGATGAGCGCGATCAGGCGGGCTCCCGGCGCTGTCAGGGCCATGGGTGCCGGCAGGATAGTTTCGAGGCCGATGAAACTGGCATCGCAGACGACTAGGTCGATCGGATCGGGCACCTCGGCGTGACCCAGGTGACGGGCGTTAACACCCTCGAGGACCACGACGCGCGCATCGCCGCGCAGCTTCCACGCCAACTGACCCTTGCCCACATCCACAGCGAACACCTTAGTGGCACCGCGACTGAGCAAGACGTCGGTGAAGCCGCCGGTCGAGGCGCCGATGTCCAGGCAAACGAGGCCCGCGGGGTCGATGGCGAAATGGTCCAGGGCCTTGACCAGCTTCAGGCCGCCGCGACTGACCCACGGATAATCGCGGCCACGCACCTCCAGCGCCGCGTCGGCGGCGAGCATCTGCCCCGGCTTGTCGATGCGCGTTTCGCCGGAAAAAACGAGGCCCGCCATGATTAGGGCCTGGCCCCGGGTGCGGCTTTCCGCCAGCCCACGCTCCACCAGAGCCGCATCGGCGCGCTGCCGCTGCGCGCTCATCCCGTGTCCGCGAGCGCGGGCAATACGGACTCGCGCCGATGGAAGCGCCAGACCGCCAGACCGGCGACAACCGCCAAACCCACGGCCAAGCCGATCCAGACCCCCTGCCCGCCCAGATCCAGCCAAAAGGCGAGTGCCGCCGACGTCGGCAAGCCGACGATCCAATACCCGAATATGGCCAGAAACATCGGTATCCGGGTATCCCGCAAGCCGCGCAGGGCGCCGGCAGCGATAGCCTGTGACCCATCGACAAGTTGAAACAGCGCCGCGATCAGCAGGAAGGAAACCGCCAGTCCAACGACCGGCGCGTTTGCCACCTCATCGATGTCAAGGTAGAGGCCGACCAACCATTCGCCGGCGAACCAGAACATACTGGCCGAAATCGTTGTGCAGGCGATTCCCAGCCATAGCGCAACCCAGCCGGCCCGGCCAACCGCCTGGCGATCCCGCGCGCCCGCGGCCAACCCCACCCTGGCGGTTACCGCCTGGCTGATCCCAAGGGGAATCATGAAGGCCACCGCCGCGCATTGCAGGGCGACGGCGTGCGCGGCTAGTTCGGCCGTACCGATCAAACCCATGAGGATACCGGCCGCGCCGAACAGGGATGATTCGGCAAGAACCATCAAGCCGATGGGTGTCCCCAGCCGCAACACCTCGACAAACCGCGGCCAGTCGGCGCGCCAAAACCGGGCGAACAACCCATAGCGGCGCAACCGTCGATCCCACAAGACGAAGGCAATCAGGGCCAACGCCATGAAGGCATCGACGACCGACGTGCTCACGCCGGCGCCGACGAGTTCCAACCGAGGAAAGCCGAAATTTCCGAACATAAGCGCGTAGTTGCCAAGGGCATTCACCCCAATGCCGACGACCATGATCACAAATACCGCGCGCGGCCGCGAGTGGGCGGTTAAGAAGCCACGCAGCACAATCAACCAAAGCAACGGAACCAGACCCCATAGCGCGGCACGCAGATAGCCCTGCGCCAACGCCGCCAGTTCCGGCTTTTGGCCGAGCAGGACAAAGATGGCGCCCGACTGCCAGAGGGGAATGGCGAAGGCGGCGCCGACGGCGGTAGCGACCCAGAAGCCCTGCCGGACCGAGCGGCGAACGCCGCGAAAATCGCGGGCGCCCAACGCCTGTGCCGCCATGGGCGCCACCGCCGTCGCGACGCCGAAACCGAAATGCATGATGGGCATGTACAGAGCGCTGCCGAGGGCACCGGCGGCCAGTTGTGTCGGGCCCAGCCACCCCATCATGATGACGTCGGTGGTCGCCATGGCGATCGCCGCCAGCTGCGAACCGACCAGGGGCAGCGACAGGATGAGCATCGCCCGCGCCTCGCGCCACCATAGCGATAGCCCATCGGCGGACGACACCGCGCGTGCGGCGACCGCCGCGCTGCTGGTACGTTCTCGGAACATGGGCCCAACTATGACGTATTCCGGCGGCGAGCAATAGCCGTCGGATTAGCGGGCCCAACGTGCACCCGCCGAAGTAGCGGAGAGTGGCCCGGAATTAGGCTCGGGCGGGCGACTCCACTTGCTCTCGGCCTAGCGCCTGGAGTGCGGCGGTAACGATACTTTTGGCATCAAGGCCGGCTATCTCGTATTGCTTCTCCGGCTTGTCATGGTCAATGAAAAAGTCCGGCAGCGTCAAGGGCCGGATCTTGAGTCCGGAATCGAGCACGCCGCTTAACGCTAGATCCTGCATGACGAAGCTGGCAAAGCCACCGATGGACCCCTCCTCCACGGTGATCAGCACCTCGTGCTCGCGCGCCAGGCGACGGATCAGATCATGATCCAGCGGCTTGGCGAAACGGGCATCGGCGACCGTGGTCGAAAGGCCACGGGCCGCCAGTTCGTCGGCGGCTTTAAGCGACTCCTGCAGACGCGTGCCATAGGAGAGGATCGCCACCGTCGCGCCCTCGCGCACGATGCGGCCCTTGCCGATCTCCAGCGGCGTGCCGCGCGCCGGCATCTCGATACCGGTCGCCTCGCCACGCGGATAGCGGAAAGCGCTCGGGCGGTCGTCGATCTGCACGGCGGTTGCCACCATGTGCATCAGCTCCACTTCGTCCGCCGCCGCCATCAGCACGAAGTCTGGCAAGCACCCGAGGTAAGCGATGTCATAACTACCTTGATGGGTAACCCCGTCGGCGCCAACCATACCGGCGCGGTCGATGGCAAATCGTACCGGCAGGCTTTGAATCGCCACGTCATGCACGACCTGATCATAGGCGCGCTGCAGGAACGTGGAGTAGATCGCCGCAAAGGGCTTGTAGCCTTCGCACGCCAGGCCGGCGGCGAAGGTGACTGCGTGCTGTTCGGCGATGCCGACGTCGAAACAGCGGTCGGGAAACCTATCGACGAACTTGTTCAGTCCGGTCCCCGAGGGCATGGCCGCCGTAACGGCGACGATTTTATCGTCATGCTCCGCCTCGGCGATCAGGCCTTGCGCAAAGACATTCTGATAGGCCGGCGCCTTGGGCGTCGCTTTGGCCTGCTTGCCGGTGACCACGTCGAACTTGGAGACGCCGTGATACTTGTCGGCGGCGGCTTCCGCCGGCTCGTAGCCCTTGCCTTTTTGCGTAACCACATGAACCAGGACCGGGCCGTCGTAGTCGGCATCGCGCGCGTTTTTGAGCACCGGCAGCAGGTGATCCAGGTTGTGCCCGTCGATGGGACCGACATAGAAGAAGCCCAACTCCTCGAAGAGCGTGCCGCCGGTGAACAACCCGCGGGCATACTCCTCGGCCCGCTTGGCGGCTTTCTCCAGCGGGCGCGGGAAGCGTTTCGCGACGACTTTGCCCAGGTGCCGCATGGACTGATACGGGCGCGAGGAAATGAGCTGCGATAGATACGCGCTCATGGCACCGACCGGCGGCGCGATCGACATGTCGTTATCATTGAGGATGACGATCAAGCGGCTGTTCATGGCGCCGGCGTTGTTCATCGCCTCGTAAGCCATCCCGGCGCTCATGGAGCCGTCGCCGATAATGGCGATCACGTTATTGTCGCCACCTGCCAAATCGCGGCCCACGGCGAAGCCGAGGCCGGACGAGATCGAGGTCGAGGCATGCGCCGCACCAAACGGGTCGTATTCGCTTTCCTTGCGGCTGGTAAAACCGGAAAGCCCGCCACCCTGGCGCAGCGTGCGAATGCGGTCACGCCGNCCGGTGAGAATTTTGTGNGGATAGCACTGATGACCGACGTCCCAGATGAGCCGGTCACTTGGGGTATCGAAAACATAGTGGGCCGCCACGGTCAGCTCGACCACACCAAGGCCGGCACCGAGATGCCCGCCGGTGACCGAGACCGCATCGATCATTTCCTGCCGCAACTCGTCGGCGAGCTGCCGCAGCTGATTTTCCTCCAAGCGACGCAGATCCGCCGGGTCCGCAATCTGATCCAGAAGCGGCGTCTTGCTGTTATGACCAACCTGACTCACGAGAAACCCCTTGTACTGTCTTACCCAGGTTCTGTCTTACCCAACGATACCGTCAACACTGCCCCGCTCCCGCCTGAGATCAGGCAAGGGACTAAGATCGGCGTTCCACGACAAAATGGGCTGTCCCTTTTAGAACCTCCGCCTTTTTTCCGAAGATTTCAAGCTGAGCGCACGCCCGCGTCACCAGTTCGTGAGCCTTGGCGCGCGCTGCCCCAGCGCCCAGAAGGCCCAGGAATGTCGCCTTGCCGGCCGCATCGTCTTGGCCTGTCGGCTTGCCCAATTCCTCCGGCGTACTCTCGGAATCAAGCAGATCATCGATGATCTGAAAGGCCAATCCTAAATCCCGCGCATAGGCTTGCAGAGCGGCACGTGCCGCCGCATCCGCGCCACCGAGAATCGCGCCGGCTTCGCACGAAAATGTGATTAGCGCGCCGGTCTTCAGGCTTTGTAGCCGGGTAATGCCGTCGAGATCGAGGCCCGCGCGCTCGGGTGACAGATCGATCATCTGACCCCCAACCATGCCCGCCGCACCGGACGCTGCCGCCAAGCCGGCGACCAAGGCGGAACGCACGGCGGGGTCCGGATGGCAATGCGCATCGGCGAGCACGGCAAAGGCCTCCGTCAGCAGACCATCGCCGGCGAGAATCGCCGTCGCCTCGTCAAAGGACTTGTGCACGGTCGGCCGGCCGCGGCGCAAATCGCTGTCATCCATGGCCGGCAAATCGTCATGGATGAGCGAATAGCAGTGCACCATCTCGATGGCGACGGCGCAGTCCAAGGCCTGCTCCGGCGCAACGTCGAACAGGGCGGCGGATTCGATAGCCAGAAAGGGCCGCAGGCGCTTGCCCCCGGAGAGCGCGCTATAGCGCATCGCCTCGATCACGCGGCCGCGCGGCCCATCGGCCGGCGGCAGCAGCGCATCGAGCCGTCGGGTCACGGCCTCGGCCCGCCGCGCCATGCGATCGAGCAGATCGTCCGCCCCAACCGCCTCAGCCCGCATCAAAGTCTTCCGTTTTGACCTGACCGCCAGGACCGAGGCTGATTTTCTCAATTTTTTCCTGCGCCTCGCGCAGCTTTGCCTCGCAATGCTGCTTGAGCGCGGCGCCGCGCTCGTAGGCGTCGATAGCCTCATCCAGGCGACCCTCGCCGGATTCCAGCTTGGAGACGATCTCCTTCAGCTCTTCGAGCGCCTGCTCGAAGCTCATCTTGTCGATGTCCGGGCGGCCGTCTTTGCGCGCCATTCTCATTTCCCCCGTCAGAGACGTGTAGCGATCTTAAGGAGCCGGTTGGTTGGCTACAACCACCGCGCGCCAGGCTAAGCCGTCAGCAGCGTCCGCACATGGGCAGCGGCGCTGGCAGCCAGAGCGTCGAGGTCATATCCGCCTTCAAGTGTCGAAACAAGCCGGCCTTGGCAATGAATTTCGGCCACCGCCATGAGCTCGGCGGTCGCCCAGGCAAAATCGTCCGTCGTATAGCAGAGGCTAGCCAGTGGATCGTCCACGTGCGCGTCGAAACCTGCCGAAACCAGAAGAAACTCGGGCGCGAAACGGTCCAACGCCGGCAGGACGGCCTCGCTCATGGCCTGGCGGAACGCCGCCGATCCCGCCATGGGCGGCAGGGGCACGTTGAGGATGTTGCCATCGACACCACGTTCCTCCGCCAGGCCCGTCCCCGGATAAAGAGGCGATTGGTGCGTGGAGGCGTAGAACAAGTCGCGGTCCGGCCAGAATCGGGCCTGGGTGCCGTTGCCATGATGCACGTCGAAGTCCATGACCGCGATGCGTTGCAGCCCGTGGGCCGCCCGCGCGTGCAAGGCCCCCACGGCAACGCTGTTGAACAGGCAGAAGCCCATCGCCCGTTTGGGCTCGGCATGGTGGCCGGGCGGGCGCACGGCGCAGAACGCGTTCGCCGCCTCGCCGGCCATCACCGCATCGACGGCGGCGCAAACGGCACCGGCGGCGCGCAAGGCCGCCTCGCCCGAGCCGGGAGAGAGGTAGGTATCCGGATCAAGGTTGACCAAACCCTCCACCGGCACCGCGTCGAGAATCTCGTCGACGTAGGCGTTGGAATGGGCCCGCGCCACCTGCGCCTTGTCGGCAAGCGGCGCCTCGCGCCGGTCGAGGTCGGCGAATTCCGGCGCCTCCAGCGCCTCCAGCACCGCCTTGAGGCGAGCTGGGCGCTCCGGATGCATCATACGGCCCGGGTCATGGCCAAAACAGGCCGAATGGGTGAATAACGCTGTGGTCATCGGATTCTCCGCCGGGGGCTCCGGGGCGCTAGTGTTAGCCGCGCCGACAGCCGATGACCATACGAATTTGTCGAGTTGCCCGGTTCAGATCACGGCGGCACGTCCGACCGGCCGGCTGGCAAGGGCCCGGCGCAGGGAAATAATGTGCAGGAGAATGGACAGCGGCACGACGAAAAGCGGAATCATGACCAATGGATAGGTGTTTATCAGCGTATTGTGCGTGCCCTGCGCCAGCATCTGAAAACGGCCGGGGGAGCTCAGGAACCCGGTCGCCACGGCTACCATGAGATCGCCGATACCGGCGATATTCCACGCGATTACCAGCCCGCGCGCGCCGGCATAGCCGCGCGCGGCGGCATAGGCGACTGGCAACGCGGCTATCCCAACCAGCACATCCCCAATGCCGGCTGGTAAGGCAAATACACCGGGCAGCAGACTGTACCCGTAGAGATAGAGGAAAATGGCGCCGACCACTCGGTAGAGCTGGACGCCAACGATCCACGACTGAGGAACCCTCGCCAGCACCTCAGCAAGACGCCGCGACGTCAAAATGACGGCAATCCCGGCAAGCAAAGGCAAGCTCATGCCAATGGCCATGTTCGGAACTAGTGGCTGGCTTCGCTGTCCGCTGTAGGCGTTCGGCCCGAAAACATCAGCCTGAGCCAAACCGTAGTCGACGGCGAACCATGCCGCTAGGGCTATGGCAATGACCGCCACGACACGCTGATGGCGCTCTCGCGCCGCGGGCTCGCCGGGACGGGTTCGGCGCAAGCCCAGGAGCAACAGCAGTGCGACCACAATGGAATTGCCGATCACAATCGGTTCAACAATGAATATCGGGTCGGCTGTCATGTTCCACCCCACGTCTAACCCGTGAATGCCCAACAACGCCAGCCACAGGCGTTGCCCAGTTTTCTGCGGTTCTTAGGCCAGAAACCCTGGTTTGAGCCGGGGGAACCATCATGTCGCAAAGTTCGTAATTTTCTAATTTATAGTGACTTCTTTTTTTGTTGTCACTTGTTTTAATGACCTCCAAATCGTATCCTCCGGCGGTGAATACGCAGACAAATCAGACTTGCCCGGTGGCACGGGCGCTGGACGTTGTCGGGGAGAAGTGGACCCTGCTGATCCTGCGTGACCTGTTCCGGCACGAGGCGCGCCGATTCCAGGACTTCCAGACCGCCCTCTCGGGCATCGCGCCGAATACGCTTTCGGCACGCCTCAAATCCTTGGAGGCGCGTGGAATCATCCATCGCCGGCTNTATTGCCAGCACCCACCGCGGCCGGAGTACATGCTGACCGAGAAAGGCCGGGCNTTGGGCCCGATCGTATTGGCACTGCGCGACTGGGGAGCCCGCTATGGCACGCCCGAGTAACCCGCCGGTCACGATCCGGCCGGCGCGTAAGCACGAGGCAGAGGTCCTGACCGACATCGCTTTGGAGTCGAAGGCGCACTGGGGCTACGACGCAGCCTTCATGGAGATGTGCCGGGCTGAAATGAGCGTNTNGNCCGAGGACATCGAGCAACAAACGGTGGTTGTTGCCCAGGTGGGGGCCGCGATCGTGGGATTCTATAGCCTGGAACCCGACGGCAAGGGTGGTGGCGAAGTCCACAAGCTTTTCGTCCGGCCAGACTTCATCGGCCATGGTATCGGACGCCGCTTGTTCGAGGACATGTGCCAGCAAGCCAGCAGCGCCGGATTCCAAGCAATTTTCCTGGATTCTGATCCGTACGCCCTTGGCTTCTATGAGCGAATGGGATGCGCTGTCATTGGCGAAATGCCCTCCGGTTCCATACCTGGCCGGTTGCTGCCGCGAATGCGCCGCCCTTTGGGGATGGATTCGGGGGCGGGAGCGTAATACGAGTGGGTCAATTGACTTTACGCACTGCTATACTCAGCCGTATCGCCATCATTCTCGGGATTTAGAGGAGGCCGCCCTGAGCGTCCGTCACGCACGAATGCTCCTGCTTCTAGGCTTGCTCGGCTTGGCGCCGGCCCTGTCTGGCCCTGCGGCCGCGCAGGACGAGGCTATGCTGGTCCGCGTCGACACGGTCAGGCCGGTGGCCCTGTCGCAGACCGTCCCGGTCATCGGCCGGCTGGTCGCCCGTCAGGCCGGCATGGTGGCAGCGCGGGTGAGCGCCCCGGTCAAAGCCTTCCATGTGGAGGTCGGCGACCGGGTCGAGGCGGGCCAGGCCATTGCCGCCCTCGATGCCGACACCCTGAAGGCGAGGCGCGATCTGGTGGCCGGCCGGCTCGGCGAGGCCGAGGCCAAGCTTGCCGTCAAGCAGGCGCAGGTAAAATTGGCGCAGCAGGATTTCGAGCGCCTCAAGGGCCTGAAGAAATCGGCGGCCTTCAACCAGGCGCGATTCGACGATGCGCGGCAGAACGTGGTCATTGCCGAGGCNGAGGTGCGTGAAGCGGAATCCGCCATTTCCAGCGCCCGGGCCGATTTGGAGTTGGCCGAAATCGCCCTAAGCGATACGGAGGTACGCGCCCCCTACGCGGGCACCATCGTCGAACGGCTGGTCGAGACCGGCGCCTATGTCCAGATCGGCGCCCCGTTGGTTCGCATGTTGGGCGACCGTTCCCTTGAGATCGAGGCCGAAGTGCCGTTCCAAAATCTGGCCGGTCTGGCCATCGGCACCGACGTCAATGTCACGCTCGATGACGGAACCCGGCACAGGGCGGTGGTGCGGGCCATGCTGCCGGCCGAGAATCCCCTGACGCGAACCCGCGTCGTCCGACTTGTCCCCACCTTCGGCGAAACGGGCCGGCCGTTGGCGAACGAACAAAGCGTCACCTTGCAGATCCCGCTTGGGGCTGAACGTCAAGTCCTCTCCGTGCACAAGGATGCCGTCATCCGGCGCCGTGGACAGGACATGGTATTCGTCATCGACGGTGACGCGACGCAGGCACGCCCGGTTGACCTGGGGGCGGCGGTGGGCAATCGCCTTGAAGTACGCGGTGGCCTGACCGACGGCGACCGGGTGGTCGTTCGCGGCAACGAGCGGTTGAAGCCGGGCGACAAAGTCCGCGTCGACGGGGCCTCGTAATGGGCGGAGCCTCGTAATGAACCTGATCAAACTCGCCATCGAGCGGCCCATCGCGGTCGTCGCCGCAGTCCTCATGGTGGTGATGTTCGGTCTGGTGGCGCTGCAAACGATTCCGATCCAGTTGTCACCGGACGTGGAGCGCCCGGTGATCAGCATCACCACCCTGTGGCCCGGCGCCGCGCCCGCCGAGATCGAGCGGGAAATTCTGAACCGCCAAGAAGACGAGATGGCCGGCCTCGAAAACCTGGCGGATATCACCGGCCGGGCCGAACTGGGGCGTAGCCGGCTGACGCTCGAGTTCGCCATCGGCACCAACATGGATCGTGCCTTGCTGTTGACCGCCAACCGGCTCGACCGGGTCAGCGGCTATCCGGACGAGGCGGAAGAGCCGACCTTGGATGCCGCCGGCAGCGAGGACAGTCCCATCGCCTGGTTCATCATCAATCGGGCCAAGGGCAACGAGCGGCCGATTCACGAGTATGGCGATTTCATCGAGGACGTGGTCAAGGACCGCATCGAGCGCGTCCCCGGCGTTAGCCGCGTCAATTATTTCGGCGGCAGCGCGCGCGAGATCCAGATCACCGTCGAGCCGCAACTGCTCGCCCGTTATGGCCTGACCGTGAGCGCCGTTGTTCGCGCCCTGCGCGAAGCCAATGCCTCGGTCTCCGCCGGCGACGTGGAGGAAGGCAAGCGCCGATACGTGGTGCGTACCGAAGGTGAGCTCGACTCCATAGAAGCAATTCGCGACGTCGTCCTGCGCTCCTACGAGGATCCGGCCAGCGGCCGCCTGGCCCGCGTAACGGTCGGCAATATCGCCGATGTAGCGTACGGATACAAAGATCCGACGTCGGCAATCCGCCAGCTCGGGGTCCCGTCGATCGCCATGAATGCGCAGCGCGAGGCCGGCGCCAACGTGATCGAGGTGATGCGCGGCATTCGCCGGGCGGTGGAGGAAATCAATCGGACGGTGTTGCCGGACGCCGGGCTGACCCTACAGCAAGCGTACGACGAGACGGTCTATATCAACTCGTCCATCGACCTGGTGAATCAGAACATCTGGGTCGGTGGCTCTTTGGCCGTGGTAATTCTGCTGCTGTTCCTGCGCTCCATCCGCGCGACCGTCGTGATCTCGCTGGCGATTCCCATTTCGGTCATCGGCGCCTTTGTCGCCATGGCGGCGCTCGGGCGGTCGATCAATGTGATCTCGCTCGCCGGACTCGCGTTTGCGATCGGCATGGTCGTGGACGCCGCGATTGTCGTGCTGGAGAACATCTACCGGCTGCGCGAGGCCGGCAGACCCATGAAGGAGGCCGCCTATCTAGGCGCCAAGCAGGTGTGGGGGGCGGTCCTGGTGTCGGCGCTGACCACCGTCATGGTGTTTATCCCGATCCTGGTCATGGAATTGGAAGTTGGACAGCTTTTCCGCGACATCGCGGTCGCGATCTCGGTTTCCGTACTCCTTTCGCTGGTGGTGTCCATCACCGTGATCCCGGCGCTTTCCAAGTGGTTGTTCGAGATGGGCCGCCGGTCGCACCAACCGGTGTCGCGCACGCCCTTACTGGGTGTCGACCAGCTTGCGCGCGGCTTTGTCGCCGCCGTGATGGGCTTCGTCCGGCTGGTCGTGCGCAGCCGGGTGCTGGCGTTCGGCGTTGTTGCCGCGGTGACCGTTGCCGCCGGGCTGGGGGCTTGGAAATACCTGCCCAAGCTGGAGTATCTACCGGAAGGTAACCGCAACCTGGTCTTCGGCGTGATCATTCCGCCGCCGGGCTACAACCTGGCCACCATGACTGAAATAGCCGAGGGCATCGAAGAGCAGATCAAGCCGAATTGGGCGACCGTGTCTGGGCCGGAATCCGCGCCCGGCGAGCCGCCGAAGATTGAGCGCTTCTTCTTTGTCGCGACACGCGCCAGCACGTTTCTCGGCGCTGTCTCCGTCGAACCACAGCGGGCCAGTGAGCTGATCCCGGTTTTGCGCGACCCGGTGTTCCGCGAGCCGGGTACCTTCGGATTCATCAATCAGCCGTCGATTTTTGGCCGCGGTATTGGCGGCGGGCGAAAAATCGAACTGGATATCTCGGGGCAGGATCTGGACGAGATCCTCGAAGTCGCCAGCCGTGTCGTGGGCAAAGCCCTCCAGGCGCTTCCCTTGAGCGCCGGCAATCAGCTTCGCCCGAAACCTGGCCTGGAACTTGGTGCGCCCGAGATCCGGGTCATTCCGAACCGCGTGCGCCTGGCTGACAACGGCGTGACCGCCCGGGAACTTGGCGACACCGTGGACGCCTTCAACGACGGATTGCGCGTGGCCGAATTGACCGTGGGCAGCGAGCGACTAGACCTTGTATTGCAGGGCCCCGCCAAGAACGTGATCGAGACTCAGGGGATTGCAGCGCTGCCGGTGGTCACCTCATCGGGCCGGATTGTCCCCGCCGACTCGCTGGCCGATGTGGTGCTGACGGCCGGCCCCACAGAGATCCGCCACCGCGAACGACTTCGGACGGTGACCGTCGAGATCCGCCCGTCGCCCGGCGTACCCCTGGAGGCGGCGCTCGATACCCTGAAGCAGGACGTCATTCAGCCGCTGCAGGCAGAAGGCTTGCCGCCCGGCGTCAGGATCGATGTGTCCGGGACCGCGGACAAACTCACGCAAACCTGGAACGCGATGGTCTTGGAGCTCGGCCTGGCGATCGTTATCGTCTATCTGGTGATGGCGGTGCTGTTCGAGAGCTTCATATACCCGCTGATCATCTTGCTCTCGGTTCCGCTGGCGGCCGCGGGGGGTGTCGCCGGATTGGTGATTCTGAATTTCTATACGTTCCAGCCGCTCGACATGCTGACCTTGCTCGGCTTCGTCATTCTTGTCGGTATCGTCGTCAATAACGCCATCCTGCTCGTCCACCAGACGCTCTACCACATCCGCGAGGAGAACATGGTCCCGGCCGAGGCCATACTAGAGGCGACGCGGAACCGCATCCGGCCAATCTTCATGTCCACCTTGACCAGCGTCTTCGGCATGCTGCCGCTGGTGGTTTTCCCAGGCGCCGGGTCGGAGCTGTATCGCGGGCTTGGCTCGGTCGTGGTCGGCGGTCTGTCCCTCTCGGCCCTGCTGACACTGCTCATCATCCCGCCGATGCTGACCATGCTGGTTGGCGGCCTGGAAGGGCACGGCCCAGCCCGGACCCCGGCGCCATCGGCAACGACGACGTTAGGTGGTGCCAGGCCGGAACCCGCCGCCGGCGAATAGCCGTCCGCGCAGCCAGACGGCTTCAGCCAGCCTTGCGAATCTGGAAGACGAAGACCCCGGCCGACTCGTCGGCCAGCAAAAGGGCATCTCCCGTTGTCTCGCAGAATGCTTTGAAATCCTTCACGGATCCGGGGTCGGTCGCGTGCACTTCGAGAATGCCGCCGGGTTCGAGTGACTTCATGGCCTTACGCGCCCGTAAGACCGGCAGGGGGCAGCGCAGGCCTTTGGTATCGAGAACTGTCGGCTGCATTGGCGATGGTGCTCCCTCGTCTCGTGCCAGATCGGACTATGCCCCAAGCCCTGCACCCCGGTCCAGCACCGGAACACAGGCTTGTGATTGGTCAGAATCCTGCGACCAGATAAAATTCGAATCAGCATGAACATCATCGCGCGAGCCGCAATTCTGGGCCTGTGTCTCCTGCCGGCGCCAGCCATCGCCGCCGGCCTGTCCGGTACACCAGAGGTTGTCGACGGCGACACCATCATCGTTGCCGGAGAAACCGTGCGTCTGTTCGGTGTGGATGCGCCCGAGCCGGGGCAACTCTGCGCGATCGGCGCGCGCACCTACGACTGTGGTGCGGTAGCACGAACCGCGCTGCTCGATCTGTCCGCTGGAACGCCTGTAACCTGTGAGCTGGTGGCAAACGCCGGCAGCGAGGGCGTCCGCGAGGGCAAACCGGCGCGCTGCTTTGCCGCTGGCTACGACCTTTCCGAAGGCATGACATATACCGGCTGGGCCCTTGCCCAACGCGACGTCACCGGCAGCTATGTTTCTTTCGAAGCAGGTGCGCGCAAGGCCAAGCGCGGCCTGTGGAAAGGCCAATTCCTGCCACCGTGGGCCTGGCGCGACGGCAAACGCTTGCCGCAGGAAGGCGATAAGCAATAGTGGGCGCGGGCACGGCCTAGCTTGGCATTTCTTCGCAATCTTTGTGGACGAAGAATCAGATCGCCGAATCGGGTACCTTGCAGGCACCTTGCGAAGGTCACGGTAGGAAATAATTGATGCTTGGTCGGAAGGTATTCAGGTGCACATTGCCGCGGCCCGGCAGTCTCGGCCTCGTCGTCTTGTTTTTGGCGGCGCTACTCACGCAATCCGCATTTGCCGCCGAACCGGCCGAGCCACGCGCCATGCTGGCGTCGCGTTACAGCGGATCCGACCTCAGCAGCGGGCAGTCGGCCTGGCCCCCACGCGGTGTGCCGAAGACAGACGCCATCCAGCCTCTGCCATATGCGGACGGCGACATTGCGCCCATTCCGGCGAAGCCGGCCGACATCACGCCTGCCGCGCCGCATCAAGAACTACAGTCCGCGCAGAATTCGCGCTCGGACCAGCGGCGCCTTGCCAGCATATTCTCGGAAGTTCGAGTGGGCGTCTTGGCGCACGATGTCGGTATTTTTGAGAATAGCCGGGAAGACGGAATCGACCTCAACTTGGAAGTGTATTTCGCCTCACCCAGATTGCTGGATATCATCTGGTCGCCGCGACCTCATATCGGCATCGCCGTGAATACCGCTGGTGATACCAGCCAAATTTATGGCGGCTTGGCCTGGGACTGGACGTTTTGGGAGCCATTCTTCGTGGAGGGGACGTTGGCGCTGGCGGTTCATGACGGCAAACTGAACAACCAGTTCTCTGACCGGAAGGCTTTGGGTTGCCGTGTCTTGTTTCGCGAGTCAGCCTCTCTCGGCGCCCGTTTTCTCGAACGCCATAGTATTTCGCTGCAGTTTGCGCATATCTCCAACGCCAATCTTTGCGGCCATAACGCCGGTCTCGATACGTTCGGGATCCAGTACGGATATCGGTTCTAATCCAGCCCTTGCCCGGCCAGGTACCGCAACCCAGAATAGCCCGGTGACGGGCATTCGCGCCCGCCTTCCGACAACCGCCAGGATCGGCATCGATGGCAGCCAACGGCTGGTTTACGGCAACGCCCGCGGCGGTGGCACACACTATCGAGCGCTTGGCGGAGGAGGACGCGGCGTCGCTGCCCCTGCTCGATCTGCCCGCACGGCGGCGTTTGACGGCGGCAACCGCGCATCTACCCTTTCGCCCGGCAACGCCCGTGGTCGGGCAAGGGGCGAATGCCGTCTATCAGCAGTTTGAGTTGTGTATGTCTATTCCGCGCACAAGCCTGCTTTGCCACTTTCGCGACGGCCTTTGAGAGACTGATCGACGCATCTCTCGCGCACCTACCGGCCTCACCGGTGGCCCGTCCCTTCCGTTTCAATGACCTCGTCATTCAGCGTTATGAACGCGGAGAGTTGGGCATCACCGCGCACCGCGACCATCTGCGCTATAAGGGCCTGATCGCCGTTATTCCGTTGAGCGGCGGCGCCCGGTTCTTCGTCTGCGCCGATCGGACAGGCAATGCGGCGCGCGAAGTGCCGGCACCGCCCGGCAGCCTTGTGCTCATGCGCGGGCCCGAGTATGCCGCCCGGCACGATCGACCGTTCCATTTCGTCCGGGATATCACGCGCCGTCGCCTAAGCCTTGGTCTGCGCTATGACACAGATGCGGCGTAGCCACCGGCAACCCAGCCAATGAAAACCGCAGATTTCGATTTTGAATTGCCGCGCGCGCTCATCGCCCAGCATCCGGTGACACCCCGCGACGCGGCGCGCCTGCTTGTTGTCGATACCGTGGGACAGGCCGATCACCTGGTACGGGAGCTACCGGTGCTATTGGCACCCGGTGACGTCCTCGTCTGCAACGACACGCGGGTCATTCCGACGCGACTGTTCGGCACGCGCGGCGAAGTCCGGATCGAGGTAACCTTGCACCAGCCCGAGCCGCCTCCCGCTGGCGCCGGCACCACCCGCTGGCGTGCCTTTGCGCGTCCCGGGCGCCGTCTGAAGCCCGGCGACCGGGTGGATTTCGCGCCGGACTTCCACGCCACCGTGGCAGCCAAGGGCGATGGCGGCGAAATCACGCTGGCCTTCGATCTGGACGATGCGGCCCTGGCCGAGGCCCTAGCCCGGTATGGCGCCATGCCTCTGCCCCCATACATCGGGCGGGAACGCGGCGGCGATGCGCGGGACCGCGGCGACTATCAGACCATTTTTGCGACCCGCGATGGGGCCGTCGCGGCGCCGACCGCTGGCCTGCATTTCACGCCGGGTCTGCTGCGTGCCCTCGATGACCGCGGTGTCCGACGGGTGACAGTCACGCTGCACGTGGGCGCCGGCACGTTTCTGCCGGTCACCGCCGAAGACCCACGCCAGCACCACATGCACGCCGAAGTGGGCGAAATCGGCGCCGATGCCGCCGAGACCATCAACGCCGCGCGCGCGGCCGGCGGACAGGTGGTCGCCGTTGGCAGCACGGCGTTGCGTCTGTTGGAAACGGCGGCCGACCCGGACGGCCGCGTTCGGCCCTTTACCGGCGAGACCGATATCTTCATTCTGCCCGGCTATCGTTTTCGCGTCGTCGACCGTCTGTTGACCAACTTTCATCTACCGCGCTCGACCCTATTCATGCTGGTCTGCGCCTTTGCCGGAAGGGAACGTATGCAGCGGGCCTATGCGCATGCCAAAGCACAGTCCTACCGATTCTACTCATACGGGGATGCGTGCCTGCTCACGCGCGCGGAACAATGAATTTCGAAGTGTTGCAGACCGACGGCGCCGCCCGGCGAGGCTGCCTGACCACCGCGCACGGCCCCGTGGCGACACCCGCGTTCATGGCGGTCGGCACGGCGGCAACGGTCAAGGGTTTGACGGTGCCGCAGATCGTCGCCACCGGCACCGAGATCATCCTGGGCAACACCTATCATCTGATGCTGCGCCCTGGTGCCGAGCGCATTGGCCGCCTCGGCGGCCTGCACGCATTCATGAATTGGCCCGGCCCGATCCTGACTGACTCCGGGGGATATCAGGTGATGTCGCTGGCTTCCCTGCGCGCCATCGACGAGAAGGGTGTCACCTTCACCTCGCACCTGGATGGCGANCGGCACGAGCTATCGCCGGAGCGGGCCATCGAGATACAGGATCTGCTNGANGCCGATATCACCATGGTGCTGGACGAGTGCACGCAGTTCCCGGTGAGCGAGGCGGAGNCAGCCGAGTCCATGCGCCGNTCNATGCGCTGGGCCAAGCGTTGCCGCGCCGCCTTCCGCGCCCGCCCGGGCTATGGCCTGTTCGGCATTGTGCAAGGCGGCGTCTTTCCCGAGTTACGTCAGGAGTCGGCAGCGGCCCTGACCGAGATCGGTTTCGATGGCTATGCCGTCGGCGGCTTGGCGGTCGGCGAAGGCCAGGACGCGATGTTCGCCGTTCTCGAGGCCACGGTACCGACCCTACCCGCCGATCGGCCACGCTATCTGATGGGCGTCGGCAAGCCCGCCGACCTGGTCGGCGCCGTTCAGCGCGGCATCGATATGTTCGACTGCGTGCTGCCGACTCGCTCGGGCCGGACCGGCCAGGCCTTCACCCGGCGCGGCGCCCTTAACATCCGCAATGCCCGCCATCAGGAGGATGCGCGCCCCATCGATCCCGAATGCGCCTGCGCGACCTGTGGGGCGCACAGCCGCGCCTATGTACATCATCTGTTCCGCGCCGACGAGATGCTCGGCCCGATCCTGTTGACCGCCCACAATTTGTACTACTATCAGGAATTGATGGTCGATCTGCGCGGCGCCATCCGGGCTGGATCGCTAGCCAACTTCGCCGCCTCCTTCGCGGCGGCGCAAGCGCAGGGCGACCTGCCGCCACTCGAGGGCAATACGCTATGAGCAAGACAACGTACGAGACCCTCACGCAGCTCGGTGGCGCATCCGCCCTGCCCGCCTCGCCGGACGAGGCGGTCTTGGAAACCTTGCCGAACCCGCACGCCGGGACGCTCTATCTGGTGCGCTTCACCTGCCCCGAGTTTACGTCGATATGCCCGGTCACCGGACAACCGGACTTCGCCAACCTGGTAATCGACTACGCGCCGGAGAGCGCTATCATCGAGAGTAAGTCGCTAAAGCTGTATCTGGGATCCTTCCGCAATCACGGCGCCTTTCATGAGGACTGTACGCTCGCCATCGGCAAGCGTCTGATCGACGAGTTGGCGCCACGCTGGCTGCGCATTGGCGGGTACTGGTACCCGCGCGGCGGTATGCCTATCGACGTTTTTTTCCAGTCCGGCCCGCCACCCGAAGGCCTGTGGCTCCCCGACCAGGGGGTGGCTCCATACCGCGGCCGTAGTTAGGGCACGTTTCCATGCCGCATACGTCCGCGATCCGCGAAAAAGCTCTGTCTCTGGGATTCGATGCGGTCGGTTTCGCCCTGCCTACCCTCGCCGCCGAGGCGAAGCGTGGCCTGAGCGAATACCTGGCGCGCGGCTATCACGGCGACATGGGCTGGTTGGCGGACAAGGCCGACCGCCGCGCCGATCCCGGTGTGCTATGGCCGGAGGTGCGCAGCGTTGTCGTTTTGGGACTGAATTACGGGCCAGCGGACGACCCCATGGCGCTTCTGTCGGCGCGCGGACGCGGCGCCATCTCGGTCTATGCCCGCAACCGTGACTACCACGACATCCTGAAGAGTCGGGTCAAGACGCTCGCCCGCTGGATCCATGAAACCCTGGACGGCGAGGTCAAAGTTTTTGTCGATACCGCGCCGGTAATGGAGAAGCCGCTGGCGCAAGCCGCCGGGATCGGCTGGCAGGGCAAGCATACGAACTTGGTCTCGCGAGCACATGGATCCTGGCTTTTTCTCGCCGAGGTCTACACCACACTCGACCTCGATCCCGATAGTGCCGAAAGCGACCACTGCGGCGGCTGTCGGCGCTGCCTGGACGTTTGCCCGACCAGGGCTTTTCCGGCGCCCTATCAGCTGGATGCGCGGCGCTGCATCTCGTATCTGACCATCGAGCATAAAGGGCACATCGCGCCCGAGTTTCGCGCTGCCATGGGCAACCGCATCTATGGCTGCGACGATTGCCTGGCAGTCTGCCCGTGGAACAAGTTCGCGACGCCGACGAGCGAGGCCGGCTTTCTACCGCGCGCCGAGTTGAGCGCCCCGCGCCTGGCCGACCTGGCGGATCTCGGCGATGCCGATTTCCGCCGAGTCTTCTCCGGCTCGCCCATCAAGCGTATCGGGCGGGATCGCTTCGTGCGCAACGTGCTCATCGCCATCGGTAACAGTGGTGACCCAGGACTGGCACAGGTCGCGCGGGCGCGGCTTGCCGATGCCTCGCCGTTGGTCCGAGCCATGGCCGTTTGGGCGTTGTCGCGTCTGCTGGGCGGCGCGTCCTACAGCCACTTGCGTGACGTACATCGGCCGAACGAAGCGGACGAGCAGGTGCGCGCCGAATGGAACGCCGTGGAAGACCGCGCGGCGACAGAGTCGGTGGGTATCTACTGAGTCGGCGTGGAAAGCGCCGGACGCTCCTCCGGCACACAGACGAAATTTGCCCGCTGCGGCTGCAATAGCGGGCAGCGGGTCCAGAATTGATCGTTCTCGCGCAACGTCAGCCGTCCTGCAGGGCACGAGAGCAGTGCCTCGGCAATAATCTCCGCATCGGTGTTGACCGCGCTGTTGTAGCAGACAGCGACGACGGTCGGCCTGGGCACCGCTGATGCGGTCGTCTCGGTTTCCGTTTGTTCACGCTCGCTTTCCAGGGCGCGCACCATGGACCTCGACGGCTCCACGGGAATTGGTCGCGTCGTCGTGCATGCCGCCAGGGCAATGCCGGCAATGCCCAACAAACACGCGCGAAGAGATATGGCGCGACAGCTATCCATGGCCCTGTTTATCGCGAATCTCCCGTGCCTTGTCCATGCCGCCGCGGCCCAAGCCTGCTGATCGCGATGCCAGCGAGAATTAGCCCTAAACCTGCTAAAGCCCCGGGCTGCACGGTTTCGTGCAGTAAGGCCGCACCCCACGCGACGCCGAATACGGGTACCAGGTAATTTATGAAGGCGACGAAGGTCGCACCTGTCGTCGTTATCAGGTGAAAAAGAATCAGATAGGCCAGCGACGTGCACACCAGCGCCAGAATCACTAGGGCGATGAGTGATTCGCTGGTAGGTACCAAGGTCCACGGCCGATCCACGATCAGGCTTAGCGGAATTGCCAAGACCGCCGCGCAAAACAGCACGCCCGCACCGGTAACGGACGCCGGCAACGCAACAACGCCGCGCACCCGCGTATAGACGTTGGAGATCGCATAGCATACAGCGGCGCTGGCGACAGCCACCTGCGCCAGCACTTCCCGCCCAAGACCAGCTAATACACCCGGGCCAACGAGAACAAGAATACCGCCAAAGCCAATGATCATGCCCACCAGTTTCGCCGGGGACATCCGCTCGTCTTGGGTGAATACATGGGCGAGAGCCAGAGAGGACAGCGGCATGATCGCCATAAGGATCGCCGCCAGACCACTGTCGATGACCACTTCGCCCCAGGTGATGAGGATAAACGGTACAATATTGCCTGCCACGGCGATAACCACGAAATCTCGCCAAATGGCAGCGTTGCGCGGCAGCCGCCGCCCCGTCGCCCATAGGTAGACCAGCATCGCGGCGGCCGCCAAAACAAGGCGTGCGGCAACCAAGGTCATGGGCGGAATAGTCTCGACCGCCACCTTGATGAATAGGAACGACGCCCCCCAGATCGCCGCCAGGACGAAAAGCAGCACATAGGCGATCGGCGGAAAGGTTTGCTGGGACACTGGGGCTCCGGTCAGATCGGCGGCGGCGCATGGTGTCGGAATGATGCGCACGCGCAAGCAAATTGCGCGTTTCCCGCCGCCGAATCAGAGATTAAGTTGGCACCACTCTCATGCTGCAGATTCGCGCCCTGACACGCCCCGGCCTTGAGCCGCTTGATTTTGACCTCGCCGATGGCGAGGCGTTGGCGGTGCTCGGCTCGTCCGGCTCCGGCAAGACGCTGTTGTTGCGTGCTATCGCCGATCTGGACCCGAACGAGGGTCAGGTCAGCCTTGACGGCGCCAGCCGCGAGTCCATGCCGGCCCCGGCGTGGCGGCGCCAGGTCACGTACCTGCCGACCGAGCCGGGCTGGTGGAGCGACCGGGTCGCCGACCATTTTCCGCAGCCGGAGCTCGGCCGTGCCCTGTTCCCGCCGCTGATGCTGCCGGCGACCATGATGGAACGTCCCGTGGCAGAGCTTTCAACCGGCGAGCGGCACCGCATCGCCCTGGCGCGGGTCCTGGTACAGTCGCCAAAGGTGCTGCTGCTCGACGAGCCGACCTCGGGGCTCGATCAGGGTTCGACGCGCGCCGTCGAGGCCTTGCTGCGAGAGCGCATCGGCGTCGGCGCGGCCCTGCTTTTCTCCACCCACGACGAAGATCTGGCAAAGCGCCTGGGCGACCGTCAATTGCGCGTGCGTAAGGGACATGTGGAGCTGGGCGAGCCATGACCGCCACATACATCACCCTCGAGTACTCCGATTTGGCGCTGGCGGCGCTGCTGCTGATTCTCAACGCCGGCCTTTCCATCTGGTTGCGCTTGGCGCTGGAGCGGCAATTTCTCATCGCGGCGGCGCGCATGTGTGTCCAGCTCGGGTTGGTCAGCCTGGTGCTCAAGGCCCTGTTCGAGTTGGTCTCGCCGGGGCTGACGGCGCTGGCCGTCCTGGTCATGATCCTGTTCGCCGGGCGCGAGGTGATGGGTCGGCAGGAACGGCGCTTTCGCGGCTTGTGGGCCTATGGCCTAGGCACGTCGTCGGTGCTGTTCGCCGGCACCCTGGTGACTCTTTTCGCCCTGGCCACCCAGATCCAGCCGGACCCCTGGTATCACCCGCGCTATGCCATTCCCCTATTGGGCATGATCCTGGGCAATACCATGACCGGCATCGCCGTCGGCCTGAATACCTTGACCAGCCAAGTCAAGCGGGAGCGCCCGGCGATCGAGACCATGCTCGCCCTCGGCGAGACGCGGGGCACCGCTTTCCGGCCCCTGGTGCGCACGGCCGTGCGCAACGGCCTGATCC
>JGI24023J19991_10000717_pt1 | contig 26080 bp, 23 predicted proteins | sample Cruoilmetagenom1_FD_19991 | JGI IMG/M metagenome (IMG submission 19991) | reverse complement strand
AATTTTTATACGTTATCCATATTTGCTGCTATTGCTTCTCCAAACTCTGAACACTTAAGTAGTTTGGCGTTATCAAGCTGACGTTCTAAATCGTAAGTAACTGTTTTATCCAGAATAGTTTTTTCCATAGCTTTTAATATCAAGTCACCAGCTTCATCCCAACCAAGATACTCAAGCATCATTACCCCTGAGAGAATTACCGAGCTTGGATTAACTTTATCTTGACCTGCGTACTTTGGCGCAGTGCCATGCGTAGCTTCAAAAAGTGCTAAATAGTCTCCTATGTTACCTCCGGGAGCCATACCTAATCCACCAACTTGAGCAGCGCATGCATCAGACAAATAGTCTCCATTAAGGTTTGGAGTAGCAATTACTTGATAGTCTTTGGTTCTGGTTAAAATCTGCTGAAGCATATTATCTGCGATTCTATCTTTTATTATGACTTTCCCCTCTGGTTGTTTTCCATCAAAGTCATCCCAAAGTTGGTCTTCTGTAATGGTCTCGGCACTAAATTCTTCTTTTGAGAGATCATAACCCCAATCTCTGAAAGCACCTTCGGTATATTTCATGATATTTCCTTTGTGTACCAAAGTAACACTTTCAAGTCCTTTCTTTATCGCGTGTTTAATTGCTTTTTTAACAAGTCTTTTTGTTCCTAATGGGCTAATTGGCTTAATGCCTATTCCGGAGTGTTCTCTGATAAACACGCCATATTTTCTACAAGATATTCCTGATTTCATAAGCCTCTTTGGTACCACTCTGCCATTCTATACCAGAGTAAACGTCTTCGGTGTTTTCCCTGAATATAATCATATCCATATCTTCTGGTCTCTTAACAGGTGAAGGTGTGCCTTTTATATATTTCACTGGGCGCACACATGCATATAGGTCAAGGATTTGCCTTAGAGCTACATTTAAACTTCTAATTCCACCACCTATTGGTGTAGTAAGCGGACCTTTAATTGAAACTACATATTCTTTAAGATCTTCGACTGTTTTATCTGGAAGCCATTCGCCAGTTTCTTCAAATGCTTTCTCTCCAGTTAAAACTTCGTGCCAATGAATCTTTTTTTGACCGCTATAAGCTTTTTCTACAGCCGCGTCAAATACAATTTGCGAGGCGTGCCAAATATCAGGCCCTATGCCGTCACCTTCGATAAAAGGTATAATCGGGTCATTTGGAACAATTAATTGGTCTTTTTCTTATCAATTTGGATCTTGCTCCCCACTTGGGGTTTTTCGGATGACATTATTTAACTCCTCTATGTTTTTCTCTATTTTTTTCGTCTGAAAATATAAACAAAATAAAACAAATTTCAAATCATTACGGTAATTTTAGATATATCTTTGTATTCTGTCTATGTTTTAAATGAGTTAGATTAAATCTAAAGGCATTATAATTAATATATTAACCCTGCATCATTTGTCTGAGCACAGTCTGCAAAATGCCTCCATTCTTGAAATAATCAACCTCTACAGGGCTGTCTAAACGACATATTGCATTAAATGTGAAATCTTGGCCTCCTGGAGGCATTACTCTTACTAATATGTCTTTTCCAGGTGCGAGCCCGTCTTCTATTCCTTCGATATCAAATTTTTCATATCCTGTAATTCCTAATGATTCCGCGCTGTCCCCCTCTTTAAACTGAAGAGGAAGAACCCCCATTCCAACAAGGTTGCTCCTGTGAATTCTTTCAAAGCTTTCTGCGATTACTGCACTAACACCCAATAGAAGCGTTCCTTTTGCTGCCCAGTCTCTTGAGCTTCCCGTGCCGTATTCTTTCCCGCCGATTACGATTAACGGAACTCCTTCTTCTTGATATCTAATAGACGCATCATAAATCGAGAGTTCTTCATTTGTAGGAACGTGTTTTGTTACGCCCCCTTCTGAGCCTGCAAGCATAAGGTTTTAATACGAATGTTTGCGAAAGAACCCCTTACCATAATTTCGTGATTACCTCTCCTGGATCCGAAGCTGTTGAACTCTCTTTGTTCCACGCCTTTGGATATTAAATATTTACCAGCCGGACCCTCTTTTGGTATTGAACCAGCCGGTGATATGTGGTCTGTTGTTATAGAATGTCCCAATACTGCTAGAGCATGCGCTCCTTTTATATCTCCCGTTTCAGGTAGCTTTAATGTCAGATCATCAAAGAAGTTTGGTTCTCTAATGTAAGTTGAATCATCGCTCCATTCATATAAATTGCCCTCTGGTGTATCAAGCCCTTTCCAGGTTTCATCTCCTTCAAATACTTGAGAGTATTGAGCTTTAAATATTTCTGGATTTACTACATTTTGGACTGTTGTTTTTACTTCCTCTTGAGTTGGCCATATATCCTTTAAGAATACCTGTTCGCCTTGTGATCCAGTTCCAATTGGTTCATTGTATATGTCAATGTCCACTGTTCCTGCAAGAGCAAATGCTACAACAAGTGGAGGAGAGGCTAGGTAAGAAAATTTTACAAAAGGATGAACTCGGCCTTCGAAGTTTCTATTACCGCTTAATACAGCTGAAACCGTTAAGTCGTTTTCTTTGATTGATTCTTCAATAGGTGCAGCTAATGGACCACTGTTTCCGATACATGTAGTACAACCATAGCCTACGAGATCAAACCCTAGTTTATCTAAGTAAGGTGTTAGACCCGCAGCATCTAAGTAATCAGTAACAACTCTTGATCCTGGGGCCAAGCTTGTTTTTACAGTGGGGTCAACTGTTAAACCCTTCTCTACCGCTTTTTTAGCGACAAGTCCTGAAGCTACCATAACTGATGGGTTTGAAGTGTTTGTGCAACTGGTTATTGCTGCAATTGCGACCGATCCATTGCCCATCTCGGATGAGTCTCCATTTAATTGAACATTAACTCTTTTGTCCAGATCAGCGCCATTTCCAGTTTTTTCCTTGAGAGAGCTTTCAAATGAATTCTTTAGATTTTTTAATGAGACTCTGTCCTGAGGACGGCTAGGACCAGCCATTGAAGGCTCAACTGTTGAAATATCAAGCTCCAAAGAGTCTGTATATACAGGATCTGGTGTATCGTCTGTTCTGAAAATACCCTGCGTCTTTGTGTAAGCTTCAACAAGATCCACTACATCCTCTCTTGCAGTGGTTCTCAGGTAGTTTAGAGTTTCTGCATCTACTGGAAAAAATCCCATAGTTGCACCGTATTCAGGAGCCATATTGGCGATAGTTGCTTTATCTGATAGCGCAAGCTGGCTTAGACCTGGTCCGTAGAATTCTACAAACTTACCTACAACTCCTTTTTTCCTTAGTATTTCTGTTACTGTAAGTACAAGATCCGTAGCTGTAACACCTTGTTCAAGCTCACCGTGAAGTTTAAATCCAATTACATCAGGAATTAGCAAATACAACGGTTGTCCTAACATGCAAGCTTCAGCTTCAATACCACCTACACCCCATCCCAAAACGCTGAGTCCGTTTATCATCGTGGTATGAGAATCTGTACCTACGAGAGTATCAGGGAATGCTACTTTTTCTCCATCTATTTCGCGACTTGATATTACATCAGCCAAGCACTCGAGATTGACCTGATGAACAATTCCTGTTCCCGGTGGTACTACTCTAAAATTATCAAAAGCTTTTTGAGCCCACCTTAAAAATGCATATCTTTCGCCATTTCTTTCATATTCACGCTCTACGTTTAATGTAAAAGCTTTATCGTTTCCAAAATAATCAACTTGTACAGAGTGATCTATAACCAAATCAACCGGTACTCTAGGGTTAATTTTATCAGGATCACCGCCTAGTCTATTTACAACAGACCTCATTGCGGCTAAATCTACAACACAAGGCACACCTGTGAAATCTTGAAGGATGACCCTTGCAGGATTGTAAGGAATTTCCTGCTTTCCATTGTTTTCAGCACTCCAGTTAGCCAGTGCTTTTACATGAATGTCATTTACTACTGTCCCATCATAGTTGCGTACTACATTTTCTAGTAATATCCTTATTGATACTGGCAGTTTAGAAAGCTCCCCGCCAAAATTATCTTGTATAGTTTTTAGTGAATAGTATTTCACCTCGCCTGAGGGGGTTTTAAGCGTAGAGAGTGCATTTAATTTGTTATTAATCTGACTCATGAAAATCTCCTTAATTAATTTCTAGAAATAAATAACCAGCAAAAACGGAAGGAATCCCGAATCCCCGTAATTCTACAATTAAATGAGCACAAATCAAGAATATAAGGGGTCTTAGTAATAAATTAGGTCAATTTATTAAGTTAATGCTGATATGAACAGGGTAAAATTTGAGCAATTAGCCGTAATTATTAGTAATTTAATGCAATAGTCAGAAAATAATAATTAGCGCACAAATTTTTAGCTGACTTTTCTAAAGATTAAAGTCCCATTTGTCCCGCCAAATCCGAAAGAATTACTTAATACGGTTGTAATTTTTGCATCTCTAGCTTCATTTGGAACATAATCCAGATCACAATCAGGATCAGGTGTGTTGTAGTTTATGGTAGGCGGGATTATTCCCTTGTCTATAGCTAATACGCTAAACGCTGCTTCAATACCACCTGCCGCTCCTAATAAGTGGCCTGTCATTGATTTAGTGGAGCTTACGGGGATGTTGTAGGCTTTATCCCCTATTACCTCTTTTATCGCCTTTGTTTCATTTGCATCATTTAATTGAGTTGAAGTTCCGTGAGCATTTATATAATCAATTTCTTCTGGGTTAATTTGCGCTTCATTGATAGCCCCCTGCATGCATCTGGTAGGGCCGTCTAGTGAAGGTGCAGTAATGTGGCTTGCGTCACTGCTCATACCAAAACCAATTAATTCTGCATATATTTTGGCTCCGCGTTTCTTTGCGAATTCCATTTCTTCTAGAATCAACATTCCTGAGCCTTCAGCTATGATGAATCCATCTCTATTCAAATCAAAGGGACGTGAAGCGCCTTGAGGGTCATCATTGTTTGTTGACAAGGCACGCATTGCGTTAAATCCACCCAGGCTTAAAGGATTTATAGGGGCCTCAGTTCCACCGGCTATCATTACATCGGCCTCTCCCCTCTTTATCGCCATTGTTGCATAACCTATAGAATGTGCGCTTGCAGCACATGCAGTAGTTGTTGCACAGTTAGGCCCCTTAGCGTTAAAGGTGATTGACACATGACCTGCTGCTAGGTTTGTGATTATATTTGGTATAACAAAAGGTCCGAGCCGGCCTGGTCCCTTTTCTTCAAGCGTTATCACAGCTTCCCTGAAAGTGTCCATGCCACCTATACCTGTACCAATCAAAGTACCAACTCTTGGTGATATCTCGTCAGTTATCTCTAAATCGGCATCTTCAAGTGCAAGCCTGGTGCTGGCAACTGCATATTGAATAAACCTATCGGTTCTTCGTGCCTCTTTTGGGTTCATGAAGTCTTCAGGATTAAAATTGGTTATTTCACCACCGATTTTTGTTTTATGATCGGTGATGTCAAACCTAGTTATTCCTTTGATTCCCGATTTACCACTGCAGACGGCATCCCAAGTCTCTTTATTCCCTATAGCTACAGGAGTAACTAGACCAATTCCGGTTACCGCTATCCTTTTGCTCATTACTTTTTGCGCTCCACAATAAAGTTTATTGCATCCTGTACGGTTATAATTGATTCTGCATCTTCATCAGAAATTTCCAAACCAAACTCATCTTCCATAGACATGATGAGTTCTACAAGGTCTAATGAATCAGCTCCTAAATCTTCGATAAATGAAGATTCCGGAGTAATTTCATCTTCTGATTTTCCAAGTTGGCTTGCAACCATCTCCCTTACTTTACCTAGAATTTCTTGATCCTGAGCCATAATAAATACCTCCTTTAATTTTAAGTATATATACCACCGTTAATTCTAAATACTTCACCTGTGATATAAGTAGCATCGTCAGATACCAAAAAAGAAACCGCGCCTGCTATATCTTCAGGTGTGCCGAATCTATTCATCGGTATTCTAGAAATATAATCTTTTTTTAAGTCTTCTGTTAATTGATCCGTTATGTCTGTTTTGATAAATCCAGGGCTAATGGCGTTTACGGTTATCCCTCTTGGCGCCATTTCACGAGCGCATGCTTTAGTAAATCCAATGATGCCTGCTTTAGATGCCGCATAATTAGTCTGCCCGGCATTGCCCATCTCTCCTACTACAGATGTTAGATTAACTATCCTGCCCTCACGTTGTTTGAACATGTTCCGCGTAACAGCTTTGGTGCAGTTAAATATCCCTTTTAAATTTATTGAAATAACACTATCCCAGTCTTCTTCCTTCATTCTCATCAGCAATGTATCTTGAGTAATACCTGCATTGTTAATCAGTATATGAAGTCCACCGAACTTTTCAATAATTTTATCGATTTCTTGATGTGCTTTGTCAAAGTCGGAGACATCAAATTTAGATGCAAATGCCTGACCACCGGATTCTTCAATTTCTTTTATAGTTTGATTTGCAGCAGTTTCGTTCTGTGCAAAATTAATGACCACTGTTGCTCCCTGTGATGCAAGCCTTTTAGCAATAGCTTTTCCTATTCCTCTTGAACCGCCAGTAACTAGTGCGATCTTACTTTTAAGATTATCCATTATTTATAGACTCCAGTTGTGATATCTTCTCGAAGTTGTTGACTGTAACATCAGATAACGTCCTTTTTATTAATCCGGATAAAACATTTTTAGGTCCAATCTCAATAAAATTATTACATCCTTGATTTTTAAGTGTCTCTACAGATTCGTACCATCTTACAGGGCTTGTAACCTGAGTTACCAATAGTTCTTTTACTTTACTAGAATCACTATTAACAGATGCTGTGCAATTTACAACAATAGGTGAATCCATTTCTCGTATATTAACTTCATTCAAAACCTCTGACAACCTTTGTGCTGCAGGTTCCATTAGAGCACAGTGAAATGGAGCGCTAACATCCAACGGAACAACTCTTTTTGCACCTTCTGTTTTAGCAATTGAAGAAGCTTCTTCTATAGCTTGGGTGTTTCCCGATATTACAGTCTGGCCAGGAGCATTTAGATTTGCGGGGCTTGCGATTAATCCATTTTGTGATACTTGATTGCATATATCTTCAACTTTTTCTTTATCTAATCCCAAGACTGCAGCCATAGCCCCTATTCCTACCGGAACAGCTTCTTGCATAAATTCCCCACGTTTTCTTACCGTTTTCACAGAATCGCTTAGGCTAATTGCCCCATTAGCGACGAGAGCGGTATATTCTCCTAAGCTATGTCCGGCTACAAAATTAGGAATCAAAGATGTTTCACTCTTTAACACCGCCAAGCACGCAATGCTTGTTGTTAATAATGCCGGCTGGGCATTTGCCGTCAGTGATAATTCACTCTGCTCGCCTTCAAAGCACAATGCCGCAAGGTCAAAGCCTAATGAATCATTAGCTTCTTCAAAAATGTTCTTTGCAACGGCAAAATTATTATAGAGTTCTTTTCCCATTCCCACATATTGGGAACCTTGGCCCGGGAATACAAAAGCAATCATATTATTTTATCCTTGAAACTATTGAGAATATATTATGACTCTACTACTTCCTCTTTAATGAATGTCCTGCCTTTGTAGAATCCACAACTAGGACAAGCTCTGTGAGGTGATTTATGCTCTCCACAGTTTTGACATGAAGATACACCCGGTTTAGTTAACTTGTAGTGAGTCCTTCTCTTTCTGGATCTGGATCTGGAATGTTTTCTTTTGGGAAGTGCCATATTATTTCTCCCTTCTTGTTATTAAATTTTTAAATCTTTCAGAACTGCAAACCTTGGATCTATCTGATCCCGTTCGCAATCACAACCATCCTTGTTTAAATTTGCACCGCATATTGTACACAAACCTTTGCAAATTTCATCACAAACTACTTTGAGTGGTAAAGACATTGCTACCTGTTCTCTTAAGTAGTTGTTTAAATCCACCTCATCACCTTGATATGTTTCACACTCAAGGTCCCGTTCTTCTCCTCTGAGTAGATCGTCAGAGGTAAGAACTAGGCTTACCAGAGGATTAAGCTCTATTTTAACTGCTTCTACACATCTAGAACACGGAGTTTCAATCGTTAGTTTTAAATTGCCTATGACAGTTACTTCGTTAAGTACCCTTGTCACATTCAAATCTATTCCGACTTTTGAAATTAGCTTTATTTCGCTACCTTCAGACCAAAGCTCCGGTAGATTCTCAAGCCACTGAGGCTCTTGTAGTGCGCCGATATGTACACCGTGCTCTGTAATATCGGATACACGTAGTATCAATGCGTTTGTTGATATCATCTTACTATTAAAAATATTGGGTTTTAATAATAATACAAGATTAATCATTTGCAAGTATATCTTGATTTTTAAACTAAGTGGCATGAAACAAGGTGACCACTGCCAACATCACGAAGTTGTGGCTCGAGTGTTTTACATTTGTCTACTGCAATTGGACATCTGGGGTGGAAGCTGCATCCGGAAGGTGGGTTTATAGGGCTTGGCACATCTCCTTTTAGCACAGTCATTTCTCTTTTTCTGCTAGGATCCGCAATAGGTACAGAGGAAATTAGAATCTGTGTATAGGGATGCAAAGGATTTTGATATAGTTCCTTACTAGGAGAAATTTCAACAATCTTTCCTAAATACATTACCGCTACTTTATCACTTATATGTCTCACTACTCTAAGATCATGTGATATAAATAAGTATGTAAGTTTAAATTTTTCTTGCAACTCTATAAATAGGTTAATGATTTGTGCTTGAACCGATACATCAAGGGCTGAAATTGGTTCATCACAAACTATGAATTTGGGTTTAAGTGCCAGTGCCCTAGCAATTGCTATTCTTTGTCTCTGGCCACCACTGAATTCGTGGGGGTAACGGGATAAAACATCTTCTCTTAGACCTACAGTTTTCATTAGCTCGCGAATAAAGTCTTTTCTGTCCTGACCTGATAGTATGTTATGTATTGCAAGACCCTCAGATACAATACTTTCAACTTTCATTCGTGGATTAAGAGATCCATATGGGTCTTGAAATACAATTTGCATCTCCCGTCTATATGGTCTCATACTTGATGCAGAGAGGTGAGTTAGATTATTGTTATCAAATATGATTTCCCCTGCGGTGGGCTCAAGAAGTTTGAGGATTGTTTTGCCAAGAGTTGTTTTACCACAACCACTTTCTCCTACTAGCCCTATTGTCTGTCCCTCTGGAATAGAAAGATCAATTTCGTCTACGGCTTTTACATAATTTGTAACTCTAGAAATAATCCCAGATTTAACCGGAAAGTATTTTTTAAGTTTTTCAATTTTTATAAGTTCTTTTACAGACATATCAGTTCTCTATTTTTTTTACTTCAGCTCTTCTCCAACAAGCTGCTGTGTGACCAGCTCCAACTTCTTCTAAAAAAGGCTCATTAGTTCTGCATTTATCGATTACTAGCGGACAACGGTCCTGGAACCTGCATCCGTCAGGAAAATTGTCCGGACTAGGTACAACGCCTGGTATTGCATTTAACATTTCTTTGTTTTCATGCAAATCTGGTACTGAATTAAGTAGACCAACTGTGTATGGATGATGTGGCTCTTTAAAGATGTCAGCTGTAAATCCATGCTCAACAACTTTTCCTGCGTACATTACATAAACTTCATCCGCTACTTCAGCGATTATGCCAAGATCATGTGTTATCAAGAGCACTGCCATGCCCATTTTTTCTCTCAACTCATTTATGAGATCTAGTATTCCAGCCTGTATTGTTACATCAAGGGCAGTTGTAGGTTCATCCGCAATTAAAACTTCTGGGTTGCAAGCAAGAGCCATAGCTATCATAACTCTTTGGGACATTCCACCACTCATTTCATGCGGATAGTTATTTATCCTTCTCTCCGGCGCAGGAATGCCTACAAGTGTAAGTAGTTCAATGACCCTATCTTTTTCCTCTTTACTAGATAGTTTGAGATGGGTACTCAATGCTTCCCCTATTTGATCGCCTACCGTAAAAACCGGGTTAAGCGAGCTTATAGGTTCCTGGAAGATCATAGAGATTCTGTTCCCTCTTATTGAGCGCATATCACGGTCTGAATAATTTAGAATGTCTGCTCCGTCAAATATTATTTCTCCACTATCTATTTTGCCAGGTGGTTCAGGGATAAGCCTCATAGTAGATAGTGCTGTGACAGTTTTGCCGCAACCACTTTCTCCTACAACTCCTACAATTTTTCCCTTCGGAACATTAATCGATACTCCGCTTACAACTTCTACCCTCTTTCCGTCGGAAGCAAATGAGATTCTGAGATCTTTAATTTCAAGCGCGTAATTCATATTCTATTATTCACTCCCAAGAAATTTGGGATCAATTGCGTTTCTAAACCCTTCTCCTAGAAGGTTAAATGAAGTAACAGTTACAAATATAGCCGCACCGGGAAATAGGACAAGCCACCAGGCGAAATCCACATATCTTTGTGACTGAGATAGTATATCTCCCCAACTAGGTTCAGGTGGAGGAACCCCGAATCCAAGAAAGCTAAGACCTGATTCTACGAGGATGGCTCCTGCTATCCCGAAAGAAACATCTACCAATACTGGAGCAAGGGAATTTGGAAGCATATGCTTCATCATAACTCTCCAATCGTTTCCCCCAAGCGCAACTGCTGCATCTACGTAATCAAATTTTCTAAGCTGTAAGAACTGTCCTCTTATTAAACGAGCTATGCCAGTCCAGCTCGTGGCCCCAATGACTATCATTATGTTATAAATACTTGGGTCTCTAAATGCTAAAATTGTTAGAATTAGAAAGAAAACCGGAAACGTCATCATTACTTCAAATAGTCTGGACACTATAAAATCAGTTGTGCCGCCATAATATCCAGCGATCGCTCCCAATAAAATTCCTATGAAAGCTGCTATCCCCACTGCAACAAATCCGATTGATAGAGAAATTCTTGCCCCATGGATCATTCGGCTAAGTACATCTCTCCCCCTATCATCTGTTCCAAATAAGTGTTCTTTTGAAGGTGGCGTGAGTACAGACAGTAAATCATTTTCTGTCGGGCTATATCTGACTGGCGGGAAGATAGCAAAATCTCCCTTTGGCAGGTTCTTATCAAGCTGCTTGAAATCGGTTCCAAAAAATTCGCTATATCTAAAGAGGACCGGGAAGTAATATTCATTTTGGTATTTAAGGATTATTGGTTTATTTCCTGCTAGAAAGTTTTGAAATATAGCAATTCCAAAAAGGACAAGAACAATAACCAGTGCGGTCATAGCAAGCTTGTCCTTCTTGAATTTCTGCCAAACGCTTCCCCAATATCCTACACTCTTGGTCTCGTTCACTTTTTAGCCTCAAAACTAATTCGGGGGTCAACTAAAACGTATACTAGGTCTGCTATTAAAATTCCAAATAGCGTGAGTACAGCTGAGATGGTTGCGATTGCCATAATCACCGGATAATCACGGGAAAGAACCGCTTCAAAACCTAACTGCCCTATTCCCGGTATGGAGAAAATACTTTCTATAATAACGCTTCCACCTATCATTGCCGGAAGAATCCCTGCTAGAATTGTAATAATAGGAATGAGCGCATTTCTTAGGGCATGTTTTAAAAGTACTTTATGCCTCGGCAATCCCTTAGCGGTTGCAGTTCTGACAAAGTCCTCTCTTAGGACTTCTAAGAGGCTACCCTTTTGGAATCTTGATAGGTAAGCAAGACTTCCATAGGTCAAACAAAAAACAGGAAGCGCTATATGCCATAAAAAATTTATTGCTTTCTTAAAAAATGGATAGTTCTCCGCCCCTGGTGATAATATTCCATAGACGGGAAATATATCCCAGTAATCTCCTCCCCCAAGAAAGAAAATTAATATCATTGCCATCCAAAAACTGGGAATAGAATATAAAATGAATAAAAAGAATGTGCTCACTCGTTCTGAAAACCTTCCATGAGAAACTGCAGAATAGACACCTATCGGTATAGCTATCAAATAAATCAAAATTATAGAAATAATATTTAGAGTAAGTGTTATAGGAATTCTTTCGGCTATTTTGTTAATAACAGGTCGGTGGTCTTTATATGAACGGCCAAAGTCCAAAGTAGCAATCTGTTTGACCCAGATCCAATATCTCTCATATATTGGTTTATCCAGTCCATAGAGTTTTTTTGTTTCCTCTACAATCTGCTGAGTTATTGCCTCAGCCTGAATGCCTTGGTCTAGTTGGAGTTTTCTTTCGACCGGGTTTCCGGGAGCGAGCTGAATAATAAAGAATGTAATGAGAGTTATTCCGAATAGTGTGGGAATAAGTAAAAGCAGTCTTTTAAAAATATAATCTCTCATAGTTCAGGTCGTCGGAACAATATTATAGGGTTNTTAGAATAATAAGACTAATTTATACCCAAATAGTTGCGTTTATTAAATGGACAGAGAAAATAACTGAACTTTTGAGAATTNTTTAATAAGATATTATTCGCTGTATACCTGTAGCGGTAGTGGAACATGCCACTCTATCGGATCTATTCCCAAAGGATAAACTACTACGTTTTCAAACCTTTTATTGACAGCCACAGTCGATTTTTTGCAGAAAAGAAATGTATATGGCTGTTCTTCATGAACTATTTCTGCAAACTTGTTATAGAGTTTTTTTCTCTTTTCACGGTCAAATTCTGTTCTAGCTTCTTCAATTAATTTGTCCGCCTCTTCATTTTTAAATCCAACAAAGTTAGAGCCACTTTCAGCTTGGGTCGAGCTCCAAATCTGATAGGGGTCGGATTCCACCCCCATAGACCATGCAAGCGTTACAGCGTCAAAGTTTCTATCCATTAGGCGTGACGTAAAAACAGCCCACTCAGTTTTTCTTATATCCATATGAATGCCTACATTGTCTAGCTCTTCTTTTAATATTGTCGCAATCTTCTCACCGGTTTCTGATCCCCCGGGAATTAGGAATTCAAATGCAAATTTAACGCCGTCTTTGTCTAGAATCCCGTCATTATCATGATCTACCCATCCAGCCTCTTTTAGGAGCTCTTCGGCCTTCTTAGGGTCGTAAGGGTATGGCTCTATGGATTTATCATACTCAGGACTGTTGATATAGAATGGATTTGTTACAACAGCGCCAAGGTCGTAAAGAATTTTTTCAAGAATGAGTTCTCGGTTCACAAGATGAGTCAAAGCAGTTCTCACCTGTTTATCGGCAAAGAATGGTCTTTTTGAATTCCATCCAATATAACTATAGTTAGGAGCAAAGTAACTCAATTTATCAAAGTTCTCTTGGAATGAAGGGGTATTAGTTTGTCGTTCCCACTGAATTGGGGTGAGTCCGGATATATCCAAATCTTTACGTTTTAATACCTGAAAAGCGACAGTATTATCAGTAATTATTTTAAATACGATTTTATTAAGCTTTGGTTTTTCTCCCCAGTAATCAGGATTTTTTTCAATAACGATCTCTCTTCCTGTAGTCCATTTAACAAATTTATATGGACCTGTTCCTATTGGGTCTCTGCCAGCCGGGTTGGTGTTGAAATCGCCTTTGTCAAAAATGTGCTTTGGTACAATTGGCATTCCCCCGCAAAACTCAAGTGCTAGGAAATATGGTCTCGCGTATGTGAATTCTACAGTTAGATCATCAATCGCTTTGACGTCTTTTATTTCCTGGAAATAGCTTCTTAACTGAGGAGTATCCACTTTGGGGTTCATAATTGTTTTGTATGAAAAGACGACATCTTCTGAAGTGAACGGAGTTCCGTCATGCCATTTTATGCCTTCTTTAATTTTGAAAGTGTATTTAAGTTTATCCTCTGATATTTCCCATGACTCGGCAAGGAGTGGATCTAGTTTTAGCGACTCGTTGTTTCTTTCAATTAATGTTTGATAAATTTTTCCATTATTAACTGTGCCTTCATAAGCGTCTGTTGCGGTGATAGGGTTTAGTGTTGCTGGTTCAGCGTTTAAGTGATAGATAAGCCAGTCGCCTTCAACTGGTTCAGAGCTAGAAGCAGTTTCTGATGCTGTTTGCGCTTCTTGAGCCTCTTCTGTATTTTTCGAATTGTCGTTTCCAGAGCTGCATGCAATCAGGGTCGACACTATAGCTATATTTAGAATTGTAATAAGTATAAGTCTTAACAATTTATAATCTCCTTAGAATTAGTGGTCTCGCTTATCCGTTTCCTTTCTCGCTCCAGTCGCTTTGATCTGGATTAGTAGGTTTGTTCTGAATAGCGTTAGAGAGTCCTTTTTCAAAAAACGGCTTGATTAGATCAAGAGGCAGTGGGAAAATGATTGTAGAACTCTGGTTACTAGACATTTCGGTTAATGTCTGAAGAAATCTTAATTGAAGTGACATGGGACTCTGTCCTAGTATCTCAGAAGCTTCAGTCAATTTTTGCGCAGCCTGGAATTCACCTTCAGCGCTAATTATCTTAGCTCTTCTCTCTCTCTCGGCTTCTGCCTGACGCGCCATTATCTGTTTCATATCTTCTGGAAGATCAACATATTTTAACTCAACTAAAGTGACTTTTATTCCCCAGGCATCTGTCTGTTTGTCGAGAACATCTTGTAATTTAAGGTTGAGCTTCTCTCTTTCAGAGAGTAGCTCATCAAGCTCTACTTGTCCTAAAACACTTCTAAGGGTTGTTTGAGCCAATTGAGATGTTGCATAGAGAAAATTCTCTACCTGTATGACTGCTTTTATCGGGTCTACAACACGGAAATAGACAACAGCATTTACCTTTACAGAGACATTGTCTCTGGTAATTACATCCTGAGGCGGCACGTCCATTGTGATAAGACGCAGACTCATCTTGGTCATTTTATCAACCATAGGAATAATCCATTTAAACCCCGGGCCTTTAAGGCCTACAATTCTTCCTAGCCTAAAAACTACACCCCTCTCATATTCGTTTAATATTCTTATTCCAGATAAAATGAAAAGAGCAATGATTCCTACAAATATGATTACAGGTGAAAACATTTTGCTACCTCCCGATAGTCTAAGTTTATACTTTTTCTACTTTTAGTTTGAAGCCTTTTTGAGATTCTACAACCTTTATCTTATCACCTTCTTTAATAAGTTCATCACTAACAGCATCCCAATACTCACCCATTACATAAACTTTGCCGCTCTCGCCAATATCCGTTACAGCATCTCCTAGTTCTCCCGTAATACTTTCCATGCCAACTTGAGGTCGTAAATTTTGAGCTTTTATTAAGTAAAACAGTACATATCCAAAAAACAAAGCTATTGCGGCGGTTGATGCTATTACAACTCCGTATCCTACCCTGACGTCTGAGTCAGGTGTGTCAAACAAAAGCAGTGCTCCCAGGGCAAAACTTATAACTCCCCCAGTAGTTAATAATCCATAACTCGTCACGTATACCTCTGTTATAAATAACGCAAGAGCTAGTAGGAGTAAAACGACGCCTGCGTAGTTAAACGGTAAGATTTGAAATGATACGAAACCCATCATAAGGCATATAACGCCTGCTGCGCCTGGGAATATTAGTCCGGGATTGTAAAACTCTAGAAGCAGTCCCAGAGATCCAAGAGATAACAGTAAGAAGGCTATATCGGGTGTGCTGAGTATATCGATCAATTTTTGCTTAAGACTCATCTCAACCCGTTGTACATTAGCGCCTTTGGTTGCAAGGGTTCTCTCGCCCTGAGGCACTTTTACTTTCATTCCGTCAATTTGTGTCTGGAGGTCGCTTAAACTTGGAGATATTAGATCGATTACCTTTATTTCCAAAGCTTCTGTAGCTGTAATAGAATCACTGTTTCTTACTGCATCAATTGCCCACTCCACATTGCGTCCTCTGTGCTCAGCGATACTCTCTATGAAAGACGAAGCATAGTTCTCAATCTTCTCGCTCATAATATCCTGATCTGATTTACCTTCGGGTTCCGTAGTTTTTTCACTTTTAATCTCTTTTGTAGGGTTCTGCTCTTTCTTTTCCGGTTGTTTCCCTCCGGGGGCCAAGGACACGGGATGAGCTGCTCCAATACTTGTGCCGGGCGCCATTGCAGCAATATTAGCTGCGAGTGTGATGAACACCCCGGCTGAAGTTGCTGAAGCACCGCTTGGAGATACATAAACAACAATTGGTATAGGAGAGTTAAGTAAAAGTTTTACAATCTCTTTTGTGGAAGATAGCAACCCGCCTGGAGTATCTAAAAGGATAAATAGAGCCTGAGCGGATTTTATTTCTGCTTCTGCAAGGCCTGCTCTAATATAATCCAAGGTTGCGGGGTTAATAGTTCCATTTATTTCGATTAAGACTATATCTTTAGGTGATAAAATTTCTTGTGTTTTAGGTGGTTTTGTATCTTTTTCGTTATTAGTATCCGCGTGGCTTATATAAAAGCTCAAGACTGAGAAAATAATTAATAAAACCCAAAGTGTTCGTAGCATTATTATAACCCCAAAACAAGTTTAGCTTTCCCTTGTAGAATCTGCAAGCACTAAGAATTTTGCAATATGTTTGATATTCAAATATTTGCTTACAATGATCTTGTAATTCTTTAAGCTCTGATTATAATTTCCCCCTATGGCTACTAAAATTAAATATACAGAAAAAGAACTTAAACAGCCCGATGAATTCAACAAAACGATTACAAGGGTAATTGATTTTACTGCGGATCACGCAAAAAAAATGCTAATTGGCATAGTAGTTGTAATAGTGGTTTTATTCAGCGCTTTTTTTATAAATTCGAGTTCACAAAAAGAGGGGGTTGAGGCAAATAATTCTTTTCATAGTGCCTTAACTCTATATGAAGCTGGAGATAGTGAAGGTGCACTTAAGGGCTTCCTAACTACCGTTGAACAATATCCAGGTCAAGGTATATCAAACATAGCTTTGTACTATGCAGCTCTTATTAATTTTAACAATGCCAATTATGATGAATCAGTAAAATTGTTAAACAACTTTGAAGCTAATGAAACAAATGAGCCTCTGTTGATTGAGTCAGCAACCCTCACGCAAGGACTTGCGTACTTTAATCAGAATGAATGGCAGAAGGCTATAGACTATTTATCAAAGATAACAGATCCAACTAGCCCCTATGAAAGACAAGCAAAGCTCCATATGGCTTTATCATATCAGAAACTTGGAGATACGGCTCGTGCAAATTCTATATACGATCAAATGTCTCAAGATCAAAATTCCTTAAATCCTGGCTTATCTTCGGTAAGCCAAACACCTTCTAATTAAACATAATATTTATATTAATTTGTAAGATTGTTTAAATCAGGTCGATGGTTGTATGTGATTGATTGGTTTATTTAAACTGGTTTTACTTTTGATTTGAGAAGCACTCTAAGTCTATTTCTGATTTCTGGGGTAACAAACGGTTTATCTTTAAGTTTACCGGTAATTTCAAGCATTCTTTTGTATGTATTTACAAATGTCATGCATTCCGGACAGTCACCCGTGTGTTTCTCTAGCTCTTTGAGAGTCTGAAGGTCCAATTCACAATCAATGTAACCCATAATATTCTCTACTACATCTTTGCACATAAACATATTCTATCTTCTCCATTCATAGAAGTAGTCTGATAATTTATCACGTAAAAAAAGCCTCGCTCTGTGAAGTCTTGATTTAACAGCGGGAATTGAAATCTCCAGTATATTGGCAACCTCTTCATTTGAAAGACCTTCTATATCTCTTAGATGAAAAACTGTTCTATAAGACTCAGGCAATTCATTAATAGCTTTCTCAATTATTAATACAGACTCTTTATTGAAAATAACTATGTCTGGTCTTGAACTCCAGTCCTTATACCTAATTCTTCCCATAAGCGTTCCTTTCTCGTCATATGGGGAATAGTTTTCAAGGCTGATATTGTTTTCATGTTTTTTTTGCGAGCGTAAATACATATAGCTCGTATTTACCGTTACCCTGTAAAGCCAACTTGAGAATTTAGAGTCTCCTCTAAATGTGTGTAATTTCTTTGTTAAAGTAAGAAATACTTCCTGAAAAACCTCTTCAGCATCATTTGTATTTCTTGTTATTCTTAAAGCAAAACCATAAATTCTGTCCGAGTATCGATTTACTATTTCTTCAAATGAGGACTCATCTCCCAATTGGGTATATCTTCTAATGAGCTCATCATCAGAAATGCCAGTTATTTGCTCATTGTCATTGCTTACAATAACATTGATCAGCTTTTTAATAAACCCAATCTCCATTTTCCCCTCTCAAATGTCAAAAAAATAGTGGGCGAATATTTTAAGCTTATATAGAAATATCCTTATGTAATAGTGACACTGTATAGGATGTTTCTAATTGCTAGAAGGTTCAGAATTGCAAATATATTTTTTTGAGAGTTGAAATACTCGGTCATGATTAGGAACGAAAACTCCATTTTCATGGTTCCGGGATCTTATCAATACCTGGTCAGAACCGCAAGCGAATGTTAGTACTCGCGATTCTGATTCTTTAAGCCCTATTAATTCAGGACGGATAGATGATATATGCACAAAAATCGTGCCCTCAAATTTATCTTTTTCGACTATATTATTCATTATGGCATGAGGTAGATGTAAATGTCCGGACAACCATAAATCAACTTGGTATTCTTTTAAAACATTAGTAAACCTCTCAGAGTTAATAACTTGACGGTCTCTAAAGGAAGAAAAAGGAATACCGCTATCTTCAAGCGGTGCATGAGTTGTGACAACTATAATTTTGTCTTGGTTATTTATTACTAGATTCTTCCACCAGGTAAAAGTTTCATCAGATATTTCCGTTGCTTTTCCTCTCTCAGAATCAGACATGAAGATGAATAGGATATTATCTTTTAGGATTGAGTAATTAACTTCTTCTCTTAGTTTCTCTCTAAAGAGCTTTCCCCTATCGGTTTTAAGATCATGGTTCCCTATAATCTCGTACCATTCTTCTATGAATGAGGTGTTCCTGGTTTGTACATACCAATCAAAGGTTTCTTCAGTTGTTTCGTTCACTATATCTCCTGCAACGATTGCAAGGTCAATATTTGGAACATTATCGTTCATGTCTATTATCGCAAGCTCAAAAGCTTCTTCGTGCCCTCTATTGGTGGGTTGAATATCTGCAAGAGCCCATATTGTTAAAGTTCTCTCAGAGTTAAACCAGTTTGCCTCTGTGTACTCATCGCCTGATGAATAGCCCACATAGCAAGATGTTTGGATTAGGAATAATAGTAGTACGAGTGGTATTAACTTAATGGGCATAAATTTATGTATTACAACTTTCTGGAATTCCTATTGCTTCTTCATTAACTACATCACATATTTCAACAAACACTTCATCACCTATATTGAAGCCTTCAGTATTGAACTTAACTGGTATGTAGTTAGGAGTTGTGCCTTTAGAGCCTTTCTCAATTAAGACTGGAAATGTCTTTCCTATGAATTGTTTAAAGAAATCGGTTTTTTTCTTGCTTCCCAGATCTCTTAGCCTTTTACTTCTATCTTTTATCTGTTGGGGATTTATTTGATCTGTCCATAATGGCAGCCGGGGTCATTTTTCTCTTTGAGTAAGGGAATACATGGAAATATGTAAGTTCTGATTCTTTTGCAATCTCATATGTGTTTAAAAACTCTTCTTCAGTTTCACCTGGAAAACCAACCATTATATCGGAGCCTATTGCTGCCTCAGGGATTCTTTGTCTTATTTTGCTTGTAAGGTCGAGAAATTTNTCAGGACCATATCGNCTTCTCATTGNCTTTAGTACTTTNGCATCGCCGCTTTGAAGAGCAATNTGAAACTGGGGACAGATTGTTTCAGAATCTGCAATAAAATCTATTAGATCTAATTCTGTATCTGCCGGGTCTAAAGACGTAAGCCTGACTCGGTTTACAATCTTCTCATTCTCTATGTGGCGGAGTAATTCAAAAAAGCTAGTCCCGATATCTCTGCCGTAGCTTGCAATATGAACGCCGGTTAATACAATTTCTTTATATCCAGACTCAGCTAGCTTTTCCATACGAGTTAGAATTTCAGGAATATCTAGGCTTCTGGAACGCCCCCTTGCGCGCGGGATGATGCAAAATGTGCAGGCATAGTTACAGCCGTCCTGTACTTTTAGGAAAGCTCTTGTTCTTCCAGGAAATATTTCTATATCAGGAGATTCAAAGCCTTTTTTCTTCTCTTTAAAAATATCAGATATAAATACCTTAGGTTCTTCTTGGCGTTTACCTTCTCTTATTATTTTTAAGAGTGAAGAAAATTTATGCGAATTCCCTATTACGTAATCAACCCCTTGAACCTCTTTCAGCTCTTCAGGGGAGACCTGGGCATAACAGCCTGTTACCACTACTAGTCCATCAGGGTTAGCCCTCTTGGCACGGTTTATATAGTTTCTAGCTTCCGCGTCAGCTCTATGGGTAACAGTGCAAGTGTCTATAACATATACATCAGCTTTATCAGAAAACGGAACTTTCTNGTACTTGCTCTTAGGGAGTTGATTAAGTATGACTGCTGTGTCGTACTGATTTACCTTACAGCCTAATGTGACAATAGAAATACTCTTCATTATAAGACCCTGTTTATCCAACCGCCGCCGAGCACTTCTTTGTTTTTATATAAAACAACGGCTTGCCCAGGTGTAATGGCACGCTGGGGGTTTGTGAATTCTACATCTGCTTCGTTATTCGAGTTTATTCTAACAACGGCATCATCTTCGTGGTGTCTGTTTCTTATTTTAGCTTTAACCAAAAGCTCTCCGTCAGCATATAAATCATTAATATCTATTTTTGTCCTATCCACCCAGGAGAGGTTTTCTGCAATTAGTTTAGAACTGTAAATTTTGTCTTCTTCTCCAACAACAAGACGGTTTTCTTTGGAATCTATACCTACCACGTACATAGGTTTTCCTGTAGCTATGCCTAGCCCTCTTCTTTGTCCAACAGTAAAGTAGTATATACCTTTATGCTTGCCCAAAACTTCCCCTTGGGTATTCACAATGTCTCCTTGCTTTTCTGGAAATGCGTTATTACTGATTAAATAATCCCTATAGTTATCAGAGGGCACAAAACAAACTCCGGTACTATCGGGTTTATCTGCTAATTTCAAATTATATCCTCGGGCAAGATCTCTAACTTCGTCTTTATTTAATGAACCTAGAGGGAACATTAGTTTAGATAATTCTTTTTGTTTTAATGTGTATAAAAAGTAGGTTTGGTCTTTATTCTCATCATCCGCCTTGCTTAATTTATATGTACCGTTGTTGTTTTCTATTTTTGCATAATGGCCGGTTGCTAAATAATCAGCTCCAAGCTCAAGCGCCCGTTTTAAAAGCAGGTCAAACTTCACATACTGATTGCACAGAACACATGGAATAGGAGTCTTGCCTGATTCGTATTTCTCTACATAATCTTTCAGTACATATTCTTTAAAGAAATCAATAAAGTTCACAACATAATGTGGTATATCAAGCTCCTGTGCTACTCTTCTAGCATCTATTACATGATCCAGTGAGCAGCATCCTCCCTCGGCATCCTTATAATCCAATAGCTGCATGGTTATGCCAATAACCTCATGGCCTTGTTCCTTAAGGAGTGCGGCTACGGTGGTGCTGTCTACCCCTCCGCTCATTGCAACAACTATTCTTTTTCTATCCATAGTTATATAAGAGATTACCTAAGCTCTATATGTGAAACAAATTTGTATTGTTATTGGGAAAGGCTGGTATTGTTGAAATTAACTTGTGGTAGTTCTTTAAACTAGGCCCTCTTCTACACCTACAATCGAGTAGTAGGATTCTCCACCGAGAGTGAGCTCTCTAGCTTCTACATACTCACTTACTGATAAATACATATCTGAGCTGACTATAACTCTCCATATCGGGGCTAAATCGCAAATACTTTTGGCAGAGTCAGTTACGGCTTTTATGCCCTGAGGAACTCCATTATCCCCATAAACATTTAATGTCTTGGAACCAATTCCTATTTTGCCGCTAATGGCGACCTTGCCTTCTAGTTTTCTTTCTCTTGTTATGGTTGCTAAGTGCTGAAGGACTTCTACCGCAGAACAAATTGCTCTTAATTCAGGGTTTGTTTGTTCTTCAGGGGCATTGAAAAATGCAACAATTTCATCTTTCATAAGAGCTTCAATTACACCACCATAGTTTGAAATTATTGAAGATGCAGATTTCCTGTAATCGGCTAGAAATGCATTGAACTCTGATGAGTCAAGAGTAGATGTAAGATCTTGAAAGTCTGCTATTTTAGCTACTATAACTGTGACTCTTCTATTTTTAGTTTCCTCTACCTCGTCTTCACTCTCGTCAGCCTCAATAAGAGTAGGTTGAAAAATGGGTTCTTCAGGTGGTTCTACCTCAGCCTTTCTTTTGAGTAAATCTAGCATTTGATTATAGGTTTCAAATGCCCTTATCATTGTTACATCATCTCCTGCTTCACTTGAATCAAGCTTGGTAGCTAAATCACCTCTTGATACTCTTTTCATTCCTGCTATCAGTTTTTCAATAGTGCCTGATTTGCCGTTAGAAAGAAATGATAGCAAAAAGAGAACTATTATAGAGACAACAAGCCCTATTAAGCCGCTCCAGATTGCTGTAGATATAGAAAGACTTTTAAAGTCTGTTCCGGCTAGTCCTATTAATATGGTCGAGTTCTCTGATGTAGTGATCGGGAGTATCTCCAAGTTATCCCCATCATCATTCCCAAGACTTTCTTGTAACACACCTTCAGAATCTACAAGTTTAATAAAATAAACATCTTGTCTTGAATTTAATATGTTTTCAGCGGTTTCTGGAAAGCCGGTATTTGAGTTACTAAAGAGTTTAACAAGATCTTGAGTCTTTTGTTCAGTAACAGTGGAGTTGAAATAATAAGAGCTGAATAATGAAATTGCTACAGATAATATGATGAAAACAGCGACTAAAAATATAGATATGCCGGTTCCGGGCTTAGTCATTTTGGTACCTGGTCCCATACTCATCGCGCTCCGAATTTATAGTTAGATTGATGAAATTTTGAGTTGGCATAATCAAACTTCATAATTTCTATAATACAAATTTAAAAAGAATTAGTAAAGAAGAATTACACAAAAGCCTGTATTTAATATTTTAAGAACCCTACCAGCACAAAAATTACAACAAATTATTTGCTAATAATATCTTCTGCAGAATTGCCGGTTAAGTCCATTTGAGTCTGTGTAGCTAAAATCACTCATTCCTCAAAAGTCTAATTTGTTAAGGGCTGTATGTTTATTTTAGTTCTGTTGTTTGCAAACTTCTGAAATTCAACTGTGCCGTCTATTAGTGCAAATAAGGTATGATCCCTACCCATCCCAACATTGTTTCCCGGATGGAACCTCGTGCCCCTTTGTCTGGCAAGTATATTTCCAGCAATTACTCTTTCGCCACCAAACTTTTTAACACCAAGCCTTTTTCCTGCTGAGTCTCTTCCGTTTCTACTACTTCCGCCGCCTTTTTTTGTTGACAATTGTATCTACCTCCTAATTCAAAATATCTGTTATTTCGACTGTTGTGTAGCGCTGACGATGACCGTTTTTATTGCGGTAATCTTTTCTTCTCTTAAATTTAAAAACTATTATTTTCTTGCCTTTCTTTTCTTGAACTATTTTTGCTTTAACAACTGCTTTTTCTACAACAGGGGAGCCAATTTGTACTTCCCCTTTGTCGTTAGAGATCATAAGTACTTCATTAAATTCAATTGCATCCCCCGGATTACCTGCCAGAAGTTCGACATCTAATATGTCTCCTGGGTTAACGGTGTACTGCTTCCCGCCTGTTTTAATAACTGCTTGCATTATAACATTCCTCCGAATTTACTAAAAGACTAACTATATAGAGTAAAGCACTAACATTATTCCATTATTTATATAGTGTTGTCAAATATTTTCGTAATATTCTTGATAGTTTTCAATGAATATCTAATTTCGGCATAGATTATACCTCAAATTCTAGTAATTGCACTATGATTATCGATTTTGGTTCGCATAATACTTATGAGTAGTTAAGACATGTTGTAGATGTACGCACTAATATGTAGGCTCAGAGGTGCTGATTCAAGATTTATATGGCCTGAGGGAATTGAAGAGCAAGTTCCTCTGAATAATTAGTTTACTTATATTTGTTATAAGCTCGAGCTAATTTTTCATCATACTTGTTAGTTTTATATCCAGGTCCGTTGTAGCGTCTTGCAAATCCGGCCCAATCCTTACTCTTTAAATATTTAGACAAATTGTTGGTTAATATGAAGCGTCCAAAAGCTTTTAGGTGTTCCCCTTCGCTCTTGCCCATAAGCCTTACAAAATCTTTTACACTCTTATAGCCTAGGCTTTCCCAGTGATAACCCATAATTTGAAAAAGTCCCCAGGAGGCTGACTCAAGAGCTGCATTCTCATGAATTTTCTTTGCCTTGTCTAACCTCTGGTGCTCCCTTGCTCCTCCAAAGTAGTGCTCTCTGGTCCAGCGGCTATACAGAATGTTTTCATTGCCCTCTTTTAGAGTATTTGGATCAAGCCCATGTTTCTTGAGTTGACGCCAAAATACATGTCCTTCAAAAAGTATCTTAGGTTTATCCCCGGAGAACCCCTGCCCGCTTGACTCAACTTCATTTACTGCTTTGATAACTGCCAATTCAACGCCAAGATCTTTTGCCACTGAATTGAGATCTGACTCTGCTAGAAAGCGCGACTTTAATTCGAGGGGGTTTTCTGGTTCCTCGCTCAGTAAAGTACGCCATGTCTTTTGTCCTACTATCCCGTCTACAACAAGTTTGTTCTCTCTTTGAAAATCCATTACTGCTGCTTCTGTCATTGGTCCAAAAGCTCCATCTGCAGCAATATCATAGCCAGCTTTAATTAAAAAGCTCTGCAGTAGAATGACAGAGTCAGTCTTAGATGTATTTCTTCTAATGGTTTCCATTGCGCACCCTACTTATAATAAGTTTGTTTTGAATTCTGCTCCGCCATCTGGCGCAGAATTCATAGTTAGTTTAATACTTTTAATTCTCTAAAACTAGATTAAACACTGAAGAATCGACACTTACTTTGTCCCTTAGCTTTTCATGTACTGCTATATATATCCTATCTCCATGGCGTGAAAGTCTCTTGAATAACTGATTCATATGCTGACGCTGTGTTTCATGAAAATGATCAATGTTTAACGTAATCGAAGAGGAAGTATTTTGGAGCACTTTCTCCAGATGAGGTGCTACGTGTTCAAAAAAGTCCTGATCCATTATTCCTTTTATTGATATGGATATGTTAGCGGCTGTGTTTTTTACTTTGTTTAATGAAACTTCAAGCGCTCCCTTGTTCATATAAGGTTGAAAGGATTTTTCTATTGATTCAGAATAGGACTCTGCAAGAACGTTATTCTCTTCAAACTCTTTAATAAAATGGCGATCTACATAATCTTTCATTGATATGCCAACTGTCCAGTCCTGGATTACCATAGGAATTTGTTTTGGGTTTCTAAATGGAATGGTTCTAAGGAAATGATAAACTCGTCTGGGGCCGCCTTTTAGAATGCCGTTGGTCATAAACTTCCCAAAAACGCCGGCTTGGTCTTTTAGCGTGTAAGTGCTTTTGAAGATCGGATTTTTAAGGTGGACCAATTTATTGTTTATTCTGTCAGCAATGATTTTGTCATCTAACAGTCTGTAGTAAAGGTTACGGTAGCCTTCCACCATTTCTTCGTATGACATCTGTTTGGGAATCATATTGGTGCCTAATTTAGTATTATCGGTGCCACTAGCCTCTTTAATCAGTCTGCCGTCTTTTTCCAGTCTTTCGTAAAGAGGTGTTTTGGGCACAGCGGTTAAGAGGCCAACCATTGCGGTTTGGATGCCGGAGTTCTGAATAAAATTGTACTGCAGATCAAAGGTTTGGATGGTGTCATTGTCAAAGCCGATAATGAAACCCGCAAGCACCTCTATTCCATAGGAGTAGACATGATGTATTGATGAGAGAATGTCTGAGCGTGTGTTTTGAAACTTCATAGTTTCTTTAAGACTCTCTTCATCCGGGGATTCTATTCCAATAAATACCCAGCCAAAGTTTGCCTCGGTAAAGAGCTGCAGCAGCTCATCATCTTGAGCCAGGTTTAACGAAGCCTCAGTTCCAAAAAGAAACTCGT
>JGI24023J19991_10000716_pt1 | contig 26096 bp, 22 predicted proteins | sample Cruoilmetagenom1_FD_19991 | JGI IMG/M metagenome (IMG submission 19991) | reverse complement strand
CAGGAGGTCAACAATACCCTCATGAGATGATCCCTGACCGAGAGGTAGGGTTAACGGCACTGCGGTAACATCAAATGCCTCTTTTATTTCATCAAGAGATTTCTGAAAATCAGCTCGATCCTGGTCCATCTTATTGATAAATAAAACCCGGGGTAAATCCCGATGATCCAGCCTTCGCCAGAGCTTAACAGTTTCTATCTGGATACCCGCAGGTGCACTGACAACCATAACAGCGGTTTCTGCTGCCCTGAACGAGGCAACCACCTCACCGACGAAATCAGAAGAGCCGGGGGTATCAAGGACATTAATTTTAGTGTCCTTCCATGGAAGTGTCATAAGACTTGTATGGATAGAAAACTTGTGTTCTATCTCATCTTCCTGATAGTCACTCATAGTCCGGCCGCTTTCTACCGGCTCAGCTTTTGAAATGACTCCGGAGCGGAACAATATCTGCTCCACCAATGATGTTTTACCTGTGCTTCCGTGTCCGCAGATTGCAACATTACGGATGGCGTTCATGGAAATTGCCATGAAGGATCCTCCTCGATCAAAAAAAATTATTGTTAAACAAACGAATCCTACGACAGGATTATCATCCAGTCAAATAAAATCGCTTTTTAAAGATATAACGAGATTCGAAGAGATAAGAAAAGAGTTTTGATGCTGATACTGCTAAGCGAAATAGTCTATCAGCTCGTTTTCTTTGCAAAATGACTGAACTCCATGGAAAAAGTTCCCCGGCCCTGGGTAAGGCTTCGAAGTGTTGTGGAATATCCGAACATATTCACCAGAGGTGCTTTTGCTTTTACCAGCTCATAGGAGGGTCGGGATTCCATGCTGTCCACATGGCCTCCCCGCTGACTCAGATTGCTGATGACATCTCCCACCTGCTCAGAAGGGCACATCACGTCTACTTCCATAATGGGTTCGAGAAGCACAGGAGAGGCTTTCCGGCAAGCGGTATCATATCCCAGGGAAGAAGCGGCTTCAAAAGCTATTTCACTGGCGGTAAGTTCCTGGAAAACAACCCCCGTCAATGTAACTTTCACATCCACAGCGGGATAACCCATAACGATGCCTGAAGGGAAAGAGGCTTCGACACCCCGGCGAACCGCTTCCTGGTAATTGGCCGGAAGCTTTCCAGTTGACAGGGCAGATTCAAAATAATTGCCTTCTCCGCGATTTCTCGGTTCAACCTGGAGGGTAATGGTAGCGGCATGTTCTTTACCGGCAAGAGTACGCTGATATGTCTCAGTGTGGCTGACCGCTTTGGTTATTGACTCCCTATAGGTTACCTGAGGTTTACCGACATTGGCCTCAACCTTGTATTCCTCAAGCACCCGGGTAACAAGAACATCCAGATGCAATTCTCCCATTCCGGAGATAATAAGTTGCCCGGTTTCGTCATTTTCTTTTACGGTAAAAGTAGGATCTTCCCTGCGCAGATTGTCCAGTGCATTTTTGAGTTTGGACTGATCGCTCATCGTTTTCGGTTCGATGGCAACAGAAATAACAGGTTCCGGGAAATCCATGTTCTCAAGAATTACAGGATACCCTTCAGAAGCCAGTGTTTCGCCGGTTCTGGCAAACTTCAATCCGATGGCAACACCGATATCCCCGGCCCGCAATTCTGAAATCTGCTCATGATGATTTGCATGCATTCTTAACAGGCGGTTTACCCGTTCACGTTTTTTCTCATTGACGTTCAGTACTGCTGTTCCTGATTTTATATTTCCTGAATAGACTCTCAGATAACAAAGCATACCCATTTCTCTATCGTGCTGAATCTTGAAGATAAGCGCGGAGAGATTTTCTTTGTCGGTACGTGGAATCTCGATTTCCTCATCCTTTTTCCCGTGGATAGCAGGAATAGGAGGAAGCTCTTCCGGAGAGGGCAGGTAGTTGATTATTGCATCAAGTACAGGCTGAACACCTTTATTTTTCAGAGAGGAGCCAACAAGAACTGGAACAATCTGCCGGGTAATCGTGGCTTCTCTGAGAGTATTATGAATCAGATCACTGCTTACAGCTTTACCTTCCAGATAAAGATCTGTTATTTCATCACTATAGGCTGACAGAACATCAATGAGTTTTTCACGCCATACTTCGGCAATTTCACGATGCTCTTCCCGTATATCAGAGAATCGAAGATCAGCTCCCTCAGAATCAAGATCCCAGTGAACTTCCTGCATATTAATCAGATCGATATTCCCTTCATACGCCGATTCCACACCGATAGGGAGGGAAAGGGGGAGGGGGACCGCTTTGAGCTTTTCTCTGATTTCTTCAACAACAGCATAAAAATCAGCACCGATTCGGTCCATTTTATTCACATAAGCTATTCGGGGGACATTGTAATGATCGGCCTGACGCCAGACTGTTTCAGACTGAGGCTCAACACCGCCAACAGCGCAGAAAACACCTACAGCGCCATCAAGTACCCGGAGTGAACGTTCCACTTCTGCTGTGAAGTCAACATGCCCCGGAGTATCAATGATATTTATCTGGGTGTCATTCCATGTGCAGGTTGTTGCCGCTGATACAATGGTGATACCCCGATTCTGCTCCTGGGTCATCCAGTCCATTGTTGCAGTGCCTTCATCAACTTCACCAATACGGTGACTTTTATGAGTATAAAAAAGAATACGCTCGGTAGTGGTTGTTTTACCTGCGTCGATATGCGCCATTATGCCGATATTACGGACGGCTTTACTACGTTCTGCCATAATTGGGCTAGAGATTAACATGGACCATACACGGTGGGCAACGCGGTTAACAGCTTCATCAGTAATCTTGATTCAAGAGAGTGTGAAGGTTAAGTTTATAGGATGAAAAACGCCAGAGATATCATTCCGGGAACCTGGAAGCCGGTGGAAGAAGCTGTACTTTGTTTTATCAGGGACAGGAAAGAGGGAAAAGTACTCCTGATACATAAGAAAACAGGCTTGGGTGCAGGATTGATTAATGCACCCGGGGGAAGAATCGATCCTGGAGAAACTCCTGAAGAAGCAGCTGTACGTGAAACTTTTGAAGAGGTGGGGCTCAAAGTGGCTGATCTGTCAGCTTCCGGTGATTTGTATTTTCAATTTACAAACGGTTATTCCATACGGGGATATGTCTTCCAGACAGATAATTGGAGCGGCACTCCTGTAGAAACTGTTGAGGCCGATCCGTTCTGGTGTAGTGAAAACGAGATACCCTACGATAAAATGTGGACTGATGATTCCTGGTGGCTGCCCCACATGCTGGCCGGCCGTCCAGTTCGGGGTAGATTCATTTTTGATGAAGAGAGAATGATGAGTATGAGTCTGGATGTGGAAACATCGGAAATTTCTGAAGACTCAAAGCGGATTCCCAGAGGAGCAATACATGCAACACAGCGTTAATACAGTGTTCGATAAGATTATTTCCGGTGATATTCCGGTAGAACCGGTATTTGAAAATGACGATGTACTGGCCTTTAACGATATGAATCCTCAGGCTCCCGTCCATGTACTTGTAATCCCCAAAAAACGTTCTTCCAGATTCTCTGAGCTTTCATCAAAGCCTGTTGAGGAAACAGGCAGATTTTTTGCAGCGGTATCCGCTGCTGCATCTTCTCTGGGACTTGACAGTCCGGGATACAGAATAGTGGTGAACAACGGGTCTGATGGTGGACAGGAGGTGGAATATCTTCATGCCCATATCCTCGGGGGGCGCCAATTAAAATGGCCGCCGGGATGATACGTGTCGTTCTCTTTCTCCTCTTCTCTCCGCTTATGCTTCTTGCAGCCCAGGATTCAATTCTTCTTGAACTGAACGGGATACGGGAAGACTACGGTATCCCTGCTTTAGATCTAGATGAAGCTTCCAGTACTGCCGCAACTGCTCATGCCAGAGACTTATCAGAACGTCTTTCATTAAGCCATTGGGGAAGTGACGGTTCAAGGGTGGCAGAACGGTACCGGGAGGCTGGAGGAACAGGTTTGCGTGCCGGGGAAAACCTTGGAGCTGGGGACAGTATAAAATCAATTATGGATGCATGGATGGACAGCCCGACTCATCGGGAGAATATACTCAACCCCGATTGGTTCTCTTGTGGAACGGGAGTTGTCCATTTACCTGGAGGACGTCTGATTCTTGTCGTTGTATTCAACAACTCCAGATGGCTGCAGAAGGTATTCAGAATTGCTGAACAAAGAGTTTATGTAGATGGAGATTTATCATTATTTCCGGGTGTTTTTCCACAATCGGTCTTTCTCAAGATCGCTGGAAGTGAAATTACTGCACAGACTGCAACGATGAATGAAAAAAATAGCGTATCATTGCATTTTAACTTTCCATTACCGGATACATGGCAGCCCGGGGGTGTTGCTGCCATGGAAATGAATGTATTTGAGAATGGGAAAATGTTGAAAACTGATATGTTTCTCCAGGATATACCCTGATACTTTTTTAATAAGCGTATTTTCTGTTATTCTTTCTCTATGTGTATCACAGCAGTCAGAGGTGCCATCGCACTGAATGAGTCCGGAGAGGAAGCATCACAGATGGTAAGGGCTTTGGGAGAGCTTTTTGATTCTTTGGCATTAACAAATAATTTTACACCGGATGATATCGTCAGTATTCAATTTACCCAAACTTCGGATCTGAAAAAAATGAACGCGGCAGCAGCTCTGAGAGCAGCTAGACCGGAATACGGTGGAACAGTCCTATTCTGTTCCCAGGAACCTGATGTTGAAGGTTCTCTGCCAAGGACTATCCGGGTGCTAGTTACCTGGCGTGGAAACGGCCCGGCAACTCCGGTATATTCCGGTGCTGCTGCAGCACTCAGACCGGATTTAAGAAGCAGGAATGGTGTCTGAAGTTCTTAAGGTCTGGCTCGTAAGCCGAGAGATAGATGGGCTTGCCGGTGCTGGAGGACTCAAAGATGTTGTCCGGGGACTGGCCGATTCACTTTTAGCCATGAATTATGATGTTACTGTTATCATTCCCCGATACGGGTTTATTGAGAAAGGTCGGCATCTTTACAGAATTGATATCCCCCTGGGAAAGAACACACACTATGTTGATATTTCAGAAACAGAACTTTCCGGAATAAAAATCCACCTCATTGATGCACCCTGTTTTTCATCAAAAACTGATATTTATAATTATACAAAAGAGGATGCCCCGAATTCAGAAAATATCGGGGAAGGGCATCTTGATGCTAATAATATGAATGTCATTTTTCAGGCTGCAGTTATTTTGGCTATCATGGAAAATGGTATTTCTCCTGATGTCATTAATGGCCATGACGGTCATACAGGACTATTACCATTGTATATGAAAAAATTCGGTAAGCCTTCAGGGTTTTTCAAGAATACCGGAGTTCTTATTACCATTCATAATGCAGGAACAGCCTACCAGCAGATACTCGGGGATTTACCTTCAGCATATGAGCTGACAGGAATTGCTGTTGAGGAACTACAGGAGTGCCTTTTGGATAACCAGGTAAATCCTTTAATGGCAGCCGGAATCTTCGGGCACGTTAATACCGTTTCACCAGGTTATGCCAGAGAACTGCTTTCTGGAATTGATACGTTTTCAGGTAGTCTGGGTACAGCCTATAAAGCTGCAGGAATCCGGCTAAAGGGTATTTACAACGGAATAAATCCCGATTATTGGCTGGATAAGCCCTTTCTTGCATTAGGGAGCAGATTAAACAGACGCAGAGAATTGTGTCGTATTGTTGATAATACAGTGTACAGTGGCATTCACAAATCAGCCGGTATTCCCAACTCGGAAGTACCCTGGATTGTTTTTCACGGGCGGCTCACACCGCAGAAAGGTGTTGATGCAATCCTCAATCTACCGGAAGATTTCGAGGGATTAGCAGGTAAGTTCAATTTTATCTTTTACGGACAGGGTGAAGAACAACTTGTTGAAAAACTGCGCTTTAGAGCCGAAAAGTCATCAGACTGGTTTTTTTTTGAAGGTTACAATCGGGACTTTACAGTCAAACTTATTGCATCGGCATCTTTTGTTGTTGTCCCTTCAATATGGGAGCCCTGCGGTCAGATTGATATGATCGGTCAGCTTTTGGGTGCCATACCTATAGTCCGTTCTGTCGGTGGTCTTAAAAAAATCCGTCATAGGATTGACGGATTTAAGTATTCCAGTAAAAACACCCAGGGCTTGCTGAGAAACCTGAAAACTTCGCTGAATTGGGAGTTGGAAAAACAGGGAAAGGTATCGCTGATACGCCGGCGTGCCGAAAATGTAATATATGGACGACGTATTTGGCGAAAAATCCTTATTCGAGGATATCTTCCCCTCTATAGAAAAGCACAGCGGGAAATCAAACACTGGGAGTCTCTTTCCTGATATCACCGCGGTTAATACCGCTGCCAAACTGATACATCAAACCCTTGAGCTGGCTGAAATTCTTATCTCCCCGGGAATCCGAACTATAGATTTAGCTGAATCCCTGGAAAAATCTTTAAAGGACAGTGGTTCAGATTCTGGAGTTCTCATCTGCATATCTCCGGAAGATACCGTTTGGCATGGAATACCCGGAGATAGAATACTGATATCTGGAGAAATTGTTACCGTGGATATCGCCTGTTCGGTAAGAGGATGGTGGGCGGATGCCGCAAGAACATTCCCTGTCGGTGTAATAGATGAAAGAAGAAGAGAATTAATCTGTGCGGCATGGACGGCCACAAAAAAACTGGCAACGACAATGAAACCGGAGGAGATCGGTATAGAATCCTCAAAGTCGGTTTTAAGTATTACCGAAAAGTGGAATGTTTCCCTGGTGTCAGAAGGTGCCGGCCACCGCATCGGGCAGAAAATGCATGAGCCCCCATCTCTTACCTACGACGGCAGAACCCATGAAGCATTACGTTCAGGATACATCTATACGGCTGAGCCGGTTCTCTCCTCTGGTAATGGGAAAATACACATTTCAGAAGATGGTTCGGCTGTTACAGCCGATGGGGAACCTTCAGCACATTTTGAAGTAACATTCCTGCTGATTGAGCATGGAACACAAATTCTAGGCTCACCTGAATGGTTCGAACATCAACCCTGTTGACACTTCTGCCCTCGGGGTGTTATTTTCCCCTTCGACGACGCGGAATGCAGTCGAGATCGCCATCTTAGCTCAGCTGGCCAGAGCACGTGATTTGTAATCTCGGGGTCGTCGGTTCGAATCCGACAGATGGCTTGTCGGTTTATTACGGGGAGGTTCCCGAGTGGTCAAAGGGGGCAGACTGTAAATCTGTTGCTTCGGCTTCGAAGGTTCAAATCCTTCTCTCCCCACTTTTTAAAAAGGTCTCCTTCCGGAGGCCTTTTTTGTTTAAAGGACCTTATATTGCTGTCTAAAAATGAAGAGAAACCTTTTTGGAACAAGGGCTTGAAGTTTAGCTGTACATCATGCGGACATTGCTGCAGGCATGAACCGGGTTATGTTTTTCTTTCTCAATCAGATCTCAGCAAATTGGCAAAAAACGCCAGAATGACTGTGTTGGAGTTTTCAAAGAAGTACTGCCGGATTGTTGACCTCGGGATCACGACACGTTTAAGTTTAACTGAAACTGATGAGAATGACTGTATCTTCTGGGATCAGGGCTGTACGGTCTATAAAGCCAGGCCTCTGCAGTGTCAAACCTATCCCTTCTGGCCGGCAATACTCTCTTCAGAAGAGGATTGGGAACGTGAATCCAGGGAATGTCCCGGAATGAACCATGGTAAAAATCATTCTGCCCGGGAAATTTCAGCAACTTTGAAAAAACGTGAACTTGAAGTTTTGCTATCCCCTTCCCGATAAGATAGTATTGTTTACGGAGGTTTTATGATTGTTCGTTTTTGGGGAGTCCGGGGGTCGAGCCCAACTCCTCTAACCCCGGGAGAACTCCGGAACAAGATTTCCGCTGTTGTACAACGAATAAAACCCTCTCATTTACACAACTCAGAAACCCGTCAGCAGTTTCTTTCCAGTCTGCCACCGGAAATATTTGGAACAGTCGGCGGTAACACCGCATGCATGGAAGTGCGAACCGCTGAAGGCACCATGATAGTCCTAGATACCGGAACAGGCTTGAGAGAGCTGGAAAAAAGGGGCCGTAAGTTCCGGGAAAAAATCAGTGAATATCATATTTTTATATCCCATTTTCATTACGATCATCTTCTCGGCCTTCCCTATTTTGGAGCTATGTACAATCCCGGAGTAAAAGTAACCTTTTACAGTCCATATCCTGCAATGGAGAGAATCCTTTCCAACTTCATGAATGTACCGTATCATCCTGTCGGCTGGGATAGTTTTGCTGCAAAAATTCAATTCCGGATTCTCAAAAAAAATGAAACGCTGAAGCTAGGCGGAGCCGAAGTGAACTGGATACGCAGAAATCATCCCAACGGCAGCATTTCCTATAAAGTTACCGAAGCGGGCCGTTCCTTCATCTACTCTACTGATACCGAACTCACAGAAAAAGATTTCCGTAGAACTGATAAAAACGTTTCGTATTTTCAGGATGCCGATGCAATTGTCCTTGATGCACAGTACACCCTGGGTGAAGCTATAGAGAAATATAATTGGGGACATTCTTCGTACAGTCTTGCCGTTGAGTTTGTAAGGGAGTTCTCTATAAAAAAACTCTTTCTATTCCACCACGAACCACTGAATACAGATAGTGAGATGGAAGGAATCCTGAGATCTGCTCAATGGTTTGACAATCGACTAGAGCATAGGGGCAGATCTTCCCTTGAAATTGATCTTGCCCGTGAGGGCTACACTTTTGAATTTTAAGCGGTTTATAAAATAATGTCAGAGTCCTTTAGTTACGTAATCCGGAAAATTCTTCTGTTTCTACTTATTATCATTCCCGTTGTTATTATTCTTGGAGCTGCTGCTTTCTGGTTCATTCTGGATACACCTCCGGAAAATCCCGGGAATCAATCCGGTGAGGTAACTGTCGGTAAAGGGGCAAATATTATATCTGTCTCACAGCAGCTGGAGAAAAAAGGACTTGTTAAGAATTCCTGGTATATATCATGGCGATTCAGGATTCTCAGCAGACTTGGGGAAGCAACCGCCCTGCAGTCCGGCCGTTATGTACTGGAAACCGGTCTGAAACCTTCGCAAATAATCACAAGTCTTACCTCACCTTCAGAATCCCAGAGAGTCTATACCTCACTTGAGATACCTCCTGGTCTGACAGCTACGGAGATTGCCCTAAGAGTTCAGGAGGCCGGCCTGGCAAGAGCCGGAGATGTAATGGAGGCAATCATCAGCCTGAGAGAAGAATATCCTGTTAAAAGCAACCCCAAAGGATTACAGGGTTATCTTTTTCCCGATACCTACAAAATAGAATCACCTGTTGAAAACGGCATTGATAATCCTGAATCATCCAGAGAAATATCAGAACGTGTCGTCAGGATTATGGCAGACAGGTTCTTCAACGTCCTGGGTGAGATAGACCCGCTTTGGAAAGGTCTTACCCTCTCTCAACTTCACGAGAAAGTTACCCTGGCATCCATTGTGGAAAGAGAATACCGGCAAGAAGATGAAGCACCGAATATTGCCGCTGTTTTTAACAATAGAATACTGGACGGAATGCCTTTGCAGTCCTGCGCAACTGTTGTGTATACCATAGAAGAAACAGAGCAGGGCAAACCTTTTCAGAAGGATTACCTGAAGTTCAATCGGCGTATCTTTGAGCGATATCTTGAGATTCCTTCTGATTACAATACATATTTCGACAAGGGACTCCCTCCTGGGCCCATATCCTCTCCAGGTAGAGTTGCCTTGGAATCTGCTTTTTTCCCCGCAGATATTGATGCACTTTTTTTTGTTGTTAAAGATCCGGCAGCCGGTACGCACACTTTTACCCGGGAATACAAGGATCATCTTGCCGCCCGGGAAGCGTATTTGAACCAATTCGTTATCAAGGACTGATATGGCGGGACGAATCCCTGAAAAAATCATAGATGAAGTCAGTCGCAAAACCGATATTCTGGATGTTGTCGGCAGCTATGTGAACCTTTCACGAAAAGGTGACCGGTGGTGGGGGCTTTGTCCTTTTCACAACGAAAAGACTCCCTCATTCTCTGTCAGCCCGGATAAAAATATTTTTTACTGTTTTGGATGTCATAAAGGCGGCGGATCTTATCAGTTTCTGATGGAAATGGAATCATTGAACTTCCCTGAAGCTGTCAGACGTCTGGCAGAAAAAGCCGGCGTCGATATTCAGGATGACGATGGTGGAGAGGGATACAGGGATAATAGACGGGCTCTGGAAGACCTGTACAAAAGAGTCTCCAAGACATTCCGCTGGCTTTTTGTAAACAATAAAAATGCCGTCCACGCCAGAGATTACCTTAACAAGCGGGGTATAAGTGAAGAAACAGCTGAATACTATCAGATAGGATGGGCTCCCCGGGATGGTGAGTGGCTCTACAATTTTCTTTTGAAGAAAAAGTATTCTTCAGAGTTCCTTGCAGAATCGGGGTTGTTCAGTCCAAAGTCTCCACGTTGGTCATATTTTGTTGACAGGCTGATGTTTCCTGTTATGCCGGACAGTGAGCGTGTTGTGGCTTTCAGCGGCCGTGCCTTAAACGGTAAAGAGCCTAAGTACATCAATTCACCTGAGACTGTGTTGTATAAAAAAAGCCGACAGCTTTACGGTCTGGGACAGGCCAGAAAAAAAATAAGAGAAAATAAACACGTCGTAATTTGTGAAGGCAATCTGGATGTACTATCCTGTATGCAGGCGGATTCAGGAAATATCGTTGCCCCGCTAGGTACGGCGTTTACTCAGGATCAGGCCGGATTGATTAAAAGACAGGCAGATTCCATCACGCTTTTATTCGACGGTGATGATGCAGGGAGGAAGGCGACGGTAAAAGCGGCAATACTTGCAGAAAGCGTCGGTTTGACTGTAAAAACAGTAAAAATACCTCGAGGAACTGATCCATCAGATATTCTTTGCAGTCAGGGGCCCGAAACGTTGAAAAAACTTATCGAAAGGCCTATAAATATCTTTGATTATTTGTTAGATTTGCTGATTAGTGCTAAAACCGACAATACGGGAGAAGCACAGGAGGAGGCCCTCAAAGAGCTGACACCCTATCTGGATGCGGTTGGATCCGATGTCCGAAGAGAAAAATATCTTCGGCAGTTAGCTGATGAAGTTAATGCGGACCCGGTAACCGTCATCAGAGAGTACAGAAACAACAGGGGAAAGGAACTGTTAAGAACGTCCAGATTGTTATCCTACAGATCCACCGACTTAGAAACAGAAACCGTTTTCAACCCTGTAGGTGATGAACTTTACCTGATGACAGCCGTAGCTGTGAAGACAGAACACTTTACCACCTTGAGAAGATCGCTCGCCCCTGAAATCTTTCGGGATAGGCGGGCTTTATCCGTGTACCGGGTGATGGATGAGCTGAGTGTTGATGGTCGTGAACTCAGTACGGAAGTCATTGTATCGAAACTTGACGATGAAAAACTGAAGAGTTACATCCTCGAGAAAGCTGTAGCAGGGATTTATGACCAAAGAGCTGATGGTACAATTAAGGAAAAGATAAGGATACTGCAGATTCGAACATTGAACGAGGAACGGCAGGAACTTCAGAAATTAATGGATAAAGGAAATGATACCGGGGTGGATGCTGTTAATCCGATGATTAACAATGCCCGGATGAAACGAATAGTGGAAATTGATAATGAAATACAGGCAAGGTGAGGATGACAGAAATCAAAACTAATCCAATGGTAGTCAAGCTTCTTGGACATGCGCTGGAAAGCAAATCCATCAGCTTTGATGAAATTAGTGATTGGCTTCCCGAGGAACTGGTTAAATCCGAAGCAATGAATGATGTAATTGCGTTACTTCAATCCTCTGGTGTAGAAATAATAGATGATATTAAAACAGCTTCCATACATAAAACTTCGGAGGAAGCTGGTGAAGAGGACGATCTTGCTGATGATACAGCTGAAGGACCTGAAGATGAAGCTGATGTTTTACTTGAAGATGACGAACTTGATTCTGAAATAGGTGTCGGTTCGGGAATCCCGAAAACAGATGCAGAGGGTGAATCAACTCCAGACAGTATTACCGAAGAGATAGCTGTAGAGGTAACAGATGCAGAGGAAAAGAAACCTTTAGCTGTTGCAGCTCCTGTTACACGGCAGCGCAAGTTGGTTTTCAACGATAAAGACTCATCTGTTGACGATCCGATCAGGCTCTATCTCAGGGAAATTGGAAAAGAGAATCTTCTTACGGCCGAACAGGAAGTAACTTTATCCAAGCAGATGGAAGATGGTGAGAATATCATAAAGAAGGTGTTGAAAACTTCCGGCATGATTATCCCGGAGTTTCACAGTCTTGCACAGAAAGCATTCAGCAAATCAGATCCAAGGGAACTCAACTACTCCAAGAAGGAAGTTTCTGAGTTTCTGGCCGAGCGTAGACGTATAAACCAATTCTATCGAGAGTCAATTAAGAGTTTAACATCACCATTAAAGCAGTATATGGATTTAAAACACCGTATTGCCTCTACAGATGGAGATGTACTTACTGATAAGAAACTGGTAACAAAAAGAAAAACCCTTCTCAAGAATATTTCTGTTGTGGATATTCATCAGGAAGAAATTGTAAAATTTTCTGATCGTTATGCAGCGGCTGTAAAAAAAATAAAGCAATACCAGAAGAAACAATACCGAATTGAACGGACTCTGGGCGTACGGTCTATGCGGGAGATAAGAACTTTGGGCCGGGGTCTTGCAAAAGCCGGTGAACGGGAAGAAGTCGAATCCAGACTGGGGCTGAGCTCAGATGAGATTAAAGAACTGATCAGGCAGGTTCAGGTTACCGAAAAGAAACTTCGTGAAATGGAAATTGATTTTGAAGCCTCAGTAGATGACATACTGGATATGGCAGATGAAATCATCCACGGTCGGGTTATGATGAAAACGGCCAAAGACCGGTTGATTAAAGCAAACCTCCGGCTTGTGGTCAGCATCGCCAAGAAGTATACCAACCGGGGTTTGCATTTTTTCGATCTTGTTCAAGAAGGTAATATCGGCCTGATAAAAGCTGTTGAAAAGTTTGAATACAGAAAGGGATATAAATTTTCAACCTATGCAACCTGGTGGATACGCCAGGCAATCACGAGGTCAATTTCAGATCAGGCAAGAACCATACGAGTTCCTGTCCACATGATTGAACAGATAAATAAGGTTGTAAGGGAGTCCCGGCAGCTGATGCAGATGAAGGGACGTGAACCATCTGATGAAGAGGTTGCAGAGCGACTCGGCTGGACAGTAGCCAGAGTAAAGTCAGTTAAGAACGTTGCTAGAGAACCAATAAGCCTTGAAACTCCAATAGGAGAAGAGGAAGATTCGCTCCTGGGTGACTTTATCGAAGATAAGGATGTGGAGAATCCGGCTACTCAAACAGCATTCCGCATCCTTCAGTCACAGCTTCAGGAAGTTCTTGAAACCTTGCCGCCGAGGGAACAGGAAGTTTTGAAAATGCGTTTCGGCCTGGAAGACGGTTATTCACTCACTCTCGAAGAAGTTGGGTTATATTTCAATGTTACAAGAGAAAGAATCCGACAGATAGAAGCGAAAGCATTACGACGTCTTAGGCATCCAAAGAGAAGCCGAAGGCTTAAAGATTATCTGGAAAATTAAGGGGTAAGGGAAGACATCATGGAAAATACATTCGAAACATTACGGGAATTGCAGGACATTTTATCTAAAAAATACGCTATAGAGCGTGATATTCTGGAAATTCCCAAGGCTCTGGAAACAAAGCAGGAAATTCTGAACCGGCTGAAAAAAACTTATGTTGAAAAAAATCAGGATTTTGAATCCACCAAAGAAGAGATCCGGCATCTTAATTTTGAAATGACCGAAGCGGAACGTTTACGTGAAGAGTCTGAAAAAAAGATGGATGTAATTACCACCCAGAGAGAGTATGAAGCTCTGGATAAGGAAATACGTGATGCGGGTGAGAAAGAACAGCGTTTTCGTCGGGAAATCCAGAAGTGTGAACGCGACCTTGAAGAGATGAAATCTTCACTGGAACGCGAAGAGCAAATGATTAAGATGCAGCAGGACGAACTGACAGCTGAAAATAATAAAATCAAAGCTGAAACCAGTGATAAAGAAGCTCTGCTTGCTCAACTTCAGAAAAAAGAGAGTAAAATAACACCGGATATGGATGATGGAATTCTCTTTAAATTTCAACGAATCATCCGAAATAAGTCCGGTGTTGGTATTGTGCCGGTGAAGTCGAACATCTGCAGCGGCTGCCATATGGTACTTCCAGCTCAGTTTGTTAATGATATACGCGGTGGTAAGGAAATCCAGTTCTGCCCATACTGCAGCCGTATTCTTTTCTGGGAAGCCGGTGGTGAGCCGGTTTCAGAAGCCTATGAGTTTGACCATGAAGATGTCGGTGGACTTGCAGATCTGGTCGGTGGAGAATCCGACTTCGATTGATAATTTTTTAAGACGGGCCGGGTTGCCGCTGGTTTAAACCAGAGGAAAGTCCGGGCTCCGCAGGGGATGATGCCGGGTAACTCCCGGGCGCTATTTCGGTTTGTACCGAGACAGTGACAGCCAGTGCCGCAGAAAATATACCGCCATTTAAATATGGTAAGGGTGAAATGGTGAGGTAAGAGCTCACCGGGCCGACCGGTAACGGCGGTTGCAAGGTAAACCTCATCAGGAGCAAGGTTAAGCAGCGGATAGGTTCCCCGCCTGTTATCCGCGGGTAAATCGCTGATGATTTTTCCGGTAACGGGAAAACCAGATAGATGGTAACCGTAAACAGAACTCGGCTTACAGGCCCGTCTTTTTTTTATTTTATGGCAAGACACGCTTTTAAATACACATCCCGAAACTCACATAACCGAAAGCCGCGGGTAACAGCTCTTTTTCTTACTTTGGCACTTTTAACAGCCTTTGCAATTTATATTGCTTTAGAGCATGGCTCAAACCTCTTCAGAGAACGAACAAAAGTTGTGCAAAGAACAGTTTCCATATCAGATCTTTGGGAGGAAGGACGATATGGGGAGGTGAGCTCTATCGCCGAAGAAATACTACTCGAACACCCTATGGACAGAGACGCTCTTCTGTTTGCCGGTTATTCCAAATTCTATCTGGCGATATCCCGATTGTCAGCAGAGGAAAGAAATACAGACATAGATGATGCCATTAAGTATATGCGACTGCTCTTGGCCAGGGGCGGTACTCCGCACCCGGAGAGAGTTACCTATCTTCTTGGTAAAGCATACCTGTTAAAGGGAACCTACTGGGCCGATCAGGCAATTTATTATCTTAAAGCTTCCCTTGATTCAGGATACCTTGCCGAAGACAGCTATGAGTTTATGGGCAGAGCCTACTCACAGCTGGAAGAACCTGAAAAGGCTCTCATCTGGTTTCAAAAAGCTGCTGATTCACATCCTACCGATCGCCTTCTTCTAACCCTTGGGGAAGAAGCCTTTAAACTGGGGCATTACGATGAAGCAGCGGATTACTATCGACAGTCTATAAAATCAACTCGAGATGAAAGTCTGAAAAAAAGAGGACTATCACAACTGGGTCAACTCTACTATGATGTTGGAAATTACTCGATGGCGAGAGGGGTTTTGGAAAGTCTTGTGAGTATGGAACCTGATAATCAAAATTACCAGTTTCTACTTGGTGAAACTTACCACGAACTGGGTTATGAAAAGGAAGCCAGAAGCGCCTGGCATGCCGTTACCAGAATTAACCCCAGGCACGTTGGAGCCCTCCATCGTTTGTATGATTAATTGGATTTGATGGAGGCAATATGAGCGGCCGAAAGAAACTCTTCGGTGGCCTGACGGCAGATATTGGTATCGACCTCGGGACATGCAATACGTTAATTTATGTCAGAGGCCGCGGTGTGGTGAGTAGTGAACCCTCAGTTGTGGCTGTTGAACGCGGAACGAAACGTGTTGTTGCCGTAGGGCAGGATGCAAAGAGAATGCTATGGAAAACTCCAGGAGACATAATTGCAATTCGTCCCCTTCGGGATGGAGTTATTGCCGACCTGGAAACCACCGAAAAAATGATAAGGTACTTCATCAGCAAAGTTCTCAGCAGACGCTGGATTATTAAACCCCGAATGGTAATGGGAGTTCCTTCATGTATTACAGAAGTAGAGCGCCGGGCCGTTGAAGAGGCAGCCTATAAAGCCGGTGCCCGGGAAGTCAAAATAATTGAAGAATCACTTGCAGCTGCCATCGGAGCTAACATTCCTATATTTGAACCTGCCGGCCATATGGTTGTTGATATCGGCGGAGGAACAACTGAGATCTCTGTAATTTCACTAGGAGGCATGGTAGTTACCAACGCCATTCGCCTTGGTGGAGATGCTTTCGATCTGGCAATAATCAAACACGTACGTACGGTTCATAATTTGATAATTGGTGAACACACCTCTGAACAGTTAAAGATGAAAATCGGGAATGCTTCCCCTGAAAAAACTATTGAAAAAATGGAAATTAAGGGTACAGATGCTATAACTGGTCTTCCCCGGCGTCTTGAAATTGATTCAGTTGAGGTTCGGGAAGCGCTTCAGGAACCAATTAATGCGGTTGTAGATGAAGTTAAACGTACCCTCGGTCAAACACCCCCAGAACTGGCAGCTGATATTGTAGAGAGAGGTATTGTTATGACAGGGGGTGGCTCAATGCTGAAAGGACTGCCAAAACTCCTCTCGAAAGAGACTGGAGTTCCAGTAATCCTTGCTGAAGATCCCTTGTTATGCGTTGCCATAGGTGCTGGTCAATATTATGATTATGCCAAGGGCCATAAAGATAACAGGGCCCTTTATGATGCTTTAAGCGGTTAACCAGTTCTATGCGGGAGCGTAGTGATGGTGGTGCCCGCCCCGAAGCGGTACTGGCCATCCTCCTTATTGTTTCAATCCTACTCATTATTTTTTCAGGGCCTCTTCACGGTAAGGCAGGAAAAGAGTGGGGCAGCAGGTTTGTCCTTGGTATCCAACAGGTTACCGGTTCCGCAACTGAGCGTATCAAAGATGGTTTCGGTTCTTTAAGACGACTACGGGAAATTCGTCTGCAATACGAATCTGCACTTGAAAAACTGGGCGATTATCAGGGATTAGAACGTGACCTCGTGGAGCTGAGACGGGAAAATATTCAGTTAAAGCGACAGCTCGAATATTCTGCTGGAATGAACTTTAACCATATCCCCGCTCGAATTATCGCTCGGGATCCGTCCAATTTATTCTCATCCATAACGATTGATAAAGGCAGTGCCGACGGATTGAGAGTGGGAGCAGTCGTTACTTCTTTTCAGGATGATTTTTTCGGTTTACTGGGAAAGGTTATAACAGTAGCCAGACACTCCGCTCAGATCCGACCCGTTGTGGATCCGGATCAATATGTTGCAGCCAGACTGCAGAAAAGCCGTTACGATGGTTTAGTGGAAGGGCGTGGAACCGAAGGCGGCGAACTTACAATGAGTTATGTCAGAAAATCAGCGGGACCGCTAATTACCGTTAACGACCTGGTGGTAACTTCCGGTATGCAGTCTCTCTACCCCCCGGGTATCGTTATTGGCCGAATTAAAGAAATAAGAGCTCGTGATTATTCAACCTCTCTGGAACTGATTCTTGAACCTATTATCGATGTGACAAGAGCAGAGTATGTTTTTATCATCGGGGGTGATGGATGATGGGCCGTATTCTCATTACCGGTACCGCAGGTATCATCTTCGGGATTCTACAATCTGTATTTCTCTCTAACATTATGCCATTAGGTATTGTTCCGGATATTGCGATGATTATTCTTATTGCAGCTTCATGGAAGTACGGATCTCTCACTGGAGAGATTTCAGGGTTTATTATAGGGCTCAGTTTGGATGCCCTGGGACTGGCTCCTTTAGGATTCCATGCCTTTCTTTACACACTGATAGGTTATCTGTTTGGAAGAATGCATAATTCCATCTCACCCGGACCAATATTCCTTCCCGTACTGGCCGCTGGTATTGCAACTCTTATTAAATACGGTGGAGCTTTTCTTGTATCATTGATATTTGGCTTGAATTCTGGTGCCATTCGATATTTTTCATTGAAAACAGTTTGGGAATTGGGTGGAAATTTGTTATTAGCCCCTCTTGTTTTTCTTTTAGTTACCTACATGGCAATGATATTTGAAGGAAAAAGAGGCGGATTTAATTGAGTCCTCAGGAAGATCCGGGGAAGGGCGGATTAAAAATAAGATTGATTTTTCTGGGTTTTCTGATTTTTTCAGTTTTTCTTGGTTTCTCAATTCATTTGTTTAATTTACAAATTGTTGAAAACCTCCTCTGGGAGGACCGTGCAAAAGCTGTCTCAAGCAGGTCTGAACCGTTACTTGCTCAAAGAGGACTTATCTGGGACAGAAATGTAGATGAACCTCTCGCCATGAACATAGACTCTTTTGCTGTCCACATAATTCCTGCCGAGATAAAACCATTAACTCCGGAAACCCTTGCTTCTGCTCTTGCAGCTGTTCTCGGTATATCGGTTGATGATATTACAGCAAAAATACCTTCAATCTGGACTAATTCATGGAACCCGGTAGAAATCAAAAAAGGCGTATCTTATCAGACCATTGTTCAACTCGCTGAGTCCATTGAGGATTACCCCGGTGTCGGATGGTCCAGCAAGCCTTACCGTTGGTACAATGATGTCGGTTCTATTTCACATGTACTGGGCTATGTGGGTGATATCACCGTTGAAGAATTACAACTGCTCTACAACCAGGGTTATGAGAATACGGCTAATCTGGGTAAAACAGGCGTAGAAAAAACCTTTGACAGTATACTCCGGGGTAAAGAAGGTAGAATCTACCGGACTGTGGATGTTAAAGGACGAAGCCAGAGCGAGGGTGAAGAAGTTGTCCCACCGGAAAACGGCATGGACATTGTGTTAACCATTGATCGAAATATTCAGGAATTAGCTGAAAAGGCCCTCGGTCCGAGAAAAGGCGCGCTGGTAGTTCTAAAACCATCCACTGGAGAGATTCTTGCGATGGTATCCTATCCTTCATTTGATCCGAATAAGTTTGCTGAGGATGGTCCTGTCAACTTTGGCAAGTTGAGTTTAAATACTGATTTCCCTTTTCTGAACAGAGCAATCCAGTCAGGATATGCTCCGGCATCAACCTTTAAGTTAGTGATGATGGCGGCTCTATTAGGTGAAAGTGCTGTCGATCCGGAGATGACCGTAGACTGCAAAGGAGTTATGACTCTGGGAAACCGGGAATTCTGGTGTTGGAAAAAGAGTGGTCATGGTCCGGTCAACCTGAAAGAAGCGTTGGAAAATTCATGTAATATTTACTTTGGAACAGTGGGTGTCGAATATCTGGGAATTGATACAATATCGAAATATGCAAGAGCCTTCGGACTTGGTTCTGTTACCGGTCTGGAGCTTGACGGGGAATTTAAGGGAATCGTTCCCGGGAAAAACTGGAAAGAAGAAGTACATCACACTCCCTGGACCGGCGGAGATACACTGAATGCATCCATCGGCCAGGGTTTCCTCTCTGTAACACCTTTACAGATGGCCAACGTAGTTGCCGGAATTGTTAACAATGGAACAATTTATCGACCGAGGCTGCTCAAGGAAGTCAGACAGCCGGGGACAGGGGCCATTCTGGAAAAAATGGAGCCGGAGATTCTTCGTACAATCGATCTACTGAAGCCTGAAGATTATAAATTTATTCAGGACGCAATGCGGGGAGTTATCACTGAGGGTACTGGAATCTGGGCCATCTACACCGATTCTGTTGAGGTTGCAGGAAAAACCGGTACTGGTGAGATAGGGTTGGATGACCGTTGGCATGACTGGTTTGTTGCATACGGGCCGTATCAGACGGAAAATCCCGATGACAGAATCGTTGTTGTAGCTATGGCAGAGGCTTCGGATTCTTATGATTGGTGGGCCCCTAAGGCGACGGATATAGTTTTCGAGGGTATTTACGGGCACCGCAGTTATGAAGAAGTAATCGAAGAATGGAGAAAGCGCAGAGTCTGGTGGAGTTGGGATAACAAAAAATTACCAGACCCCGGTATAACCTATATTCCGATTCAGAAGGAGGAGGAGTGAGCCCGAAGACAAGAATACCTGCAACATTTCTCAGGATTGATATTGTCCTTATTCTCAGTGTTATGGGTCTTATGGGGCTTGGGATAGGTTTTATTTATTCCAGTGGTGTTACTTCCGCAGGTATTCAGGTTTCCAGTGAATGGATTAAGCAAATTATCTGGTCTGCGAGCGGGTTAGTACTGATGACTGTTTTCTCATTTATTGATTATCAGTTATGGAGGCAATGGGCGGCNCCGGTATACTTGGGTACATTGCTGTTCTTAGCCCTGGTTCTTCTATTTGGAAGTTATGTTAATGGTGCGAAAGCATGGATCGGTGTGGGAAGTATCGGTATACAACCCTCAGAATTTGCGAAATTTTCACTTATAATAATGCTTGCGTGGTGGTTTGATGAAAGGGGGAGGGTTTATGATAGCTTCCGTGTATGGGCAGGCAGCATTGCAATTACACTTATCCCGGTTCTTCTTGTATTAATGCAGCCCGATCTTGGAACTGCAATAGTATTCTTCCCGATTCTTCTCACCATGGCTTTCAGTGCAGGGGTGAAGTGGCACCTGCTTCTCTTTCCCATTCTGGTTGGAGCTCTCAGCGTTGTCGGGATACTTGGCCTGGCCTGGAGTGATTATATTGCAACAACTTCATTGCCTTTTTTTAGATTGTTCATCGATACACAGCTGCTGTGGATTATTATTCCTTCCCTGTTGGGTTTAACTTTTCTTATTTTTCTAGGCTGGTTGATTTTCCGACGCTATTTTTTCCTGGTTATCCTGTATATATTCGGTGTTATCTCCTCATCTTATGTCGCTATTGCTGGAGCTGCCAGAGTTCTCAGGGGATACCAGATGATGCGGCTGGTAGTTTTTCTCGATCCTCAAATCGATCCAAGAGGTGCCGGTTGGCATATCATTCAATCAGTAACAGCAATTGGTTCCGGTGGCGTTTTTGGAAAAGGATTTCTTCAGGGAACGCAATCTCACTACCGTTATCTGCCTGAGCAGAGTACAGATTTTATCTTTTCTATACTTGCAGAAGAAACCGGCTTTATCGGTAGCTTACTGGTTTTTGCTTTATTCTCTATTATCATCAGCAGAGCTCTATATATCGCATATACATCCCACGATCGATTCGGTACCTATGTATCTGTAGGTGTAGCTGCAATGATTGCATATCATGTCATTGAAAATATCGGTATGGCAATTGGCGTAATGCCGATAACAGGAATCCCTCTTTTTTTCCTTTCATATGGGGGATCTTCTTTATGGACAGCCCTTGTATCCATAGGATTACTGCTGTCAATTCATTATCGACGCAATAAATTATACTAAAGGTATTTTCAATGAACAATGATTCATATATTTCATATAAGGATTTGAATAATATACTCAATTCCGTAGAAAAACCAGGGCGATATGTCGGTGGAGAGTTCGGAGCTATAACAGGAATTCCTGATAAGAACGATCTTAAGGTTTGTATACTCTTTCCTGATTTATATGAAATTGGAATGTCCAACCAAGCGGTTCGTATTCTCTATAAGCTTTTTAATGAAACACCAGGTGTTCATGCTGAGAGAGCCTTTTCTCCGGCTCCTGATTTTCAGAAATTGCTGGAAGAGAATCATATACCAATTTATTCACTTGAAAATGGAATACCTGTCTCTGATTTTGACGTACTGGCCGTTACTGTAGGTTATGAATTATCTTTTAGTAATTTCCTTTCATTTTTAAAAGTTGGAAATATACCAATCCGGTCAATAGACAGAAATGACAGTCACCCCTTGATTATTGCCGGCGGTCCAGCAATGACAAATCCAGTGCCCTGGGGAAATTTTCTCGACGCTGTATTTATCGGAGAGGCAGAAGGTCGTTTACCTGACGATCTACTGACACTGAAAGCTCTGAAATCCTCAAGAGCGGGCAGGGCGGAACTGCTGGCAGCATTATCGGAAATGAAAGGATACTGGACTCCGACCAATCCAGTCACAAACCGTATTTCCTGGACAGACTTCGGGAAAGAAGAAGGTACCCCTGCGGTTTTCCCTATTCCATCAATGATACCGGTACAGGACCACGGTGTTATCGAGATAATGCGGGGATGTCCTAATAAATGCCGATTCTGTCATGCTGGTGTATTTTACAGACCTTTTCGCCAGAAAAGCATGCGGAGAATCTTGGAAGAAGCTGAGTTTCTCGTTAATGAATGCGGATACAGGGACATTACCTTATCCAGTCTTTCCACAGGAGATTATTCAAATCTTGAGCCCCTGGTTGAACAGTTAAACGCCTTATACTCCGATAAACGAATCTCATTCAGCCTGCCGTCATTACGCGTTAATTCCATAACTCTATCTCTTATCGGGAATCTTGGTACTGTCAGAAAAAGCGGCCTGACATTTGCTGTTGAAACTCCTACTGTTAAGGGGCAAAAAGGAATCAATAAAGAAGTCCCTGCAGACCGTGTTATTGAGATTCTACGGGAGGCAAAGAAAGAGGGCTGGAAATTGGCAAAATTTTACTTCATGTTAGGCCTACCTGTTGATAATGGAGAAGATGAGGCCGCTTCTATAGTTGAATACCTTATCAATATTCAAAAATCAACAGGAATAAATTTAAATGTTAATCTGGGAACTTTTATTCCCAAACCGCATACTCCTTTTCAAAGATCGGCACAATTAACCGATGATGAAGCCATTGCAAAAATCCGGCTAATCAAGGACGGCTTAAGAAGTAATAAAAGGATTCGATTTTCCTTTCACTCACCCTATGTCTCATTTCTTGAAGGCATTCTTTCACGGGGGGCAGAAAGATCTGGAGAACTTGCCTATCAGGCCTGGCTGAATGGGGCCTGTTTTGACGCCTGGGACGATCGTATGAATCGGGATGCATGGAGAAAAGCTATAGCTGAAGCGGACTGGGATGTTGAAAAAGAAAGCTGTAGGGAAAGAGATGTTGAAGAGATTTTACCATGGGAAAGCATTTCTCTCGGGGTAAGTGCTTATCATCTTGACTGTGAATCCAACCGCAGTAAGGATGGAACATTAACCGTTCCATGCGCCATTGTGTGTACCGATCATTGTGGAGTCTGCAATAAAACAGTCAAAGTAACTATTCCGGAAGAAGATATCTCTGAATTCTTTAAACCTGCTAAAACTGTAAAAGATCAATCCGAGGTAAATTGGCGTCGTCTTTTACTAACTTTCCGCAAATATGGACCAGCAATTTACCTCGGCCATCTGGATGTTATGAATGTTTTTGAGCGGGCGTTACAAAGATCAGGATTAAATATCGATTTTTCCAGAGGGTTTAATCCTAAACCTAAAATTGAATTCGCACAGCCGCTATCCCTCGGTATTACCTCAAAGAGTGAAATCTGTACTGTGCAAATGGAATATATTGACACTCCTATCAGTACAATCCTGGGGGAATTGAATATATCTTTACCTTCTGGATTTGAAGTAATTGCGGCCTCATGGATTGCACCGGCAGCCGAGGGTAGAAAAACTGTAAAAGTTATGGGTGCATTCTGGGGCAGTGATTGGGAGATTGAGGTACCGGAAGAACTATCCACAAGTGAACTGTTAATGAAGGAATTAGACCGAGAGATAAAGGTGAGGGGAGTAAGCGATGATTTCCATATGACAATTCATGATGATAGCAGGCTCTTTGTGCGACTGCGTCACGGAGGTACACGTCACCATAACCTGATGAGATTGCTTGAGTCCATTTATGGCAAGCCGCCGTTACAGACTGGTATCAGAATTTTTCGTACAGCTTGCTGGGCTTCCGATAGCTGCGGCTCTCCAGTTAAGTATGAAATGGCGTTTCCTTCTTAGAAGATTCCCAGTAACGATCCATTATCTCGATGTTTTCAGGACTCATTGGAATACTGTCTTTCTGCATTTTTGACTCCACATATTTGAATCTTTTTTCGAATTTTCGATTGGTACGCCCCAAGGCTAGAGCAGGATCTATACCGAGATGACGGGAATAATTAACAACAGAAAACAAAAGATCCCCGAGTTCACCTTCAACATCTTCAGATGATTCTTCTTGAACAGCTATGTCTATTTCTTTAAGTTCCTCAATTATTTTTCCTCTCGGCCCATTGATGTCAGGCCAGTCAAATCCTCTTTTAGCGGCTTTTTTTTGTATTTTATAGGACCGCTCCAGCGGGGGAAGACTTCCTGGTATGCCATCAAGTACTGATGAATCGGCATTTCTCCCCTCAATATCGATTTTAATGCGATCCCAATTCTTTAAAACCTCTTCAGCGTTCTCAACTTTTTCATCTCCAAATACGTGGGGGTGTCTACGAATTAATTTGGCACTTATTTCATCAATTACATCATTGATGGTAAATTCATCAGTTTCAGAATAAATCTGACTTATCATGGAGATGAGCAGCAGAACATCACCAAGCTCTTCCCGAACATGGCCGGGGTCGTTTTCCTCAATCGCTTCAACAGCCTCATAGCTTTCTTCAATCAGGTGTGCTCTTAAGCTTTCAGCGGTCTGCTCTTTATCCCATGGACATCCATTAGGCCCGCGAAGAGTTGTTATGATTCCAATAAAATCCTTAAAAGCCTGACTATTTTTATCTGAATCTGTTTTGTTCATATTCAGAACAGATTATCGGAATTATCGCTTTGAAAGCAATGGGGTGGCATTCAAGCACAGACATTCAGATAATTTTCCCTATCGGTAGACAGAATATATATTATCAGAAGTTAGGATCGCACTAAATATAATTTTTTTGTGATAAATGGAATACTATAGTTTGCTCTCTACCAGTTCCCAGGGATTTCCTTAAGCCGCAGAAATAAGCTTGATAGCAGCCACGCACCCAGTAAACCCGAGAGGATGCTTCCGGGGAATCCCCAAAACAATCCTGCATGTGCAAATGCGGCAGTTCCAAACAATCCACCGGCAAATGCTCCGGTTATACTGAACAGCCAGGTTGCCCAGAACATCCCTACGGAAAAACCGCTGCGAAATTTCCTGAAAATAAAGACGGGAATAAATGCACATACGATATATGAAAATATCAGAATCAGTTCTCTCATTGTGTTTCCTATCATCGGTTGGGTTTTTTCAAAACTTCAATCAGATAAATGATGACAAAAATCATCTTTTAAAAGAATGTTTTATTTACATGGCTCTCCATTATTTTTTAGCTAAGTGCCAAATATTTTATTACCTGTTCGTTGATCGTTGAGTTGTTACATCATGCAACGGTGTATATTTTATATCTCCGAAATAGACGGGCTTACTCGCTATCGGAGAGAATGAACCTCCAGAAATATCACGACCAAAAGAGTAAACAACGAAACCAATAATCATATCACCACCTGATGGCATACCATTGGTATAAAACGGTTCACCAGAAGCTTCAATTTCTTCAAGTGTACTTGGTGCAATCTGATTACTGAGTAAATAATAACCTCTTCGTAGATCGCCGTCGTTAAATTGGTCACCACTATCATTTAAATCAAAATCCCAGTCTGCAACAAATCTTCTGAACATGTTACTTAGAGAATCAGTCGGGTCAGTATAACCTCGTGCCAAAGTTTTAACTGTAGATACAGGAAAATCATAGCCAATAATCGGATCCTTCCGGAGATTAGAATCAGAGACTCCTTCTCCAGTTGGATCAAAATCTATATAAATTGCCTCGTCAGGACCTGGGTGATTAATGTAAAATTCTTCAAATGTGTTCTTATCAAATTCACCTACTCGTAGAAAACCTCTTTCATTGGGGATATAGTCACCCGGCTGCATTTCGTCATTATTATTTATAAATGTGTATTCATCAAAATAATCTATATCTACTTTTGTTCCAGGAAGTGCTCCCGGTTGCAGTGCAAAATCAGGATCAGTCGTATCACTATAATATACTTTATAGAAAATAGAATAACCTAGGATATCTGTGTCATTGACAGGAGTTTTAAAGGCAATAACGGTATTGGACAATTATGGC
>JGI24023J19991_10000714_pt1 | contig 26120 bp, 15 predicted proteins | sample Cruoilmetagenom1_FD_19991 | JGI IMG/M metagenome (IMG submission 19991) | reverse complement strand
GCAGCGATAACCTGTGTGAGGGTTGATTCGATTCGGCCCATTGCGTCATGTGTCGTCTGCGGAAGATAAATGTCCTGGGTCAAGCGATATCGTGAAGGACATGGTTCCATTAGCATGTGGGCTATCTCGCTGCCTAGTTGGTCAGAAGCGGGTGAATAGGTGTTGCCCAGAGGAAAGATGATTTTTTTTAATAACCAGCCAACAGGCTTGATCGGGTAGTTATCCAGCAAGCCAGAAATGCTGCTTTGAATCTTATTCAGGGAACGATCACATGTCCACCTGACGAGAGGATAATCCTGACTGTGTGACCCCTGATTTTGATAATGCTTGAGTACACAGGAGGCAATGTAGAGTTCACTTAAAATGTCGGCAAGTCTACCGGACACTTTTTCTTTGCGTTTTAACTGCGAGCCCAATGTTAACATATAAGTATCTGACAGCAGGGCAAAGGCGGTACTCATACGTGAGACTTGTCGGTAATAGTAATTTTCATCGCCATCAGTCGCTGGTCGAACAAAGCGGGCATTGCTTAACCCTGTGATGAATGCACGGGTGAAATTACCCAGGTAAAAACGGATTTGTTTGAATAATAAACGATCAAATTCCTTGACTGCAGTCACCGGGTTAGCGATCTTGACGGTGTTCATTATCGACAGGATATAGGGATGACTGCGGATGGCGCCCTGGCCAAAGATGATCATACTACGAGTCAGAATATTAGCTCCTTCCACAGTAATACTGATAGGAATGGATTGATATATGCGTGCAATGATGTTCCTTGGTCCCAGGCAGATAGCAGAACCGGCCTGGATATCCATGGCATCATTAATAACAATACGCATTTTCTCAGTCAGATTATATTTGGCAATGGCGGATATGACCGAAGGCTTATGACCATCATCAATCGCCGCTGCAGTTACCTGGCGAACGGCATCCATTTGATAGCTCAGACCGCCTATACGCGCGAGTGCTTCCTCAATACCTTCGAAGCGGCCGATGGGTTGACGGAATTGTTGACGAATACGCGAATAGGCGCCCGTTGCACGGCTTGCCAGTTTACCGGCCCCAGTGCTCAAGGCAGGTAAAGAAATAGAACGTCCGGTTGCCAGCGACTCCATTAGCATTTTCCAGCCCTGTCCGATGCGTGCCTGTCCGCCTATGATCATATCCATCGGGATAAAAACATCCTTACCCTGATTGGGCCCATTCATAAACGCCATATTAAGTGGTAAATGTCGATGTCCGATAATGATCCCGGGAGTGCTTGTGGGTATCAGGGCGAGTGTAATTCCCAAGTCCTTTTGGTCTCCCAGAAGTTGATCGGGGTCGTACAAATGGAATGCCAGGCCCAGGAGGGTGGCTACCGGACCCAGGGTGATATAACGTTTTTCCCAGTTCAGGCGTATGCCTAGAACCTCTTTTTCTCCATTATATTCACTATGACAAACGACACCATTATCTGGCATGGCGCTGGCGTCACTGCCGGCATCAGGCCCGGTGAGTGCGAAGCAAGGTATCTCTTTTCCTTTTGCCAATCGAGGCAGATAGTAATTTCTTTGTTCATCCGTACCGTAGTGCAGGAGTAATTCTGCAGGACCCAATGAGTTCGGCACCATGACAGTGACAGCAGCTGTGACACTGCGACTGGCTATTTTCATAACAATGGTAGAATGGGCGAGTGCCGAGAAACCCAGACCGCCATACGCTTTTGGAATGATGATGGAAAAGAAACCCCTGGTCTTGATGTACTCCCAGACTTCAACCGGAAGATCGTGATCCTCGTGGGTTATTTTCCAATCATCTATCATGGAGCAGAGTTGTTCGGTTGGCCCATCAACAAACAGACGCTCTTCATCGGTAAGGGTCGGGGCTTTGTATTGCAGCCATTTTTTCCAGTCTGGACGACCACTGAATAAATCGGCATCCCACCAGACACTACCTGCATTCAGGGCCTCCTGTTCTGAGGTAGACATGCTCGGGGTAATTTTAGTGAATAGCTCAAACAGTCGGGAGGAAATTAATTTTCGACGTAAAGGCTTTACTAATAGGGGTGTCAGGAGTAACACTGCCAGTACACAGCTTATACTCTGTATGATGCGGTTGCCTGGATCAAAACTTATCCAGGCGACCAGTGACATGGCGATACTCAGGCCCCATATAGAACCAGGTGCCTTAAAGTAGGTGAGCAACCCAAGTAATGCGATAACACTCAAGATCGTAAACAATATCATGTTAAACCTCCTTTATGGTTTACTATGACTGATTTCTGAAGCGTGAATTGATCAGATTAATAATATTTCCGGGCTTCAAGGGGTGGTGACTGGTATCGGTTGGTTTATCGTCTTGTTTTTTGTCGATGTAATTGCTCGGCAGGTAGCAATCATCTTCACCGTTACAAATGATACCGTCTTTGTCCCAGGGTAATCTTCGATAAATAGCCAGTTCTTCAAGACCAAGATAAGGATATTTAATAATTTCAAAATAGGGTGAGTAATCAAAATCTGGAGGTGTATAAAGGCGAAAATTGCGTTTGAATAGTTTGAGTTCCCCATTTTCGCTTTTTTGAATGACAGGCAATATCGGGAAGTGTACGGAAGCAAATGCAGCCGCTATCAATGAAGAGCAAACAGTCCGGGTCGCTCCACCGGCATTATGCTGAAATAAAGATGAGCGCCAGCGGCGTGGGATAAAGCTGTAAGGAAATAAAAAACGGGCCAGATCCAGCAATTGCCTGACATTATAATCACATCCCAGATGCCGGGTAGTATAGGAAATGACATGAGAGGCATCCTGGCGCGACAGGGTTTTCGGGCGACAAATTCTGACGTGGTCATGACGGTATTTTTTTAGTGGTGCGATGATAGTCCCTTCACCCATGAGGGCTTCCAGTATCAGTTGTTCGTTCTTGTCACCGCTGTAGTGTGCTTCTATGTTTTTACGTGTATGTTCGTCTTCTATATCGTTTAATCGNCCTATATACAGTGCTGANTGTGTCCATGGACTTTGGGTGATCGCTTTGATGACATTGCTGACATGTGTTCGGCCTTCAACGAGCAGGACATCACAGGGTTTTATTTCATAGGATAATTGTTCGTAGTCGCATAAAGGGATATTACTTGGCTGAGCCCGGTCTTTGGTCAACCAGTGCGTTATTTTTGTGTCGAGCCATTTTTTGATCCCCTTCATCCAGTACTCCTGTCAGGTTATCAAACACACGCCGCAAGACGTTAGAAACCCCTATTACTGTCTAAGCATAAACACGGATTGTATGAATTACCGTGTTGCCTATCATATATTTAGAGTTCCTTATATATAGTATCGTTCAAAAACAGAAAAAATTAATAGGCCTATAAAATTATACGAGATTCGGTTTTGCATCTTTTTGATAAATAGAGACTTTTTATTAATAAAATGACATAGATATTTTGCTCACTCGCTATAATTTCAATTACACCTGTCTGAAGAGGGTTATTTAAGAGGCCCTAGTAAAAGCAGGATCAAGCCGAATCCAGAAGATTGAATAAACGTTCCAACTCCCACGGCTGATGATAGAAGTGTGGAGACAGGCGAATGCCTTCTCCTCTTAGCGCGCACTGCACACCTTGATCGGTCAGTTGCTTGAAAAGCTGATCATTGGCTTGTTGCCTATGCCTGAAGGTAGTGATACCCGAGCGCCGATTAGAGTCAGGGTGGCTGAGTAATTCATAGTGAGGATTATTGTTAATGTAGTCCATTATATGTCCCGTGTTGGCCAGTACGGATTTTTGGATAGTATCAATACCCGTATCCAGTAAAAGTTTGACGCTGGCATGTAATGCAAAGATACCCAGCATATTCGGGCTGCCACATTCAAAACGCTGAGCCGTTTTTATTACAGACCATGGTTGCTGGAGGAAATCTGTCGGGTTGTCGATCATCCGCCAGCCATATTGTTTCAGGTTTAAGAGCGGTCTGGATTTTTCACTGGAATAGAATAATGCCAGTCCTTCCGACCCCATCATCCACTTATGACCGTCAGCAACGATAAAATCAGCCTGTATCTTTTTATTGTCGAATTCCAGTGCGCCCAACTGTTGTATCGCATCGACGACATATAGCACATGATACTGACGACAATAGTGACCTAATTTTTCCAGGTCCAGTCTGAAGCCATTGTTGTACTGAACTGCACTGACTGATACTAGACGTGTTCTGTTATCTATCGCTTCAATTAATGCTTTTTCCGGGTCAGCTGAAGAGAAAATATCAACTTGCCTGGTCTCTACCCCCAATGAGTCTAATGACTCCCAGACGATACGGTTGGAAGGGAACTCGCCTGCCGGAATAATAACATTGTCTCCGCTATTCCAGTCTAGCCCATAGGCGATGACTGACAGTCCTTCAGACGTGTTTTTGAGTAAGGCGATATCATCGACAGTATCGGCATTGATCAGGCGTCGCAAAAGCTCGCGTAATTGACCCTCGGTCTCAAGCCACTGCAGGTAATTTTTTGAACCACTATGGCAATTTTGTTCAGTAAAATCTTTGACAGCCTCGGCAGTGCAGTTGGGCCAGGGTGAGATGGCGGCGTGATTGAGATAGATGAGTTGCTCATCCTGCGGAAATTGTGGGTGTCTTTTCTGGTTTGTCATGTCATCTATGTTAGCAGAAAAACAGAGCCAGCCGATAGCTGTGATCCCAGGTTGTGATGCTGGTGGTCACTCATACGTTAAGAAACTAAATATGATGAATAGATCAAGGCGCTTTGTTCGTACAAGTCCAGTCTGTCATATATGTCTGATTGCCATTTAGGGCAAGGCGGACTGAGTCTGTCCTGGTGAGATTTTGATGAAGGATTTCTGTTGGTAGATGGTGTATTAATACGGTCACAGACAGCTTGAATAGACTGGGTTTATGTGAAAATGAGTGTACATATCGCAAATAATAACTTTATACTTTATTGTTGCTCACGTAGCAAATAAGTGTAACGTTTAAATTATTAAGCAACGTTGGGTATTCATAATTATGTCACAACAATACCTGAGAAAAAACGAAGGCCTCATCTATATACTCTGTATGCTGTATTGCTTATATTCAACGCCCTTATTTGCTCAGGTCAGGGTTGTAGGGTGGGTTGAAAAAGTTTCTCTTACCGATGCGCATTTCCCTATAATGGCAAAGCTGGATACAGGTGCCGACTCATCATCCCTCAACGCGATTGATGCGAAAATTGTGGATCAGGGTGAGGATAAATACATTATATTTAAAATGGTTAATGATCGTGGTAATGAAATTACTCTGGAAAGAAAAATAGTGCGTTGGGCCAAAATCAAAAACAAGTTCAATGTTAAAAAGAAACGTCCTGTTATCATGATGAAGGTCTGCATAGCTAACATTTCAAGGGTGGTTGAGGTTAATCTGGTCGATCGAAGTAACTACCAATACCAGATGCTGATAGGGCGTAGCTATTTGATTGGCAGGCCTAATTTATTAGTCGATTCATCCAGACAATTTACGCAGGAGGCTAACTGTCATCAATGATGGAATCAAATTCGAACAATAGTATTTATGCCTGGTATCCGAAGTTAAAGTTTCGTGCCTATCAAATGGTGAAGGGAAGTGACGTATTAGTTAACCAATATGGTCAAGGTTTTTTATTTAAATCGCTGACAGTTATTATACTGGTTTTGTCTTCTCTGTTAATCCATCAGAATATGGCCTTTGCCAATGTTGAAAAAAATGGAACTGCCATAGACTCACTTGAAAAAAACTTTATCGGTATCAACAACAACGCAATTAAAGAATTAGACAGTCCGACGTTTCTGAGAACAGCACTTAAGGACTTGAATGAACTGAAATTGAAAAGCGCGGATAAATTGGGCCTGATAGAGCAGGAACTGAGTAAGACTGAACAGGCAGCCAACACCCTGGGTGACTACGTAAAAGGTGAGCCAGCGGAAGTCAGTGCAAAAAGAAAACAACTGGTCAAAGAAAAAAAATCTCTGGATAACAGTAGATCCAGGTTGAAGCTGTTATTGCTACAAATAGACGAATTGATTCAAATCACTTCGCAAAGACAAAAACAGCAGCTGGCAACCCACCTGTTTGCCGAGGGGTCAGATATTTATGACATCATCAAACAAAACTGGTCGATCAAATATGCAGAAATCCTGACTTTCAAAACATTTCTCATCAATAAAAGTGGGATCAATCTTTTGGGGCCAAAAGAGTATGTCACACTATCCATTCTATTTATCCTGGCACTGATCAGTTCATTAAAAATAAGAAAAAAATTGGTTATTTTATCGAATAAATATCTCGAAATAGATCAATTTACAAGTCAGTTATACAGTTCCTTGCTGAGTAATTTTTCAAAGTTCCTCCCTTATTTACTCATTACCGGTCTACTGGCCGGGTTTGTATTCTACGTTACAAAGGCGCTGCCCACACATCCACTTATCAGTTATATTACCTATGCGCTTTTCATATATTTTATAGTCACGCTTATTATCCAGACGTTATTTTCATCACGTCAGAAGGGTAAAAGTCTCTTTGCTATTTCAGATCGTAATTCTATTAGCTTATGTCGGCGTTTACATATATTACTTATGCTCGCCTTGTTTGGCTATATACTCTTTTCTGTATTAACGTCACAAAACATACCCAATGAAATTCTTTTGTTGACTCGATCGATATATCTGGTTTTGCTGGTCATTAATCTGATCTGGCTGGTCTGGCTGTTAAGAAAAATACCACGTCTGAAAATTATTACTCTCTTGCCTGCTGTTTTCAGCGTGACACTTTTGATCGCCCTTATGAGTGATTTGCTTGGGTACAGAAATTTATCGCTGGCATTATTCAGGGCTACCCTAGGCATCACATTTGCCACAGCACTATTTGTTTTACTAGGTCGTTTGATCACCGATATATTCGATGGTGTTAATAATGGCGAGTTGAACTGGCAGAAAAAAATAAGAAGCTCATTAGGTAACGAACATGAACAAATACCAGGACTTATTTGGGCGCGAATGGCAGTATCGATTTGTTTATGGTTGGTGCTGGCATGGTCTGTATTGCATATTTTGGGTTTGTCCGATCAGGCAATACAGAATATTTATGTCAGTATAGTAGACGGTTTTAACGTTGGTTCGATCAAAATAGTTCCATCGAAGGTCCTGCTGGCATTGCTGGTTTTTGCTGCCTTGTACTTATTTAGTAGCTGGCTCCGTGTAAGACTGGATGATCAGTGGCTGAAGAAATCCAGGATCGAGCAGGGCTCACGAGAGGCCATGGTCACTATTATTTGGTATGTCAGCATATCCATCGCATTTTTATTGTCGGTCAGTATAGCGGGTGTTACCTTTACCAATTTGACCATTATCGCTGGCGCACTATCAGTGGGTATCGGTTTTGGTTTGCAGAATATAGTCAATAACTTTGTATCGGGTCTGATTTTATTATTTGAAAGACCCGTTAAGCGAGGTGACTGGATTGTAGTTGGTGACACTGAAGGTTATGTAAAAAACATACGTATAAGGTCAACCCAAATTGAAACGTTTGATAAGGCCGATGTTATTGTCCCTAACTCTGATTTGATATCCAATCAGGTCACAAACTGGATGTTGTATAATAATGCAGGAAGGGTCAGAATAGCTATTGGTATAGCTTATGGTAGCGATACTGATAAAGTTAAAACTGTGCTGGAGCAAGTGGGTGCCGCACATGCGCAAGTCATTACTGGTGTGACAAGGCTTGAGCCGAAAGTTCTGTTCATCGCATTCGGTGAGAGCTCACTGGATTTTGAGTTGCGCTGTCACATCAAAAACATCGATAATCGTTTTCAGGTAACGAGTGATTTGAATTTCGCTATCGACAAAGCTTTTCGCAAAGCCAACATTGAGATCGCTTTCCCACAAAGAGATATCCATATCAGGTCAGGTGCTGACCAGGTCAAGCATGAACCTGATAAGGGTCGGGATCTATAGATATTCACATCGCCAACTGACGAAAAAAGTGATGACATATGAAGACTAAAACCATAATAGGATGGAGAGAATGGCTGTCATTACCAGAACTCAATCTGGAGAGAATAAAAGCAAAAATCGATACGGGAGCCAGAACCTCGACCTTGCATGCGTTTGAAGTGGAAACATACAGAGATGCTGATATCGATATGGTGCGTTTTCTAATGCATCCGTTGCAGGATAATACGGATATTGTACGCGAATGTCGTGCCAGGGTTATTGATGAACGCTGGGTAACGGATTCCGGTGGTCATAAAGAAAAACGATTTGTTATTCAAACAAGCGTAAAATTAGCTCAAAGAGAGTGGCCGATCGAGATAACACTGACAAATCGTGATACGATGAAGTTTAGGATGTTATTAGGTAGGACGGCCATGAAAAACATTATAGTTGATCCTTCTTCCTCCTACCTTTTTTCCAGACTTTAGTCTCAATCGCTACAGATATTAGAGAAAAGTTTATGAAAATTGGAATACTGTCCAGGAACAAAAAGCTATACTCAACACGTCGGCTTGTAGAAGCTATTGAAGAAAAGGGTCATGAGGCGCAGGTCATTGATGCACTGCGTTGTTATATGAACATTTCAGCCCATAGGCCTGAGGTTCATTATAAAGGTGAAATATTAAGCGGCTTTGATGCCATCATCCCCAGAATCGGTGCTTCAATCACCTTTTATGGAACAGCTGTACTTCGCCAGTTTGAGATGATTGGTACATACCCACTTAATGAGTCTGTCGCTATTAGTAGATCCAGAGATAAGCTGAGATCATTACAACTATTATCACGAAAAGGTATCGGTATGCCTATTACCGGGTTTGCACACTCACCTGATGATATTGAAGATGTCATTACGATGGTTGGTGGCGCCCCTCTGGTTATAAAGCTACTTGAAGGAACACAGGGCATTGGTGTTGTTCTTGCTGAAACAAAAAAAGCGGCAGAAAGTGTTATAGAGGCCTTTCTTGGATTGAAGGCCAATATCATGGTTCAGGAGTTTATAAAGGAGGCTGGTGGCTCTGATATTCGTTGTTTCGTTATTGGAGACAAGGTAGTTGCTGCCATGAAACGTCAGGGTAAGGAAGGCGAATTTCGATCAAATTTACATAGAGGTGGATCAGCAGAACTCGTTAAAATCACTCCTGAAGAACGTTCTACAGCAGTACGTGCAGCCAATGGCATGGGTCTGAATGTTGCGGGTGTTGATTTACTTCGTTCAAACCATGGGCCTGTTGTCATGGAAGTTAATTCATCGCCTGGTCTTGAAGGAATTGAGACTGCCACAGGTAAAGATATTGCCGGTATGATTATCGATTTTATTGAAAAGAATGCGAAACCTAATAAAACGCGTACTCGAGGGAAAGGTTAACTTGCACATAGACAAAGACATTACTATCGGGAATGTCACTATCAAGCCTGGTGAGAATTCCAGCTTTGATCTCCCAGTGACCAAGTTATATACGAATACACCCATCGCTATTCCAGTACATGTCATTCGAGGGAAAAAACCAGGGCCACGACTGTTTGTCAGTGCTGCTATCCATGGTGATGAGCTCAATGGTGTCGAGATCATTCGTCGATTACTCAAGCAGAGTTCACTTAAAAGACTGCGCGGTACCTTGATTGCCATTCCTGTTGTTAATGTGCATGGCTTTATTAATCATTCTCGTTATTTGCCAGATAGACGTGATCTGAACAGGAGCTTTCCTGGTTCACAATCAGGTTCATTGGCGGCTCGCCTGGCCAATTTGTTTATGACTGAAATTGTCAACCAATGTACACATGGGATTGATCTACACACAGGTGCTATCCATCGTGAAAATCTGCCGCAAATCCGGGCCAATCTGGACGATCAAGAAACGACGGAACTCGCTGAGTCGTTTGGTGTGCCAGTGTTGCTTAATTCTGATTTAAGAGATGGTTCATTAAGAGAATCTGCTGCGGAGCAGGGTATACCCATGTTGTTGTATGAGGCTGGAGAAGCACTGCGATTTAATGAAGTTTCCATCCGCGCCGGTGTTCGTGGTGTTACCAATGTCATGCGTAAACTGGAGATGCTACCTAAATCCTCCAAGATCAGGAAGGCGCATATCCGACCGGTTATGGCTCACTCCAGCTCCTGGGAGCGAGCCCCGGCAAGTGGTGTTGTGAGAAATACCGTTAAATTAGGTGAGAGAATCAGTAAAGGCCAGGTATTAGCATTAGTCGAAGATCCATTTGGCCTGACCGAGAGTGTCATTGTCTCTAAATATAGTGGTATTGTTATCGGTAAAACCAATCTACCCCTGGCCAATGAAGGTGATGCACTGTTTCATATCGCCCGCTTTGGTAAAGTGAGCCAGGTCGAGGATAGTCTCGGAGAATTTCAGGAGCTTCATGAAGGGCACTTAACGCCAATTTAAATGGTTACTCTCAGCTGCCCTGGTTGTGCCTGATACGTAAAAACCATTTTTCCGCCTCAACGAGAAATAACACAGAAGATGAAATCAGAATGGCACGTAACCATGCTTCAATAGACATGGGTGCAGTCGCAAATATGACTTGCATTGGCTGCAAATAGGTAAACCCTAATTGCAGAATAACGAGAACAATAATAGCGTAATAAACGTAGCGGTTTCCTACCAGGCCTTTATAACCCAATGCGGGTGCGAGTAAATACCGAGAACTGAATAGATAGAATATTTCAAACAGGACAAGTGTATTCACGGCAATGGTACGTGACAATTCAAGCGATGTTCCCTGTTCCCTTTCCCAGAGGAACAAGCCAAAAGTACCGATGACCAATATCAATGATACCAGCAAGATTCTCCACACAAGAAAAGCTGAGAGTATGGGTTCTTTCGGGTTCCTGGGCGGGCGCTGCATGACTGATTGCTCGGCTGGTTCAAATGCGAGAGACAATGCCAGTGTGACGGCTGTGACCATGTTGATCCAGAGTATCTGTACGGGTGTGATGGGTAGCTGTCGTCCCAGAACGATGGCGGCAATAATGATGAATGCTTCTCCGCCATTGGTAGGCAGGACGAACATGATGGATTTCTTCAGATTGTCATAGACTGTACGACCTTTTTCCACGGCATGTACAATAGTGGCAAAATTATCGTCGGCCAGGACCATTTCGGCAGCTTCTTTTGCGACCTCAGTACCCTTTAATCCCATCGCAACACCTACATCAGCACGTTTTAAGGCAGGTGCATCATTAACACCATCACCTGTCATGACGACAACTTCTCCTGTTGATTGTAGTGAGGCTACTAACTGTAATTTTTGTTCAGGTGAGACGCGGGCGAAAATATCTGATCGAAATACAGTCGCTTGAAGTGCTTCTGCATCGCACTTTTCCAGCTCTGAACCGGTCACTACAGTATGACCGTCACCAATACCCATTTGTGTACCAATTGCCCGAGCGGTTATCGCATGATCTCCCGTAATCATTTTGACCCTGATCCCCGCAGATTGACAGGCTTGTACGGCGTTCGTCGCCTCTGGTCGCGGTGGGTCGATGATACCGACGACTCCCAGTAAGGTCAGTCCATCCTCGACATCACTAAAACTAAGGCTCTGTAATCCGCTAGGGGAGGGTTTAAAGGCGATAGCCAATAATCGCTGTCCACTCCCTGCCATTGAATGTAGACAGGAGTCCCAGTAGTTTTTATCCAGGGGAACATCTGTTCCCCTGATACGTTGTAGTTGACACATTTCCATAACACGCTCAGGTGCACCTTTCAGGTAGATGAAACCGTGTCCTGCATGGTCGTGATGCAAGGTGGCCATAAAGCGATGTTGCGATTCAAAGGGTATATTGTCTGTGCGCGGGAACTGACGTTGATAATATGCAGGGTCAAGGCCGGCCTTTAATGCCAATGTTATCAGTGCACCTTCAGTCGGATCACCTTGCATGATCCACTGATCATCCGATTCGGTTACTCGGGCATCGTTACACATGAGACCGGCCTGGACGACCTCTTTTAACAATGGAAATTCATCGGTAGTGACATCTTGACCATCCAGGGTAAAAGTCCCGTGTGGATTATAGCCAGCGCCGCTGACAGTACAATTACCTGCAGCAGTAGTCACCGTTGTTACCGTCATTTCATTCTGGGTTAGGGTGCCGGTTTTGTCCGAACATATGACCGTTACAGAACCCAGGGTTTCGACAGCGGGTAGTTTACGTATAATGGCCTTTTCTTTTGCCATTATTTGCACGCCTATGGCAAGAGTAATTGTCATTATAGCGGGCAGGCCTTCTGGTATGGCAGCAACGGCAAGGCCAACCGCGGCAAGAAACATTTCATCGACTGAATAAGCCTGAAATGTAATACCATAGACAAAGGTAGCTGAGGCGATGAATATGATAGCCAAAGTGAGCCATTTACCAAAGGTGGCCATTTGACGTAGCAGGGGAGTGGTTAAGGTTTTAACCGCTTTAAGCATGCCGCTGATACGTCCAATCTCGGTTTCCCCTCCTGTGGCGATTACCACACCATGACCTTGACCATAAGTGACCAGGGTGCCGGAATAGGCGAGGCAAAAGCGATCACCCATACTGGCCATTGCTTCCACAGGCTGATTATTTTTTCTAACAGGCAATGACTCTCCTGTTAACATGGCTTCTTCTATGTGTAATTCACGGGTTTTTAGTAATCGCAGGTCAGCTGGTACCTTATCACCTGATTGCAGCAGGACAATATCCCCGGGAACTAATTGTTCTGCAGGAAGACTAATATATGAACCATTGCGCTTGACCATAGCAGACGGGGATAGCATATTACGGATAGCATCCAATGCTTTTTCAGCCTTGCCTTCCTGAATGAATCCGATGATTGCATTAATGAAAACAACACTAAAAATAACACCACTATCGATCCAGTGGCTCAGTAGTGCTGTGATAAAACCTGCCGCAATGAGTACATATATCAAGACATTATGAAACTGCTCCAGAAAACGTTTCAGCGGAGATGTTGTTTTGCTTTGCCTGATAATATTCAAGCCATAGGTATGTTGGCGCTTTTCAGCTTCAGTTTGGAGAAGACCATCCTGTGTTGACCCGAGCGTATTCAATACATCGTCACAAGTATGCACATGCCAGAGTGACGGTGTTGGTTTCAGGTTTTTACTCATGATTTTAACCATTGTGTCTCGCGCAAGTATCGATATATTATCAAACCTGGTACAGCAATGTCAGGCGCATAAAACTGTATGCAGATATCATTTCTGTGACCCTGTCATGAAAAAGTATAGCGAGTTTCCAGTGTGGGTAAATAGACAAGATTGAGAGATGATAAATAAAATTACCTTATTGTTGATATGTGTCATTAGTTTTAATGTTAATGCTGACACCATCAATGTGACACTGGAAGGCGTCAGCGGAATATATTCGGAAAATATACTCTCAAATTTGTCACTTTACCAACAGCGCTCAGCATCGAATCTGTCTTCTGGTCGTGTTCGCTGGTTATATTTGCAAGCAGAAAATGAGATTAACACCGCACTACAACCCCTGGGATACTATCATCCGATAATAAAATCAGGCATCTCTCAAAAGGACGGTCAGTGGAAAGCATCATTTATCATAAATAAAGGGGAGCCTGTAACTATAGCAGAACGTAATATTCTGGTAACAGGTGATGCCAGTCACGATGATATATTCAATGTCGCCATCAAACAGAAGCGGCTTCTGCCTGGTGACATTGCCCGCCATGATGAATATGAGGAGATTAAAAAATCTTTATTGGCGATCGCCTCGGAACGGGGATATTTTGATGCCCGCTATACTACCAACGAATTTCATATCGATGCTGAAAATAACAAGGCTCACGTCAAACTGAAGCTGGATAGTGGTCCTCGGTATCGAATAGGGCATATCACATTCACAAAAGTCGAGTTAGGTGACGACTTGTTACAGCGTTACATCCCTTTTTCCTATGGGGACCCCTATGATGCCAAAGCGGTACGTCAGCTACAAAAAATATTAAGTGATTCTGATTATTTCGACCGTGTCATTGTACAGCCACTCACCGGGAAAAAATTCGATAATCATATACCGATTGACGTACAGCTAAGCATGCGCAAGCGTACCAAGTATACCTTGGGACTAGGTTATGGTACCGATACAGGCCCACGCGCCAGTGCAGGCATTGAGCGCCGTTTTCTTAATACTAAAGGGCACACATTCAAGGGTAATGTGAGTGTCTCAGAATTAATCAATAGAGTCACAACCCAGTATAGTATTCCCTTGAATCGGCCTGAAACCGACAGGCTGGTGGGAACGGTGGAGTGGAGTGATATCAACACAGACACCAGCAGCAGTGAGACTAAGTTATTATCAATTGCACGTGAGAAAGAGCAGTCAGGATGGCGAAATACACTCTCATTATCCTACCAGGAAGAAAGCTTCAGGGTGGCAGACGATGTCGGTCGAAGTAGTTTATTAATGCCTTCAATCGGCTTTAGCCAGATAAAATCAGATCACCCCGTCATGCCTTCAAAAGGACGCCGCTTGCAATTCAGTTTACGCGGAAGTGCCGAAGGTCTTGTTTCCGATACCAGTTTTCTACAGGCACGTGCAGGGGCGAAGTGGTTATATAGTTTTAATAAAGGCAGATTACTGTTACGCGCCGATGTGGGTGCCAGTTGGACCAGGGATTTTGCTGACTTGCCACCTTCAGTACGGTTTTTTACCGGAGGTGATTGGAGCGTGAGGGGGTATGATTACAATACCTTGGGACCACAACAAAGTGATGGTAGCGTAACAGGTGGCAAACATCTGATCGTCGGCAGTGTCGAGTATGATTACCTGTTCCTTGAAAACTGGCGGGGCGCGGTGTTTTACGATATGGGTAATGCCATTGATAATTTCAACGACCCACTGAAAAAAAGTGCAGGGCTCGGTGTGCGTTGGAAATCGCCTGTCGGTTGGTTACGCCTGGATTTTGCCCAACCACTGGCCAGTAATGAAAGTTGGCGTGTTCATTTCACCATTGGACCTGATTTATGACGTTTATCAGGACATACCGCTGGCTGTTGTTACTGATGCTGTTGAGTGCAGTCTTAATGTTCCTGTTGAGTAGTAGTGGTTTTAAATGGGTATATCATCATTGGATTGAAGATCAACTGGCTCCAATGCAAATCAAGGGGCTTGATGGTTACTGGTGGGGCCCGGTTCACGCCGAACAAATTGATATAGTGACAGACACACAAAGCCTGACCTTGAATAAGGTCGAGATTGACTGGTCGCCATGGTCTCTATTGTCTGGCGTGGTTGATATCACTGATGTGCAGGTCCACAAGGTCAGGTATCACAGTTTGGCCACGTCTGCACAGTCAGGTACGACGACCATTCAAGCCTTGCCCATTTCTTTAAATGTACGCCATATCGCCATCAAACAACTTGAGTTGGCGAGGCCAGATGCTGACAGTTTATCGATAACGGATCTATTGGTATCAGCCAAAAGTCGAGGAGAGCGTGTCAATATTGATGGATTTAGCGGGTCTGTTAATAACATCAAATATCAGGGAGAAGGCACGCTCGATCTCAACGAAAAGCTCGATATGAATTTATCTGCGCAATGGAATACGACTCATGAAGGACAGTATTTTGCTGCTAATGCAACAGCGATCGGCAACCGTGATGAACTGCTGATATCGCACTATTTACAAAAACCAACGACGGTTATCGTTAACCTGACTTTATATCATTGGTTAGATGAATTACGTTGGCAGGGAAATATAAAAGCGGATAAATTTAATAGTGATGTCATATCAGGGCATCAGTTTCCCTTCAAAGGTAATCTCTCGCTACAAGCCTCTGGTGATCTCAATAAAGCGACTGGCGTAATACAGGCGTTGGGTGTTTCCCCTGATTTTGGTGAAATTGAATTGAGTAGTGAGTTTGCAGCCAACGAGCAACACGTTAGCTGGAACCGATTGACCCTGGTTACAAAACCGGACAATGCAACAATATTATCCACTGGCGTGCTGACAATAAAGGAACACCTCAAACTCGATGCGGAACTGCAATGGCAAAATTTAAAATATATTAAAGAACAGAAACCCCTGTTCAAAAGTACTCAAGGATCAGTTGAACTGGCAGGTGATCTCGACAGCCTGTCATGGAATGCCAGTTTTGATACATCGGCTGATAACCTGCCTGCTACCGAATGGGTAGCGGAAGGTCGCTACGAACACAAGCAACAAATGCTTAGCGTGAAAAATTTATTAATAAAATCTCTGGATGGTCGTATACAAGCCAACGGTGATATTTCCCTGTCCAGGAACTTACCCTGGAAGCTGTCGTATCATGGAAATAATATTAATCCAGGAAAATTCTGGTCGGAGTGGCCCGGTAAATTACGTTTTAAAGGCGAAGCCAATGGTGTATTAACCGATTCACCTGCTGCTACAGTAACAATACAAAGCCTGGATGGTGTATTAAGGAAAAAACAGGTCAATGCTCACGCTCGCATGGTCTTGAAGAACAACAGGATCGTCGATGCCGATATGTCATTAAAATCGGGTCGAGCCAGGATGATTCTTAATGGGAAGTATGATGTTAATCCTGATTTCAAATGGTCACTCAATGCCCCGGCTATTGGAGATTTGTTACCTGGCGCAAAAGGGCAGGTAAAACTGGATGGGTCGATCCAGGGGGCACTGGCAGCCCCGACACTAAGGGTTCAGGGTTTTGCCCGGTCGTTATCACTAGGGGGAGTCAGTGCGGATAATATTCAAATTAATGTGTCCCTACCTTCCGACAGTCAGGCAAAAGGAGACATTAACCTTCAAGCCAAAAAACTGTTATGGCAGCAACAGCAGTGGGATTCGATCTCATTACGTGCAAACGGAGACTATCAAAACCATCTTATGAAGCTTGATGCCAGACAAGCAGCTAATCAATTCATAGCAACTGTGGAAGGTAACTGGAATAAGCCGCATTGGGAAGGCACATTAGCTTCGATGTCATGGCTGCAAAAAGATATGAGTCCCTGGCATTTATCCAAACCGTCCAAAATAACAGTTGCGACAAATAGAATTGCTTTAACTTCAAGTTGTCTGTCTAATCAAACAGAATCTGCCTGCGTCGATCTTGATTATCAAGGGCAGGGCACCAATAAGGGTTCGATACAGCTGAAAAATTTATCCCTGGATCATCTCAATACCTGGCTACCCGCCCATGTGCGTATCAAAGGAAGCCTGGAAGGTGATATGCGTTGGCGTCTGAAGGATAATATATGGCAACAGTTTCATTCAAATGTTCAGGTATTGCCTGGCGAAGTGACGCTACCTGGCAGTGATGCAGATACTGGACAATCAAATCTCTCCTGGCAATTTACGGGAGGGCACCTGGGTGGTGAAATACGGCAATCGAATATTAAACTGAACTGGAGACTGGATCAGGCCAATAATACAGGTCTGTCGGGTCACCTGATCTTGCCTGTCAGTCAATTAATCGATAAGGGTGGTTCCAGTAGGCTGGACGCAGGTCTTAAGGCCAATATTGATGACCTAAAGATTATTGAAGCCTTTTTTCCTGGTTTGTACCAACTGCAAGGTATTATTTTTGCTGATCTAAACATAAGTGGATCATGGGATGCTCCACATATCACAGGCCAGGCAGGCCTGAAGAATACGCGATTTCAGTGGCCGCAGTTAGGCCTGGCAATCAGTGAACTGGAACTCGATTTTCAACCCTTGGATGCACAACAGTATGCACTAACAGCCAGTGCACGTTCGGATAAGGGTCATATAAAAGCTTCGGGCAAACTGGAATGGCCTATAAAAACAGGTTTCAGATTAACAACTGCATTGACAGGCGATAGTTTCAAGGTCGTCAATGTACCTGAGGCACAAATCTGGGTTAATCCTAAACTCGATATAGAAATGCAACCAGGCCACGTGAAGTTGAATGGCGCTGTGTATATTCCCAAGGCATTTATACAGCCCAAAAATGTCAAACAAACGGTGTCTATCAGTAAGGACGTTGTTGTGACCGGATTAAAAAAACAGAGTGAACCGGCATGGCAAATCAGCAGCCAGATAAAATTAAGCCTGGGGCCCGGTGTTATGTTTGATGGTTTCGGTTTAAAGTCACAAATCGGGGGCGAAATACAGATCGTCGATACACCGAATACTGTAACACTGGCGCAAGGCAAGTTAAGTATTGTGAAAGGTATTTACAAGGCATACGGCCAGGAATTAAGCATTGCAAACGGCGATTTGAACTATACGAACAATCCAATAGACAATCCGGCTCTGGATATTCGTGCTTTCCGTACTATCGAAGATGTTCAGGCCGGTATCCACATCACAGGACTGGCACAGGAGCCACAGCTTAATCTGTATTCAAAACCGGCCATGCCTGAAGCCGATATATTATCGTATTTGACTATTGGCAGACCCGTACAACAATTGAATGAGACCGAGGGGCAACAATTAGCTAATACAGCTGCCACCAGCGCAGGACTGGCGGGTGGCGAATATCTGGCCAATTGGGTTAGCCAGCAACTGGGTTTTAAACAACTGGAATTTTCGACAGAGACACGCGAACAGCAACCCTGGGTCAGAGTGGGCGCATATTTATCACCCAGACTGTATATCAGCTATGGTACGGGACTTTTTGATGAAGGCAGCAGCCTTAGTATTCGTTATAAGCTTAATAAAAACTGGACACTACAAGGTGAAAGTGGCATCCACAGTAGTGGCGACTTGTTATACATAATAGAATAAAGGTTAATATTAAGTGACAATCAGGCGCTTATACTGACGGCTAATGTTATACATTGATAAATATAACTATAATTTAGCCATTGTAATATGCGTATAATATATATTATGTTAAATCATGAAATAAATTTGTTTAAAGTTTCAGGCTATACTACCGTAAACATAGGATATATAGTTATGTTGATTCACTTATAGGAAATGAATATGGAAGCTGGACTTTTTACATTAAGATTTGTCATCACAGGGCTGTCTACAAAAAAAGCTGCCGAGATATGTAATACGTCTGAGAAGACTTATAAAAAATGGGAATCCACCAGGATCTATCCTGTTACTGCCCTGGAATCAATTCGGGCAAATGCACAACGACAATGTGAGAGCATTGATGAAGATGCTCTTCTGGAAGAACAAGAAGAATTTATCGATTGTACTCCGCAAAAAATTGGTAATGTTTTAAAATTCCCAGAATAATTTTTTATTCTGGGAGTTTTTTAAACATCTAATAATGTCGGCAATTAATTTTCCAGTTGCTTACGCCGTGGTTCGTATTCCTGTTCATCTATCTCTCCTCGCGCATAGCGTTTTTTAAGTATCTGCAGAGGATTTTCATTATCTTTATTGTCATTAGTACTATTGCCAAACTCCGATTTTACGGCGTATATGATTAGTAGTATCAATATGACCCAGAAAATCCACATAAATCCTTCTCCAAACCTTACTGAGTTATTGGGGTGGATACTCTGAATAATGTGGCGCATCACCCGCTTCACAGGACCATTCTGCCCGTGAATCCCAAAATATATGTCCTTGCGGATGTATAGGTGGATTATTATCTAATGATCCTGCAGGAATCAAAACCGCGTCCAGTTCCGGTACTACCCTGGGCATTGGACTACCGCATTTGTTACAGAAACAATTATAGTACCGTTCAGCTTCAGGTACTTTATATTTAACCAGCAAATCTTCTCCCTGAAGCCAGGTGATACTGGTAACGGGAGACACAAGCAAATTACTGGCATGACCCGTACCCGTTGCTTTTCGGCAGCGTTGGCAATGACAATGATAAAAACGCAGGACGTCACCTGACACTTTATATTTTACAGCACCGCATAAACAACTTCCGTTAACATTTGCCTGAGTCATTTATTGTTCCTTTTATCTGTGATAAATAATCAATTGAAAGTTTTTAATATACCGTTTAAAAGCCGACTCCCCTACTCGCTATTTTTCTCTGATTCCTCATCTACCTTAGTCGGTGTCTCTTTTTCTATCCGGGATTTACCCTTGCTTTTCCAGCCGCGCTTAAATTCGATAGATCGCCACATGCCCTGGCTACTGAATACCTGCCAACCCCATTTGAGCCAGCCTAATAGTGCAAACGCCAACCACAGGGACCAAAGCAGCATGAGAATACGGTATGCTAACAAGGGTACTGAAACAACCCAGACTGTAGGCAGTAGTGCTTCTGATCGGTCCTGGTACCATTTTAAATCATAAGCGTTGCTTTGATTGCCGGACACTTGCATATCGGGATAACCCAGCAATCCTTGTTGAATGGCGACGAAGAGATTGACGAGCGCTAATACAGTGAGTATTGCCAGGGTAACTTGAGTGAAATTGAATTTAAATTTACTGACATCTTTTTTCATGCGTTCACGGAAAGCCAGGGCAAATAGCCAGCCGACGACAATGACCACCGTTTCCATAGAAGACTGGCTCAAACCTATGCCGAGTAAGACCCAGTGCCAGGTTTTGAGTGGGAGCATATTGACCCGACCCAGTCCGATAGCAATTAAAATGATCACAATCAGTACACCCCAGAACAACACCGCAGGACCCAGTTTCGGGCCACCCGTGAAGAGCACCCAACGGTCACGTCCTGGTTTTATGTTGACTGTGTGGTTAACGTTCTTGATTCCCAGATCGACAGGCACGGTACGCAACATGATGGGAAGTTCAGTCGTTGTACGCCATGTCATTGAAATGTTTTGTTGTCCGGGATGCACCGGGAACGTAACCTCGTTCGCTTTTTGGCGGATGGGTTGTGCGACATGATCAATTTCTACACTTTGTAATTTGGCATCTTGCGGTAATGAAACCGTATGTTGCCCACCCTGGCTCGCGCGCAAAGTAAATGACAGCACTGTTTCCATAGAACGTTGTCCGGGTTTGTACACTAACTGGGAATAATCAATCGTCCTGGTCTTCCCTTCCACCCCCAGTGGTCGGGTGATCGCAAGCTTGATGCTTTCCCCCGGCCAGGGCCTGTATTCAGGAAACCACCGACCATTAGGGTCTGTGTGGTGGATGACATTGATGCCGGAAGCCTCAATATGCCAGATGGGTGATATATCCAGCCGCCATATTTCTGTCCAGGCCGAGGTCATCGGTGCAGTAAGGGTCAAGACCTTGTTTTTTTCCAGCCGCGAACTCCATCTGCTATAGCGTTCATTAGCTCCCATGTTGATGAGCACTTTTCCGTCTTTCACTCGCATGCCTTCGCTCGTGACAGACTCGCCTGTTACGAGTGGTACTTCGATAATGACCGCGCTACCGAGCGGTGATTCGCGTATGACACGGGTTTCAATTTGCCATTCAATACCAAGGCGGAGTGTGCGCTCGATACGGACAAATGCAGGCAAGGTACCTGCTTCCATAGCAGATGCTGATGTCTTGTCATCATTACCACGAATGCGCGTCAACTGTAGTTGGGTATCGACTAAACCATTTTCATGCAATCCGTCCACCGTCCATCCTTGCACGTCTTGCTNGACATATCGGGGTAGTAAGGGGAATGGCAGCTGTAAACTATTATGATTGGGGATGGCGCCGCGCAGGGTGANCTGGTAGATGCCCTTTGCNACATCCAACCACAGCTGCCCCCGTTCAGACAGAAACAGGCCNTTTGCCTTTTTACCATTGACCATGACNTCCTGTGCGAGCCAGTGCGCTTTGTCACCTGGCAAGGGTATGGCAACGTCTTCCAATGCATGCACTTCCAGCAACAGCTCCATGTATTGAGGTTGCAGGGTCATGCGTAGTCGTGGGATCTGTGCACACCCGGGTAAACATTCAGGCGGTTTCAGTAAGCGGGTTTTTAATTCATTCAGTAATTCGGGTGTCGGCATCTCGGCGCGGGCATTATCCATAGGCATGACCATTAACCATGGCAGCAGAATCAAACCTGCCAGTAATGGTAATGTAACCGAGGGTATACTGAACCCGCTACCGGGTTTGAAGCGCACACCAAACATCAGCGCACCCAGGCCGAATAACAGCACCACACGTAACAGATTTAATATAAAGTTCATTGCAGGAGACAACAACACAAGATCCACTTGCTGAGATTTATCGACCGGTCCGTTCCAGCGTAAAGGGATTGATTTCCAACTCCATTTCGGTAGTCCGGGACCTGTCTGTACGTTGGCATTGGGGTCGATCTCTTCTAATAGAAGATTCTGCCTTTGTTGGACCATACCTCCACTGACTCGAGTATTGTCCTGTTTATACGGTAGCGCTTTCAGTTTTTTTCGTACCGAGCTGGAATATACCGGCGGCGCTTCCTGTTGGTCCATAACCATTTCTTTTTCCAATGCGACGGATGACGGCGTCATGTTGGTGACAGATGTTGTTGGCATAGCCGGTGCCCAGGGCCGTTCCAGCTGCGGATAGAGACCATTGCGTACTTCGTCAACCATGAAAGGCACGGCGATCATCACCAGCCCAAGCAAGGATAGTAAGCGATACCAGTTAACCACTTTTTTGATCTTGCCTTCGGGTAATACACGCAGCAGTGCAATCGCCGCTAACAAGTTCAGCCAGATAAATTTTGGTGCCAATGGTTCATGCCACAACAGCACCACAGTCACCAGTGCAAGGAGTCCCCAGGGCCATGCCCACAGACGCGCCACGGAAATTGTAATAATTAAAACCAGAAACAAATCAAGCAGAGTCCAGCGTTGTAGCCAACTGCCCGGTACGTTGTCCACACCCGATACCGATAACAGACGCCATCCAGGAGGAAGCTGTAGATCGGCAGAGACTTGTTTGAAGTCATGGTTCCAGCCAATGGCGGGTAGTGTGGAAATATTGTCGTGTATCTGCCCTTCCGCTTGCACATTGAGACCGCCACGACGTACCTCGATACCTTGTTGTTGATTATCCAGGGTGGTAATGAATTGTGGTTTACCGTCCACCAGTACGCGGCCAAGTTGCAACAGCGGTTGCGCATTTAGCCGCCAACCCGAAGTTTTACTGCCGCCGATCGCATCCTGTACGGTATACCCGCTACCATCGAAATGTAACCATAGTTTACGTTGCAATGTTAGCTGATCAGGGGCTGGTTCTGGATCACCACGTCGAATGACTTTGAATTGCATCGTATCACCGGGTTTTAATTGATAGGCTGGCAGGTTATGCCATTTATCAGGCAGTTGGGTCTGTCGTGAATCAATCGTGGGGATACCCTTCACTTCTACCAGTCGGTTTTCATTTTTACTACGAAATACCCACACCTCATTTTTCGGCCAATGGGCGGAGTGCATGCTTGGCATGGTCAGTGCGTCGACCTGCTCCGGATGTCGCGCAACGAGATAAATATGCCAGCGCCCTGCCCGCACCTGTAGCCGTAGCGAACCGTCTTCTTCCAGGCGCGCGGGTAACCTGCTTTGGAGAGAAAGCGGAATAAACCCATCCAGTATCGGTTTGCCAATATTGATCTCGCGCTGCTTGCCCGATACATCCAATTGCAAGTAGGTGCTGACCCGTAATGGAATATCATCGATAACTTGCCGATACACATGCAAGCTCAGGCGTTCTTCTTGCGCAGCATTCGCGCTCGCACGTTGTCGAATCCAGAGTTTCCCGTTTTCCATATCGGGAAACTCGACGCTTTCTCCTCCCACAGAGAGCGAGACAATGCCCGTGGCGGGTGGTATGGCCAATGATTCCGGCAAGCTGTCCCAGGCCAGGCTGGCCTGAACCGTATGTAACCCAGGCGCTACCCATATCATGGGTTTACCCTTGCGCAGGGTAACTGCGGCGGCCTTACCATTGACGGTAACGTCCTGTGGCCAGTGTTTCGTACTCCCCGGTAACGGCAGCCACGAATCAATGTAAACCTGCCAGTTTTGGGTGGATACTCCCCCTTTCCGGGTAAGCGCTAACGACAAGGTCGATGGCCAAGTACATTGAGTCGTGTTGACATCATTATAAAGAAAAGGACAATCCGTCTGTCGTTCATGCCCATGCAGTACCCAAGGCACCCAGGTTTTTAAGTCGTCGGGTATTGTTTGGGTTTCGAGTGTGCGTGCATGCGCCGTGGAAAAGCTGCTGAATGTCAATATCAACAGTGCAGCATAAACAGGTAGGCGTAACCAAAGCATGACAAATCCTTTTATGAGTTTAATTATTAGTGTCAGGGTCAGATAAGAATGCCACTGAAATTATTTTAATGGAATGCCCTGACGGAAAATGATGCTGGGTTTTTTGTTGTTTGGCTATGCCTTAAAGTGCCCTTTTTTACCCCAAAATAATGCTTTTAAGCTTGAATATTCGCTTATTTTTGTATTTTAATTTATATATTACAATAAGTTATCGTGGTTCGACTCCGCTGCAGCCTAAGTATTTACAGCGCTACTATTATTATATAATCTCTATGAACATAAGAACGACTTCTAACTTATGGAAAAATAAAGATAAAAAAATGTTAGAAACAAATCTCAATTGTTTAAATAGCAAACCAGAATGTGATTCCATGAAAATTTGGGGAGTGTCATGCATATTTTAGTCGTTGTAGCGGTTGTCAGCGTTTTGATCCTCTTGTTGGTGAGTTCCCAAAAACGTTCTCAACAAAATCATCATGAAATCGGTACGCCACAAATTGCAAGTGATGATAGTTTGAATGCGAATCAAAAAATCGTTTTTATTTCCAAAGGTAAGCTTTTTTTCTGGCGTCGGGGAAATCAAATAGAGCAAGTACACAGCCCCTATGTCCAGGAGATGATTGATCGCATAGAACGACGCAAGCAACTCCACGGCTGGAAGGAAAATACCTCCCTGAATACTTCATTTACGGGTATGACTGATGCTGCTGCCAATGACCAGGTCGACTTACAAATGTCATCTGCGCAATTTTTACCTAATAACAAACTACTCTATTTTTTGAAAGACAGTCACGTGGGTGGTTTATTTCGTTATGATATTGATTCAAAAGAAGAGTTGCGCCTGGTCCATCAGCAAAAACTGGATTATGAGGATTTGGCGGTAAACCATGAAACGGGCGAAATATTATGTAGTCAACGCCACGAAAACGCTATCGCTAATATCGTAAAGTTTAATGAAGATGGTGCAGATTGCCAGATACTGACTGAGGGAGATACGGTAGATTCAGCACCGGCATGGATATCTGGAGGTACGCAAAAAATCCTGTATCAATCATCTGGTATAGCGAGGAGTAAGGAAGGCTATGCGATTGCTTTCGGATCATGCTCGATTAAATTACTTGATCTGGAATCGAGGGAGGTAACGTCAGTGCTTGAAGATTCCAGGACTGATTATATGCAACCAAAAGTTGACACTAAGGGTAATCTTTATTTTATTCGTCGACCCTATGATGTACCCAGTTACAATGCCCCCAATGCTGTTCTGGATGTATTATTGTTTCCTTTTCGATTAATGCGAGCGGTATTTCATTATCTTAATTTTTTCTCATTAATGTATTCGCAAAAACCTTTGACGTCAGCATCAGGGCCCAAAATCGAAGCCGACCTTAAAGATATTTTAATAAAGGGAAAACGAATCGACGCAGAAAAAGCCATGAGCAAAGAAAGTCGGGTGAATGGCATTCCTTCATTAGTGCCGCGGTCGTGGGAGTTGGTGCAGCGTACTGAGCAGGGTGAAAATACAATACTTGCAACTAATGTCGCCTCATTCGATATAGCCTCTGATGATACTATTTTATATAGTAATGGATATGCGGTATTCCATCTAACACCTGATCGACAATCAAAAGTCGTTTTACGCGATAAATTAATTGCAGATATAATCTCGTCATAGGGAATCGTGGGACCGGTCTTACAGTGTGCATCCGGCGATCTAGCAGAAATAAATAGGATTAGAACAGAATAGCGTTCACTTAAGGTTGAACAAGTCATTCTGTAGTCATTTCTAGGGATGAAGCAATCCCTCTCCTGCTAAGTCGCTACTGGCAAAGTTTGAGATGTGACTGAGATATAAATTTATATAGGTAACTATATGCCCATTATGCCTTGTGTGCCTCAAGAGTGGACAGTTAGTCAGGTTATAGCGTTAACTCCATGCATTCCAATTTGGTAAAAAATGCAACACGGTTTATAGTGGTTATAGATTTGTCTACTGTAGGTATTTGATGTATTGAGTGAA
>JGI24023J19991_10000710_pt1 | contig 26174 bp, 21 predicted proteins | sample Cruoilmetagenom1_FD_19991 | JGI IMG/M metagenome (IMG submission 19991) | reverse complement strand
TTGGGGGCCGATAAAATCAAATACTTTCCGGGGGCTAAGGGGGTATGGCCTTCCTTCTCAGGGGCAGGTGAGGTTTTTACAGTCGTTAAAATTTGTCCCTGTAGCTCAGTTGGATAGAGCAGCTGCCTTCTAAGCAGCGGGCCGTGAGTTCGAGTCTCACCAGGGACGCAGAGTAAATCCCAAGAAGCCTGGCGACTATGTTCTGCCCGCCGAAATTGAAGGCTTTTCTGGGTATTTTTGGGGGGTTTGGTTAAATTTAATCTGAATCACCGGGGTGGCTTAGACTATTAGAAATCCTTCTTAATCTCACCAAGGTTGCCCGCTACAATGTCACTAAACTAGGCAGATATTCAATTGGTTAAGGAGCAAGGAAAATGGCAGTTACTTACGAGGAAAATCGGCAGCGGTTGAAAGAGCAGCAGCAGCGCTTAATTAAGGAACTGGGGCAGCTAGTGGCTGGTGCTCCCCCTGTGGGGGAATTGAGAGAAGGCAGCCCCTTTGGTAAAAAAGAAGAAGGGGCAAGCGAAACCTTTGAGTTTGAGAAGCGACTGGCTCTGGAGAAGCGATTAAAAGAGCTTCTCGGTAACATAACCCATGCCTTAGATAAGTTTGAGCAGGAAACTTATGGCTTATGTGACGTTTGCGGGCAGCCTATAGAGGCAGCTCGGCTAGAGGTATTACCTCAGGCAAGCATGTGTCTAAAATGTAAGTCACTGCGGGCGAAAAATGCCAAGGGTAGGTTCTATTCGAGATAAGCGGCAAGGGGAGCTCTTTTTAGCCATTGCTATACTAATAGTCGTAGATCAGCTCAGCAAGCTGTGGGTGAGAAATGGCTTGTCTGTGGGACAATCACTCCCCGAAGAGGGAACTTTGCGGCTAACCCATGTTATTAATTCTGGTGGTGTTTTTGGATTGCCTGCCCCCCAGCCATGGCCAGTGGTTTTTTCTGTCCTGATAATAATTGGGCTACTTCTTCTTTATTACCGATACCCTGCGTTTGATAAGCCACTACCCAAGATAGCTTTGGGCTTGCTTGTTGGTGGTGCAGTAGGCAACTTGGTAGATCGCCTCCGCTTTGGCTATGTTACCGACTTCATTGATCTTAATCTCTGGGGGGATTTTCATTGGCCAGCTTTCAACCTAGCCGATTGTGCTATAGTCTTGGGAGTTTTCCTCTTCGCTATTTCCTTACTGGGTCGCAGAGAATATGTTAACCCTAACTGATCATAACGCTGATGGTGACCACCAAACCTTAACAGTAACAAATGAAGGTGGGCTTCGGCTCGATAGATACCTCTGCCATGAATATAAGGAAATCTCCCGCTCCCAGATTAAAAAGTTGCTTGATGCCGGCTATATCACGGTAAACAATGCTGCTGCCAAAGCAAACTATAGAGTTAAAAGCGGAGATAGAATCAGAATTAACTTGCCCCCTTCTCCTAGCCTTACTCCAGAAGACATCCCCCTATCCATCATTTATGAGGATAGCGAGCTATTAGTCATCGAAAAGAGTGCCGGACTTGTGGTTCATCCTGCCCCCGGCCATTCCCACCACACCTTAGTTAATGCGCTACTGGCCCGCTGCCCTGATTTATCCTCCGATGGATCTGTCCGGCCTGGTATAGTGCATCGCCTGGATAAAGATACCTCAGGGCTAATGGTTGTTGCTAAGAACAGCACAATACAAAGGGCTCTCGCTGAGCAGATAAAGAGTCACTCTATGGTGAAGCGATACCTGGTACTGGTAAAAGGATACCCTGCCCCGGAGCGAGGTGTCATCGAAGCTCCTATCGGACGTGACCAACGCTATCGGAAACGGCTGGCCATCGCTGCTCAGGGCAAGAAGGCACGCACTTTGTACCGTGTGGTCGAACGCCTGGCTGGCTATACTCTGTTGGAGGTGACTTTGGAGACAGGGCGCACCCACCAAATCCGGGTTCACTTCTCAGCTATCGGCCACCCAGTAGTTGGAGACACAACCTATGGGGCAAAATCACCCCTTGTAGAGCGCCAATTTATCCACGCCAACCATTTGGGATTCAGACTGCCGAGCACGGGGAAATATGTAGAATTCAGCTCAGAATTACCCCCCCAGTTAAAGCGGGTTTTAGAGCAGCTAGGTAATTCGGAACGCTGCTCTTAATGCCACAGCTACCTTTTCTGGTGAATCAATCCAAAGCTCATATCGCTGCATAAGCCGTTGCCTCCAGGTAACATCACTGGTGTAATATGGAGGTAGATAGGCTCGAGAAGCAACTTTCAACCCAGACCAAAAATATTCTGATTTATCACCTAGTGGCCCTGAGTATAACATCATATTAAAGCTAAATAGGTTTTGGCTGCTATAGTATTGTAAAACCTTGGCCAGCCCTTCTGCCAAAGCAGCTACATCTTCTTGAGCAAAGCTAATAAAACTTGACTTTTCTCTTACCACAGCATGGACCTCGTAGTCACCAGTGGGGGCAAATGGAACCAGCCACTCCGTGTTTCCAATGCTGCCAATATACCTTTCCTTTTCCACCTTCTCAGCTTCTATCAGCTCTGGCCAGTAATTTGCCCCATTTTTATCAAGGTAGAGCCTGCTTTCGTCTAGCAGCCTTTTCACATAGCCAAAAGGAATCGAATCCACAAAGATATGGAAGTGGGAGTGGACACTAGACGAACCGGCGGGGAAAAGATAATTACAGCCAATAACTGCGTATTCAGCACTAGGATCTATGTTGTGCACTCTTTTGATAAACTCTAAGGCACCAGTGAAACAATCGTTAAGCAGACTTGGCGTGTATTCAGCTATGCTCAAGTAGTGCAGGCCGGGTATAGTAAGGACAGCGGTGTGTTTGGCAAGGGCGAATATGTTAGGAAACAGGCATACCTGTCCTACTCTAAGTATTCCCTCAGGGACAATTTCACTCACGTATCTTGCCGCTGATTTATCGACCTGCTCAGTACAAAGAAAACAGCCCTGTCTTGATTTCTCAATTGCCTCCTTAAGCAAAGCCTCATCAAGCCATATAGGAAATCTTACCCCTCTTTCAGCGGCGGTTACATTAAGAAAAGTAGTCTCCTTGGTTAGAGGGTCTATCCTATATTCAACGGTTTGCGTATCCAGTTCAAAGTTATTTAGCGGACTTAATAGTTTTGATTGCTGAACCACCTTTTCAAATTTGATTGCCATTTGATTGCCTCCCTATAAGTAACCTGCGCCTTTTATCAAGCTGCCCAAAAATCTTTTCCGCGCCGACTGATTGCCCACTGCCTCCCAAAATCAATCGCCTCTTTTATCGACCAAGTGCATCTCTTTGGTCCGCGCCTAAATATCCAGGTTTTTCGCACTCTTGGCATGGGCTTGGAGAAAAGCTTTGCGTGGGGCAACATCATTGCCCATCAGGATGCAGAACATTTGATCTGCTTTGACCGCATCCTCTATTTCTACTTGCAATATTGTTCTTGTCTCGGGGTTCATGGTGGTTTGCCAAAGCTGTTCCGGACTCATTTCCCCTAGTCCCTTATATCGCTGAGTCTCCACTTTCTTGCCCGAGAGCTTTTTTAACCAATCTTCCTTCTCCTTCTCGGTATAGACCCAATGTTGTTCTTTACCTGCCTGGAGACGATAAAGAGGGGGTTGAGCAATAAACAGGTGCCCGTTCTCGATCAACTGCCTCATATAGCGGAAGAAGAAGGTGAGCAATAAGGTGCGGATATGAGAGCCGTCAACATCAGCATCAGTCATGATAATTACCCGATGGTAGCGAAGCTTGGAGAGATCAAAATGCTCGTTTATGCTCGTTTCCAAGGCGGCGATTAAGGTGCGGATTTCTTCATGGGCTAGCATCTTATCCGGGGAAGCCTTCTCTACATTGAGAATTTTCCCCTTAAGGGGTAATATTGCTTGGAAACCCCGATCCCGCCCCTGCTTGGCGGAGCCGCCAGCCGAATCTCCCTCCACCAAGTAGAGTTCACAGTGAGAAGGTTCCCTCTCGGCACAAGCAGCTAATTTTCCCGGCAAGACAGCGACACTCGAGGTCCGAGACTTTTGGATCAGCTCTCTGGCTTTACGTGCTGCCTCCCGGGCCTGGGCGGAGGCCAAGCATTTGGTCAAAATTTTCCTAGCCTCGTCGGGATGCTGTTCAAGGTAGTCTCCTAGTCCTTCAGCTACCACCGACTCCACTTGACTTTTCACTTCAGGGTTGCCTAATCTAGCCTTGACCTGCCCCTCAAACTGAGGCTCGGCAAGTTGGACACTAACGATAGCAGCTAATCCCTCTCGCACATCCTCCCCGACAAGGTTTGCACCCTCATCTTTAATCAGCTTCATCTTGCGAGCATAATCATTGAGGATGCGGGTTAATGCGGAACGAAAACCAGTAAGGTGACTCCCCCCATCGGCAGTATCAATACAATTGGCAAAGCTGAGGGTGAGTTCACTAAAGCTTTGATTATATTGCAGCGCCACCTCCACTGCTGTCCCATTTACTTCCTGGGATATATAGATAGGTCTGGGGTAGAGAACAGCTTTGTTCCTATTAAGATAGCGAACAAAGCTCGTTATGCCTCCCTCAAAATAGAAATTTAATTCCCGCCCTTCCCATTCATCTTCAATATGTATTGCCAACCCGGGCACTAAATAGGCCAGCTCTCTGAGTCGCTGCGTCAGATAATCGAAATCGTAGTTCAGGTTACCAAAAATGTTTCTATCCGGAAGGAAAGTGGTGGTGATCCCGCTACCAGCAGCTTCTCCTTTAACCTTTACCTCATCCTGGGGGACACCATAGCGATATTCCTGAGAGAAAATCTTGTCCTCACGTCTGACTTCAACCTGAAGGTATGAGGAGAGGGCATTTACTACTGCGGCCCCTACACCATGTAGCCCACTGGAAACTACATAACTTTTTCCACCGAATTTCGCCCCAGAGTGGAGTGTGGTCATCACTGTTTCCAGTGTTGACACCCCGGTAGTGGGGTGGGTCTCGATAGGAATACCTCGCCCATTATCGGTCACTCTGACCTTACTATCGCGGCAGATAGTAACCTCAATCCGATCGCAGTAGCCGGCTATTGCTTCGTCAACACTGTTGTAAACGATCTCCAGGATGAGATGATGAAGCCCTCGCTGATCAGTACTCCCAATATACATGCCAGGGCGGCGACGCACTGCTTCCAGTCCCTTCAAGACTTGGATGTCTTGAGCTGTATAATCATCTCTTTCCGAGGAGAAGTTGTCTTTGTTCATTCTTGTTATCTTTTTGCCTTAGACGACTTTAGGGCAGTAGAGAAGAAGGTTGATACTCTCCTGGCTACCTCTTCCTCATATCCCCACCAAAAGTGGTCTGCCCCGGGGATAATCTCAAGTTGCCATGGCTGAGAAAGTTGCTGGCTGAAATGCTCAACTTCTGAGGAGGAAACAAAACCGTCCTTGTTGCCACAGAGAAGAAGCTTGGGCACAAGATAATTCTTCATTTGCTCCCAATCAGAGGCTGAAAATAGTGGCGAGATGAGTGCCAACGCTTGAAGGCACTCTTCACGAAGTGCCACAGGAAGGGCCACTCTGGCACCAAAGGAATACCCCAGCAGTCCAATCCTCTGAGAGTCAATTTCTCTCCTACTACGGAGGTAAGCTATAGCAGCCCCGACATCCTCCTGCTCACCGACTCCCTCAGCAAAGCTACCTTGGCTTTTCCCCACCCCACGGAAATTGAACCTGAAGGTGGCTATCCCTGCCCAAGCCAGGGCACGACAAATGGCCAAGACAACATTGTTGCTCATATCTCCGCCAAAAAGGGGATGAGGATGGCAGGTCACTACGCCAGGGGAGGGGATTACCCCGGCAGGGATATGCAACACCCCCTCCAGTTCGATCCTGGCTGCGGAAAACATCAGATATTCTTCACTATCCTGTGAAAGCATAGTGCAAACTTTTGCCGACCGTTTTTTTCTTACCCTTTATATCACCCTCCTGGAGCCTACTTTGGGCTACGACCCAAAAGTAATGCTCCTACCAGAAACCACACATACCATTACCTGATACCTGAGGCGATGCAGCAACCACAAACGCCAAACTGTTTTTCTCCTTCAAGATTCCTAAACCACCCCACGAGAGTCTTGCAACTTTTTGGGGTTTGTCTACTCATAATTATAAGCAAACTGGAAGCTTATGGCGAGGTCATTTGGGCAGGAGAGCGGTTCTTAGCAAAAAGCAAACCTTCAGTTCCCAAATCAACCACCACAGTATCCCCTTCGGTAAACTCGCCGGTCAAGATCTTTTTAGATAATGGGTTCTCTATATAGCGCTGGATAGCTCGGCGCAACGGCCGTGCCCCATACATTGGGTTATATCCCTCCTTAACGAGCCATAATTTTGCCTCATTGGTAAGCTCCATCATTATTTGACGCTCAGTGAGGCGACGTTTCACCTCATTTATCATCAAGTCGACAATCTGCTTAATATGCTCTTCAGTCAGAGGACGGAAGATTATGATCTCATCTAGGCGGTTAAGGAACTCAGGGCGAAAAGTCTGCCTTAAATTACTGTCGATAGTGCTGCGCAGCCGCTGTTGCTCACTGAAGCTATCACGGAGAAAGCCTACCGCCTGCCGCTGCAATTCCTGAGTGCCTAGGTTTGAGGTCATGAAGACAATAGTATTCTTGAAATCTACTGTCCTGCCATGACCATCGGTCAGCCTGCCATCCTCTAAAATCTGGAGGAGGATATTAAATACCTCGGAGTGGGCCTTCTCGATCTCATCGAAGAGGATCACCTGGTAAGGACGGCGACGCACTGCTTCAGTAAGTTGCCCCCCCTCCTCATAGCCTACATATCCTGGAGGGGCACCGATAAGGCGAGATACGGTATGTTTTTCCATATATTCTGACATATCGAGGTGTATTAGGGCATTCTCATCATCGAAGAGGAACTCAGCTAAAGCACGAGCTAGCTCTGTCTTGCCCACTCCAGTAGGGCCGAGGCAGATAAAGCTCCCAATAGGTCTGCGTGGGTCTTTAAGCCCGACTCGAGCCCGCCTGATAGCTTCAGAGACACTAGCTACTGCCTCCTCCTGATCTACCAATCTCTGATGAATCCTTTGTTCCATGTGAACTAATTTCTCAGCTTCGCTTTCCAGCATCCGAGATACAGGGATACCGGTCCATTTGGAGACAAGATCGGCAATATCTTCCTCATCTACCATACCATCTAGTCTTTTGCCTTGGAGCCACTGCGTCTTTTCCTGATTGTATCTATCTGCCAAGCTCAATCTTTTCGCTCTAAGTTCAGTGGCACGCTGGTGGTCTTGCCGTTGCGAGGCTGCCTCCTCCTCATTGACTAGATGCTGAAGTTTCTGCTCTAGTGCCTTAATCTGTGGGGGGGCACTTTCAACATCGATGCGTAGCTTTGAAGCGGCTTCATCGACAAGGTCGATAGCTTTATCTGGTAGGAAGCGATCGGTGATATAGCGGTGGCTCAACTGAGCAGCAGCGACGAGAGCATGGTCATCGATCTTGATCTTATGATGTGCCTCATACTTGGGGCGAAGTCCGCGCAACATTTCTATAGTAGTCTCGACGCTGGGCTCACTGATGAAGACTGGTTGCAGACGCCGCTCTAAAGCTTTGTCCTTTTCGATATGCTGGCGGTATTCATCGAGAGTCGTTGCTCCTACACATTGGAGCTCCCCTCGAGCCAGCGCTGGTTTGAGCATATTGCTGGCATCAATAGCTCCTTCTGCTGCCCCGGCTCCCACCACGGTATGAAACTCATCAATGAACAGGATAATCTCCCTTTGTGCTTCACGAATCTCATCCATAACTGCTTTAAGCCGCTCTTCAAACTCACCACGGAATTTGCTTCCCGCCACCAAAGCCCCCATATCGAGGGCGATTACCCGGCGCCCCTTTAGCGAGTCAGGAACATCATCGGCGACAATTTTTTGTGCCAGCCCTTCAGCAATAGCTGTCTTACCTACTCCAGCCTCACCGATAATTACCGGATTGTTCTTAGTGCGCCGAGTAAGGATCTGCATCACTCGGCGTATCTCCTCCTCTCGACCAATGACCGGGTCAAGCTTGCTCCGCAGGGCAAGTTCAGTGAGGTCTCGGCTATATTTCTCCAAGGCACGATATTTGCTCTCAGCTCTGCGGTCGGTAACTCTATGCCCACCACGAATTTCTTGAAGGGCATGGTAAACCCTCTCCCGATCGATGCCAAAACTGCGAAAAATACCGGCAGCCTCCCCCTGCTGTTCTCCGGCAATAGCAATAAGAAGATGCTCTGTGCCAATGAACTCGTCTTTAAGTCTATCCGCTTCGGCGGAGGCATTTTCTAACAACTGAATAGTGCGTGGCGTGGCATAGAGCTGTACCCCCCCGTAGGCAACTTTAGGAGCTTTCTCCAAGGCCACCTCTACTGCCTGCTTCATTGCCCCGGCATCTACCTTTAGCTCATATAATATCTTCTCAGTCAGGCCATCCTCTTGCTCCAGCAAAGCAAGCAGAATATGCTCCACATCCCACTGGCTATGATGGTAGCGGCGCACTAACTCCTGCGAAATGACCAACACCTCCTGTGCTTGCTCAGTAAATCTCTCCTCTCTCATAACAAGCCTCTTCCTACCTTACCCCCGAGAACCATTGACTCACCTTAACGCCTAGGCAGCCAGGGCACTTTTGGAAGGGATTCCCCTGGTATTTAGTTTGAAAGAGCCCAATCTCGAAACTCGCTAACACGAGGACATTTCTCTGGGGTAAGGCAGCTCTTCAACTTCTTCGCCTGGTTTTTTTCCTTACTATACCTTCTGTAGTAAGTGCATATTGCGGTTCCATCTTTATGCACCAGAAGGCTTGTCCCCTCATCCACAAGATCGCAATGAATCCCCTTTGCAGTTACTTGCCAGCCCATTTCACCCCCTTTCTTTACCCTTAAACTCTCCAGATTTTCTGGAAACTCCGGGCAGATTTCTATTCTTAGCATCCCCAAAAGTACACTTCTGGGGGATGATTTAAATCCTTGTCTCCTTAAGGTGCTCGATCTCCGCTTGCATCTCGTCTAGCTGACGTTGCATCTGGGTTATGTGTTCCATCAGGCGAGTAATAACTTCCACCCCGGCCAGATTAACCCCCAAGTCATCAGTCAACGTCTTTATATGACGGAGCTGGTCAACATCTCTATCTGAGTAGAGACGAATATTCCCCCGCGAACGAGATGGTGTTATTATGCCCATTCTTTCATAATAACGCAAGGTTTGGACGTGGACTCCTACCATCCTAGCAACTACACTTATTACGTAGCAAGGTTCGGAATCATCAGATGTTATTCTGTTCATCTGCTGCTTAACCCTCACAGAGCAGCTTATTTGGGGCGAAGCGCCTTCAACTCCTCGAAGAGCTTTTTCTCCCTGGGGGTAAGATTAGTAGGCAAGACTACCTTTACTTTAGCAAAAAGGTCTCCCTTAGCGGAATCCCCCAGATGGGGCATCCCTTGCCCTGCCAGATGGAAGAGCTGCCCATTTTGAGTCTCAGGGGGTATCTTAAGCGCCAACTTGCCTTTGAGGCTAGGTATCTCCACCTCCCCACCAAGTATAGCAGTAGTCAATGGAATAGACACCTCTACATGCAAATCGCCGTTTCTTCGCTCAAACAGGGCGTGGGCTTTCATTGAGACTACTAAATAAAGGTCACCTTTAGAACCACCATACCCTGCTTTTCCCTCCCCAGCGATACGAATTTTGGAACCATCCTTAACCCCGGGAGGGATGTTGACCTCCAGTCGGCGAGATTGAGTTATCATCCCTGAGCCGCCACAGGCGGAGCACGGCCTATTTTGAATAATGCCTCTCCCGGCACAAAGCTGACAGCGCTCTTCGGCTTGAAGGTGAATGAGGCGAGTAGCACCATGATATGCCTCCTCCAGAGTTACTTCTATAGGATAATCTCTGTCTTCACCCCGCTTAGGGCGACTGGTGGCGCGGAAACCACGCCGCCCCGCTCCCTGGTCACCGAACAGGGTATCGAAAATGCTCCCCAGGTTACCTGCCCCGGAGGCAAGATCACCGAAATCGAAGGTAGTGGAAGTTCCCCCCTGGCCAAAATCCCATTGGAATCCCTTCCCGGATTGATCAGCATATTGCCACTTCTCACCGAATTGATCATACTTTTCCCGCTTCTCGGCATCGGAAAGAACTTCGTAAGCTTCATTTATCTGTTTAAATTTCGCCTCCGCTGACTTATCACCAGGGTTAACATCAGGATGATGCTTGCGAGCGAGCCTGCGGTAAGCTTGCTTTATCTCCTTATCAGTAGCCTTCCTGTTTACCTCCAGAATCTGGTAGTAGTCTTTACCTGCCATCCTGCCCGCCTCATTAACAATTCTATTATAGGATTCCTAAGAAGTTTTGTAAAGCATAATGGAAAAAAGAGTTTCCCCGCTTTATTTGGAATTCTGAATAGAGGTGACCGGTCAACTTTCAAAGACCAAGTCTAGGAACAGCTTTAATATCCCAGCTGTGGCTCCGTAGATTATCTTACCGTTATATTCATAAAAATAAGTAGTGAAGGGCTGCCCATGGAAAAGGTGCTGTTCTTGCCTGAAACTAGTTTGGTTCAAAAGCGCAGCCAGTGGTACATGAATTATCTCCTCAACTTCATCCTCATTTATACTGAACTCGTAGGGGTAGGGGATTAATGCTACAAAAGGGGAGATAATGTAATTGCTGGTGATAGTGGCTGCATCGTCTAGCTCTCCCAGTATTTCGACGTCTTGGGGATTGAGCCCTATTTCCTCAAAACTCTCCCGCAGGGCAGTAACGCTCAATGTCTTATCTTCCTGGTGATAACCCCCCCCGGGGAAAGAGATTTGTCCTTTATGGTAATTCACCTTCTGGGTTCTCTTAGTGAAGATGAGGTAATACTCCCCCGCCTTCTCATAAATGGGAACCAGTACTGCTGCTGGAGAGAGCTTCTCATCCCTAATAAACCTTTTCTCCCTGTGGGAGAGGATTCGCCTGATCTTTTCTTTCATCGCCAGCTCTTCTTCATGCCTGGAGTCCTGCCCAAAGCTGGTCAACTTTGGCTTTAAGTTCACTTAGCGAGCAATCAGTATCAATTACCACATCGGCATATTTTATTCTCTCCTCCGGGGGAAGCTGAGAGCGAAGACGAGCTAGTGCCTGATCTTTGGAGAGATTGCTGCGCTCACAGAGACGGCGCATCACTGTGGGCTCAGGGGCGATAGCAACCCACACTTCGTCCACCAACGAGGTCCAATTGGCCTCCAAGAGCACGGCGGCCTCAAGCACCACCACTTTAGCCTTTTGCCTCCTCAATTGTGTAATCCTCTCTGCCATCAGGTGATACATTGTGGGGTGCATTATCTGATTCAATTGTCGCAAGGCCTCGGGGTCATTAAACACGATCTCACCCAGCTTTCGCCGATCAATCTCACCATCAGGCAGAAGAAGGCTTTGGCCAAAGGCAGCGACCACCTTGTGCCAGGTCTCGGTGTGGGGACTGTAGGCCTCATGCCCCATTCTATCAGCGCTTATTACTATAGCCCCCAGCCGAGCAAGCATCTCAGAGACAGTGCTTTTTCCCGAACTTATGCCCCCGGTGAGACCCATAACTATCACTTCATCCCCCCTACACGAAGGCAGCCATACCTAATACTTCACGGCTGACGATCAGCTTTTGAATCTCGGTGGTGCCATCGGGAATAACCAAAGTTCTGGCATCCCTGAAGTAGCGCTCTAGAGCGTATTCCTCCGAGACTCCATAAGCGCCATGAATCTCTATTGCCTTTGAAGTAGCCCGAACGGCAACTTCAGGGGCGAATGCCTTAGCTATGGAGCACCTTTTGATCCTCTGTTGGTCTTTTTGTATCGAGTCAAAGGCATCAAGAACCAGAAGCCTAGCTGCCTCAGTTTCAATAACCATATCAGCAATCATCTCCTGGACAAGCTGAAATTTGCCGATTGGTCTACCAAATTGTTTCCTTTCCCGAGCGTACCTCACCGATGTATCTATGGCCGCTTGAGCCAGCCCAACCCCGATGGTAGCTAAGGTGGCGCGAAGTAATGGAAAAAGGCTCGCCACCGCCCCTCCATAGCCTTGGCCAATCTCGCCAGCTAGATTTTCCTTGGGCACACGGCAATCTTGAAATATGAGCTCAGCAGTGGAAGAGGAGCGAAATCCCAGCTTATGAAGCTCTCTAATCTCAAATCCGGAGCGCTCCTTCTCTACCAGGAAGCGAGCTATTCCTCTATGCCCTTTACCATCATCAGCTACAGCCAAAACCACCGCCACATCACAGTAACCCCCGTTAGATATCCAGGTCTTTGTCCCGTTGATAATATAATCTTTGCCGCTGAAAGTAGCTACCGTCTTTATGTCTCTAGCCGCGGTGCCGACATCAGGCTCGGTTACCCCGAGGCAACCTATGGCCACCTTCTCCCCCGCTATGGTTGGCTTAAGGTACTTCGCCTTCAGCTCCTCGGTACCCTCGGTATATAGGGTTAGTGGTCCCATTATCTGGGTGCCCATCTCACATATACCCAAACTACCACTGGCCCGGGCTAATTCTTCAACTATAATGCCAAAGGAGGGGTAATCAAGCCCACCGCCACCATATTCCTGAGGGATAAGCCCGGTAGCATAGCCCAGCGGGATCAGCTTCAGATATAACTCAGTAAGTTGTTCTTTAGAGAAGGGATTACATTTTTTATCATATTCGTCAGCTAGGGGAATTATCTCCTTTTCCATAAACTCACGGGCATTCCTCTTGAGTAGCTTCTGTTGTTCACTCAGTTCAAACTTCATAAGATATCCTCGCGGGAAGGACTAAACAAAAGCTGCCATATCTAAAACTTCACGCCCTACGATTAGCTTTTGAATCTCGCTGGTACCATCAAGAAATATGAGGGTTCTCGCATCTCTGAAGTAGCGCTCTATGGAATATTCCTCAGAGACACCGTAGGCACCATGAATCTCTATAGCTTTCGATGCGGTTCGCACTGCAGACTCGGTGGCATATGCCTTAGCCAGGGCACATCTCCTCACGTGGTCTATACCTTTTTGTACTGACTCAAAGGCTTGAAGGACTAAGAGTCTAGCGGCATCAGTTTCAATGACCATATCGGCAATCATCTCCTGGACGAGTTGGAATTTAGCAATTGGCCTGCCGAATTGCTTTCTTTCCCGGGCATAGCTTACCGAAGCATCAATAGCCGCCTGAGCTAGCCCGACCCCAGTCATGGCCAGACTGGCTCGAAGGGTGGGGAAAATCCTCTGTACTGTCCCCCCATATCCCTTGCCTACTTCGCCAATCACATTCTCTTGGGGGGCCCGACAGTTTTGGAAGGCAAGCTCCCCGGTGGGGCAGGAGCGAAATCCCAACTTATGTAACTCTCTAATCTCAAATTTGGAATGTTCTCTATCCACGAAGAAGCGGGTCACCCCTTTATTTCCTTTGCCATCATCAGCCAAGGCAACAAGCATAACTAAGCCAGTAACTGGTCCATTACTTATCCACGTCTTGGTGCCATTGATAACATAATCTTTGCCATCAAGAACAGCAGTGGTTCTCACGTCTCTAACCGCGCTGCCTACATCAGGCTCGGTTACTGCAATGGCACAAATCATCTCCCCAGCCATTGTGGGGCGAAGGTACTTTGCTCTCTGAACCTCGGTGCCTTCAATAACAAGTGATAGTGGCCCGATTATATGCTGGGCTATCTCGCAAACTGCCAAACTGCCACAGGCACGGGCTAATTCCTCCACCAATATTCCATAGGAGATATGATCCAGCCCTCCCCCACCATATTCCTCGGGCACTAGGCCGGCTACATAGCCCAGTGGAGTTAATTTCTTAAATACCTCGGCTAGCCACTCTTTGGGGAAAGGATGATATTTTTTATCATACTCATCGGCTTGGGGGATTATCTCCTTCTCCATAAACTCCCTGGCATTCTTCTTTAGCATCTTCTGTTCTTCGGTGAATTCAAAGTCCACAATATACTCCTTTCTGCTTAAGGCAGCAGCCTGCCTGCGAATACTAATTTATCACCATCAATAGGGCTAGTCAAAGACCCAATTTGGCTCATGTTGTTGTCCAGTGAAAATGACATTTGCTGAGAACAGCTATATGGCGGCAAGATTGTAGAACATCAACAAGGCATTTCATGCAGATTTGACAGCCAGAGATTGCGCATATATAATCGGTGTCGGCGGCAAGAGTGTCACTCCAGGGTTGAAATTGAAAACTACATGAAGAGTCACAATAACTTTCCGAGGAGGACGCGTCATGGTGGAAACTTCAACTGCATACCCAATGAGCCTGTCCATCGATTACCCCGATAGAGAGTTAAACAGAGTAACTACCTTTTTCAGGCTTTTCATGGTAATTCCGATCATCATCATCTTGAGCCTAGTTGCTGGTGCCGGATACCAGGGGGGTGAAACAGATGGCTCGAGCTACCAAGCGGCTGCTGGACTCGTCTTCCTACCAACCATGTTGATGCTTGTCTTCCGGCAAAAGTATCCTACGTGGTGGTTTGACTGGAATGTAGCTATAACCAAGTTTGGCACCCGTGTTTTGGCTTATTTCATACTATTGAGGGATGAATATCCCTCAACCGACGAAGATCAGGCAGTTCATATCGCGATCCCATACCCGGATGCCAAAGAGGATCTTAATCGCTGGCTGCCACTGGTAAAATGGTTCCTGGTAATCCCCCACTACATTGTTCTTTGGTTCCTCGGTGTAGCTGTCCTGGTGTCCACAGTGATTGCCTGGTTTGCTATCCTATTTACCGGCCGTTACCCGATGTCCTTGTTTGACTTTGTGGTCGGTGTATTACGATGGTCTCTAAGGGTAGCCGTATACGCTTTCTTGTTAACTACCGACCGCTATCCCCCTTTCACACTCAGCGACTAAACTCGCTAGCTCGTGTTTGACATTCTGAGGGGTAAGCCAGCTTTGAACTAGCCTTGTCTGGAGCTGCTGTTGGACGATATGTGATGACAGACTAGAACATCAGCAACCCCCTGTCCGGTTCATTGACGCACGAGGCTTTCTTAGTATAGACTGTTAATTTGGTGTCAGGAGAGCTTGGGCATTAAGGCCATTCAATAAAGACGGTTCAAAATCTGCGATTTTCAGCGGATATCATGTTTGGGGATGGGAGGGGCCGTTTAAAAACTTCGTTTTTAAACGGTCTAAGCAAAGTCTGACAGGGTGGGTGGAAAAATTTGATAGATTGGAACTTAGTGGCCAGGATCGCTGGTGGGGGCTTTGGGGTGACTATCTTCGTCTTAGCCATCTTATCTTTACTAAGCTGGCTAATGGGGCTAGGGATGCAAACAGCCGCTAAGCGTGGCAAAAAGGAAGGGGATACTAAGAAGGGGTAATCGCAAAACATGTTTGGCCTATATGAAAGTGCCTTCGGAGCTTTAAGTTGGGGCAACATTTTGATGTTTTCCATCGGAGGAGGTCTTATTTACCTAGGCATTGCTAGAAAGATGGAGCCTGTGTTACTGGTCCCCATAGGCTTTGGCATCTTTATGGTCAACCTCCCCCTTGGTGGCTTGATGATTTACTCCGAAGGTGTGCCAGCGGAGGTAGGAAATTTAGGGGAACTAATAAGGAGAATAGGAGCTGGAGATATAGGACTATTAAACGTGCTATACACCTATGGAATTGAATCTGAGGTAATCCCTCTACTCATTTTCCTCGGGGTAGGGGCAATGACAGATTTCACCCCCACCATTGCCCGTCCCATATCCTTTCTCTTTGGCGCCGCTGCTCAGGTAGGGGTTTTTGTGGTCTTTCTTATTGCCTACCTCTCAGGATTATTCACTATAGGGGAGGCGGCTTGTGTAGGTATTATCGGTGGCTCTGATGGGCCGCCAACAGTCTATCTCACTGCTGCCCTGGCACCTCACCTGCTTGGTCCCATCACATTAGTGGCTTACTCTTATATGGCTCTGGTACCTATTATCCAACCCCCAATAATAAGGTTGCTTACCAGTAAGCAAGAGAGAGCAATATATATGAAGCCACAGGTGCGCGAGGTATCCAAAGTAGAGCTAGTGGTTTTCCCTATGTTGATATTTGTAGTTGCTGCCTTGCTTGTCCCCAAATCAGTCCCCCTCATCGGGATGTTTATGTTTGGCAACCTACTGCGGGCAAGCGGAGTCACCGATAGATTAGCTCACTCAGCGAGCGGTGTGTTTATAGATGTTCTTACTTTTCTCTTGGGAATAACTGTAGGGGCATTGATGCCGGCCGAGGTATTCCTCAAGCCCCAAACTCTAGCCATCATTGGTCTGGCAGTAGTAGCCTTTGTCTTCTCCACCATGGGAGGCTTGCTAGCAGCCAAGATAACAAACCTATTCTTAAAGGAGCCTATAAACCCAATGATAGGGGCGGCAGGGGTATCAGCCATCCCTATGTCAGCGAGGGTGGTACAAAAGATGGGGCAAGAGGCAAACCCCAGGAATTTCCTCATAATGCATGCCATGGGTCCCAACATGGCAGGGGCTGTTGCCACCTCCGTAGTTGCTGGAGTATTCTTGGGCATGCTCATGTAAACTAGCAAGTATGCCATGGGCCCAATATAGCTGGAGCTATTGGTGCTGCCATCGCTGATAGGGGGTAACCATTAGTTAATTACCCCTGAAAAACAGAGTTTTTCGGGGGCCCCGTGGAAAAGAGCAAAACAAATTTTTCATGGGGTATTAATTGGACTTTACAAGCCATCCCCTCTCAGATACTGCTGCAAGGTTCACCTTGTTAAGATAATGTGCATTGCCCCTGTTCACCTAACGGGAAGAGAATGTCCGCTACAAGCCAGTGGTATAACCTAGAAGTAGCCAAGACCCTAGAAGCTCTAGGATCAAGACAGCAAGGCTTAAGTAGTGAAGAGGCCCAAAAACGCCTGCTGCAATTTGGGCCAAATGAACTCGGGGAGAAGAAAAAGGCCTCCCCAGGGATAATTCTCTTAGCACAGTTCAAAAGCTTCCTGATTATCATCCTCATAGTGGCGGCGGCTGTTTCCGGTGTGCTAGCGACAATGGGAGAGGGCAATGTTTGGGATACTATCCTTATTACGGTCATTGTCCTCTTTGCTTGTGTCCTCGGCTTCATCCAGGAGTATCGATCAGAAAGGGCGCTAGAAATCCTGAGGCAAATGACCGCTCCTACTACTTCAGTGAGGCGAGATGGGCAAGAGAGAGAAGTGCCTTCCAGAGAGCTAGTTCTTGGAGACATAATTCTACTCCGAACTGGTGACCGAGCCCCTGCCGATGCTCGTCTTATTGAAGTAGCAAGTTTGAGGCTAGATGAGGCACCCCTAACCGGGGAATCTGTTCCCGTAGAGAAGAGCGCTGAGGCTATCTCGGGGGAAATACCTGTTGGTGATAGAAGGAATATGGTATATATGGGCACCACTTTAGTCTGCGGTAGGGGAGAAGCTGCCGTCATTGCTACCGGCACGGCTACTGAGTTTGGCAAGATTGCCGGGATGCTTCAACAGGCAGAAGCACAACAAACCCCGCTACAAGCTAGCCTCAACCAAGCGGGCAAATGGCTAGGGATCGGGTGCCTTGTCATCTGTGCTGGAGTGGCTGGGGTGGGATTTTCATCTGGCATGTTCAGCAGCATCTTAGACGCCTTTATATGGGGGGTAAGCCTTATGGTAGCAGCAGTCCCAGAGGCTTTACCAGTGGTGGTGACTATATCCCTAGCTATCGGGGCGCAAAGGATGGCCAAACGCCATTCCCTTATCCGTCGACTTCCAGCAGTGGAGACTCTAGGCTGTACTACCTTTATTTGCTCTGATAAGACAGGAACTCTAACCCAGGGTGAGATGACGGTAAGGAAACTCTATGTTGATAGCCGAGTAATTGACCTTCATGGAGTGGGCTATGAACCGAAGGGTGAATTTTGCTTAGCTAGTGCACCTTTTGATCCCCAAAAGGATGACTCTTTACAAGCCCTACTGCGGGCAGGGACCCTGTGCAATGATTCTCAACTTATAAATTTCGAAGGAGCATGGCACATCAAGGGCGATCCCACAGAGGGAGCTTTAGTGGTGGCTGCTGCCAAAGCAGGGATGTGGCAAGAGAAACTTTTAACCCAGGCACCTCGTCTAGACGAGGTGCCCTTCTCCTCAGAGAGAAAGAGGATGACCACAATTCACCAGACCCTGGCGGGCAGGATCGCTTATTCTAAAGGAGCTCCAGAGGCAATCTTAAATTCTTGTAATCGTATTTATATCGATGGACAGCAAAGAGAACTAAGCGAACAACAGAGGACAACAATCCTGGGGGCAAGTCAGCAGATGGCAGAAGATGCCTTACGGGTGCTGAGTATGGCATATAAGCCACTGCCTGAGGCTCCCGATTCGGATGCCGAAAGGGATATGGTATTTATAGGTCTAGTAGGGATGATTGACCCACCGCGGGAGGAGGTTAAGGAGGCACTCAAGCTTTGTAAGCAAGCCAAGATAAAGTCAGTGATGATCACCGGAGACCACGAGTCGACCGCTGTGGCGGTAGCCAAGGAACTCGGCATGTTGACACAAAGCAACATCGCCCTTAGCGGGAGTGAATTGGACAAGTTAAGTGATGAAGAGCTCGATGAAATGGTAGAGGAAGTTGCCCTCTATGCCAGGGTATCACCAACTCACAAGATGAAAGTTGTGGAGGCATTACAAAGGAAGGGGCACGTGACGGCGATGACTGGAGATGGGATAAATGATGCCCCGGCCTTAAAGCAAGCCGATATTGGGGTGGCTATGGGGATAACCGGCACCGAGGTAAGCAAAGAGGCAGCCGACATGGTACTGACCGATGATAACTTTGCTTCTATTGTAGCTGCAGTGAGGGAGGGGAGGGGTATCTTTGGGAATATAAAGAAATTCCTCACTTTCCTGCTCTCGGGTAACCTTGGGGCGATATTGTTCCTCATAGGAGCTTTTGTTATCATCACCCTAACTGGGGAGCATGTGCTGCCTTTAGTTGCCCTTCAGCTTCTATTCATAAACCTGATTGCAGATGGCTTGCTTGCTGTGGCCTTGGCAATGGAGCCAGCGGATCCAGATATAATGAGCCAGCCGCCTCGTAATCCTAAACAGGGTATTTTCACCCCCCCAACAGTGACTTTTATTGGTGGAGTAGGGCTATGGATTGGACTTATGCTGCTAGGCATGTTCCTTTGGGCACAGAGTTCAGGCAGGAGCACCCTTGAGATACAGTGCTTATGTTTTGTTACCCTGATAATGCTAAGGATGTTTAACTGTTTTAATTGCCGCTCTGAGAGGCTTTCCTTATTTAAGATCGGCCTCTCCACTAATAAATGGGTATTAGCTGCTATTGCTACAAGCCTGGCAGCCACTTCCCTATTACTCTATGTGCCCTTGCTTCAGGGCCCATTTCACACTTACGGACTGAACCTCACTGATTGGGGAATGGTGACACTATGCGGGGTGACCGTTTTCATTGTGGTGGAGATAGCTAAATTTATTGGTTCAAGGGCTAAGTCCTAGACCACCTGGGGTTTAGCTAGCCACCTTTGTGCTTGGGTTTTCCGCATATCTTGTGGATGATGAGGAGGATTGCCCCTGAGGCAAGGAAGTAGAAGGCATAGGTGGCTAACTCCTCGGCCAAATCCCCCCTTCCCACCCCAAGGATTACCGCCGCAATTGCTAATAGAGCACAAGCTATCTTTATAGCTATCCTCGGCTCCAGGCGAAGAACAGCAAATACCGCAATAAATATAACTAGACATATTAGGATAAATATTTCGATGTCTGGCGTTGGCTTACTCCTTAGCTAAATCACCCCGGTGATTCAAGATAAATTTATCGGGGGTTCAGCTAGCCTTCTCCGCCTCCAGCCCCATATTAAGTAGGCCAGCGCACCAGTAAGACTAGCTCCAGACAACCCAACCCCAGAGTAAAACCATTTTTGCGGTTTATACTCTAAAGTTATCTCCAGATCCCCTGTGTCCTCTACCCAAAATCCGGTTAATACAGAGTAAAGAGGAATGCTCTGATATTCGTTCCCATTCACCTTAGCCACCCATAGCGGATCATAGGCAAAAGCTGCAGCGAGCATAAATGGTTGCGCCGCATTTATCTCGACTTTATACCTTGTTGGCTCTATTTTGCTCCACCCGGTTATAATCGCTGGAGGAGGAAGCTCACTCATCGATAAGGCCTTGGCAGGAATTAATTTATCGGAGGTAAGAACTATCCGCTGAGGTAAGGTTACCTCGAGGGAACAGGGGGCATCACGATCGTTCTCAAATTCAATCTGTATCCAATCGATCATCTCAGGATCAACGCCTGCTTCAAGCAAGGCACTACACTCGATATGAATTTCTAAGGTCTTCCAGCCACTCCAGCTTAATTTGAAAATTCTTCCCACCGAGGCGAGGTTGCCGTCATCTTGCCCCCCCTTCCCTAGTAGGATATGCAGGGCAATATCTCCCTGAGGGGAAGAGGTGTGGACCACTAGGAGCATCTTATCGTATTTAGTCAAATCCAGCGGTTTATCCGATATCTTCCCTACAATGCTGAGGCTATCTCTTTGGGGCAAGAATGCGCATAAGTGCGTACCACCATTTTTATGCTCTTCAATATACAGGTGATCGCCCTCATCGGCCTTTTGCCAGGAAGCATATCTAAATTCGCACTCAGCAGTCTCGTCCAAGCTTACCGCCAAAACAGGTTGTCTTTCTTTCTTGCTTGCCTCTCTCAGGGGTATCTCTGTCATCACAATTTGCTTGGCATTTAAAAAATCCATAAGATTTACCACCTCGCTAGTGGTAAGGGGGGCGGATTGAGTCATTACTTCAGAAGGGACCCACATCTTGTCGCCTACAATCCCCTTTATTTTATACAACCTGTATTTGTCATTGTGATATATCTTGGTGAATCTTCGATTCAAATAATCTTCTAATGATTCGATATCTCCTGACGGTAAAGTGCTTAATCCCATCGTCGGGTCCAAGGTTTTATCCAGCAGCAGATATTTAATGCCTAGATTGAGTAAAGTCTGATTGTTCAAGGTCAAGAGCTGTTCATATAAAAAGTTATCCACTAGTTCTTTGCTGTTCCAACTCAGTGGCCATTCCGCTCCATATCTATGGACTATTGCCTCCCGGTTATCAATGAGTGAGAAGAAAATTGCTGGAACAGGATGATAAAACGCCCACTTGTAGGTTGGCAACCAAGTGCCTGGCAATATCATCATTTTCCCCGGCGCCCTCTCCATTTGTTCATTGACAAAGTCAGCCACCTCATATGTCTGGGTCGGGATTCCTTGGTAGTAATGGTTATATACAGTTCGTGTCCAGAGTGGAAAGGAGTAAGTGGCGAGTATTATCAATACGATTCCTATTGGCACCAGAGGGGGCAATTTCATTTTTGCCCCTTTGGGGAAGCCAATTCGTTTACTTGGAGGCGATGTCAGCCAAAGAGGTTGAATTTCTCTGCGGTGGGTTAGCTGCCTGAGCAATAAATAGAGGTATGGCAATGATATCGAGTAAACGAAGGCAATAAGGGCCACGAATTTGTAGTTGTTACGGAAAGTTCCCCAGAGGAGAGAGTGATCCATTAGCCATAGATATAATGCCCTGATAGGGGAGGAGTCATGATATCCTTGAGCAAGCAAATATCCCACCACTAAAAGTCCGAACAGTGAGGGTAACAAGATTTTGTCTTTGCGCCCAGATTGGCGGGGATAAACAAAAGGGGCAATCAATAGGATGGCGAGTATTATAAAGCCCCATCTGAACTCCCATAAGGCACTAACGAAATAAAACACTTTGCGGCCAGGGAAAAACTGAAATATCTCCCAATAACCAGAGAGGTGAAATACATTTAGAAAAGAAGAGGTGTGACTGAGGAACCGCTCCGCAGCCAGGTTTCCCGCTATGTCGGGATTAAAGTTTATACTATAGATTAGAGTGGGAATGATCCACCACCCCGATAATACAAGACTTGCTGCTGAGATTTTGGCTATTGAGAAAAGCACTCGTCTGGCAGGATACTTGGCTATAATGGAAAAGGTGACCACAGTCCATACCAGGATAATTATCATGATCACTATCGTAGGCACTTGAGGGCATACCCCGCATAGACTCAGAAGTAAAGCTGGAGGGAGCAGGTTTTTAAATTGGGGGTGGTGTAAATATCTCAGTGAATAGAGTATTACCCACGGGGTTAGGAAGTAAGAAAACAGCAAATTTATGTTGATGGCTAAGGTTATACACACAAATAGATTTGTAGCATAAAAAGAAGCTCCTATTATAGAGAGAAGGTGCCGATTTTGCTTTTCAGCGAATACAAATTCCCTGAGGAAGAGGTAAAACCCCCATCCAGCCATGACCAGCAGCAAGAAGGTGAACAGGAAAAAGGAAAATTTTGGCGGGAAAACTGTCCTCAGGGCATAAAATGTCGCCGCTTCGATAATCCGGCCAGAATTGATTAGCCCATAGCCTCCGCCAAAATTATGTTCCTGCCAGTGGTACCAGCAATTTTGTATTTCTGTCTGGGGGGAAAATAGTAGTGGGTGCTGTGGGTCAGATACAGCGAGATAATTTATGGATGGGCATAGGGAATAAAATAGCGTAGGGAGCAGGATCAAAAGCACAATAACTAAAAACTGGCGCCAATTTTTCACCGTCTCTTTTTATCTCCACCAGCAAAATCTAGCATTTTCTGGGTGGCGATGATTATAAGCCAGAATTTTTACCCATACAGCAAAATATTTGGCTAACCCCCAAGTCTTTAGCCTCAAACTTATTGCCGAATTTAGCTGGCGACAAATCTTTGGCTCTATCCTGAAATATGATAGGAGGAGACTTGGCAAAGTCAAGAAACTATACTCGATTTGTTCGATTTGGAAATAATTCTCAACTTCACTCACCAGTTGCGAGGAGCGGAAAAGACTTTTGATTTCACATCCTTGCCACTTCCTCACCAATCGGCGGGCAATAGCAAAGGGGGGATAATTGCCCACCGCTTCCTCAATATCCAAACCTCCGCTTAGCACCCTATTGATTTCGCCCAAAACCTGGCCAAAATCGGGAAGGTGATGTAATACCCCACCTATATGAATATAGGTAAAACATTTATCCTTAAACGGCAGATGCTTTCCATCACAAATTATAAAGTTGGTGCCATCCTGAAGTAGCTTTTTTGCTCGGCTGATTTTAGTGGCATCAACATCTATCCCTACAGTATTTCCCCCCCCGAATCTTTTTAGCCAATCACTCCCTTCACCACAGCCGAAATCCAATATCACTTCTTTTTTCTCCTATCTCTTTCGGGCACTGATAGCTATGCCCTGTGCTGGGCTGTTTGCAGGAAGTAGGCCATCAACGAAACTCAGCGCATAGAACAGAGGAAAACAAAGTCCATAGAGCCAATCATGTTTAGCAATATAACCGAACTCCCCCCCTTTTTTGGCCTGAAATACTGCCAATCCTTCCATTAAGTCCACCCCTATAGTGCCGAAGAGCTTCAAATACCTCGCCGCAGCCACTATATCAAAACCAGCCTGATTCAATTTATCGGTGATTTCCTCACTTGAGTATCCGAAGCGGGCATGATTATAAGGGATAACGCTCAGCATAGCAAATTCTTCAAAAGATTGGGAGCCAATTACTGATGAAGAGCATAGCTTGGCCTTCATCCTCTGGGGGAGACGGATAAGAGCTTTAACCAATCGCCCCGGTATGCTCTGATGTACCTCGAGATCAAGAGGGACGGTAAGGACTAAAAGCCCTCCCTTTCTTAGTACTCGGTTAGTCTCCTTGAGGACCTCGCTATCTAGCTGGATATGTTCCAAAACGCAATTAGCGATAGCTTTATCGTAGGAATCTGACTTTAAAGGCATCCTTTGGGCATCACAGCGGACGAAGTTGACTCGCTGATCCAGGTGAAGCGCTTCAACTCGGTTCTTTCCCCTATCTAGATCTTCTGCTAAGAGGTCAATCTCATCAACTATTGCCCCCCTTCTGGCCAGCTCTACAGCGAAAAGCCCATCTCCGCATCCTATGTCAAGCGTCCTCTGCCCATTCACCTCGGCGAGCATAGGGAAGACCCTTCTTGCCTCGACCCGCCGCTGATAATAGGGCATACCTAAAAGCCTAAGGTAGAGGTCTTTGAGCCTTGGTACTAAGGCTTGGCTATTCTGAAAGTCGGGAACATATCCGAATGGCATACTCAGCCCAGGATTACGATCTTTATCCTTACCCTTTGTCACAACAGGGACTACTCCATCTAGTTACCCCTGAAAAACAGCAAAACGAATTTTTCATAGGTATTATCCATTCTATTGTAAGACTTGACCTAGCCATGGGCAAGTATCTGGGATTTTTAGCCCTTGTCAGTGGCTGTGTTAAGTGCTATGCTATGAAAGTGAAACCCCTGAATGGATAAGGAAATAGGGCCGAGTTGTAGATATGAGGTGATGCTTCGCATTAAACGGGCAATGGGTATGAAGGTTATTTTGTGTGATAGCTGTAAGTGGGATTGGCGAGGGGCATGCCATAACCCGGCGCGCCCTAAGGCTACTTGGTGTCCCGATTATGATAAACGAGGGAGGTGAGGAGGAACGCCAGCGTAGCTCAGCGGTAGAGCAGCAGTTTCGTAATTCCATGCCAAAATGTCAAACAGTCATTTTACATACAAAGTAGAACTTTTGTGTCAGTGGAGAAAAACCCGTTTTGTGTCTGAAATAGCATTGTGTGCCAACCAGTGTTTTTCAATTTAACGCCAAAATAACGCCAATTTTATAACTTCAGTTTGAAGCTGAGAGGGTGATAGGCAAGGGCAACGGCGAAGCCTATACTCCCTTTGACTGCCTGAATACCTGAAAAACTTGGATTGAGGAGTATAAGCGCAAAGCTAATGAGCGTATCTGGGGACTGAAGCCGAGAGGGATTCAGGACGTGCTGAAGTCGCTCAGCGAAGAAACTAACCTCCCTTGCAACCCTCACACTTTCAGGCGAACCTTCGCTACCCTTTTAGCTAAAAGAGGTACAGATTCCCTTCACATCATGAGGCCAGGCAGATGGGACGTCGGCGTGAAAGGAGTTTTCAGTACAGTTGATATGACTTGATCAAGGCTTTGCAGCGGTTCGGGTTGACTATTCATCACCTGGAATTCACTTTCTGCTTATTATGCCAGATCACTCGCAGCCCAACGACAGCCCTCACCGGTTGCCGTTAGCGCGTCAGCGCTGTAGGCAATCCGCGTACAGGGCATTGTTGGCCGACGTCTACTTGTCGCAACGCTCGCCAAGAAAACGGAGCGCCTGCGAAAGGGCTCCTTCCGCTTCATCATGGTGAGTCCATGGTAAATCGTAGCGAACCCACACCCGAAACTCCTCCGGTGATCTATCGTACTTCCCGCCTGTCCGGGGGTACGTGGGTTGAAGTGTGACATGCTCCTGTCTGTAAGCTCTTGTAGAGTAGTACCCGTCGCGAAGGTCGTGGAGGGCTTCTATGCGGATCGTCTGCATTTCTCCACCGATTTTAGCCACTACCTCCACGGTTTTCTCGACAATGTACGCTTCCGAACAGGCTTCATAGCTCGCTGGGGCTATCATATTCTTCCTCTCCTTCTGGTATTAGGGTGAAAAGAGAATCACTATCAACAATAAATATTACTGCCCGGCTAACGCCTGAACTCACTGGTTTTTACGCAGCGCAGCGGAGTAAAAATCCAGTGCAGTGATTCGTTAGCATTTTATTATTTTTCTGCTATTACCAGCATTTCAAAATCTTCAGATGTTAATTTATCATCCCTTGAAAAAGCCCCCAACTTTGCGCCAAAAATTTCAACAGTTTTAAAATTGAGTGTTTTTAACAGCCAGGTTATTTCGGATGGCACATAAAACCTTTCGTTACATTGTAGTTCTTTTTTATTACCAGAATCATCCACAATATGCGTAGTGCTATGATCTCGAAATGTCATTAAATCAAATGAATTATTATAGTATGTCGCATTTCCTTCTTTTGTCTCGGAAGCGAGAAATTCTTTGACAGAATGAAATAAAGGAAACAACCCATTCAAGGTAGTAAAAATTAGTGGGGTGGACCCAGTAGTCTAGACAGGGATGGGGTTAGATTAAGAGAGTCTCCCTCCTTGTCACTGGTGACCATCACCTGTTGGTC
>JGI24023J19991_10000709_pt1 | contig 26186 bp, 13 predicted proteins | sample Cruoilmetagenom1_FD_19991 | JGI IMG/M metagenome (IMG submission 19991) | reverse complement strand
ATAATTTAATTATGGCTAATAAATCAGTTGTATACATAATGATTTTTAAACTCCAAAACTCTAACTTTTTTTGTTACTCCACAACTTTTTGTGTTGAGCCCGGAAACTCTAGTGGAAATCGATAGAATTCAAGAGTTGCAACCAAACCCAGCACCGTAAAATTAATAATATTTTGGGCGTTACCCTTTGGGTCAGGCTTTCACTACTCGCTTTTTATTGCTACCAATACAACAATAAAAAAGCTCAAACAAATAGCCTATGCTGAGTTCTATCGAAATGTTCCATCTTTAATGTAAATATTACATAAATGTTGCAATATTAAGAGTAGCAATTAAAACGACAGTCATTACGAGACCTGAGGCAAAAATTTTATCTTGCTAATCTAAAGGGAGGCAGGAATCTCTTTAATATTATCTATATTTTTAATTTTTTTATAATTTGATAAATGCTTGATTTATAAAGTATTAAAAAAGATGTCAATGGTAGAAGTACTAACAATGTGGAAATAATACAGCGGTTATAAATTTTTTAAAGTTTTAATTTTTAATATCCCAATTTTTTCCTAACTCGTTGTAAAACATCATTTGCAACTTTGCGTGCTTTTTCAGCTCCAATAGCTAAAGCTTTATCCACTTCATCTACATTATTCATAAAATAGTTATAGCGTGCTCTTTCTTCAGAAAACTTTTCAATTAAAAGTTCATAAAAAGCTTGTTTTGCATGTCCATAACCATAATTTCCAGCTAAATAATTTGCTCTCATTTCTGCAATTTGATCTTCAGAAGCAATTAATTTATATAAGGCAAATAAATTACAAGTATCAGGATTTTTAGGTTTTTCTAAAGGAGTAGAATCTGTTTTAATTTTCATAATTTGTTTACGCAGCTGCTTGTCTGGCAAAAACAAATTAATAATATTTCCGCTTGATTTACTCATTTTTCCACCATCTGTACCAGGAACATACATGGTTCCTTTTTGAATTTTTGCTTCTGGCGGAACCAATGTTTCTCCCATTTGATGATTAAATCGGTTAGCCACATCACGAGACATTTCTAAGTGCTGTAATTGATCTTTTCCAACTGGTACAATTTCAGCATCGTACAATAAAATATCCGCAGCCATTAACATTGGGTAGGTAAATAAACCAGCATTAACATCTTCTAATCTATCCGCTTTATCCTTAAAACTATGTGCTAAAGTCAATCGTTGATATGGATAAAAGCAACTTAAATACCATGAAAGTTCGGTTACTTCAGGAATATCACTTTGGCGATAAAACACCGATTTGTTCACATCTAAACCAAAAGCAAGCCAGGTTGCAGCAGTACTATAAGTATTTTTTCGTAATTCTTCACCATTTTTAATTTGGGTAAGCGAATGCATATCTGCAATAAATAAAAACGATTCATTTTTAGGATCGTTTGCCATTTTAATTGCTGGAATAATTGCTCCTAATAAGTTTCCTAAATGTGGGGTTCCTGTACTTTGAACACCTGTTAAAATTCTTGACATGTATTTAAAAATTTGAGAACAAAAATACATATTTCAAAAAGAAATACAGAATAATTTTAAATTACTACTTTTGATGTCTATGAAACGAGCATACCAAATTTCGAATTATAAAAGAATGATTAATCGCGAACAGCATATGTTACTATTAAAAAATGAAATGTCAACACATGAAATTTTTTAAATACCTTTTTTATATTGTTTGGAGATGTTGGTTTTATGGCTGGGTATTGCTGAGTATTGTAGCAATATTTCCTGTTTTAATAGTTGTAACATCAACGGAAAAATTATATCCAGCTTTTTTTAGAATAGCTAGAGCTTGGGGGAAAACTATTCTGTTTGTTATGGGTTTTAAAGTAGTTATTACAAAAAATCAATCTATTGAAAAAGACAAAAGTTATATGTTTTGCCCAAACCATACTTCAATGATTGATATTATGGTAATGCTTTCCATGGCTAAAAATCCGTTTGTTTTTGTTGGAAAAATAGAGTTAGCTAAAATTCCAGTATTCGGGTTTTTTTATAAGCGTACTTGTATTTTGGTAGATAGAAATAGTTCTAAAAGCCGCAAAGCAGTTTTTGATGAAGCAAGGAGAAGGTTAGGCAATGGGCTAAGTGTATGTATTTTTCCGGAAGGTTTAGTACCAAGTGATGAAAGTATTATTTTAAGCGAATTTAAAAATGGTGCATTTAGATTAGCCATTGAGCATCAAATACCAATTGTACCACTCACTTTTTATGATTGTAAAAAACGATTTTCTTATACTTTTTTTAGCGGGGGTCCAGGAAAATTAAGAGTAAAAATCCATGATTTTATAAATACTGAAGGACTTACTGTAAAAGATAATAACATTATAAAAAAAGAAATCTTTGATATTATCTACAAGGAATTAAGTACAGATTTAAAACAACAATAAATAAGTAATTAATGGTTACTTTTTTCGTTCTTTAAAAATGGAAGAAAAGAATATTACATATTATGAGCCAAAAGAAGAAAAATTTAACGTAATATCCCATGCCATTGGCTTAATTTTAAGCGTTGTTGCTTTAGTTTTATTAGTGATTTTTGCTAGTTTGGAAGGAACAGCCAAACACATTGTTAGTTTTAGTATTTATGGGGCAAGTTTAATTGTTTTATATTCTGCCTCTACCTTTTATCACTATTCACAAAAACCAAAATTTAGAAAAAAATTAAATATTTTTGATCACGCAGCTATTTATGTTTTAATAGCAGGAACCTATACGCCATTTACCTTAGTAGTGTTAAAAGGATGGGTTGGTTGGACCATTTTTGGTGTTTCTTGGGGATTAGCTTTGGCTGGAATTATTTTAAAACTTTTTTTTACTGGTAAATACGATAAAATATCAACATTTGCCTATGTATTAATGGGTTGGTTAATTATTTTCGCCATTAAGCCATTAATAGCTAATTTACCTTTTCAAGGGTTAATGTGGTTATTAGCAGGAGGTATATTTTACACAGTTGGTGCAGTTTTATACAGTATTAAAAATTTAAAATACAACCATGCTATTTTTCACATTTTTGTATTGTTAGGAAGTTTTTCACATTTTATAGCCATTTTTTTTTATGTGTTACCTATTAAAGTTTAAAAATATTTCAAATTTTGTGAAATAAAAAGTATAGTTTTGAACATGAAAACAAAAGTTGTATCTTGCAATTTAATTAACTAAATGTCTGCCCTAAAATATGCTAAATATATTACTAGTTGACGATGAGAAGGATGCTTTAGAAGCCCTTGAATGGAAATTAAATAATTATATTGAAAATGTGAATGTTACTACCTGTAATTCTCCATTAAAAGCTGTAGAATTAATTAATAATACGAAGCCTGATGTTGTTTTTTTAGACATTCAAATGCCTGAAATGGATGGATTTTCATTAATTGAAGCCCTTGAATTTAGAGATTTTAACCTGATTTTTACAACGGCTCATGACGAATTTGCATTAAAAGCAATTAAAGTATCAGCAATTGATTATTTATTAAAACCAGTTGATAAAGATGAGTTATTAGCTGCAATGAAAAAAATAAAAAAGCCCGAAAAAGACAGCTTTCTCGAAAATAAATTGCAATTACTACTTAATAATTTAAGTGACAATAACGACAAAATAAATATCTCTGCCGATGGTAAAGTATACTTATTAGAAAAAGAAGACGTTATTATGTTAAAATCGGATAAAAGTTATACCACTATTTTTTTAAAATCAGAACAGCAAATCGTAGTTTCAAAAACATTAAAAGAAGTAGAAAAGAAATTTCAATTTCCAGAATTTTTTAGAGTTCATAATTCCTATTTAATTAATTTAAATCATGTTAAAGAATATTTAAAAGGATTAGGAGGAGAGCTTATTATGACCAATGGATTAACTGCAAGCATTAGTCGAAATAGAAAAACAGAATTATTTAATAAATTATATTTAGATTAAGAATGTTTTTAGATTTTCATTCTGAAATATTTTCTTGGATTAGAGGTGGATTATTTATTTTATTCATCTATCATTTTTTGATTTACTTTCAAAATAGGAGTAAATTATACTTATTTTACAGTTTATATTTAGCTGCATTAACTATTTACCTTACCCAAGACATTTTCCCTGAAAATTGGGTAGTAATACATAAATATATTAATTTTCCTATTCAGTTTTTAGCCTATGCAGCTTATGTAGCATTTGCTAGAATTTTATTAGATACCAGAAAATTTTTAGTAAAATGGGATGGTTTTTTTGAATTAATGATTAAAACATTACTAATTTTAGTACCTGTTTTTATAGTGATTCAACTGTTTTTTGGATATAAATTTCAAGAAAACTTATTTTCAGTAATTGCACTCGCATTTACTGTTTTTGCATTAATAGCATATTATGTAATTCTTACAAAAATAAAGGATAAATTTTCTATATATTTTGTTGTAGGATCTTTGATATATCTTGTTTTTGCCCATATTAGTTTTGCTGAAATGTATTTGGGTAAAGATACATTCTTTGGATATGGTTTTCAACCTATGTCTTTTGTATATTTTGGAGCCATATTGCAAAGTATTATTTTCTCTGTTATAATCGGTTTTATTATAAAAAAAATAGAACAGAAGAGTAAAAATGCAGAAGTAAGATTAGCCAATAAATTAAAAGAAATAGAAGAACTTAAAATGACCGCTCTACAAAGTCAAATGAACCCTCATTTTTTGTTCAACTCTCTAAATTCAATTAATAATTTTGTGTTAAAAAATGAAGTTGAAAAGGCATCAGATTATATAACCAAATTTTCTCGTTTAATTAGAGCGATTTTAAACAGCTCATCAAGTCCAACCTCAACTCTAGCAGATGAATTAGGCATTTTGGCTTTATATGTTAAATTAGAGCAAATGAGAGTTACTGGAGGATTTGATTATGTGGTTAACATTGATAAAAAATTACATTTAGAAAGCATTAAGGTTCCACCGTTATTTTTACAACCTTTTATTGAAAATGCCATTTGGCATGGCATTATGAAAAAAGATGGAGATAAAATTATTGAATTAACGATTAAAGAAAGTAATGGCAATGTTTTATGTGCTATTAAAGATAATGGTGTAGGCATTAATTCGGCTAAGCAAATTAATAAAATGGACAAAAAACGTAAATTTTATGGAGCCAAAGCTACTGAAAATAGAATCAAAATTCTTTATAAAAATGAAAATGTAAAAATTGTAACCTCTGATATTTCTGATGGAGATAACACCGGCACAGAAGTTAAAATAAGCTTTCCACTAATAAACTCTTAATTCCGTTTATTAAGAAATTTCGTCCGTTTATATACAAATTCTATGGATTGATAAATTAAAATTAAAACAAAGGATAATTTTATCTACTTTTAATTTGAATTTTTCTTTAATGTAATGTCAATTTTAAAATTTTCAGTTCCATCTGATACTAAAATATGTAATGATATTAACCAACAAAAAAATGAATTTAATTTTGTTGGTAATGCCAGTTTTTATCAAAATTTAAAGGAGACACTTTATATAAGAAAATTAAAATTTCACAAGGAAAACGTAGAACGGAAAGTAACCTATAAAAAAGACGGAACGGACTGGTGTTTTAAAGACCTTGAATTGGTTAATACTTAATGATTTATATGAATAAAAAAACCATTTATTAGACAAATAACACCATTTATATATTTTTTAGATTGTTTCGTTTATTTTTATAAAATTAAAGAAATATCTGTACTATATTTGTAATGTATTAATGTCAAGAGGGGTTTTGACACAATACAATAAAACATTAAATAAGTCTTTGGGGTTGATTTATTTATTCCTCGAACATTGTAAGAACGTATTACGATGTTTGAGGTTTTTTTTTGTCTAAACTCTAATAATAACAATTACTTTCTTCATTCCAATTTTAATAAATATATTTGAATAAAATATGAAAAAAATTATTCAAATATTATTATTGTTTTTTATTGTAAGCATAGATGCTCAACAAGATTATTCATCTAACTGGGAGGATTTCTATTCCTATAATAATGTAAAGAATTTTGTAATTACAAACCAAACAATTTATGCTATAGTAGACAATGCGGTTTTTAAATATAAAATTACTTCAGGGGAAATTTCAAAAATATCATCTGTAAATGGCTTGTCAGGGGAAACCATTACTAGTATTTATTATGACGAAAATCTAGATAAAATAGTTATTGGTTATCAAACAGGATTAATTGAAATAATTGATAATCAAAATCAAGTTACCATTGCTAAAGACATTGTTAATTTTAACTATTCAGGAAATAAAGCTATTAATAATATAACAGCCTATAACAATAAATTGTATTTAGCAACTTCATTTGCTATTATAGTATATGATTTACAAAATTTACAATTTGGAGACACTTACTTTATTGGTAACCAATCTTCTGAACTAAAAATTAATCAAATTAAAGTATTTGAAAATACGCTTTATGCAGCTACTGAAAAAGGAATATTTATGGCAGCTATTGACAATCCAAATTTAATTGATTTTAACAATTGGACACAAAATTTTACAGGCAATTTTACGGATATTACTATTTTTAACAATCAAATATTTACTTCACAAAATGGTAGTTTGTATAAAATTGAGAATAATAACTTAACACTAGTTAAAACATATGCTTCAACTATTAAAACGTTGAAATCTTCATTAAACCATTTAACTATTACTACTTCAAAAAGTTTTTATATCAATAATACGTCTAATGTGGAAATTGCAACTTATACTCCAAACGCAACAAGTACTTATAACTATAATTTAAATACGGCTTTTTTTGATGATACTAATCTGTATTTAGGAACAAAAGAGTTTGGAATTTTAAAAAGTAATTTAAACCCTATTTCAACTTTTGAAGAAATTCATCCAGAAGGGCCAAGCTCAAATTTGCCATTTTCTATAACTGTAAATAATAATAATTTATGGGTAGTTTATGGGGGATATGATTCTGCATACACACCACTAGTAAAAAAACTTGGATTTAGCCATTTTGATGGAAGTAATTGGATTAATAAGCCCTATAATTCTACTTTTGGAGTTAGAGATTTAGTTAATGCAACAGTAGATCCTACCAATAATAACAAAGTTTATTTGAGTTCTTGGGGAGGAGGTATGTTAATTGTTGAAAATGATACTATTACAACACATTGGAATAACTTAAATAGTGGATTAGAAAAGTTAGATTATGCTCCAGATCCTAATTATGTTAGTATAAGAATAAACGGGGCTAGTTTTGATAATCAAGGCAATTTATGGATTGCAAATGCGTGGGTTGATAATCGAATTAAAAAGTATAGTGCAAACGGAACTTGGTCTAGTTTTGATATGAGTTCAGTAATTACCAACGAAGCTTTAGGATTAAATGAATTAATTGTTGACAAAACAAATTCCATTTGGATTGGGTCAAGAAGAAACGGAGTATTAGTTTTTAATGAAAATGGGAATAAAAAGATAGCACTTACTTCAGAACCAACTAAAGGGTCTTTACCAGATTTAAACGCAAGAACTGTTCAAGCTGATGCAAGTAACAGAATTTGGATTGGAACTAAAAAAGGGCTTGTGATTCTTTATAATGGAGCATCTATTTTTAATGAAACTACCTATGATGCTCAGCCGATTATAATTTTAGACGATGGAATTCCGAAGAAATTATTAGGAGATCAACCTATAAACTCAATTGCTATTGATGGAGCAGATAATAAATGGTTTGGAACGGATATTAGTGGAGCAACACAAACCAATCCTGATGGAAATATTATTTTACATAATTTTAATAAAGATAATTCGCCTTTACCATCAAACACTATTTTAAAAATAGCAGTAGATAAAAATTCTGGAAAAGTTTATTTTGCTACAGATAAAGGCATTGTAGCTTTTAATAGTAAAGTTTCTGTTTATGGAGATACTATGCCTGAAGTTTATGCTTATCCAAATCCTTCTACTAAAAGCAATGAATTTATAACTATTGATGGAAGAAATGGGACACATATACCAAATAATACCAATGTAAAAATTTTAGATGCTGCAGGTAATTTAGTTTACGAAACTAATGTAAAAGAAGGGCAAGAATTATTTGGAGGAAAAGTGGTTTGGAATAAAACCAATTTAGCGGGTAAAAAAGTATCTTCCGGTATTTATATAGTATTATTATTTAATGCAGATAATCAAGAGAATGCAATTACAAAAATTGCAATTATCAATTAAACATGATTGAGACTACAAAAGCAATTGTTATCAACACTATTAAATATGGCGATACCAGTTTAATTACAACGTGTTATACACAAAAATACGGTAAAAAAGTATATATGTTAAAAGGGGTTTTAAAAGCTAAAAAAGCCAAAATAAAAGCAGCTTATTTTCAACCATTAATGCAATTAAATTTAACAGCAAATCATAATAATAAAGGGATTTTAAATAGTTTAAGAGATGCAGAAGTTTTAAATTTTTATAATTCAGTTTATACCGATTTAAAAAAGCAAAGTATCGCCTTATTTTTAGCCGAAATTTTATATTATGCTATACAAGAAGAAGAAGAAAACACAGCTTTATATCAATATTTAGAAACTTCTTTTTTGTGGTTAGATGTACATGATAAAGTTTCAAATTTTCATTTATTGTTTTTATTAAACTTAACTAAATTTTTAGGATTTTACCCAAAACTAAATCATGTGGAATATCCTTATTTTGATTTAGTTGAAGGAGGTTTTACCACAAAAAAACATTTCCAAGTTATTTTTGGCGAAAATTTAATGCAATTTAAAAAGCTTTTAGGCATAAATTTTGATGTTTTATCTCAAATTAATTTTAGTTCAACTAACCGACAAACGATACTAAATATGTTAATTCAATATTATGAACTTCATTTGAGCGGATTTAAAAAACCAAAATCACTATCAATATTAAAATCTGTATTTAATTAAATATGAGAATATTAATCTTATTTTTTATACTTATTTTTAGCACATTAGTAAAAGCACAAAAAGTAAAAGTATTAGAATTTGGCACTAATTTTCCTGTTGAAAATGTAGCAATTTTTAATGATGATAATTCTAAATTGGTATATACCAATAAGAAAGGGATAGCAGATTTATCAAATTTCACTTCAACAGATGTAATATCTTTTCATCATTTATCATACATTGAATATGATATTTTGAAAAAAGATTTAAGTGTTTTAGAATATACGGTGTACCTACATAAAAAAGCCGAAGAACTAAATGAAATTATTTTATCTGCTTCAAAAGGAAAAGAAGAAAGAAGAAGAATAGCCGAACAAATTGATGTTATAGCCAAGGAAAATATTGTTAAAATGGCACCTCAAACTTCGGCTGATTTGTTGGCAAATATGGCTGGTATTAGGGTTCAAAAATCACAATTTGGAGGAGGTAGTCCCGTATTGCGTGGTATGGAAGCAAATAAAATTTTGTTAGTAGTTGATGGCGTTAGAATGAATAATGCCATATACAGAACAGGACATTTACAAAACTCAATTACAGTTTCCCCTAATATTTTGGATAGAGTTGAAGTTATTTTTGGACCGTCATCGGTAATTTATGGCTCTGACGCTTTAGGAGGAGTTATTCATTATTTTACTAAAACACCAAAAACAAGTCAAAAAAATGAGGTTAATTCAGCTATTTATAATCGATTTAGTGCTATAAATAATGAATTTACAACCTCTGGAAATATTGAATTACGTTTTAAAAAATGGGCATCTTTTACTAATATTTCTTATAGTAAGTTTGGCGATTTAAAAATGGGAAAATTTCGTAATCATGGTTATAAAAACTGGGGAAAAGTGTTTGAGTATTCAAACAATACTAATACGTATTATAATCCAAACCCAGTTACTAATCCAAACCCAAATATTCAAAAAAATACAAGTTATCATCAAACAGATATATTACAAAAAATGGTAATTCCCTTATCAAAAACCGATAATTTAATTTTTAACTTTCAGTATGCAACTTCTTCAAATATTAATAGATTTGATAAGTTAAATGAATACAAAGATGGCACATTAAAATTTGCAGAATGGTATTACGGACCCCAAAATAGAGTATTACTTTCCTCTCAATTAAAAATTAATCCTGAGAAAAAATGGTTAGAAAAGGGAAGTATTACGGCAGCTTATCAAAATATTAAAGAATCAAGAATACAACGTAAATTTTCTAGCTTAAATCGTTATTCTAGAAAAGAAAATGTAAATGTTTTCAGTTTAAATGGAGATTTTTTTGTGCCTTTAACAAAGGTAAGTAACCGAGTTTTATCGTATGGATTCGAATTTACCTATAATAAAGTTAATTCGAATGCTTTTGGAAGAACATTGGATGTTTTAGGAAATAAAATAGTTGGATTTAGCGATGAATTTACCGTACAATCAAGATATCCAGATGGTGGAAGTAGTTATACTAATTTGGCTTCTTATGCAAATTATAGACAAGATATCAGTGAAAAATCAACATTAAATACAGGTATTCGTTATAGTGCAAATTTTTTAAAAGCAAAATGGATTGATAGCACCTTTATTTCATTACCAAAATCACAAATATCGTTAAATAATTCAGCCATAACCGCTACTATTGGTTATGCATATAAACCTTCAAAAAACTGGCAATTAAATAGTGTAATTTCATCAGGGTTTAGATCTCCAAATATTGATGATGTTGGAAAAATTAGAGAAAAAAACGGTAATGTAACCGTACCAAATATTACATTAAAACCTGAATATGCTTATAATTTTGAAATTAACGGGTTGAAGTATTTTAATAATAGAAAATTTAATATGTCTTTAAGTATGTATTATACATTATTGAATAACTACATTACTAGAGACTATTTTCAAATAAATAATGCTAGCACTATAATTTATGACGGAGAGGAAGGTAATGTTGTAGCTAATGTTAATAAAGGAAATGCTTACATTTTAGGGGGAACCTACAGTTTTACAGGAAAAATTAATGAATATTTAATTTCAAAAGCATCGTTAACATACACAAAGGGAAAAGCTTATGATACCTATGAGCCACTTTCCTCTATTCCCCCACTATTTGGTTCTTTCGAAATAGGATATCAAAAAAATAAATTTCAAGCAACTGTTAATTGGAAATTTAATGCTCAAAAAAAATTAAAAGATTATAACTTAATAGAAGGAAAAGATAACATTGAACAAACTCCTTTTAATACAACAACTAATACCTACGTTGGAAATCTGAGTTGGAACATTTTTAATATTAATACAAATTATAGGTATAATAATAGTATAACTGTTTTTTTTAAAATAGATAATATTTTTGATATTCATTATAAAGAATTTGCTTCTTCAATAAGTAACTCAGGACGAAATTTTTCATTTTCAATATTAATAAAAAAATAATTTTTTGTGTTTTAATTTGTAATACAAATTTTTCACAAACAACATTTATTGTATAATAAACAGTTTTTAAAAACGTATAAATGGTTTGTTTTTAACAACATTAAAAATCTAAAGTTTTGGAATTCAAGGGATTGAATAAAGCATATTAAGTGATTTTAATTTTGTTAATAAGTTTTAATTATTATATTTGTCTTAATATTATTGCTACCAAACCCCAATTCTATGAAATCTCAACCCCTATTAATTGCTTTATTATTCAATTTGTTTTTTCTGAATGCTCAAATTACTTCACAAACTCAAATTATATCTAAAAGAATTTCAATTAATAACCCTTCTAAGGCTTTATTACTACAAGTTAAAGACGCTGGAATAGACTTATCCTGCGGTGCGAGTTTTAAAAATAATAATTTAATTCTTGAACTTGGTGGTCAACAATTAAAAGAACTTGATGCAAGAAATATTACATATTCTGTATTAATAGACGACTTAATAGGGTATTTTAAAAACCAATCTAAAACACAGTTACCATTAGCTAAACAGCAGTTAGCTCAACTAAAAAGTCAACCTATATCTCAAAAATCATTAAGTACTCAAAGTGCAACAATTGATAATATTATACAATATGAAGGTTGTAGTGAGATAAATTGGACAACTCCTCAAAACTTTCAATTAGGAAGTATGGCGGGCTGCTTAACGTATAGTGAAATGTTAGCGCAATTGGATCTTATGCGCACAAAATATCCAGGGCTAATTTCGGTTAAAACAGATGCTTCACCAGGTACTGTAACACATGGTAATTCTTATACAAATGGTGGAGCTTATAATCTTTGGGCAGGCCAACCTATTTATTACGTAAAAATATCTGATAATCCGGACATAGATGAGCCAAATGAACCAGAATCTTTGTATACAGGAATGACTCATTCTCGAGAGGTAAATAGTATGATGAATCTAATATACTATATGTGGTATTTATTGGAGAATTATAGTACAAATCCTGGAATAAAAAATTTAGTAGACCATCAAGCAATGTATTTTATACCAGTTGGGAATCCTGACGGGTTAATGTGGAATGAGCAAATAGCTCCAAGTGGCGGAGGTCTGCAACGAAAAAATCTTGGACCATATAATACAGGTAACAATGCTGCACGAGGTGTAGATTTAAACAGAAATTTCGATTATTTCTGGGGGCCAAATGCAATCTATGGCGGATCATCATCAACTGCATCAAGTAATGTATATAGAGGACCAAGCGCTTTTTCTGAACCAGAAACTCAAATCATTAAAAATTTTACAGCAGGCAGGAATTTTAAAACAGCAATGAATAATCATGCCTACTCAAATTTAATTCCGCATGCTTATAATGGTTATCCAGCTGCTCCACCATCTGGTAGAGAAAGTGAATATAATAAGTTTTGCCAAGACATGACTCGATTTAATAGATATATTTATGGAGAGGCTCCGGATATATTGACAATTGCAAATGGTGATGAGAGTGACTGGATGCTGGGAGGGGTTGCAGATGTTAATGGGTCAACGGGTTCTGGTAAAGCAATTTTAGCACTATCTCCTGAAAGTGGTGCCTGGGATGGAAGTGAAGGTCATTTTTGGCCAAATCCTACCCAAATTGTTAATATTGCTAAAAGAGCTATGAGAATGAATTTTGTAAACGCTTATTACAGTGGTAAGTTTGCTCAATTTCATGATTTAAATTCAAGTGATGTAACGTCAACATCTGGCAATTTTAATTTTGGCATCGAATATTTAGGTCAAACTTTAGGGAATATTACTTTAAATGTAACTCCAGTATCATCAAATATTATTACTATTACTCCTCCAGCAACTCAAACAGGTTGGAGTAAATTAGAACAGCGTACGGTAACTGCAGCCTATACTTTAAATGCAGGAATTCAAGCAAATGATAAAATTGAATTTCAAGTTACATTAAGTAATGATGATGGGTATGTAATGTATCAGGCAAACATTATTAAATATTATAACCCAACAGTTTTAACCGTTGATAATCCAGATGTTACAGGAATTTCTAATTGGACTACCTCTGGCGGATCTTGGGGAACAACTACAGATGCCTATTCAGGTTCTGCTGCTATTACTGATTCACCTTCAGGATCTTACTCAAACAATATAAATAAAAGCATTAAATATAATACTGCTGTAGATTTAACTTCTTCTGCTGGAGTAGTTGTGCAATATTATGCTAAATGGGATTTAGAACGAAATTTTGATTATGTCCAAATTCAGGGCTCCACAGATGGTACAAATTGGACTACATTATGTGGTAAATACACAAAACCAGGTTCAGATATTCTAACAACAAGATATAGTAGTACGTATAGTACAAATACTAGCACAGGAAAATCAACAGCTGATCAAAACAACCAACCAACAGGAGATTTATTATATGATGGAGATACTATGGACAAATGGGTTATGGAAGAAATATATATTGATAACACCAATAATAGTTTTTTGTTTAATCAAAGTAATGTTCAATTTAGGTTTTTATTTGATTCTGACTCAACAAATAGAGCTGATGGTTATCCAACAACTTTTGATGGTTTTATATTTGACGATTTTAAAATAATAAGTATTCAAACACCTTGTGCAGTTGATGTTACCCCACCGGTTACTCCGGTATTGGCTTCGGTAACGGTAGATTGCACCGGCAGTTTAATCGCACCGACGACGACAGATCTTTGTGCAGGTAGTATTACGGGAACAACGACCGACAGTTTAAGTTTTATAGAAGGCGGCAGTACGACCATCACATGGAACTTTGCCGATGGCAATGGAAATACGACTACGGCAACGCAAGTGTATAACTACGATGATGTTACCCCACCGGTTACTCCGGTATTGGCTTCGGTAACGGTAGGCGAATGTAGTGGAACTCCTATAACACCAATAACCACAGATGTTTGTGTAGGAACGATAACAGGGATACCTAATGTTACATTTCCTATTACAGCTCAAGGAATCACGGTTGTTACTTGGACATTTAACGATGGTAACGGAAATTTAACCTCTGTTAATCAAGATGTTATAGTTATTGATACAACAAATCCTATTTGTAGTGCAATGGATATTACTATACAGTTAGATTCCGGCACTGGAATAGCCTCAATTATTGGTTCAGACATTGACAATGGTTCAACAGATAATTGTGGAATTGCATCATTAGTTGCAAACCCAAATACATTTGATAATAATAATATTGGAGACAACATTGTAACTTTAACAGTTACTGATTTTAATGGTAATTCGTCTAAATGTGATATTATTGTTACTGTAAAAGATAGTGCTTTAGCTATTGATGAAAATGATATTTTTAATGTTGCTATTTACCCTAACCCTTTTAGAACATTGTTAAACATTAGATTACCACAATTATATTTAGGAAATAGTATAAAAATTGAAATATTTGATTTTCTTGGTAGAAGTATTAAAAGTTTTTCAAAACTTAACAGAAACGGATTAATACAACTTAATGAATTTAGAAACTTTACTGATGCTTCATACTTTATTAAAGTTACCGATATTGATTCGAATAAAACAGTTTACAAACAGATAGTTAAAAAATAGATTAAATTTTAAATACCATTGATATATAATTGATAAAGAGTATATTAAATACGTCTATTTTGTGAAAATTTAAAATAATTTGTATATTTACACTATAAACCCCACAGCTATGTTGAAAAATGTTCTTAATACAAGGAATGGAAAACACATATGGACATTTGCACTTGCACTTGTTTTTCCGCTATTTATGTTTTCACAAATACGAGATTACACCATTTATTACGAAAATTTTGATGCCACTAATGGATCTTGGGTAGCGTCAACCGGTTCAACAACAAATTTTGTTCGTGGTACTGGTTTATCAGCTGCTGGAGAATTAGGAGAAGGAAACTATTGGTATACGAATAACTATAATAATTACTCAAACAATACTTATACAACTGTTGAAAGCCCAATTATATCAACCATAGGGTATAATAATTTAGTTTTTAGTGCAGATGTAAGGTATAATTGTAATAGTGATTCTGATGATGGTATGGCGGTGCAATATAGAAAAAGAACATCAGGAGTTTGGTCTTCTTGGACGATTCTAGGAGCTAATGGGTTAGGTAGTAATTGGTATGATGGAAGTGGAAATGTAAATGCAATATCACCCGGATCTGATGGTTGGACAGGAGATTCTACCACCTCTCAAGCAATTAGAAATTATTTTAACACAGCAACAATACCTTTACCCATAACCTTAGAAAACGAGGCTGAAATACAATTTAGATTTGTGTTTGCTTCTGATAGTTCTACAACTGATGATGGTGTTGCATTTGATAATATTATAATATATGCTGATCCAATAATCCCATTTTCAGATCCAGTTATTGGTCCAGGTTCAATAAACAGTAATTTAAAATTATGGCTAAAAGCCACTTCAGAAATAGGTATAATTAGCAATAATACAGATATTGCTACCTGGAATGACCAAGCCTTTGATAATAACGCTATCTCACTAAGCACTAACGCTCCGTCTTTTAGAAATAATACAACAGATAACATTAATTTTAATCCGGTAATTAATTTTACTAGAGCAAATAGTGATTATATGAGAGGTAAAGGAGGTTATTTTTCTCAGGATTATTTTGTGGTTATAAAATCTAATGGCACTATAGATAATTCAGGAACTAATAGACAAGTTCCTATTGCCGGAAGAGCTGCTGATATAAGCCCTCAAGTTGATGGTACGGGTTTAGGTTTGGGAAGTATTTCAGCACGTTTTTCAAATGAAGTAGTAGCTCATATGAAAAGTTCAGTACCTCAATCACCAAACACAAGTTCTTATGGTAGGGCATTTACAAGTACAACAACTAGTTATACAGATGAAGTTATAATTTATAATGTAAAAACAAATGCGGCTGGTACTCAAACAGAGATTTATAAAAATGGGGTGAGAATAGATAACACCGCAGGGCAAGCATATAATAGTGGCTCATATACAGGAAACCTTAACTTTTCTGATTTTTTAAATCAACAGTATTATTTAGGTGTAGGTCGGTTTTCATTAAATGGAAACGTAGGAGCTTATGTAGATGGGAATATTACTGAAATAATAAGTTATAAAACTAAAAATTCAGTATTAAATCAACAAAAAATACAATCTTACTTAGCACTTAAAAATGGAATAACATTACATGCTTCTAATAGCATTACTGTTGATAGATTAAATGATGTTAATTATATAGATAGTAACGGTGTTATTATTTGGGACACTTCCACAAATACAGGGTATAATTATGATATTGCAGGGATTGGTAGAGATGACAATGCTGAATTAAACCAAAAACAATCTAAAAGTGTTAATGTAACTTCAGATATTACAGGACCAACAAATGGGATATTAACAATTGGATTAACCAATATTAGTAATACAAATAGTGATAACACGGCTAGTTTCCCTATTGACAGAGAATATTTAGTATGGGGTAATAACGGAGAAGATATAAATCTTGCTGCAACAGTAATTAGTGTTAATATGAGTGCGGGAATCACACCTGCATTAAATACTGATGTTTTTTTTACTGGAATGAAACGTGTTTGGAAAGTGATTGAAAATGGAGGAGATGTTCCTAAAGTAAAAGTTTCCATACCCAAAAGTGCGGTTAGAAATATTACTCCACCCGGAAGTTATTTGATGTTTATTTCAAGTACTGGAAATTTTGATCCTACTTCAGATTATAGAGTAATGACTGAAAGTGGTGGTAATTTATATGCAGATTACGATTTTGATGGCACAAAATATATCACCTTTGGATATGCACCTGAAACAAAAGTAGTGCGTTCTATTTATTTTGATGGTTTGGTAGATTATGTAGATATGGAAGATGCATTAAATTTAAACTCTACTCAATTTACTATTTCGGCTTGGATTAAAAGAGATCCCGCTTCTGTAAACGCTTCAATTGTATCTAAAAGAGACGCCGCCTATACACAAGGCTATGATTTTAGGATTAATGGTACAGGTCATTTAGAAATGTCATGGAAAAATGGAACTACGCAAACTATAACTTCAAACACTATAATACCAGGAAATAGTTGGCATCAAGTTGCAGTTATATATAATGGTAGTACAGCAAATTTATATATTGATGGTGTTTTAGATATATCTGCTTCTCTTTCAGCTCCAGTTGCAACTACAGAATCATTTTACATTGCAGCTGCAGGAAAGATTACATCAAATTCATATTTTAAAGGAAATATAGATGAGGTAAGAGTTTGGGATGTAGCACTTTCTGAAAATCAAATGCGTTATATTATGAATCAAGAAATTGTAAATAACGCTTCTTTTGTAGGTGGTTTAATAATTCCAAGTGCAATTACAAACAACGAAGTTGCAAGTATTCCATGGTCTAAATTAGCCGGTTATTACCCAATGTCGGTTTACACATATACCAACACAAATGATGAATCTGGAAATGGTCATCAAGGGGCATTACGAAATTTAGATACAGTAGATAGACAAACAGCTCCATTACCTTATGAATCACAAGCTGATGGAAGTTGGAATACTCCAGGAACTTGGTTAAATAACACCGTACAAGATTTACCTAATAGTTTTTCTATAAAAGATGGAGTAACACCAATAGACTGGAATATAGTACAAACATCACATAATATCATTTCAGGCGATAGAGATATTACCGTTCTTGGCTTAATTTCAACAGCGGGTAAATTAACAATTGCAAAACCATTACCAACTCTTCAAGATGAAACCAATTCAGGTCATGAATTAAGAGTTACCCATTATTTAGAATTAGATGGTAATATAGATTTGGTAGGTGAATCTCAATTAGTACAAGATGAAATGAGTACTTTAGATCAAGATAGCGGAGGTTATTTAGAGAGAGATCAGCAAGGAACCGCAAATAGCTTTAATTATAATTATTGGTCATCATCCGTAGGACCAATTACTGCAGGAGGAGTTGGCACAAGAGGAACAGGAATTGCAAGCACAAATGCTTCATCAACTATAGCAGGTGTTTTAAAGGATGGAACAGACGCAACTATTCCAGATAAGAATGGTCAAATAAGTTTTAATCCATCCTATACTTGGGCAGATTCTGGAATAACTTCACCTATTAAATTAAGCTCCTACTGGATGTATACGTTTAATGGTACGAATGATGATTATAATTCTTGGAACCCTATTAATGAAACTACATCCTTATTACCAGGAGAAGGATATACTTTGAAGGGTACATCGGGAGCAGTTCCTATTACTAACAATCAAAATTATGTATATAGAGGAAAACCATATAATGGTGATTTTTATTTACCAATTGTAGCTGGAAATGATCGATTAATTGGAAACCCATATCCATCTTCTCTTGATGCAACAGTATTTATAAAAGATAATATTAGTATTGGAGATGGGGGGACTAATACAAGTGGAAATATTTTTAATGGAGCCGTATATTTTTGGGATCATTTTGGTGAAGAAAATTCACATAACTTAGGAGCTTATGTAGGAGGTTATGCAACACGAAACTTGATAGGCGGTGCACCAGCTATTTCTGACGATGCTAGAATAAACGCAAATGGAGCAACTGGATCCAAAATACCAGGTCAATATATTCCTGTAAATCAAGGTTTCTTTGTTATAACTTCAGTTGATGTAGCACTAACAGGGCTGCTTACAGTTTCGGGTGGAAATATTTTATTTAAAAATAGTCAGAGAGCTTTTATGCGTGAAGGAGTAGGTAATTCAGTATTTATGAAAAATTCTAACACTAAAAATAAAGCAACAGCTAATAAAATTAATTTAGATACAAGACCAAAAATCAGACTTACATTTGATTCTCCTTTAGGATATCATAGGCAAATATTAGTTGGTGTTGATGAAAATGCAACCAATAATTTTGATATAGGATATGATGCTCCTATTGCAGATATTAATAGCGAAGATATGTATTGGTTTTTTAACGGTAGTGAATTTGTAATTCAGGGTGTAAATAATTTTAATACTAATCAGGAATTACCGCTAGGTTTAACAATTAGCGAAACAGGTTTAGTAACTATAAAAATTGATTCTCTTGAAAATGTAGATCAATCTGTTGAAATTTATATTAAAGATAATTTTACTGGATTATCACATCAAATTAATAATCAACCCTTTGAAATTAATTTACCTGTTGGTGAATATAAGGATAGATTTGCATTAACATTTAAGCCTCAAAAAGCGTTAACTGTTGAAGAAGATGTTTTAGCGGAGGGCATTCAAGTATTTATGAATAATACTATTTCTGAATTACAAATAAAGAGAAATATAAAAACAGAAATCAAAAGTATAAATTTATATAATAATTTAGGTCAATCTATAAGGTATTGGAATAACAATTTTGATAAAAATAATTTTTCACTTCCTTTAAAAGCTTCCACAGGGTTGTATTTTGTTCAAATAAATACAACAAAAGGAAACATCACTAAAAAAATAATTATTAAATAAAAAAAAGTATTCAACAAAAAGAAGTTGTCTGAAAAGTGTCATTCTGAATAAAAATGAAGAATATCATAATAATCAAATTACTGATAATTAGATAAATAAGATTTTTAGACTGCGCTCAAAATGACAGTTGAAAGATTTTTCAGACAGTCTCTTTTTTATTTTAGATGTCTATTTTTTTATCTAACAACAGTTAGCAACAAGCTGAGAAAACAAATAAGTATGAAAAAAATTGGACTTATAGGAGGAATGAGCTGGGAATCTTCTCAAGTTTATTACCAAATTTTAAATCAGAAAGTAAAAGAACTTTTAGGTGGGTTTCACTCTTGTAAATGTATATTGGAATCTGTTGACTTTGCTGAAATTCAAAGATTACAACATAAAGGAGACTGGGATATGTTGAATAAATTAATGATAAAATCTGCAAAAAATTTAGAAAATGCCGATGCTGATATTGTAATATTATGTACAAATACTATGCACTTATGTAGTGATGAAATTATAAAAAATATTTCTATTCCATTTTTGCATATTGCTGAAACTACTGGAAAAGAAATTAAAAAACAGAATATTGAAAAAGTCTTATTACTCGGCACGAAATTTACAATGGAAAAAGACTTCTATAAAAAAATACTTGTAGAAAAATTTGACATAAAAGTTATGATTCCTAATGAAAAAGACAGAAATATTGTACATGAAATTATATACGATGAGCTTGTACACGGAAAAATAGAATTAAAATCAAAAAAAGAATATCAAAGAATAATTAAAGATTCAATAAAAAAAGGTTCTCAAGGAGTTATTTTGGGGTGTACTGAAATACCTTTGTTAATTAAAAATTATGATGTAGAAATTCCAATATTTAATACCACAAAAATTCACGCTGAAAGTGCTGTAGAATTTGCTTTAAAATAAAGCTGTTTTTACACCATATCATCTAACCAAAGATAAATTATATGGCAGTTGTTGAGGCACTTAAGTTTTATTAATTTAACTTTTACTATTAATAACAATTTTAAACCTCGGTATTAAATATTATACCAAACATTTCACATATTATACCATTTATTTTTAGCAACTTACATTTCGATTGAAAAATATTATTATTTTTGCAGTACTAAAAAAATCATAAGGTGCTGTTTGATGAAAAATTTTTTACTTTTAAATAGGTTAAGTTCTAAGTTACCTTTATTTTTATTTTTACTTAGTAGTAGTATTGGGTACACTCAAATAATGCAGGTCAATGTTTTGGGAGGGGCGCAAATAACTAACGGCTCTACTCTTACTATTACTGCAGGTACAGCTGTAACCTTTCGAATTACAAATACCTCTAATAATTGTAGCTCTCTAAGAGTAAAAGATGTTAATATATCCAATATTACTGACTTTTCAATAAATCCCAATAACCCAAGAAGAAATATAAAATCATCTAAATGTAGACGTGGTAGAAGGTTTTTAGATTTTACAATAACAAATTCGAGCGCAAATTGTACTTCAAGTTCAACTTTAGTTACCATTAAATCTAATAAAGCAGATTTTACTTTTACGTTAACGGTTAACAAATCACCAGTAATTTCAGTTTCCGGAGGTTCTCCATTAACTTCAATAACAAATGGTGCAACAACAACTTCGACCTTAGATGGAACTTATTTTGGGATTGTTGAAGCCGGTTTTACTCAAACTAGAAGGTTTTATATTACAAATACCGGTAGTTGCCCTTTGGATATTACAAATATAACAAGTTCATTAGCTGATTTTGTTATTTCATTTGGACCTTTTCCTTCAAGTACAATAAGCCCAGGAAGTTCAAGTGTTTTTGATATTACTTTTACGGCGAATTTACCGGCTGAAACAAAGCTGTCAAATATTACTATAGTTAATACTGATACAACATTTACATTTAATGTGAGTGCTGAAATATTTAATTTTAATATTCCCGAGCCAGGTGGTATTACCGCGGATTTTAGACTTTGGTTAAAAGCAAATAGAGGAGTTATTCATGATTCTGGAAATAAAGTAAGTGAGTGGAAAGATATTGGGACTAATGGTAAAAATGCTTCACAGCCAACTTCTGCAAATCAACCTACATATATTGACGATGCTACTTCTAACATCAATTTTAATCCGGTTATAAAATTTGAAAATAATGGCACTACTATTGAGCAGTATATGGAAAACACTTTAAATGGATTTTATAGTCAGGATATTTTTATTGTTATGATTCCAGATGAAACTATTTCAAGTGCAACACAAAGACGTACAATTTTTTCTGGAACTGATACTGGAAACTTAGGTGATAAAACAGGAATAGGTTTTGGAAATTACACAAATCGTTTTAACAATGAAGTTTTAACTTATGCACAAGATGTTGAATCTCCTTCAGGCACTTTTTATGGAATTGCAGAAATTGACGCCTCAAAAACCTATACCAATGCAGGAATTATAAATATTAGAAACGATGCTGATCCAGCAAATAATCAGGAGTTATTATACAACTCTAAGTTAATAACAACAAGTATAGTAAATGATACGCCTCCTTTTTCAAATGTCACTACTTTGGATAATTCAACAACTCCTGCTACTATTATAGGAAAACCCTATATAATTGGAAAAAATTTTGACTCGGCAGCCAGTTTAAATGGGCGGGTGGCTGAAATATTTACATTTGCCAAACGAGTACTTGATGCTGATCGCCCAAAAATTGAATCGTATTTAGCTATTAAATATGGTATCACATTAGGTTCATCAACAATTGCTGAAAAAAACTATATTAATTCAAACGGAAATGTTCTTTGGGATATTACGGCAAATACTGGATATAATTTTAATATAGCGGGTATTGGCAGAGATGATACTTCCGATTTAAATCAAAAACAATCAAAAAGCATTAATGATATAAATGAAGTAACCATAGGGTTAGGTGAAATATTTTCTACGAATAGTGCAAATACCAACGGTTTTTCATTGGATCATGATTTTTTAGTTTGGGGTTGCAATAATGGTAATTTTTCAGGTTCTAATACAAATACAAATACAATTACTATAAGTACTGGGATAACAACCTCGTTAACACGTATTGACCGCAAATGGAAAATTATTGAAACAGGTGGCGATGTAGGAAATGTATATATTTCTATCCCAGAATCAGCATTTAGTGGTTTTCCAATAAATGCAAATGAAGAGTATTCATTAGTTGTTTCTGATGTTGATAGTTTTTCAGATGCAGATATTATTGATGTAATTCCCCTAAAATCTGACGGAAATGGAAATCTTAAAACATGGTATGATTTTGATGGCACAAAATTTTTCACATTTGGTAAAACAACTCAATTGACAGGAAAAAGGTTAGTAAACATTGCAGCCGGTGATTTTTTAGTGGGTGAATATAAACTAGATTTAAATATTAATGCTTTTACAATTTCAACATGGGTTAGAAACACTACCTTAATTGGAACTCGTACTATTTTAGCGAAAGGTAAAAAATTACAATTGCGCTTAAATAATGCTAATGAAGTGGAAGTTATGTTAAATGATGAAGTAACTCCAAAATTTACTTCAACCATGCAATTAACTGATAGTAAGTGGCATCATATTGCGCTTGTTTATGAAAGTGGAACAATATTTTTATATATAGACGGAATATTGGATAAATCAGTATTAAATGTTGAACCGCCAACCCCAAATTTTAACCGCTTTTCTGCAGGAGCATTATATGAAAGTAAAAACACTATAAGTAATCCATTTTTAGGAGAAATAGACGAAATTCGAGTCTGGGATGTAGGTCTTTCACAAGATCAAATTCACTATTTAATGAACCAGGAAATGGAAAAGTTTACTGATAGTACGGCAAATGGGAAAGAGATCCCCCAAGCTATTTCAAAAAATGAAGTTAAAACGATAAACTGGAGCAATCTTAGAGCATATTACAATTTTAATTCGTTTTATGGCTCAACTGTAGAAGGCCAAACAGATTTGCGTAATTTTTTAAGAATCAATTATTTATCTAAAAATAAAACAATAGTTGATTTGCAAACTGCTCCGTTACCTTATATTTCTCAGGCTGATGGAAATTGGGATACTCCGGGAACTTGGCTCAATAATACAGTACAAAATTTACCAAATACGGTAGGTTTGGATGGCGTAACTTCTTTAGACTGGAATATTGTACAAACAACACATTTAATTACTTCAGGAGATAGAGATATTACGGTATTAGGGTTTAAAATGAATGCCGGAAAATTAACAATGGCTGATCCATTAGTGACTAACCCTATTGAAAATAATGATGGACAAGGATTGCGAGTTACCCATTATTTAGAATTAGATGGTGTTCTTGATTTAGTTGGGGAATCTCAATTAGTACAAGATGAAGATAGCACATTAGATGAGGATAGTGGGGGTTATATTTTAAGAGACCAACAGGGTACTGCAAGTAGCTACAATTACAATTATTGGACATCTTCAGTAGGACCAATAAATGGAAATGTTAGTACTCGTGGTGTGGGATCTCCAAGCGTTAATTCTCCGTCAACGGTTGCTGGTTTTTTAAAAGATGGAACAGATGCAACTAACCCAGATAAAAATGGTCAGATAAGTTTTAACGCATCCTATATTTGGGCAGACGCAGGAGTTGCTTCCCCTATTAAATTAAGTATCTATTGGATGTATACATTTAATGGCGCCAATGATGATTATAATGCTTGGAACTCTATTAATGAGACTACCCCATTATTACCAGGAGAAGGTTTTACTATGAAAGGCACTTCGGGAACCGCTGCGATTACTGATAACCAAAATTATGTATTTAAAGGCAAACCATATAATGGAGATTTTATTTTACCGATAGCTTTAGGAGAAGATAGACTTATAGGAAACCCCTATCCTTCAGCAATGGATGCAGATGAATTTATTTTGGATAATATTAAAGAAACAATTAATTTCAATCAAGGAAGAAACGTTAATAATATTTTCAATGGAGCTTTGTATTTTTGGCACCATTTTGCAGGTAAAACACACTATTTAGCAGAATATGAAGGAGGATACGCTACATATACCTTAATGGGAGGCACGCAGGCTTATTCAACGGATACTCGTATTAACGCTACAGGAGCTTCAGGGAATAAAGTACCAGAAAGATATATTCCAGTAAATCAAGGTTTTTTTGTAACAACTTCATTAGATGTTGCTTTAGATAGCACAACTACAACAGTTTCAGGTGGGGATATAGTTTTTAAAAACGGCCAAAGAGTATTTGTTCGTGAAGGAGCCACAGGAATAAATGAGGGCTCGTTATTTTTTAAATCAAATTCAAAATCTGAATCTAACAAAACGGAAAGAGTTACTGATAAAAGGTCGAAAATCAGATTACAATTTAGTTCTTCAAGAGGATATCATCGACAATTGTTGGTTGGTGTTGATTCTCATGCAACCAACGATTATGATATTGGGTTTGATGCTCCGATGGCTGATATGAACAGTGACGATATGTTTTGGCTATTTAAAGGAGGTAAATTTGTAATTCAGGCGGTCAATAATTTTGATGTTTCTCAAGAATTACCAATTGGAATAAAATTAAAAGAAGATGGTTTGGTAACTATAAAAATAGATTCTCTTGAAAATGTAGATAAATCTGTTGAAATTTATATTAAAGATAATTTTACTGGATTATCACATCAAATTAATAATCAACCTTTTGAAATTAATTTGCCTGTTGGTGAATACAAAAATAGGTTTGCACTAACATTTCAACCTCAAAAAACGCTAGGTGTTGAAGAAAAAACTTTAGAAAATGGAATTCAAGTATTTATGAATAATACTATTTCTGAATTGCAAATAAGAAGAAATAAAACAATAGAAATAAAAAGTATTAATTTGCTAAATAACTTAGGGCAAGTTATAGGTAGCTGGAATAGTAAATTAACAAGTAATGAAATATTACTACCTATTAAAGCTGCAACAGGTATTTATCTTGTACAAATTAATACAAAAACAGGTAAACTAAGTAAAAAGATTTTAATAAATTAAAAGTGATTAATTTTTTACTAGTATATAAAAATTAAATTATTAAAGATGGTAGCATTCTACCAAGTGTGCAAATAAAAAATATCGAGGTTTTAAAACCTCGATATTTTTTATTTAGTTGAACCTTAAGAATAATTTAAGGGTCTATTTTTCAATTAAATAAGTTCGTAAATTCATTTATTTTTCTGATCTAAATTGCAAGGAACTATGTATATTGCATT
>JGI24023J19991_10000704_pt1 | contig 26217 bp, 26 predicted proteins | sample Cruoilmetagenom1_FD_19991 | JGI IMG/M metagenome (IMG submission 19991) | reverse complement strand
CCGGAGCCTATTGTCGAGGCCGCCGTAAAGGCCCTGCGCGACGGGCACCATGGCTATACGCCGGCCAACGGTATTCCTGAGTTACGCGAAGCGGTGGCGGCGGATGTGCACCGGCGCCTGGATGTGGAGGTCGACCCGGATCGGGTGCTGATCGTTCCCGGCGGCAAAGTGACCATGTTCTTCGCCGTTCTCATGTTCGGCCAACTGGGGGTGGAGATCATCTACCCGGATCCCGGTTTCCCGATATATAGCTCGGTGATTGCTTTCAGCGGTGCCAAGGGCGTTCCCGTCCCGCTCCTGGAGCGTAACGGGTTCGGTTTCTCGGCCGAGGATGTGCTCGCACGCATCACGCCGGCCACCCGTTTGATTATTCTCAACAGTCCGGCCAATCCCACCGGCGGGGTCTGCGAGCGCGCCGAGGTGGACAAGCTCGTCGCCGGCCTGCGGCGGCACCCGGATGTGGCGATCCTGTCCGACGAGATTTACGGGCAGATGCTCTATGACGGGCGGGCGCACGTCAGCCTGCTGCGGTACCCGGAGCTTCGCGAGCGCCTGATCCTGCTGGACGGCTGGAGCAAGACCTACGCCATGACCGGCTGGCGGCTGGGCTATGCGGTCTGGCCCGAGGCGCTGGTCGAGGCCGCGACGCGCTTGGCGATCAACTGTCACTCGTGTGTCAACGCCGCGGCGCAATGCGCCGGGATCGCCGCCCTCACCGGGTCGCAAAAACCGGTCGCCGAGATGGTCGCCGCCTTTGCCGACCGCCGGCGGGTGGTGGTGGACGAGCTGAATGCCATTTCCGGCCTGTCGTGTGTCGAGCCAGGCGGCGCGTTCTACGCCTTCCCCAACATCAGCGCGGTCGGTCTTTCCGCCAAGGAACTGGAAGTCTGTCTGCTCGAGGAAGCCGGTGTGGCGACAATCGCCGGTACCAGCTTCGGTGCGCATGGCGAAGGCTACCTGCGCCTCTCGTACGCCAACTCGATCGAGAATATCCGGGAGGCCACCGGCCGCATTGGCAAGTGGCTCGAGAAACGCCAGGCTGCCTAGGACGTTGCCGAGCGCTCTGCCTGATCCGTGGGCAGATCGCCTATTTTTTGGGCACAGCCTTGGCGATCGATCCCGCCGTTTTTTGCGCCGACTGCTGAAATATCAGTTAGTTCAATATGTTGAAGGGTCTCCCGATATCCCGCGCGGTTGGTATGGCGTATGCAATACGGCGTTAGTGGCGCGCGCCGTGCCGCCGCACACGGATTCTTGCCAGCCGCAAAGTTCCAGCCGCAACTCTATGGGGGCCACGCCATGAAGAAGATTGAAGCGATCATCAAGCCTTTCAAACTTGACGAAGTTAAGGAAGCCCTGCATGAGGTCGGCATCAAGGGCATCACGGTAACCGAGGCCAAGGGCTTCGGCCGCCAGAAAGGCCATACCGAGCTGTACCGCGGCGCCGAATACGTCGTCGATTTCCTGCCGAAGGTGAAAGTGGAAGTTGTGCTCGAAGAGACTCTGGTAGAACGTGCCATCGAGGCCATCCAGCAAGCCGCGCACACCGGCCGCATCGGCGACGGGAAGATCTTTGTGAGCAGCATCGACGAGGCCATACGCATTCGCACCGGCGAGCGCGGCGGCGAGGCAGTTTAACCGCCAGAACCCCAGCGCGGCCAAGAATCAATCAAAGCATCGAGAACGGGAACCGCAGACATGTCCGATCCAAAGAAAATCTTCGAGATGATCAAGGAACACGACGTCAAGTACGTAGATTACCGGTTTACCGACCCGCGCGGCAAATGGCAGCACCTGGCCATGCATGTCGGCGCCGTGGACGAAGACGCCTTGACCGAAGGCATCATGTTCGACGGTTCGTCGATTGCCGGCTGGAAGGCGATCAACGAGTCCGACATGACCCTGGTCCCGGACCTGTCCACCGCGGTCATGGATCCTTTTGCGGCGCAGCCGTTGCTGATCCTCTTCTGCGACATCGCCGAGCCGTCAACCGGGCAACCCTATGACCGCGACCCCCGTTCGACCGCGCGCAAGGCCGAGGCTTATCTCAAGTCCAGCGGTATCGGCGACACGGCGGTCGTTGGGCCTGAGGCGGAGTTCTTCGTCTTCGACGACGTGCGCTTCAAGGTGGAGATGAACGACTGCTTCTTCCGTTTCTCCTCGGAGGAAGGGCCGTACATGTCCGGCGAGCACTTCGACGAAGGCAACGTCGGTCACCGGCCGGCCCTGAAGGGCGGCTATTTCCCTGTGGCGCCGGTCGACACAGGCGGCGATCTGCGCGCCGAGATGGTCACCGTCATGGACGAGATGGGTCTAACTGTCGAGAAGCATCACCACGAGGTCGCCCCATCGCAGCACGAGCTGGGCATCAAGTTCGATACCCTGGTGCGCACTGCCGACAATATGCAGATCTACAAGTACGTGGTGCATAACGTGGCGCATACCTACGGCAAGACCGCCACCTTCATGCCCAAGCCGGTGTTCGGCGACAACGGCTCGGGCATGCATGTGCACCAGTCGATCTGGAAGGGTGGTAAACCGATCTTCGCCGGCGACGGTTATGCCGGCCTGTCGGAAACCGCGCTCTACTACATCGGCGGTATCATCAAGCACGCCCGCGCCCTGAACGCCTTCACCAACCCGTCGACCAACAGCTACAAGCGGCTGGTCCCGGGCTACGAGGCGCCGGTGCTGCTCGCGTACTCGGGACGCAACCGCTCCGCGTCGTGCCGCATCCCCTATGGTGCCGGTCCGAAGGCCAAGCGCGTCGAGGTCCGCTTCCCAGACCCGACGGCGAACCCATACCTAGCCTTCTCGGCCATGCTCATGGCCGGGATCGACGGCATCAAGAACAAGATCCATCCGGGCGACCCGATGGACAAGAATCTCTACGATCTGCCACCGGAGGAATTGCATGACGTGCCGACCGTGTGCGGCTCTCTGCGCCAGGCGGCGGAGTCCTTGGCCGAGGATAGCGAGTTCCTGCTGGCCGGCGACGTCTTCACCAAGGACCAGATCAACGCCTATCTGGAGCTGAAGTGGGAGGAGATTCTCCGCTACGAAACGGCCCCGCACCCGATCGAGTTCCAGATGTATTACAGCGTCTAGGCGCGCGGGGCAGGGTTTTGCGGCAGCGACCTTAGGAACGACAGCAGGGCAAAGCGCCGGCCTTTGGTCGGCGTCAGAGCCGTGTGGATGAGGGAGCAGGAGAAAATGACGGCGCCGCCGCTTTCGGGTCGGTAGCCATGGCACCCGTACTCGGGGAAGACCAGGGCGCCGCCTTCGTACTCTTCGGTATTGAGGTTCAGGGTAATCGCGAAACGCCGGTCCGCCGTCTCCGGACTGGTGTTATCGCGATGCGGCCGGAAATGGTCACCACGCGCGGCGTCGTAGCACACCACCAGGAAGCGGTCGAAGCGGAAGCCCTGAAACTGAAACGCCTTCTCGACCTCCGGCGCGATGCGGCGGCCAACCGTCCGCTGTAGGACTCGGTTGAGGTCTGGATCGGCGATGCTGTGATCCAGCCGCTTCTTCGCCGTATGCGCAACGGTGTCCTGTTCGCGGCCGGCCGTAACTAGCCCAACGGTACCCTCCTCATGGCCGGCCACGTGCCACAGATCGATCAGGCTGCGGCACATGTCCTGATCCAGAACGCGCGGAATCAACAGGACCGGGGCATTGGTGCGTCGCGCCTCGGCCGTTTCGGATGGCGGCTGAGAGTCGTAAAATTCCAGCACCTGCGAAGCCAAGGCCGCGTCCGCGCCGCGCCGGACCGCAAGGACGCGCTGATTTGCGTCCAGGAGAACGGCCGTTACCACGTCTTCGGGCGCCTCGGCGTTGAAGGGAAGGCCGAGCTTGCCATAGTAGGCCCTTGAGATAGCCTTTTCGGGATCAGACCAGGTCAGAAATGGGTAGTCGAGCGCGGCATTGTCCGCGACGGAATCAAGACTAACGCAGCACAGAATAAGGCCCCGCGCCGNAAANTCTTGGGCCGCAGCGGCGCATGCCTGCAGGGCGGCGCGGGCACCCGGTGACTCGCGGCCNGGCGTGAAAATTAGGNCCGGTTGGAGCCCCTTGGTCTGGTCATAAAACATCAGGAACTTGCCGTTNGCCGCCGGCAGCACNAAGTTCGGCGCCCGGTCCCCCACCGTCAGCTCATGCTCGGGTTCCTGCAATATCGCCACTGCTAGCTCCTAGTTTCCATCAAGGAACAAGTATAGGGATGCCCAGCGAATTGGCACGAGCCCGCCTTCATAGGTCTAGGTATGTGCCAACTGAAGCCATTATATGGACTGAGAGAAATCCCGCCACAAGCCGAGCCGATTGCCTGCTCTAGCCTTGCCTAAGCGAAGTGACCTATCGCTTTGTCGCCGGGACGTAGCGCGGGTCGATGGGCGTCCGTTGTGCCAAGCAGAAACGCTGGCGCAACTCGAATTGCCCAGCTTTTCGTCAATTCCGTTGTCGCTACCGGCAGAACAGCATTACGCCGCGCGTGTCTTGTTGGGCCGTTTCTTCTTGCGCGGTGGCACCGCCGCGGCCGGCCCGTCGTCGCCCACCGCGCCCAGGCTCGTCCGCACCCGCTCGATCAACTGGCGCACTTCGCTTTCGCCCGTCCGGTCGCCTTGCATCAGAAGACGGACGATGGGGTCGTGGAGTACATCGTCGAGAGAGGGCTCGGCGTTCGATGCTTCCCAAGTCGTGCTCATCGTCAAATCCTCACTTACGTCCACGCGACCCTTGTTCCCCTCAATCGACTTCCCGGCTGAGCCTGCCAATCCCAAAAATCCGGCGCTCGTAGGGACCGGAGGTTGTTCGTACATACAGCCGCACCTGACCCGTCGATAGTCGGACACGTTAAACGACAACCGTAACAATCGCAAGTAAATACTTACGTTCAATTTGATACACATAGTGACTACCTTAGTGTGTACGGGTCGCTTTCTCGAATTTATAGGACGATCCGCCCTATTCGAAAAGCTTGGCGGCGGTGGTTTTGTTGACAATAGGGTTGATTGGCCTAATAACCTTCTGTTAGGTCGTTCTGCCCTATAAATCAGCCCGAGCGCCAAGGATGATGCGGTGTCCGTGGCGTTATTTTTTGAAAAAGAGGCGAGCAATCAGGCACATGGCACGAGAAACACACCAGAGTCGCCCAATGGATGCGGCGGAATTGAGCCGGCATTGCTCACGCCTATACGGCGCGCGCCGGTGGCAGACGGCCTTGTCCCACGAAATTCAGGTCAACGACCGGACGGTGCGCCGATGGGCCGCGGGCGCCTCTCCCATCCCGCAATCGGTCGCCCTATGCGTCCGTCTGATGGTCTTTCTCGATGAGCTGAGCTGGCTCGGAGAATGGCGCAAGATGCTGGAGGAGGAGGACCTCTAAGCCCCAATTCTTTTAGGTGGTATGACGCGCCGTTGAGCCGCGCGTGCAGGGCGATAGACCGAACAAACATTCTGTAGCAGGGGGAGAGCCCTCTACGTGTGCCGCCCAGTCGGTTCTGCTACGCCGCGCCGCCCACCGAGCGCCAAGACCGCGTCATGCGCCACAGCTCCAGGGTCACAGCGCCGAGCCCCAGGGACAGGGCAACCATCAGGATCAGGAAACCCAATACCGGAACGAGCCCGATAAGACCGAGCAGCAGAAGTCCGAGAAAGGTCCACAGCACCCGGCGAAACAGGCCCTCGCCTTCGTAAGACCAGGCGAAGAAGCGCGCGAGCCGCAAGCCCAGCCAGTATGCGGCGACGACCACGGCGCCGGCGAGCAAAACCGCGAAAAGCGCGTAGGAGAGAAACGCCAGCGGGATGCCAACCACCGTAAAGAGGAGGATGCTGGCCGCCACGGGCAGGGCAATAAGCAGGGCGAAGCCGAGACCGAAGCTCGGCCAGGGTCGCACAGCCAGGCTCCGCGTCGCGCCTGCGACAAGTCCTGGAACCGCGCCATGCAGCAGCAGGCCAAGAAGACCGAGCCCCAGAACTATCGTGATCCAGGCGCCGATCCCAAGGCCGATGACCGTCCAGATCGACGGTTCGAAGCCCTCGACCTGGCGCCGCTCGACGCCGCCTTCGACAACGGCTCCCGGCGGAATGTCGATCTCCGACCTGCTGCGATAGACGAGCTTCCCGCCGATGCGGGCGGTCGGGGTCAGCGTGATTTCGCCGGCCGCCAGATCGACATCGCCGGCCACGATGCCCGCGAGCCGTATCCGCCCACCCGCAGCCTTGAGGTCTCCCTCGATGCGCCCTTCGAGATCGAGCTTTCCTCCAGCCAGAAGGGCATAGCCCGCGACGACGGAGCCTTTTCGCAGTTCGATGCGTCCTCCCGCAGCCATCAAGTGATCGCGCACCTCGCCATGGATCTCCACATCGCCGCCCGCAAGNATGAGGGTTTCGATATCGAGGTCGCGCAGCCGGAGCGTGCCCGCCGCCATGGTGACGTCGTCCGCCACCAGGCCGTCGGCTAGAATCTCACCACCCGCAGCGAACAGGTCGCGTACCGTAACCGAGTCTATGCCTATTTCGGCCCCGGCCACGAAACGGTCGCCCTCCACTGGCCCCTCGAGGTGCACCCGTTCGTCGCCATCGAACCCAGCATCCACGAGGGTCGGGCTGCCGATCACAGCGACCAGCACGGCCAGCAACACCAACCGGCGTCGCACACTCCCTGGCGGTCGCAGAGGCCTTGTTTCCGTCATGCGTTTTTTCCCGATGGCTGCTCTACCCGCTTAGCGGACATTTCCCAGAGTTGAAAGTCATTGATCCATGTCAGCCAGACGTTCTTTACGTCATTTTTCGTCATCCGCCGCTCTGTGCGTCCGCCTGATGGTCTTTCTCGATGAGCTAAGCTGGCTGGGAGAGTGGCGCAAGATGCTGGAGGAAGAGGACCTCTAAACCTCCAAGGGCATGGCTCGATCAAGTCGATTTGCTATGTCGCGAACCGGCGTACCCGGTGCCCCTAAATCCCAAAAAAGCCCGGCCATGATTTGCAGAGCCTCAAGCGACGTGCTCTCGAGGATATGCTCGTCGGGCGCATGCTGCGAGCATGAGGCATAAGAGTGCGGGACCCAGATTGTCGGCAGGCCGAGCACTTCGGAGAAAACGTCATTGGGCAGGGAACCGCCCAGGTTCGGCACGACCGCGATGTCCTTGCCCGTGGTCGTCGCCAGCGAAGCGATTGACCAGCGCGCCCAGGGATGATCCGGGTCCAGACGAGTCGCGGCCATGGTAGCGTCACTCGGGACGATCTCGACCATCGAGAATCCGTGCGCATCCAGATGCCGGCGCAAACCAGGCACGAAGCTCGCCGGATCGCAGGGCACGACGAATCGAATGTGGCAGTGCGCCGTGGCGCGNGGCGGAATNGCGTTGACCGGCTTCTCCGGATTACCGGTCTTGAAGGCTAGGACTTCGAAGCTGTTCCAGGCGAAAACCTTCTCNCCCTCACTCAAGCCTGGCTCGCCCCAGCCAGGATCGATTTCGGGCGCGTCTTCGCCGCCATCGATCTCCAGCTTCGCGACNGCTTGCCGCACCGACTTGGGAATCGCCGGCGGACGCCATTCGGGCACCAGGATTTCGCCGGTCGCGCTGGTCAGGCAAGCGATGGCGTGGGCCAGAATAACCCCCGGATTGGCCAAGAGACCGCCCCAGTTGCCGGAATGATGGCCGCCCGCACGCGACTCAACCTTGAGATCGAAATTGAAAGCCCCGCGCGAGCCCATGAAGACGGTCGGGCGGTCAGGCGCGAGACGCGGTCCGTCGGAGGCGATGAAGACATCCGCCGGGAACAACTCCTTATGCTCGGCACAGAATTCGCGCAGGCCCGGCGATCCGTTCTCCTCGCTGGTTTCGATCAGGATGACCGGGTTGAAACCCAACGCGCCGCGTTCCTTCAGGACGCAGGCCATAGCCGCGATATTGATCGAGTGCTGGCCCTTGTTGTCGGCCGTGCCCCGGCCGTACCATCGGTTGCCGTCCTTGGTCAGCACCCAGGGGTCTAAGCCTTCGCGCCATTGATCGTCATAGCCGCGCACGACATCGCCGTGGCCATAGCTCATCACGCTCAGCACGTCGTCGCGCTCGTGCCGCCGGGCGACCAAGAACGGTCCGCCGCGATCAACCGGGTTATCGAATATCTCGCAGGTAAAGCCCAGTGGCTCCAAGGTCGGCGTCATCTCCTCACGTAAATAGCGGTAGAGCTCGGGCTTCTGAGAAGGCTCCTGACTTTCCGTGTGAATCGCCACACGGCGCGCCAGATCGTCGAAATAAGCGCCGCTATCGAAATAGTCGGTGGCGCGCGCAATCGCTCCCGCACGGGTCATGTGGCCAACCTCCTAGTCCCTGGGACCAACCGGCAAAAAGATGAAATTGTTGATGTAGTCGGCGGGCGATGCCGGCGCCCGGTGCTGCCGCTCGGCGTCGAACCCGGTCAAATCGATCAAATGCCCGCGGTGCAGTGCCAGGCCGCGGTAGCCTAAGTCCTCGACCTCGGCGATGGCCGCTTCGATGGGCTGGCTACGGTGCCGCTCCTCCATTTCGATGAGCAGGACCGGCCGATCGCGAGCGATGGTTTTTCGGGCGCCTTGCAGGACCTGAGATTCGAAGCCCTCCACGTCGATCTTGATGAATCCGATATTGGAAATATCGAGATCGTCCAGCCGGCTCGTCCGCACTGTCACCGACCGGAAATTGTCCGAGACCTTTACGGCGCTAAGCGAACTACCCTGATTGGAAAAGCCGCTGGCGCGCTGGGGGACCCGCAGCTCCGCCTCGCCCGTGCGGTCCGCCAGGGCCAGAGGCGACAACGTGACGTTGGACGACCGCCCCATCGTGCGTTGCAGCACGGAAAACAGCTTCGGGTTCGGCTCGAAGGCATGCACGTGCCGCGACCGGCGGCGGAGGAAATAGCTGTAGACGCCTTTGTTGGCCCCAACATCCACGCTCACCCGGGCCGGATCGACCAAGTGCGATAATAGATGCACCTCGCGTTCGCCACGGCACCATTCCTTCGCCGCCCGGTAGCGGATATACAGAGATGCCGGGACGAGCGCGTATTTCAGGCGCTCCTCCCAGGTGAAAGGCGGTGACCAGGCGTCGGCCGGCGCGGCCATGGCTTCGCTACCGCGGCAGCGGGACGGTCATCTCCCGGCCGCCATATTGATGCACGCTGTCGTGTGCCCTTACGGTGACCTCGGTCACATCCGGCGGGATGAAGACACCGCCGAGGGAGCGGGTAAACGGCTGCTCGGCCTCGTGCGGATGCGCCAGCGACCGGGTCCCAAGGACCTTACCATCGGGACCGACCACCTCCCACTTGTCCGCGTAGTGGTCCCAACCGGTATCACCATGGGCGACGCTCACATCGAAACGCCAGGTATCGCCGGAGTCCGGCCTCGCCTTGACGCCGACCACATCCGCCTCACCCGCATACGCCGGTGCGAATGAGCCCGCCGCCACAAAAATCGACACCGCCAATAGGAATCCCAATCGAGTCATAACCTAAGCCTCCACTATGTCCTTGGGCACCGGGCGCGACCGCCCGTCGCTGCCGAGGGCAACATAGACGAATTGCCCCTCGGTCACCCGCACGCGGTCGGTCCCGCGTCCGCGCAGGGCCCAGGCCTCGAGCTGCACGGTCATCGAGGTGCGGCCGATTTTCTCGATCGTCGCATAGACACACAGGACGTCGCCCACATAGACCGGCAGATGAAACGTCATGGCGGTCACCGCCACCGTCGCCACCCGACCCTGAGCCCGGTGCGCGGCCGCAATACCACCGGCGATATCCATCTGCGACAGCACCCAACCGCCGAAGATGTCGCCGCTGGGATTGGCATCCGCAGGCATCGCCAGAGTACGGATGGCCAATTCACCGCGTGGCTCGTCGACTTTACCCAGCATTTCGCATTTCCAAATTCTTAACTATATGTTGTGAATAGTCCCAGCATAGCCTACATCATAGGACAATTTTGTCCGCGGAATATAAGGCAAACGGGAGCGCTCAGGCACGATGTCGGACCTCTTTGAGAGTGCCGCACGCACTTCGCAAGACTATTCGGCCAAGGACATCGAGGTCCTCGAGGGCCTCGAACCGGTGCGCCGGCGTCCCGGCATGTATATCGGCGGCAGCGACGAGCGGGCAATGCATCACTTGGTCGCCGAGCTGCTGGACAACGCCATGGACGAAGCCGTCGCCGGACACGCGACCCGCATCGAGCTGGAGCTGGGCGTCGACAACTGCGTGACCGTGCGTGATAACGGCCGCGGCATTCCAGTCGATCCACATCCAAAATTCAAAAGCAAATCCGCCCTGGAAGTCATCCTGACCACCTTACACTCCGGCGCCAAGTTCGGGCAAAAGGCCTATGCCACATCGGGCGGCCTGCACGGGGTCGGCGTTTCGGTGGTCAACGCCCTGGCGGATACTCTGACCGTCGAAGTCGCACGCGACCGCAAGCTGTACCGGCAGAGCTATCGCCGCGGCAAGCCGCAGGGCAAACTCAAGCAAGCGGGCAGCGCGCAGAACCGGCGCGGTACAATCGTCGTCTTTCAACCAGATGTCTCGATCTTTGGCAAAGAGGCGCACTTTCAGCCCGACCAGGTATACCGGATGGCGCGCTCACGCGCCTATCTGTTCCGTGGCGTCGAGATTCGCTGGAGCTGTGATGCCTCTCTGCTGAAAAGGGGCAGCGCTACGCCCGCAACAGATACTCTTCACTTCCCCAATGGCTTGCGCGATTTCCTTGAGGCCAGCCTGAACGGCCGCAAGACGCTGACTCCCGAGCCCTTCGTGGATCAAGCGAAGTTTCCGGACGAAGAAGGGCACCTGGAATGGGCCATTACCTGGCCGAGCGATGAAGAAGGCTTTGTCAATTCGTACTGCAACACCATACCGACCGTCGATGGCGGCACCCATGAGCAGGGCCTGCGCAGCGGCCTTCTACGCAGTATCAAGGCCTATGGCGAGCTAGTCGGCAGCAAGAAGAAAATTGCCCAGGTGACCGCGGACGACATTCTCGGCGGTGCCTGTGCCCTCCTCTCGGCCTTCATCAAAAACCCGCAATTCCAGGGACAGACCAAGGAGAAGTTGGCCAGTCCGATGGCGGCGAAGCTGGTCGAGACGACCATCAAGGATCACTTCGACCATTGGCTTTCCGGCCATCCGGAGCGCGCCCGCACCCTGCTCGACCGTATTCTGGAGCGTGCCGACGATCGTCAGCGCCGGCGCCAGGAGAAGGAACTGAACCGCAAGTCGGCAACGCGCAAGTTGCGCCTGCCCGGCAAGCTTTCGGATTGCTCCCGCAATCGCCCGTCAGGCACCGAGGTTTTTCTGGTCGAGGGTGACTCCGCCGGCGGCTCGGCCAAGCAGGCACGCGATCGCGAGACCCAGGCGGTGCTGCCGCTGCGCGGCAAGATCCTCAATGTCGTTAGCGCCACGCAAGACAAGATGAAGGCCAATCAGGAGATTGCCGATATCGTGCAGGCACTCGGCTGCGGCACACGCGCCACCTTCGATATCGACAAGCTGCGCTACGAGCGGGTCGTTATCATGACCGATGCCGACGTGGACGGCGCCCACATTGCCTCGCTGCTCATGACCTTCTTCTATCGCGAGATGCTTGGGCTCATCGAAGCCGGGCGCCTGTTCCTGGCGCTACCGCCGCTGTACCGGCTGACCCAGGGGAGCGAATCCGTGTACGCCCGCGATGAGCAACACAAGGATACCCTGCTGAAAAAGCACTTCAAAGGCCGTGGCAAGATTGAGGTCAGCCGCTTCAAGGGCCTCGGCGAGATGCCGGCGAAGCAACTCAAAGAAACGACCATGGACCCGAAGAACCGCACCCTGCTTCGCGTGACCCTGACCGATACCAAGGGCCCGGAAGCGAAACAGCAACTCAAGCAAGCCGAGGACCTGGTCGAGCGTCTAATGGGGCGCAAGCCAGAGTTGCGCTTCGCCTTCATCCAGGAAAACGCCCGCTTCGTCGCCGACCTGGACGTCTGACTCGACCCCCCACCTAACGGCAATCGCGACTCTCGCGAATGTAAGGCACGCAGGCCTTGCGTTCCTGTTGATGCGCGCCAAAATAAATAAGATACGGTCCGTGGTCAGTTCTGGGAGGTTATTTGCGATGTTGAGCGCCATTCGCCTGTCATTTGCCGGTCTGGCTCTCGCCGCGCTTTCCGCCTGTGCGGTGGGCGGCGTCACTCAGCCGGCATACGTAGGAACCTTCAACCCACAAACTCTGAGCTATATTGCCGGCAAGGGCCCCCTTTACATTGAGATCGTGGGCAACCCGTTCCCGGCATCGGACGAGGAAGTCGGTCGAGCCATCACCAGCACCATGGTGGGCGCGCACTTCGGTCCCGAGATTCAGTTCACCACCGAGCGCGATGCGACGAACCCGTCGCCCTATCGGGTCGTCATGGTGCTTAACCCTGGCCGGGGCGTGAACCCGAACAGTATGTGTCGCAATTCGCCACAGCCAGTTGATTCGACCACTGGGCCGTCCGCCGGGCCAACCGCTGGGCCTTTGCGCGTGACGGCGGCCCTATGCGCCGGCAAGTATCGTGAGACGTCATTGTCCGGATCGATTGCCGCGGTCAACAGCCCGGATGATGCCGCGTTTCGCGCGTTAATTCGGCAGATGACGGCGGAACTTTTCCCGCCGCGCAATCCCAATTTGATGGATCCGAACGACTTTCAGACTTGAGGGAGATGCCCTAGACCATGGCAGCAAGCCACTGACGCAGCGCGGCCGTTACCTCCACCGGCCGTTCCAGCGGCGACAGATGGCCGCAGGACTCGACGATCACCAATCGTGCATCAGCCATGGCCCCAGCCATTTCCTCGTGCCAGGCAAGGGGAGTCAGAGCGTCCTCTCGACCGCACAGCACCAACGTCGGACAATTGATACGTGGCAGAAGCTCACGGCTATCAGGCCGCGCCATGATGGCTTTTTGTTGGCGCAGGAAGGCGTCGCGGCCGATCCGCTCGGCCATGGCCATCACTTCGCCCGTTAGGACGGTATCGGCCAAGCGGTCGGCATGAACGAGCATGGGTAACAGGCGGCGGGTCACGCCCTTGAAGGTGCCTTTTTGAGCCAACTCGATCAGACCGCGTCGGCGGGCCGTTTGCTCGGCTGTGTCCGGCCGCGCCGTGGTATCCAGCAGAGCCAGAGCCGCCACCCGCGACGGGGCTTGCCGCAGGATCTCCAGGGCCACGTAGCCCCCCATGGAAATCCCTGCCAAGGCAAAGCGGTCCGGCATGGCGGCCAGGACATCGGCGGCCATCGCCGCCACCGATGCTTGAGTCGACAGGTCGGCCACCCGGCAGTCGGCTATCTCGGCAAGGTCATCCACCTGGGCGTGCCAAAGGGCGTCGTCCAGTAGAAGCCCTGGCAACAGCGCCAGCGGTATCGGATTCTCCATATGTCCCCCGGCCCTGGCTCAGTCTTGAGCGCCTACCATAACGCCATGCGAAATAAAGAAAGCGTTCGAATTCCGATCTATGATGATTCTTGCGTCCATGAAGCCGAATCCAGCACCCCCCGACTTATACGCTATTCCGTTGACAGAACCGCTTGACTTCCTATTATGAGAAATTAAATGAAGTGCCAGCGATAATTCGCGAGCACTTAGATGATTCCCCCCATTACAAACGAGATAAATGCACTTTACCGATCTTGGACTGAGTCCTGAGGTCCTTAATGCGGTGGCCGACGTCGGATATACGACCCCCACCCCAATCCAAACTCAGGCAATCCCCCACGTTCTCATGGGCCGCGACATCCTCGGCTGCGCCCAAACGGGAACCGGAAAGACCGCTTCCTTCACCCTGCCGATGATCGACATCCTGGCCAGCGGCCGCGCCAAGGCGCGCATGCCGCGGTCTCTGATCATCACGCCGACCCGAGAGTTGGCCACGCAGGTTTCCGAGAACTTCGATCTCTACGGCAAAAACAGCAAGCTTTCCATGGCGTTGCTGATTGGCGGCTCCTCGTTCGTCGAACAGAATAAGCGCCTGGACCGGGGCGTCGACGTGCTGATCGCGACACCGGGCCGCCTGCTCGATCTCTACGAGCGGGGCAAGATCCTGCTGGCCGATGTGAAGATCCTGGTGATCGACGAGGCCGACCGGATGCTCGACATGGGGTTCATCCCCGATGTGGAGCGTATCGTCGGCCTGCTGCCGAAGATTCGGCAGACCTTGTTCTTCTCCGCCACCATGCCGCGCGAAGTGCGCCGCCTGGCCGACGCGTTCCTGATGAACCCGAAGGAGATCAGCGTCGATCCGCCGTCTTCGGCGGCCGAGACGGTGACCCAACTTTTGGTCAAGGTGCACGGCGACCAAAAGCAGAAACGGGCCACCCTGCGCACCCTTCTTGAGCAGGAAGACGTCAAAAGCGCGCTGATCTTCTGCAATCGCAAGAAGGACGTAGACGTTCTTTTCAAGTCATTGCGCCAGCACGATTTTTCCGTCGCAGCCCTGCACGGCGACATGGCCCAGCCGGTGCGCACCGCCACCTTGGAAAGCTTCAAGGCCGGTGAGGTCACGCTGTTGGTTTGCTCCGATGTGGCGGCGCGCGGGCTCGATTTGCCGGCGGTCTCGCACGTCTTCAATTTTGACGTGCCGATTCACGCGGAGGACTACGTCCATCGCATTGGCCGCACTGGCCGCGCCGGTCGCTCAGGTCGTGCCTTCACGCTGGCCCTGCCAGCGGAATCCAAGGCACTGGCCGCGGTGACCAGGCTGTTGGGGCGCGAGATCCCGCAAGACGGCAAGGATCAAGCTGAGGCGGCCGAGGTGGCCGAATCAGCCGCTCCACCGGCGCCGGAGGTCGAGAAGCCTCGCCGCCGGTCACGGCGCGGCGGATCAGGGCGCAAACCGGCCGCAAAAGTGGCGGCTACGGAAACACCAGTGGAAGCACCGGATGTACCGGTGGTGGCGCCAGCCATCGCCGTAGTTGACGCCCCGGCGAAGGCAAAGCCCGCCCGCGCGCCACGCAAGTCTGCCGCCGCGAGCCCGCCCTCGCCATCCTTCGGCGAGCACACGCCCGCCTTCATGTTGCGGCCCGTGCGGGTGGCCTAGGCTTCTCAGAGAGACCGTTGGTTAGACGTAGGCGCCCGTTCCCCGGGCGCCTTTCGTTTGCGTGACGATCCGCTATCATGTGACCTGAGTGATTTCCCCCGGGACGGCGGATGGTGGCATGCAAACGATCTTTATCATGGTCAAGTGCGAGCTGGGCCGCGCCTATCAGGTGGCCGACCAGGCGGTGCAATCGGTCGAGCAGGTCTCGGAGGTTTATTCGACCTCCGGCGAATACGACCTGCTCATCAAGTGCTACCTGCCGGAGGACGCCGACATCGGTCATTTCGTGACCGAGACGGTGCAGACCCTGGACGGGGTCAAGGACACCTTCACCCTCATCGCCTTCAAGGCGTTTTCGTAGAGACACTCTTTACACGAAATTCGGCGCGGCACCGCACGCGTCCGATATCCCGTCGCGCAGGTTCGTGCTACGGTCGGAGGGTCGGTTTTCTGTTTTAATAGGAGCTGCCTCCATGACCCTACGCGCAACCGTTGCCGTGTCCATCGGGCTAACGATGGCGCTGATCACCACCCCGGCGTTCGCCGCCGAGGAGATTGTTGTTGAAATGCATCTGATATCTCCAAAGGGTGTCGGGAAATCCATTGGCAGCATTGCGTTGAAGGACACGGCCAACGGTTTTCTCGCCTTGGACTTCGCCATGACGGGGGATATCCCGCCTGGCGGTCATGGCTTTCATGTGCACCAGAACTCAAGCTGCGATCCGGCGCAAAATGACAGCGGCATGGTCGCCGGCTTGGCCGCTGGCGGGCACTACGACCCCAAGGGCACCGGCAAGCATATGGGGCCCAGCGGCGACGGGCATCTGGGCGACCTGCCAATCCTCTATGTGGATGTCGACGAGCAGGGCACCACAGCGAGCAGTCACACCCTGGTGGCACCGCGCCTGAAACTAGCGGATGTGCACGGCCGCTCGCTGATGATCCATACGGGCAGTGACAACTTCCGGGACGAGCCGAAGCCCCTGGGCGGCGGCGGTCCGCGCATCGCCTGCGGCCTCATCCCGTAAGGAGCAGGCAGCACTCCGACCGCGCCGGCGGGGGAGCGTCGGCGCGGCTTATCTATAGGCGCACGGGGGAGGTCTGCGCTAGGATAGCCGCGAGTTCACAACAAGACTTCTGAAAGAACACGAAGACAGGGAGACAACACCATGAATTCGCGACTTATAGCGCTCGGCCTTGCCGGAGCGCTTTTGACCGCGCCAGCGGGCGCGGCGGAGCCGGTGAAGATCGGCATGATCACCACCTTGTCCGGCGGCGGTAGCGCCCTGGGCATCGACATCCGCGACGGCTTCGCCCTGGCCATTGGCCAAGAGGGCGACAGCCTGGGCGGCGTGCCGGTCGAGCTGATAGCCGAGGACGACGGGCGTAAGCCTGAGAAGGCGACCGAGATCGCCAACCGCATGGTCGAACGGGACAAGATCGGCATCATGACCGGCATCGTCTGGTCCAACCTGGCCATCGCCGTGGTCCCGAAGGTGACCGAGAAAGGCGTCTTCTACATCAGCCCCAATGCCGGCCCATCGAAGCTGGCCGGTGCCGGATGCAGCCCCAACTATTTCAACGTCGCCTGGCAGAACGACAATCTGCACGAAGCGATGGGCCAGTACGTTACCGAGAAGGGCTTCAAGAACGTCTACATCCTGGCGCCCAACTATCCGGCGGGCAAAGATGCGCTCACCGGTTTCAAGCGCTTCTACAAAGGCGACCTGGCCGGCGAGGTCTACACCAAGCTCGGGCAGACCGACTATGCCGCCGAGATCGCCGCCCTGCGCGGTGCCAAGCCCGACGCCGTATTCTTTTTCCTGCCCGGCGGCATGGGCATCAGCTTTCTCAAGCAGTACGCCCAGGCCGGTCTAACCGATAAGGTCCCGGTCTTCGGCCCCGCCTTCTCGTTCGATCAGACGATCCTCGGCGCCGTGGGCGACGCGGCGCTAGGCGTGATCAACAGCTCGCAGTGGAACAAAGACATCGACAACCCGGCAAACGCCGCGTTCGTCGCCGATTTCCAGAAGGCCTACGGCCGCCTGCCCTCGCTCTATGCCAGCCAGGGCTATGACGCCGCACGGTTGATCGGCAGCGCCCTCAAGGCGGTGGGCGGCGACGTCAGCAACGCCGACGGCTTTCGCACGGCCCTGAAAAAGGCCGACTTCGCCTCGGTCCGCGGCAAGTTCCGCTTCGGCCCGAACAACCACCCGGTCCAGGACATCTATGTCCGCCAGGTGGTGAAGGAAGGCGATGTGCTGACCAACAAGATCATCGCCACCGCCTTCACCGACCACGCCGACGCCTACGCCGCCGAGTGCAAGATGTAGCTTCGCATCCGGGGCATTTCCCATGGGAAGTGCCCCGGCGGCGTAGGTTTACGAGTTCCACACCATGTCGCCGCTGCTAATCCTCGAGCAGGTGCTCAACGGCCTGCAGTTGGGCGTCATGTTGTTTCTCATGGCCGCCGGGCTGACCTTGGTGCTCGGCATCATGAATCTGGTCAATCTGGCGCACGGCTCGCTCTACATGGTCGGCGCCTTTGTTGCGGCGATGGTGGCGCGTTGGTCGGGTTCGTTCGTGGTCGGCTTGCTGGTGGCCCTGCCGGTGACGGCGTTGGTGGGCATCGTGATCGAGATGGTCGCGCTGCGCCGTCTGTATGCGCGCGATCATCTGGACCAGGTGCTGGCGACCTTCGGCCTGATCCTGTTTTTCAACGAGGCGGCGACCCTNATCTGGGGGCCGCGGCCGGTCTATCTGGATGGACCGAGTTGGCTGGCCGGCGCCGTCGAGATCATCCCCGGCGCGCCCTACCCGGCCTTTCGTCTGGCCATCATCGTCATCGGCCTGGCGGTGGCGGTATCGCTCTATCTGCTGGTCACGCGCACCCGCCTGGGCATGCTCATTCGCGCCGGTGCCTCGAACCGGGAAATGGTCTCCGCCCTCGGCGTCGACATCAAGCGCCTCTACACCCTGGTCTTTGGCCTGGGGGCCATGCTGGCGGCCCTCGGCGGGGTGATGGCCGGGCCCATCTATGCGGTCGAGGTGGGCATGGGCGAACACATCCTGATCCAGACCTTTGTCGTGGTCGTCATCGGCGGCATCGGCTCGGTACGCGGCGCCTTGGTCGGTGCGGTTCTGGTCGGCCTGGTGGATACCCTGGGGCGGGCGTTCCTGCCCGGGATGCTCACCCTGTTCCTCGGCCCAGCCACGGCGGCAAGCCTGAGCGCATCGCTGGCCTCCATGGCCATCTACATTCTCATGGCCGCCGTCTTGGTCTGGCGACCAAGCGGGTTGTTCCCGGCGTATGGTTAGACGCGCCATTCTTGTCTGCGGCCTGGTGTTGGCCCTGGCATTGCCGCCATTGGCCGCGGCGTTCGGGCTCGACTATGTGGTCGGCGTCGCCGCGCGCATTCTTATCTTCGCTCTTGCCGGCGTCAGCCTGAACCTGATCCTCGGCTACGGCGGCATGGTCAGCTTCGGCCACGCTGCGTTCTTTGGCACCGGCGCCTATGTGGTCGCTATCCTCAGCTATCACGCGGATCAGGCTGAGCCGCTGTTGACCTGGCCGCTCGCAATCGGCGGCAGCGAGTTGGCCATCGTCGCTTGGCCGGCGGCCATGCTTGTGTGTGCCGTGCTGGCGCTCGTTATTGGCGCTATTTGCCTGCGCACCAGCGGCCTGTATTTCATCATGATCACGCTGGCCTTCGCGCAGATGCTGTTTTTCTTCTTCGTCTCGCTGGAGCCCTATGGCGGCGATGACGGATTAAGCCTGGCGCAACCGTCGCGGGCCTGGCCGTTCGACTTGTCCGACGACCGACAGTTCTACTACCTGGTCCTCGCCCTGCTGCTGTTCATCCTTTACCTGATGCGGCGGCTGATCGCCTCGCGCTTCGGCCTGGTGCTGCGCGGCATCCGCGAGAACGAACGGCGCATGCAGGCCATGGGTTTCGCCACCTACCGGTACAAGCTGGCGGCCTTCGTCATCTCCGGTGCGGTGGCCGGGCTGGCTGGCGCGTTGATCGCCAACCACACCGAATTCGTCAGCCCGTCGTTCCTCGACTGGCGCCGCTCGGGCGAGATTCTGGTGGTGGTGATTCTGGGCGGCATGGGCACCCTGTACGGGCCGGTCGCCGGGGCCATCGCCTATCTGATGTTGGAAGAAGTGCTGGCGCGGTGGACCGAACACTGGATGATCATCCTCGGCCCCCTCCTCGTCCTGGTCGTGCTCTATGCCAAGCAGGGCCTGTGGGGCGCGGTCGAAAAGTTGAGTGTCCGGCGGTGAGCGCGCCGCTGCTCAGCATCGCCGGGCTGCGCAAGGCGTTCGGCGCGGTCGTGGCGTGCGACGGCATCGATTTGGATTTGGCCGAGGGCGAGGTGCACGCCCTGATCGGACCGAACGGCGCCGGCAAGACCACGCTCATCGGGCAACTCGCCGGCGAGATCCGCCCGGACAGCGGGCGCATCGTCTTTGCCGGGCGTGACATCACTACCCTGCCCGTCCATGCGCGCGCCGCACGTGGCCTGGCCCGCTCGTTCCAGATCACCAGCGTGCTTTCGGGCATGAGCGCCCTCGACAACGTCGCCCTGGCGGTACAGGCGCACGTCGGCCACAGCTTCCGCTTCTGGCGGCCGGCCAGCGACGAGACAGCGGTGCGCGAGCCGGCGCGCGAGGTTCTGACGCGTGTCGGTCTGGCGCAACGGATGGACATCCCCGCCGCGAAACTCGCGCACGGCGAGCAGCGCCAACTGGAGATCGCCATGGCCCTGGCCAGCCGACCGCGCTTACTGCTGCTGGACGAGCCCACCGCCGGCATGGGGGCCGAGGATAGCGCCCGCATGGTCACGCTTCTGGAAAGCTTGCGCGGCCATGTGACCATGCTGCTGGTCGAGCACGACATGGACGCGGTCTTCGCCCTGGCCGAGCGCATCAGCGTGCTGGTGAGCGGCCGCATCATCGCCAGCGACACGCCCGAGGCCATCCGCATCCACCCGGACGTACGCCGAGCCTATTTGGGCGAGGACCGGGGCGAGGAGGACTTTTGATGCTGGCGGTCGAGGGCCTAGAGACGTTCTATGGCGATAGCCAGGTGCTCTTCCGCATGGACCTGCGGGTCGAGGCCGGCGAGGTGGTCACCCTGCTTGGCCGCAACGGTATGGGCAAGACCACTACCGTGCGGTCCCTGATGGGGCTGGTCAAGCCTCGTGCCGGGGCGATCCGTTTCTGCGGCCGTGAGATCACGGGGTTGCCGCCCTTCGCGGTGGCCCGCGCCGGCCTGGGCCTGGTGCCGGAGGGGCGGCAGGTCTTTCCAAATCTAACCGTGCGCGAGAACCTGGTGGCCACCGCCCGGCCGCCCGGCGCGGATGCGGGCGAGCCGTGGGACATCGCGCGCGTCCTCGACCTCTTCCCGCCCTTGCGCGAGCGGCTGGGCGCCTTCGGCGACCAGCTTTCCGGCGGCGAGCAGCAGATGCTGGCCATCGGCCGGGCGCTGATGACCAACCCGCGTTTGCTCATCCTCGACGAGGCGACCGAGGGGCTGGCCCCCCTGGTCCGGGCCGAGATCTGGCGCACTTTGGCGGCGCTGAAGGCCACCGGCCTGGCCATCCTGATTATCGACAAGAATGTGGCGGCGCTTGCCCGCCTGGCCGACCGGCACACGATCATCGAGAAGGGCCGCGCCGTGTGGACCGGCACCTCAGCGGAGCTGTCCGCCGATCCGGCCCTCAGCCACCGCTATCTGGGCGTCTAGGGCGGTCTCGCTTCAGATTTATGAGGACGCGATACAGTAGAGCTTGCCGGCCATCCTTCGAGACGCCGCCTTTGGCGGCTCCTCAGGATGAGGAGATTGAATTTGTTCGCCAAATTGTACCGCCCTCATCCTGAGGAGCGGTGCGTCAGCACCGCGTCTCGAAGGATGGGACAAGGAGTGCTGTCACGCCTAGAGCGACACCGTTTTAGGCGGCTACTCGTAGACCTCGCGGTAGATCGAAACGATCTCGTCGGCGCTTGGTATGCGCGGGTTGTTGTTGGGTGAGCCGCTGACCAGCGCCTGCTCCGCCATGGTCGGCACGACCTCGTCATAGCGGGCCTTGGCGATGCCGTAAGTCTTCGGCGTCGGCACCTCCAGATCGGCATTGAGTTGACGCAGCTCGTCCAACAGGTGCGCGACCGCCGACTGGTCCCCGATGTCGTCGCCGCACAGGCCCATGGCCCGGGCGCAGTCGGCATACCTGGCCAGAGCGGCCGGCGCCGAGAAGGCGGTCACCGCCGGCAGCAGCATGGCGTTCGACAAGCCGTGCGGCACATGGAAGAAGGCGCCGATGGGCCGGCTCATGCCGTGCACCAGGGCGACGCTGGCATTGGAAAAGGCCATGCCCGCCTGCAGGGCGCCGATCATCATCTGTTCCCGCGCCTCGGCATTGTCCGGCTCGCGGCAGGCGGTGCGGGTGTGGCGGGCCAGGCGCCCCATGGCGGCCAGCGCCAGTGTATCAGTATAGGGATGGGCCTTGCGGCTGACATAGGCCTCGATGGCGTGGGTCAGGCTGTCGATGCCCGTATCGGCGGTGGTGCGGAAGGAAACCGTGAACGTCAGTTCGTAGTCGACGATGGCCGCGGTGGGCACCACGGCGGAGCCCATAATCGGCATCTTCTCGTCGGCCTCCAGGTCGGTGACGACGGCGAAGCGGGTCGCCTCGGCGCCGGTGCCGGCGGTGGTCGGGATGGCGATGACCGGCAGGCCCACCTGGTGGTTGTCGCGCGGCACCTTGTAATCGCGCATGGTGCCGCCCTGACGGTCGAGCAGCGAAACCAGCACCGCCGTGTCCATGGGGCTGCCACCGCCGAGCGCGATCATGCAATCGAAGTCGCCGGCCTTGAGGGCCGCCACCCCGGCATCGACGGTATCCGTATCCGGCTCGCCGGTGATGTCGGAGAAGACCGTCCACGGGGTGCCCGCCCGATCCAGCATATCGGTGACGATGGCCGGCTTGCCGATCTCGATGAGATGCGGATCGGTGACAATGAGGGGGCGGCCCAGGCCCAGGCGCGCCAGCAAGTCGGGCAGCTCCTTCACCGCGCCACCGCCGACGATCATCTCGCGCGGAGTCAAGACCTTGCCGATCATGGAGCCGCCCTCCTGTGCCCGAAACGATCCGGTTATAGCAGATCGCGCAAAGCGGCGCGTACTGGACGCGCGGCTGGCCCCGAGTATGCTGCGCGGCCATCGTCTGTTCGAGTCGGGATCCAGCCATGAGGCCATCCATCGCAGCCGCCGTTCCCTACGCGGCGTTTTACGGCGCCGTGTTTCTGGCCATGGGAATCCAATTACCGTACTGGCCCATCTGGCTGGGCGGTCGGGGTCTGTCGCCGGAGCAGGTCGGATTGCTATTCGCGCTCACCGCCTGGGTGAAGGTCGGCGCGACACCGCTCATCGCGCAAGTCGCGGATCGGATTGGGCAACCGCGAGCAATCCTGGCGGCGCTGGCGACGACCGCCGCCGTGTGCTTTGTCCTGTTCTTTTTTGCGCAGGGTTTCTGGCCGATCCTGCTGGTCAGCCTCCCCATGGGGATCTGCTTCAGCGCCATGATGCCGATAAGCGAACGCCTGACCATGGCCGCGGTCATGAGGGCGAAAATGGATTATGGCCGGGTCCGCCTGTGGGGNTCGGTCGCCTTTGTGGTTGGCGTTCTTGGCGCCGGCAGCTTGTTGACCGGCCGCCACCCCGATCTCATCCTGATCATGATCCTCGGGGTGATGGCTATCTGCCTCGTAACCGTCGCGACACTGCCGCGCCAGCCGGCCACCGCCCTTAGCGGGGATCGGCTCAGTCCAGGCATCCTCCTTCGCGACCGGCATTTCCTGTTGTTCCTCGCGGTCGGCAGCCTGCTGCAGGCGAGTCACGCCGCGTACTATGCCTTTTCCGCCATCCACTGGCAGGCGGCCGGCCTAAGCCGGACCATGATTGGTGCGTTGTGGGCCGAGGGTGTAACCGCCGAGGTTGTCTTCTTCGCCGTTTCCGCGCCGGTGCTCGCGCGGACCGGGCCGGTCGTTCTGCTGCTCATCGCTGGTCTGGCCGGCGTTGTGCGCTGGACCGTGTTGGGCGTGACCACGGACCTCCCCGCCCTGTTTGCCGTGCAACTCCTGCACGCGGCAACCTTCGGCGCCGCGCATTTCGGCGCCATGCATTTGGTCACACGCGCCGCGCCGCCAAACCTCGCGACCACCGCGCAAGGCTTGTACTCGGCTGCGGCGGGCGGCATTGGCATCGGGCTCGCGCTGCTCTTGGCCGGCCGGCTTTACGGCATCAACCAGGCCAGCGCCTTCCTGGCCATGGCCGGATTGAGCGCCGGTGGGGCTCTCTTGGCCATTCAATTGCACCGGTGGGAGCGGTGGCGACCCGAGCGCTAGTGTTCGGCGCGCCAGCGTGCCAGACGCGCCTCAGCCGCCGCCATTTGCGCCTTGCTCAGGGAGTTGGCAAGCTCGCGCCGACGCATCTCCGGCCACTGCCGCCCTTGCGCGGCGGCCAGACTGAACCAGACGTAGGCGCTGACCGGATCGACTGGCACACCGATGCCCCGCGCGTAGGCGTCGCCAAGACTGAGTTGCGCGACAGCGTCCCCCGCCTCGGCGGCGAGGCGGTACCAGCGAAGCGCCTCGGCCACGTCGGCACGGACACCTTGGCCGGAAAGATAAAGTCCTGCGACGGCAACCTGGGCTGTGCTGTCGCCGTTTTCCGCCAGCGGCTGCCATTCGCTAAACGCGCCGCGGTAGTCGCCCGCGTCGTACGCGGCGAGGCCGTCGGCAAAATCAGCCTGTGCGGGTGCCGCCAGCACCGACAACCAGGTGGCAATAACCCAGGCGGCAAGGGCGATGCGTCGCAGGGTCCGCATCGCCATCGCCGTTATCCCGGTTGCCGGTGTGGAGGCGTCACGATTTCGTCTCGCCGTATTTGCATTAGCGCGAGACCCGGTATTCCTCCGGCAAGAACATCATCGAGTCGGCATCGGGCGCCACCGAGATATGGCAACCAATGCAGAACTCAACGTTGGCATTGCCGGCGCCTTTGGTGGTGCCGAAGACCGAGCCGTCGGGCATGATCATGGTATAGCGCCAATCGCCGCTGTCGGCGTTGAAGTCGGCCTTCATCTTCTCCATGAGGAACAGCGGACCGGCCATGACCTTGCCGTCGGGCGTGACCGAGAAGCTGTCTTTCGCAAGCGCCGTGCCCGCCGGCATGGTGCCCGCCTGCTCGAAGTTGCCATAGGCGCGGCCGGTCTCGTTGGCGTAGTTCTGCACATACCGATTGCCGTGCGTGCCCGAAATATAGGGCTGCTTGCTAAAGCGCGGCCAGGACGCATACGAGACGGCAATCTTGTTATCGGACTTGGCGTACGCCGCCTTCAACTCCTTCGACAAGCAGTCGTATACCTTGACCGCTTCGGCGTCCGTCAGCTCGACTGGGCCCGCGGCGCCACAGGGATTGCAAGCCGAGGCCGCACACGGATTGCACGGGTTGCAGGCCTTTTTCGCGGCGCACGGATTGCAAGGGTTGCACGGGTTCTTCGCGGCGCAGGGATTGCACGGATTGCAGGCCTTCTTGGCGGCGCAAGGGTTGCACGGATTGCACGCGCTCTTCGCCGCGCAGGGGTTGCACGGGTTGCAGGCCTTCTTGGCGGCGCAAGGATTTGCCTTGGCGGCCGATTGCAGGCGCGGAACGAAGCAGGCTTTGCTGGTGGCACCGCCGCCGGCCGCGCAGGGGTTGCATGGATTGCATGGGTTACAGGGATTGCAGGGGTTCTTCGCCGCGCAGGGGTTACAAGGATTGCACGGGTTGGCTTTCTTCGCCGCGCATGGATTGCAAGGGTTGCAAGCGGCAGCGCACGGGTTCGCCTTCTTTGCCGCACATGGATTGCACGGGTTACAGGCGGCCGCCGCGGCCGGCGATACTGTCACCGCATTGGACAGCACCGCGCCACCAACGGCCACGCCGGCCACCATCATCAGCGGGACCATCGTGGTCGATAGAAGAATTCTTTTTCTGGATAACATCTTTTCCCTCCCAGACCGTGGTCCCCTTGGGCATCCAAACGGATGGCGCGCCGGACCCGGACATGTTGTTGGCGCCGTTTAAAATGATTCGCGACAACTGTAGTCCGCGGCGCGTTTCTCCGTAGAATCACTGCGCGTCACAATTCCGTGATAGGCCGGACTACCGGGCGAAGGTAATTCAGTTGAGGAAGCGGACTCGGTATCCGTCAGGCACATAAAACAGGTGGTCCTGTTCGTAGCCGGCTTCCTTGTGGCAGGTGATACAGAACTCGACACGCTCGGTCCCCTCGCCGTTGGTCATGCCGAATAGGCTGCCGTCGGGCATATACATGGAATACCGCCAGTTGCGGCTTTCCGGATTGAACCCGGTGGACATCTTCTCCATGACGAACATCGGCCCGCTAAAGACGTCGCCACGGGCCGTTACCGCGAAGCTGTCCTTCACCAAGACCGAGCCCTTTGGCAGATTTCCGGACGCCTCGAAATGCCGGTAGTTGCCGGCAATGTCATTGGCGTAGTTGTTCACGTACCGCTCGCCGTGCTGGGCGGACCGGTACGGCACCGTGTTGTAGCGCCGCCAAAGACGGTATTTCTCCGCACTCGGAAACGATGACAGCCGGTAACCTGCGACCATATCGTCAAGGATCCGGTTATAGATGGTCAGCGCATCCGCGCCGGTTAGGCCCGCCGGCCTCTCGACGCGGAAATGGCGCGTCGGCTTTGCGGCTTCGTCAGCATCTTGCGCCGTCACCGCATAGGGCAGAAGTACGGCAAACAGCGCTAGGACAAAAACTCGTAAGTGCGAAGTCGGCATTAGTCGCCTTTCCGCCTCTCGCCGCCGCACTATTCGAAATTCTGTGCCAAGAGGCCGCCGTAGATTCGGGACAGCATCAGATTAAGACCGCGTTAACCAACAAGGATTTTGAGCGCCACGGCCCCAACTCACCACACACGTTCGATCACAAGCGATTGATGCCGCAGCGGATAGCGTTCTCATTAGATGTCGAGCCAACATGGAGCAGCGGTCCGATTCCCTGCAAGACCCAGCCGCGACCTCAGGATCCAAGGCACCGCACAGCCA
>JGI24023J19991_10000702_pt1 | contig 26237 bp, 28 predicted proteins | sample Cruoilmetagenom1_FD_19991 | JGI IMG/M metagenome (IMG submission 19991) | reverse complement strand
TAAAGGGTATATGTTTCTTTATCTAAAGGTAATATATTTCTTTTAATGTGCTGATTTAATTCTTTGAGTTGTTTTTTATCTATCCCTATTACCTCTGCAACATTTCGTAAAAGTATTCCACCTTTCACCTCAATATTTGCAATTGGGTCACTGATTCCTCTATTTAAAAGGTGTGTATTTTCATCTTTAATTAAAAAATCACTATTATTCATCATAGCAAGAGTGATTATTTTTCTTATATATCCACGACTCTCTTCTGGTAAATATTGACGACTAACACTTTTTTGAACAACCAATAACTTATCAATATCTGGTTTATATTTCCATTTTTTTACTTGTTTATATACTTTATTAAGCTTAGAAAATTTTACTTTTCTTGTTTGGTATCCTCGAATTACTCTTCTGTATTCATTGATTTTAGGTTCTTTTCTACAAACTTTATATCCCACATCCTCACAATACATATCAATTGTGGCTCTGGTTAAACCCTCTATTACTCTTCCCTCACCACAATTATATGCAACTGCTGCAAGATACCATTTATCAAACATATCGTGAAGTCTTTGAAGATATTTTACTGCTGCTTGTGTTGATTTTACAATATCCATTCTCTCATCAATAAAATCATCAGTTTTAAGTCCATAATGATTTGCAGTTCCTTCCATAAACTGCCACATCCCTTTTGCACTTTTGTGACTAGACGCATCTAAAATAAAATTAGACTCTGCCATAACAAGATATAAAAAAGCTGATGGTATATTGTTTTCTCGTAAAACTTTTTTGATTTTAGGTACAAATAAATAGGCATTATTTAATTTTTGTGTGTATCTTTTTTGAGTATATTTTAAACTCTTTTGAAACTCTCGTTGTAGCTGATAATCTGTAATATATTCACTACTTATATCTAACTCTTCTAAAACTTTTAAATCACTATTTACAAATGCTGTACTGACAAGTGTAGCATTTAAAACAGATGCTACAAGGGATAATAATATTACTTTAAAAAACAATTTCAACAAGATACCTTTAAATTAAATTTAATAATTGTAAATATTTTATCTAAATTTATCTATTAAACTCTTTAAATAAGGCTTTTGCGTTCTTTGTAGTTAAATTTTCTATCTCTTTTTTTGACTTATGTAGTATTTCTGATATTTTTTGGGCAATATTATTTGTATATGTTGGAGTGTTTCTTGACCCTCTAAATGGATGTGGTGTTAAATATGGTGCATCTGTTTCAATTAAAAGTTTTTCAAGTGGAATTTTTGGTAAAACTTCAACTAGTTTTTTTGCATTTTTAAAAGTTACCACTCCACCTATACCAAAATAAAAATTGTGCTCACTCAACATAAGAAGGTGTTCACTAGCATTATAACAATGCAAAACTCCACCAACTTCTTCTGAGTTAGATTCTAGTAAAATAGTGCGACTATCATCTGAGGCATCTCGTATATGTATTATTAAAGGTTTTTTTACTTTTTTTGCAAATTCTATTTGTGCTATAAAAATATCTTTTTGAAGTTGTATATTTTGGAGTTTTTCTTCTTTATTTTCTGGAAGTCTAAAATAATCTAATCCACATTCTCCTATTGCTATACATTTAGGGTGAGTTACATATTTTTCTAAAATTTCTAAATCAAAATTATCTATATCATAGGGGTGAACACCCACTGCAAAAAATACCTCATCATACTTTTCACTTAAATCTACTGCTGTTGGTAAATCTTTTGGATCTGCACCTGGTATTAGAAAAGCTTCAATACCATTTTTCAGTGCCGTTTGAATAACTTCATCTATGTCATCTTGATATTGTAGATTATCAAGATGACAATGTGTATCTATAATTGACATTAACTAAACAAAAAGACTAAGCAGCCATTCTTGTTTCAACTTCTTTTAAAAGTTCTGGTAATTTTAATACATCTTCTCTTTTTATCCAAGCGGTTATCCCAAAATTTTTAAATGCATCATAATCACTTGGATCATCTATTATTGCAATTGAAGTAAACTTTTCTTTACATAAGTCATGTTTTTTTTCTTCATAGTCAAATATACTGTTGATATCTATAATAACAACATCCGCATCTCCATCACAACCACTGTGTACAAAACAAATTTCATAACCTTCTGCTTCTACATCTTCAAAACTTGAAATTTTCATAACTTTCTCCAAAATTAATTATTAACTATTTTAACCAAACCTATCTTATTTCATTATAAAATATATCTTGCCATATCTTCGTTTTGTGCAATATCTTCTAATTTTTCATGGACTAATTCTTTTGTAACTATAATTGTTTCTCCATTGTGTTCATCTGCTTCAAAACTAATATCTTCTAGTACTTTTTCTATTACAGTATGTAATCTTCTTGCCCCTATATCTTCTGCTTTTTCATTTGCACTTACACTAAGCTTTGCAAAAGATTTAATAGCTTCATTTTCAAATTCTAAAGTAACACCTTCCACTTTCAATAAAGCTTCATATTGTTGTAAAAGTGAATTTTTTGTATTTGTTAATATTTTATATAAAGCATCTTCATCTAGAGGATTTAACTCTACTCGTAAAGGAAATCTTCCTTGAAGTTCAGGAAGTAAATCACTTGGCTTACTTACATGAAAAGCCCCTGCTGCTATAAATAAAATATGATCAGTTTTAATCTGTCCATATTTTGTATGTACGCTACTACCCTCAACTATTGGAAGTAAGTCTCTTTGAACACCCTCTTTACTTGGATCTTGATTTTTACTACTATTCCCCGTTGCGATTTTATCTATCTCATCAAGAAAAATAATACCACCATTTTCACATCTATTTACTGTTTCTTGTTTTAAAGCTTCTTTATCAAGAAGGTTATCACTAGCTAATACACGAAGTTGTATTTTTGCTTCTTTTATAGTAACCTCTTTTTTAATCTTCTCTTTACCCATTTTTCCCATCATACTGTTAATACTTTCACTAATAGCACTCATATCCATTGGCAAGTTACTATCTACAATCTCAACATGAGTCGTTTTAGGAAGTTCAATTGTGATTTTTTTATCATCCATAGAACCATTTTTAACTTTTGACTCCATCAGATTATATGTTTTGATAAATGATTCTTGTGCATTTTCACTAGCAGATTCAGGAAGTGGTGGTACAAGTATTTCTACAATTTGTTTAATAACATCATCATCAATTGAACCTTTTATTTGTTCTTCATACTCTTTGGTTACAAGATTGTATGATTCATGTGCTAAATCTTTAATCATAGACTCAACTTCTCTTCCCACATATCCAACTTCAGTGTATTTACTTGCTTCAACTTTGATAAATGGAAGATTCATCATCTTTGCCATTCTTCTTGCAATTTCTGTTTTACCAACACCCGTACTTCCAATCATCAGAATATTTTTAGGCATAATCTCTTCTTGAAGTTCGTGATCTAACTGCATTCTTCTATATCTATTTCGTAAAGCTATTGCTATTGTTTTTTTTGCATCATTTTGACCGATGATATAATCATCAAGATAAGATACTATCTGTTTTGGAGTCATATCCATTATTTTTCTTCCTTATCAAGTGTTAATGTTTTTATATTTTGATTTGTATATATACAAAGTTCCCCTGCTGTCATCAAAGATTCACGTACAAGTTCTAATGGCTCTAAATTTGAATGTTTTTTTAAAGCTCTAGCTGCAGCAATTGCAAAATTTCCACCACTTCCAATAGAAGCTAAAGATCCATCCTCTGGTTCAACAACATCTCCTGTACCACTCAAAATAAAAATATGTTTTTCATTTAGAACTAACATCATTGCCTCTAATTGTCGTAAGTGTTTATCTTTTCTCCACTCTTTAGAAAAATTTACAACAGCTTTAAGAAGATCACCTTTTGAGTTTTCAAGATGAGTTTCAAACATATCAAATAAGTTAAATGCATCGGCAGTACTTCCAGCAAATCCAGCTAAAACTTCCCCTTTATCTCCCACTTTTCTTATTTTTGTAGCATTGTTTTTTAAAACTGTGTTTCCAAATGTTACTTGTCCATCTCCACCTATTACAGCTGTTCCATCTTCACTTTTATATGCAAGTATTGTTGTAGCATCAAACATAAACTATACCCCCCTAAACTTCTGCTATTACATCTATTTTTGCTGTAGCATGAATACCATTACCAAGTTTACAATCTGCTTCAAATATTCCAATAGATTTTATTTTTTCATTTATTGTTATTTGTTTTTTATCAATTCCAATTAAAGCTTGTTCATACATTGCTTGTTGTATCTCTTTATTTGTAACACTTCCAATCAAGTGTCCGTTTGCACCAACTTTATGTTTAATTGTAAATTGAAAACTATCTATTTTTTCTTTCACTTCATTTGCTTCATTAATTTCATCTTTTAAAGCTTTTTGAATATTTGCTTGCTCAATCTTCCACTCTTCTATAACTTCTGGTGTAGCATGTTTTGCATGGCCCTTTCCTATTAAAAAGTTTTTCCCATAACCATCTTTTACCTCTTTAATCTCTCCAGTTTTTCCTAATGACTTTACATCTTTAATCAATAATACTTTCATTTTAAATCCTATTTTTTAGTTACTTTATATCAATAAATTTTTGGAATTATACCATACAACTACTTTGATGAGATTTGTAGAATATTTACTAAAGTATTTTATTTAGCATCATTGAAAGTTTCTTACTTTCGATTGGTTTACTAAGCCAAGCTTTTGCTTCTATTTTTTTTCCATATTCAATTAAATCTTGATTTATATGATTTAGAAGTATAATTATTGGTATTTGATCGTATCTAATATTTTGTTTTACTTTTGTAATCATCTCTTTACTTCCAATATTCGGTGTACTCAAATCACAAATAATCAAATCAATATCATGATTTTCTATTTTTTTATAACCATCAATACCATTATCTGCGATAAATATATTATATCCATTATCAAGTGCTATTTTTTTTATTATATATCTAATGATAGTTGAGTCTTCTACCACTAAAATTGTTTTTTTAGGAAGTTCCGCTGTTGTATTATCATCTGCTTGATGAAGATAATGTTCAAACTCTTTTCCAAAATATATTGTTAAACTCTCAACAACTTCATCATCAAATATACCCATTGAAACATTTTTAATTGATAGTGAAATATAATCTTTGAACTCAATAAATAAAGAACAAATAGTAGCACCCATTGAGATTTTTTTATTTCTAATCTCATCAAGAAGATCCTCTGCTTTGTGAGTAACTTCCACCAAAGCAAACATTCCTAAAAGATCAGCCGTACTTTTGATAGTATGAATATCACGAAATATCTCATTTATAACTTCATCACGATAGTCTCCATTTTTTAAATCAATAAGGGCATTTTCTAAGCTTATGATTTTATTATTAAACTCATCGAAAAATATGTTTTTATCAAATTCCATTTTCATCCAAATTTTAATTTATTATAGCTATTATACCAAATAAGGATTAAAGTATGAAAATGATAACTATTATAAATAATAGACTTAATGAAATACAAAATGAAGTACTTTCTTTAGTGGAAAATCAAAAAATAAATTTAACTAATAAAAATGCTCTAATGCAACCTTTAGTCGAGGAGAAAAAAGTTCTTGAACACACATTAGTCTATCTTGAAAAAATAAATAATACAAACTACAAGGGTTTATGTGGAGGTGGATAATCCATTTTATCTTAAATTTAAGTTAATTTTAGTATTATTCGCTTTCCATTTGTAGTATTGATTACATTTGAGATTAAATATACCAATCAGGAGGTCCATTATGGCTTTAGATCAGGACATAAAAAACGAAATTATTTCTAAACACCAAAGAGATACAAAAGACACAGGTTCAACAGAAGTACAAATAGCAGTATTAAGTGCTCAAATTGCTAGATTAACAGATCACTTAAAAGAAAATCACAAAGATCATCATTCAAGATTAGGTCTATTAAAAATGGTTGGTAAAAGAAAAAGACTTCTTAAATATTTAAGAAGAACTGATTTCGCTAAATTTACACAACTTGTTTCTGATTTAGGTATCAGAGCTAAATAGTTTTTTAGAAACTACTATAAAAAAGGGGAGATAGATTTTCTATCTCCCCTTTTTATTAACTTAAATTAATATTAACTCAAATCAAACAAAAATTGTCTTAATTAAATCATTACATGAGTTTTTGTACAATAGCATATTTTAAATCATAGGAGCAATATGTTATTAACCAAAAAAAGTGAATATGCATTATTATCACTTGTCAGTATTGCAAAAAGTGATCAACCTAAAAATGTAGATTTGTTAGCCAGAGAATTAAATATATCAAAATCATTTTTAGCAAAAATTTTACAAAACCTAGCAAAAAACGGGATACTTAACTCCTATAAAGGGAATAATGGTGGATTTACTTTAAAAAAACCTTGTGAAGAACTTACTATCTTAGAAATAACATCTATAGCAGAAGAAAAAACACCATCTGTTTTTGAATGTACTTCTGTAAACACAACTTGTAGTGCCAGTTTAAATGGTGGTTGTTCAGTTTTCCCATTACTTTCAAATTTACAAAATAAAATCAATGGATTTTTAGATAATTTAACATTAAAAGATATATTATAATCATAAGAAAGAGAGTTATAATCACTTTTGATGTATAATAAGTATACAAAACAATAAAAGGTTTTTTTATAATGAAATTTTTTCATATCTCACATACAGACATGGATGGCTATGGTTGTCAACTTATCTCAAAAAAAATTTTCCCTGAGGGTATTTTTTTTAATGCTAATTATGGTTTAGAAGTAAAATTATTTATCAATGAAGTATTAGAAAATATACAACAATGTTCACATGAAGAAAAGATACTTTTTATAATCACCGATTTAAACCTTACAACTGATGAATCAAAAAATTTAGATAAAAAAATATCTCAACTTAAAAACAATGGATTTAATATCACTTTGCAACTTTTAGATCATCATGGAACAGGGAAAAAAAGTAGTGAAAAATATGATTGGTATTTCTTAGATACTAATAGGTCTGCAACACAAATAACTTATGATTATTTTTGTGAACATTATACTCAATTTACGCAAAAATGCGAACCTAATTTTTCAAAACTTGTGCAAGCAATAAATGCTGCTGATATTTGGAAAGAGAAAGATGAACTTTTTGAATTTGGAAAAGTTTGTATGAGTATGGTTACAAAATCTTTTGAGATTAATAATCTTTTATTTCCAACCCAAAATAGAAGTTATAAACACTTTTTATTAACAAAAGCGTTAGACTTTGTAGATATAAAAGATGGGCATATTTTACTTGATGAAAAAATATACCATTTTAAAAAAGAATTTTTAAATAGTAGTACAAAAAATAATACTTTAGATAACCTAAGCTCAACATATCTAGTAAATTCCCTAGACAATAAAAAAGATGAACTTACTGTTTACTATAAAGAGTTTAAAGGTCTTTTGACTTATTCATTGGGAAATATATCAATTTCTGCAAATGCCTTCTTAAAAGCAAATCCTGATTTTGATTTTTTTATGGATATTGGAAGACGTGGGCGTACTGGATTTCGAGCTAACAATAAAATAGATGTATCTCTTCTTGCTCAAAAACTTGCAAATGGAGGAGGTCATCCAAATGCTAGTGGTGCTGCATTTGATGACTTCAAAGAAAGTTCTTTATACAGTGATGTTAAAAAATATGTACAAAATAAATTAGACAATTGTGATTAATAGTATGAATAAATTTATAGCAAAATCTGAATCTTCAATAAAGCTTTTAAATATAGCGCAAATGTCTTCAAGTCTTCCTGTTAATATTTTGATAATTGGGTCAAAAGGTGTAGGGAAAAAAATATTAGCACAAAATATTTTGCCAGATGCTTCTATTTTCGATGCAAAAACATTAGAAGATACTTTAATTGCAAAAACAGCTAATATTGAAGAATATCTAGAGATAATTGTAACTAATATAGAACAAGTTGTAAACAAAAAAGAGTTTTTAGAACGTCTTATAAACATTAAAGTTGTAGCAACAACAACCTACCTACCACAAGAGATTGAAGCTTCATTTGCAGTAAAACTTGATATTCCACCACTCCAAGAAAGAAAAGAAGATTTAGACGAATTAATCAAAATATATCTTCAAGAGGTAAAAGATATTTATGAAATCAAAATTAATTCAGAAGATATTGAAATAGATCTTTCATCAAATGGAGTCTCACTCAAAAAGTCAATATTCAAAAATTCAATATTAAAATCTTTAAAAGATGAAGATATGTACTATAGTTTAGAACAATTTATACTTAATAAATTGAGAGAAGAATACAATTATAAAGATTTATTAGAATATTTTGAAGTACCCCTTTTAAAAGCGGCAAAAAAAGAATTTAAATCACAACTTCAAATGGCAAATAAACTTCAAATAAATCGAATTACATTAAGAAAAAAACTAGAACAATACTCTAGTAAATTAGAAAATTAGGAGATAGTATATGAAAGATTTTTATGAACAACTTATTGAACATGACTTAAATCCATATCTACTCTTTGATTCTAGTGGAAAAGTTAAAAGCTACAATAAAGAAGCAGAGTTTTTACTAAACTTTGTAGGTATTAAGGAGCTTTTTCAACTAGCAGTCTCAAATGCAAGTTTAAATTTTGGTTTTAACCATAAATATGTATCTTTAAAATACAATAAACAATCTTACTATGCAATTCTTGTAGGGTATGCTAATGATGATGAAATAGTACTTCGGCTTTATAAAGTAGTATCAAATAGTACACACACAATTAAAGATGAAAAACTAAAATTAGTGAATATTTTTAGTCTTATAGATTTATCAAAAAATAGTACACTACTTCATTCAAAATTAGAGATTGATGAACTGTATGACATCTCAATACCCGAAGTAAAAGTAAATATCAATGACTTTTTACTCTGTTTAAATGAATGTTTTACAATATTTAAACATAAAGAAAAAATCTCATTACAAGTTTATATAAAAACAGGAGAGTATGAGATAATAAATCAAAAGAAATGTAAAATTGTTGCTCTTGAATTTAAATCAGAACAGAATCTTTCTTTTGATAAAAGTACAGAAAAGATTTTAGAAAATAAAGCTGTCACTTCAAATGCAAATATATTTTTTGACCATAATTCACTGAAACTCGAACTTCCTATGATACTCTAATTGTATATTTTATATACAATTAGTTACTTTTAATATCAATTTTATTTGTTATACTTGTATACTTTTTTCTAAGGATTTTAAATGACACCTGAATTATCTTATGTTATAGATACCTTTTTCGCACTTTTTGCTTTTGTATTAATCATATTTATGGTTCCTGGCTTTGCTATGCTTGAAGCTGGAATTGTAAGAACTAAAAATGTAACATCTGTTTTGATGATGAATACTATGATTTATGCTGTAGCGTCAATGGCATTTTTGCTTATTGGATATTCCATAGCTTTTGGAGATTTTGGAAGTGATAGTATGAGTACTTGGGCAGCTTTTTTATTTCAAATGGCTTTTGTTGGTAAAGCTATCAATATTATAAGTGGAGGGATAAGTGAAAGAGCAAGAGTAGTACCACTTGCTTTTTTTGCTATTGTTATGTCTGCTATTATCTATCCTATTATTGTAAATTGGTCTTGGGGTTCTAATATGTTAGATGAGACTATTTTTAATTTAACTATGTATGATTTAGCTGGTAGTACTGTTATACATTCAACAGGAGGTTGGGCACTTTTAGCTGCTATTTTGATAATAGGGGCTAGACATGGAAGATATCCAAAAGATGGGGGAATAAGAGTTATTCCTGCTTCAAATATACCTCTTGTTACACTTGGTGCATTTTTATTATGGATTGGTTGGTTTGGATTTAATGGTGGAAGTGTAGGAAGTATTGCTTCTAAAGAGAGTGCAGATGCTGTTGCTCTTACTATTTTAAATACCAATACAGCAGGTTTAAGTGGTGCAATTATCTCTGGACTTATTATGTATTTTATTTATAAAAAACTTGATATTACTATGGTACTAAATGGTGCTTTAGGTGGACTTGTAGCAATTACAGCAGGTCCAGATTTATATAATATTTATCAACCTATTTTAATAGGTGGAATTGGTGGGGCATTAGTTGTAGCAGCTGTTCCTTTTTTCGATAAGTTAAGACTTGATGATCCTGTTGGAGCACTTTCAGTGCATCTTGTAAATGGTATTTGGGGAACATTAGCAGTTGGTATATTTGCAAGTAATCCAACTGAAGGGATTACCTTTTTTGGACAATTAAAAGGGGTAGTAACTATTGCGATTTTTGCTTTTATAAGTAGTTATATAGTATTATTCATTATAAACAAAATCATACCTTTAAAAGTTGCTCATGACGAGGAGCTTGAAGGTTTAGATGTAAATGAATGTGGTGTAGAAGCTTATCCAGAATTTAAAAGAGCTTTTTAGTAGCGGAAAATAAAATTAACAAAGGTATACAATGAAAAGAATAGAAGCAGTAATCAAACCGTTTAAATTAGAAGATGTAAAAGAAGCTTTAACAGAGGCTGGAATTACTGGTATGACAGTAAGTGATGTAAAAGGTTACGGAAGACAACAAGGTCACAGTGAACTTTATAGAGGTGCTGAATATGTGGTAGATTTTTTACCAAAAATCAAACTTGACTTAATAGTAAATAGTGAAGATGTAGATAAAGTAACAAAAATTATATCAGAATCTGCAAAAACAGGAAAAATTGGTGATGGGAAAATTTTTGTATCATCAATTGAAAAAATTATTAGAATTAGAACTGGTGAAGAGGATGAAGAGGCGATATAGTTTATACTAGATGTATGAACTATACCTTCTGAGAAAGCTGTTTGCTCCTCATTACACCTCTCTCGAGGTGTAATACATACAAAAGTAAAATTTACAAAAATCTCTCAAATTTGTTAGACATTTCATATTTTCATAATCTCTAGCACTACTGTATTTTCAATATTTTACCTTATCTACATATCCTTTTGCATAATAAAATTATATGTATTGCATTACATATAATTTTATGATATAATTGGATTATAAAACATTTAAAGGCTCAGTTATGTTAGAAGAACTTTTCATTAAAAGTAGAGATTTCATTAATATCAATAACCAAGAGTATAAAAGATACTTCGTTACAACAAAACAGCTAGAACATAGATTATCTATTATCATAGGTTCAAGAGGTATAGGTAAAACAACTACTGTAGCCCAATATATAAGTGAAAACTATAAAGATAATGAAGCTTTATATGTAAATCTTGATGATATTGAAAACACTTCAAAATATACAATGACACAAATTGCTGAAGAGTTTGTATTAAATGGAGGAAAGCTTCTGTGTTTTGATGAGATACATAAATATGAAAACTGGTCTGCGGAACTTAAAAATATATATGATAGATTTGATAAATTAAAAATTATTGCCACTGGAAGTTCTGCATTGCAAATAAATAAAGGTAGTCATGATTTAAGTAGACGAGCTATTGTTTATAATATGGCAGGTATGAGCTTTAGAGAGTTTTTAGAACTTCATCATGGGTATAAATTTGATGTGCTTAGATTAGAAAATATTGTATTAAACCATATTGAAATAGCAACTAAGATAAAGAATACAATAGAAAAAAACAACCATAAGATTATCCCTTTATTCAAAGACTATCTAAAGCATGGTTATTATCCTTATTTTTTATCAATGCCTAATGAGATTTTATTCTTTCAGACACTCCAACAAAATATAAATGTATCGATTGAGAGTGATCTATTAAATATCTATCCTAAACTCAATGGTAATAGTATAAAGAAAATTAAAATGCTTTTATCTATTATAATAAAAAGTGTCCCTTTTGATCCAAAAATGAGTGAACTAAAAAAAGCAGCAGATATTAAAGATGATAGAACATTAAAAGACTATCTATCAAAACTTGATGATGCAGGACTGATTAAACTTTTAATGCAAAACTCATTAAAAATGAAAACTTTTGATAAGCCTGAAAAAATATTTTTAGCTAATCCGAACTTAATGTACACAAAAGAGCCAGATATAGGAAACTTAAGAGAGACATTTTTTGTAAATCAATTGGATAACTACTACAAAAACAAGCAATCATTGAACGATGAAGGGATATTTAGTAGTAAACAGGGTGATTTTTATTGTGAAGAGAGATACACTTTTGAAGTGGGTGGTAAAAATAAAGGATTTAATCAAATCAAAGATCTACCTGATTCATATATAGCTAGTGATGATTTGGAGGTTGGTATTGGTAATAAAATTGCACTTTGGTTATTTGGTTTTTTGTATTGATTGATTTTTGTAGGGTTAACAATATGGTAATATCATCGTATCTCTACTTTCAGTTTGATTAATATATTTTATTTAATTATTGTCATCACAAGAACTTCTCTATTTACAATATTTTGATTTATATTTAAAATTAGGTATAATTTAAAAAATAATGAAAGGAAATCTGTGTCTATTTTAACTCAAAGCAATATCTTAGCTACATTAAAAGAACTGCAACCAATGTTTAAAAAAGAGCATGTAAATTTACTTGGTTTGTTTGGTTCATATTCAAGAGATGAAGCAAAAGAAGATAGTGATATTGATATATTAATAGAAACGACTCCTGAATTTTTAGCTAAATATAAGGGTTGGGATGCTTTTGTAAAATTAGATGAGTTAAGAGATATTTTAAAAAATTCATTAGGTAAAGATATTGATATAGTAGATAAGCAAGGTCTTCTTGACCATAATAATACATTTATACTAGAAAAGACAATTTATGTATAATGAAAATGACATCATTAAATTAAAATCTATCCATACTAAAATAAATACTATTTATACAATCATAGAACGGCATAATGGAATAGTAAAAGCACTTGATGACATTGAGGGACAACCTGCAATTTTAATGTTATTAATTGCAATTGCAGAACAATTCAACAAACTCCAAAAATTCCAATCTCCAATTTTAGACATTTTTGAAGAAAATGAGTTAAAAGGTATTGCATCTGTTCGTAACTTTATAGCACATGATTATGATGGTGTAAGATTGGGAATAATAGAAGATATATTGAGATATAAATTACCAAAAACTTTTGATATTGTAAATAAAATACTTAAAGATGTTTAAGTAAAAGGTTAGTAAAAAGGGATATGATTGTAAAGTTATCTGTCCCTTTACTTAATATAACTGTAGTTAAAAGTAATTATTATTAAAAATATAAATTTTATTTTATAAAGGAAGTAGATTTAAGTGAATAATGATATAAAAATTGCAGATATTACACCTATTAAACACCTATCAATGGATTATGTAAGTAATTATGATGAAGATGTGCTAATTGCAGAAATATCAGATAGTCCTATAAATGGATTTAAAGGAATGAAGCAAGTACATTCAGTCTTAATTCCATTAGATGAGCTAGATACTATATTGAGTCATAAGGGATGTTGTATTGGTTGGAGTGTAAATAGTTGGGGACCTAAACCTTGTGTTGATGAAGGAGAAGTTTTTAACAGTTCTTTTTGGGTTGATAGCATTGATAAAGATAATAATTATGAACCATTAATTCATACTTGGACAAATAACAATAAAACGGTACTTTTACCTGATAATGGTTTATTGATGTGTTATGGATTAGTTCCAAGAAATAAAGGAAAATCATCTATATCTTGGGATGACCCAAGTAAACCTTTATATGATGTTGTAGTTGTAAATTCACTTTCAAATTATGCACCTTGTACTCATAGTCCAGCAAATATATCAATTAGAAAAGATTATTTAGAAGATTTTTGTAGCTTAAAGTCTTGTGCAGCAGTAGCTATATTTTATGAAGAGAGGTTTTCAAGAGATGATGAATCTATTAATAAGATACTTGGAAAAGATAGATTTAAATCATATAAACTAAATAGTTTGACTGTACATATCCAAAAATTAGATTTTGAAGCTAAAGACTCAAATCAATTAGTTAAAGTATGGGGATGCAGATTAATATTGAAACCTAAAAAACGTCCAATACTTGGTGAAGAAAAGAAATCATTTATGTGGCCAGATTATGATGATTATATCTCTAAAGAAAATTATAATTCATGGACATTTCCATTAAAGTATGTTTATATAAAAGATGAAGCATTAATTAGCTTTCAAAATAATAGTGATTATCTTATTTATCCTGAAAGTGGTGATCTGTCATATGGTAATTGGTGGTCAACTGATCGTTCAAGGAGAATAGGAAGAAATTACATTTTAATGGAGTTAAAAAAAATATATGAGGGAACGCCTCTTAATATTATAGAACATATTAATAAGTTTGCAGTAAGTAAAGAACTAGCACAAAGAGATAAAAGTGAAAATAATATATCAACACGTACAAAATTATTAATTGATTCTTTTATAAGATTAGGACAAGCATTAGAAGAATTATCTAATGATCTACAATTATTTATGGATTTAAAAGACATAATCTCTTTAGATTCCGAAGAGATTGATTATAATGGATGGTATACGATAGATTATTTTAAACAATTATCAAATGTTTCATTAGAAAGTATGAATAAATATGAATTTTTAGAAAGATGTGTAACATTATTTAAACTTCTTGAACATATTAAAGTTGGAAACTTAAGATCAATATTAAAAAAATTAGGTCTAGAGAAAAAGAAAGTAAATGATTTTGGTAGTTTAAAATTACTAGGAACATTAGTTCAACTTTCTTCAATAGCAAAGGAAGAAAGTTTATCTTTAGTTGAGGACAAAGATTTAATTATTAAAAAATGGGATGAGAAAAAGATGATTGTGGACATGAATTCATTGTTTGCACTTAATGGATTGAGAGTTTTTCAAAGTCACATTAATTCTGGATCAAGTGATGAATTTGATTCTAAGTTAAAAGTATTTAATTTGGAATTACAAAATATGATTCATGGTTGGGGGAAAGGTTTAGATTCAGTATATGATGAATTAATAATTTCTCTTGAAAATATTTCAGAACTAATTTATAGAAATAGGTAAAAAAAAGGGATTTATAAACAAGTCAAAAAAATCCGAGGATACCAATTAATCTAATTTTTTCTCTTTTTAGGTATCCAGCTTATTTATTTAATTTTTTTCGTCTCACATAAAAGAAATGAAACAAAAAGTAAAACAACAATTTAACAGTATTTCAAGAAAATATTATAAATTCATATAGGAGAATAGTAAAAAATATATCACTAAAGAGATAAAATGTTAAATCTAAGAACAGTATATTGAATTAAAATAACACTCTTCCTAAAAAATAAAATCAATAACTTTCAAATCAAAATAAATCAAAACCAAAAATAACACCGTACTAAAAAATACAATCGCTGTCACATCATAAGGTTTACAATCATACAATGCAGCTATATTTACATTATTTACTGCAAGTGGTACAAGTAAAGATATAATCAAAATAGCCCCTATATCATTTGGTAGAGGTGATAAAAACACAACTATAATACCAACAATTGGTAAAAATATAAGCTTCACAAAACTTGCACTTAAACTCAATTTATAATTATGTGATGCTATTTTTGTTTTTGCTAAATATATTCCAAAAATTATAAGCTGTATCACAATAGTTGCATATGCTCCCATTTGAAGTACTAATTCTAGTTGAGAGTGGATATGAAATCCTCTATAATTAAAGTACAAAGCAAACAAAGCAAACCAAATAATAGGTATTTTTACCATTTGCAAAAGTGACTCTTTGAAACTAAAAGAGCTTTTTGCAAAAAAGTATATCCCTACAGTGTAGATAAAAAATATATTAGCTATGTTGATAATACTTGTATAAGGCACACTACTTTCCCCAAATAATGCAATTCCAAGAGGTATTCCCAAGTTGCCTGTATTTCCGATAAGTGAAGCAACTATAAATATAGATCGATCTTTTTGATCATCAAAAAAATATTTTCCTACTACAATTAATATTACTAAAACTATTGTCACAATGATAAAATATAAAAAAGGTGTCAAAACAAGGTTAAAATCAATAGGACTCCTCGTAAGTCCCCAAAATGTTAACATAGGTTGTAAAAAATACAAAGAGATAAGTATCAATGTTTTTTCATGAATATCATCTTGAAATATTTTTTTAGCAATAAACCCTATAAATATAAAAAGATAAATGGAAGTTATAGCTAAAATAGTTGACATGAGATAATCTTTCTGATTTATTTTTAATATTATACAACAAAGTATATTACTAAAATGTTATTGTGTTATAAATGAAAAATATTAGTTAATTTAATCTAAACTTAAATTAACTTTAGATAAAATTCGCGTTCAAATTAAAACAAGGAAACAAAATGTTACAAGGTATACTTAGAGATAGTATCGAAAAACAACCAACAAAACAGTTAAGACGAGATGGTTATCTAATTGCCAACATTTACGGAAAAGGTATGGAAAACGTAAATGCTGCATTCAAATTAAATGACTATATCAGATTTTTAAAAAATAAAGAAACAGTTGCATTTGATGTAGATGTTGCAGGAACAACTTATAAGGTTGTTGTACAAGAGTACCAAAAGCACCCAGTTACTTCAACACTTTTACATGTTGATTTAATGGTTGCACAACCAGGTGTAAGAGCTACATATACAGTACCTGTAGTTGCTGAAGGTACTCCAATAGGTCTTAAAAACAAAGGTCTTTTAGCATATCATAGAAATAGAGTTGCAGTTAAATGTACAATTGAAAACTTACCAGAAGAGTTCAAATTTGATGTAACAGATTTAGATACAGGTGACAACTACCTTATAAGAGATATTAAACTACCAGATGGTGTTGAATGCTACTTAGATCCAAGAGTACCAGTTGTTGGTGTAATTAAAGCTAAATAATCTCAAAGATTAGATTATTATGTACTTAATCGCTGGACTTGGTAATCCAGGAGATAAATATAAACTCAACCGACACAATGTAGGTTTTTTGGTTATCGATGAGATAATCAAAAACTTACAAACTACAAATATCACAAATCAAAATTTTAAAGCAGACGTTAAAAAGAACCTTACAAATCTTTATGCAAAACCTCAAACATATATGAATGACAGTGGTTCTTCAATTGTAAATATCGTAGAGTATTATGGTATTGAAAATAACAATATTATAATAGTACACGATGATTTAGATCTACCTTTTGGTACTGTAAAATTTAAACTTGGCGGTGGACATGGAGGTCATAATGGACTTCGTTCAATTGATGCCCATATAGGAAAAGATTATTTAAGAGTAAGAGTTGGTATAGGAAAACCTGAGAATAAAACTGATGTAGCACATTATGTATTATCAAATTTCACAAAAGAGGAACTAAAAGCATTAGAAGATATAATACCTCATACCATTAAAGCGATAAATTCTTTGCAAAAATTATCACTTGAAGAGGTTAAATCAAAATATACAATAAAAGCTGATATATGAAAATAATTACTAAATATCTTTTACTCAAATACTTAAAATACTTTTTTATCATATTAATCTCTTTAGAGTTTTTCTTTGTAGGAATTGATCTTTTACAAAATTTTCAAGATTTACCTAATTCTGCCAATCTACAATTATTGTATGTGATGTACAATTCATTTTTCACTTTTACTATTACTTTGCCACTTTCCATGATATTTGGTTGGATAGTAACAATTACTGTGCTTATTAGAAATAATGAATTAGTAAGCTTTTACTCATTATGTATTTCAAAAGCTACTATTTTACAACCTATTATTGTAATATCCACTATTATTACTATAGTATTAATAGTATTGCAAGCAACACCTTTGGCATATTCAGTGGAAAATAAAAATAAAATTTTAGATGATAGTTATTTTGTAAATGAAAAGTCAAATATATTTTTGAAATATAATGATTATTTTGTTTACTTTAAAAAACTTTATCCACTAGAGAAAAAAGCTGAAGATATTCATATTTTTAAAACAAAAAATTATGATATTGTAGAAATAATAGTAGCAAAAAAAGCATACTTTCAAAATAATAGATGGTATGTAACAGATGCACAGATTACAAATAAACCAGAACTTATAGATTGGAATGATTCAAAAATAACGGTAACTCATGAAAAATTTCTTTATACCCTTGAGGGATTTGAACCTAAAATTATCAATAATGTTTATCAAGGAAAAACACAATTTTCAATTATAGATGCTGTAAGAACTATTCTGTTACTTGAAAACCAAGACTTCAATACAAATAAAATAAAAACAACACTCTATTCTCAAATTTTTATGCCTTTTTTTGTTATCCCTTTGATTATAATAATATTCTTATTTACAAATCCAAGTAGTAGGTTTTTTAATACAGCAGCTTTTACCTCTATAACTATTTTTACCACATTAATAACATGGGGAATACTATTTTTACTTCAGAAATTAGCATTTGGAGGAATAGTTTTAGGTGAAATTGCTATAATAATGCCAATGGTTATATTATTAATTATAACCTTTTATATTTACAATAAAAAAGTCATTTAAATGAAAATAAAAGCTTTCGGAATATCTTTATATAAAATAGAAAAAAAAAGTGTGAGTATTTTACTTTGCAAATCAATAGCAAGTAAAAGTCGTTGGGGATTTTTAAAAGGTGTTCAAGAAAAAGGTGAATCTGATTTTCAAACTGCAATAAGGGAGTTTAAAGAAGAATCATCAATAAATATAGAAAAAAAATATTTTGAAAAATATTTTGAACAGAAAAACTTAGAAAAAGATATTGGTATTTATTTAGTAAATTATAATAACATTCAAAATATAGAAAGATATTTTACAAATAATAAATTATTAAAAAAATATCTTTCTTGGGAAAATAGTGATGCTCAGTTTTTTGATATATCAAAACTTCCTAATATAAAGAAAAAACAAAGTAAACTTGTGCGAGATATTATAACATACTTACAAAAAGGATAAATATGAAACACCTATCATTTTCAAATACCACAGATAGGTTTATAAAAATACTTGGTGCAAACGGTGGAAAATCGCACAATACTGACCTTACTTCCTTGCAAATTTCAAAAAATATTGTTATTGATGCTGGAAATTTAACAAATAAAACACATGATATCATCAAAGAGATTGACCACATACTCATAACACACTCACATCTTGACCATATTCTTGATATTGGCTTTTTGATTGATAATACCTATGAACTTAGAAAAAAGCCACTAAAAATATATGGAAGAAAAGAGAATTTAGAAAATGTTCAAAAACATATTTTAAACTGGGAAATTTGGCCAGACTTTACAAAAATACCACTTATTAACTCAAAAGAAAATGCTATTGAATTAATACCAATAGAATTAAATAAACCTTTTTCAATAGATAATATTACAATCACAGCAATCCAAAATAATCATACAAAATCAAGTAATGGTTATTTGATTGAAAAGGAAGATCGTGCTTTATTGTGTACTTCTGATACTTTTCGCTGTGGTGCAATTTGGGAAACGATTAATTCAAATAATAAAATTTCAACAGTTATAATTGATGTTTCATTTCCTTCAAGAATGGAAAAATTAGCATCTGATAGTAAACATCTCACTCCAAAACTACTTCATGAAGAATTAAAAAAGTTAACAAGAAAAGATATAACACTACATCTATTTCATATCAAACCTTTATATCAAGAAGAGATATTAGAGGAAGTGAAAAATCTAAACCTCTTACTAAATAACGGTTCTATTCTAAAAACGAATGATTTAATAGAGTACTAACAGTATGAATAAGCATCTTAAAAAGTTTTTGTTTTACTTTTTATTAGTAATATCTACTTTTGTAGTGCTTTTTTATTTTTATTCGTATATCCCTAAAACACTTAATTCGCTTGATAATAGATTACGAGATTATATGTTTATTTTAAGAGGAGATGTTAAGGATAGCGACAATATTGTAATTATAGATATAGATAATAAATCATTAAAAGAAGTTGCTCAATGGCCGTGGGGTAGAGATGTTGTGTCAGAACTACTCATTAATCTAACAAACTCAGGTGTTGGACTTATCGGGTTTGATATTGTATTTGCTGAAGAAGATAGAACAAATCCTACAAAAATATTAGATAAGTATAATATTAAAACAGAAAAAGAAATTCTAGATAGCGATAAATATTTTGCTTCTATTATTGCACAAACACCTACAATACTTGGTTACCAATTTCAACTCTCACAAGATGATTTTGCAGAGCAAAGAACACCTAATATACCAGCAATTTTTATTGAAAAAAATATTCAAAATTATCAGGATTTAGTTATTAAGGCATATGGAACCATCCTCAATATTCCTACCCTTCAACAAAACTCATATTCAAGTGGTTTTTTTAATAATGTACCTGATGAATCTGGTGTTGTAAGAAGTGTCCCCTTAATCATAAAATATGAAAATCAAATCTATCCCTCTTTAGCATTAGAGATTGTAAGGGTTATATCTAATAGAAAAAAAGTCTTTATAAATTATGATGAAATTGGTGTTGTAAATGTTCAAATAGGCGACTTTTTAATTCCCACAGATAGATATGGAAGAGCAATAGTCAACTTTAGAGGTGGTGCAAAAAGTTTTAAATATATTTCTGCAGTGGATATACTCAATAATAATTTTGACAAAAAAGATATTGAAGGGAAAATTGCAATTATTGGTACAAGTGCCGCTGGTCTTTTAGACCTTCGTGCTACCCCTTTTGAATCTGTATTTCCTGGTGTTGAAGTGCATGCCAATATTATTGATAATATTTTAACTCAAGATTTTATACATAAACCATCTTGGGTTGATGGACTTAATATCTTACATATATTTTTATTATCTTTTACTATCATTATGCTTATAGCATATTTGCCACTTACTATTGCACTAAGTATTATTACAATGCTTGCTATTTCAGACTTATATTTAATTTTTATATCTTTATTTACATATGGTTTAATTTTAAATATTTTATTTCCAATTATTACTATTATTATATCAAGTATTAGTGCTATTACCTTGAACTATTTTCTTGAACAAAGACAAACAAAAGCGATAAAAAATAAATTTGCTTCTAAAGTTTCAAAAGAGGTTATGGAGTCTCTTCTTGCCAACCCTGATGATACAACTTTTACTGCCATGGAAAAGGAAGTTACAGTATTTTTTAGTGATGTAAGGGGTTTTACTAATATATCAGAAGCTATGCCAAATGCAAAAGTTTTAATTGAGTTTATGAATGAGTATATGGATCCTATGACTGATATAATAATAAGCCAACAAGGTACTGTTGATAAATTCATTGGTGATGCAATAATGGCATATTGGAATGCCCCAGGTAATGTTCCAGACCATGCGGAACGTGCAGTTATTGCAACCATGGAACAACTCCATCTATTAGATAAGTTAAATGAAGAACTTGAGAAAGATGAACGCTTTGTAGATGTAGTCAAAATGTCAAAAGATAAAGGGGTACCTGTAGTTGATATTGGTATTGGGTTAAACTCTGGTATAGTAATTGCAGGTGAGATGGGAAGCAGTCAAAGAAGTGATTATACAGTTATAGGTGACCCTATTAACTTAGGGGCTAGACTAGAATCACTTTGTAAATTTTATAATTCAAAATGTAATATTTCAAATTTTACAAAAGAAAAAATAAATAATGAAAATTATATATTTAGATTTCTAGACCTTGTAACAGTAAAAGGTAAAAAAGAACCTATAGAGATATGGCAAATACACGACTATAATAGAGATGAGTCTATGCATAAACTTTATACAGTATCAAAACAAAGACTATTTGAAGAGTTAGAACAATATCAGCATGCAGTAGATTTATATAAACAAGCCAAATTTCAAGAAGCTTTAGGAATATTTACTTCAATAAATAACTGGGAAGATAAAACTAATAATGCTATATATGAAATTTATATTCAAAGGTGTGAACATTATATACAAGAACCTCCAAAAAATTTCAATGGTGTCTTTGAACATACCACTAAAGGATAATATTATGATTTTTTTAGGTATAATAACTTATGGATAACAAAGAAAATAACTATATACATCTGTTGAATGAGATAGGATACCTTCTCTCTGTTGAGAAGAATTTGCATATAATAATGCAAAAAATACTTACTGCTGCAAAAAAAATAACAAAAGCTGATGCAGGTACTTTTTACCTTTTATGTGAAGATGATAAGTCTTTAAAGTTTACGGCAGTTCAAACTGATTCATTAGATATTAGCCTTTCTAGTGCCGAGGGAACCATACCTTGGCCAAATCTTCCTTTATATAAAAATGATGGAACTCAAAATGATATAAACATATCTGTTAGCTGTGCTTTAAATGATAAACTTATTAATATAAAAGATGTGTACAAATCAAAAGAGTTTAACTTTGAAGGTCCTAGAGCTTTTGATTTAGCGACTGGGTATAGAACAAAATCTATGCTCGTTGTACCCATGAAGAATTATAATAATGATATTATAGGAGTTGTTCAACTTATTAATAAACAAAATGATTCTGGAAAAAGTGTTGCTTTTACAAAAGATGATGAAGATTTAATTCTTTCTATGTCATCACAAGCTGCCATGTCTATAACTCAACAAAAATTAGTTCATGATTTGGAAAATCTTTTAGATTCATTTATTCAAGCAATTGCTACAGCTATTGGTGAAAAATCAAAATATACACAAGGACATATAAATAGGGTTTCTGAAATTTCTTTAGATATAGCAAATGCCATTAATAAAGATAAAGATGGTATATATAAAGATACATTTTTTAATGAATATCAGTTAAGAGAGATAGATGTTGCTGCATGGATGCATGATGTTGGAAAAATAACAACGCCAGATCATATTGTAGATAAAGCAACAAAATTAGAAGTAATCTATGATAGAATAAATGCAATTGAGATAAAATTTGGACTACTTAAACAAACAGAAGAGATTCAATATCTTAAAAAACTACAAGAAAGTAAAAATAAAAATTTATTAAAAGAAGAGTATCAAAAATCTATTCAACAAATTGATGATGATTTTTTATTTTTAAAAAAGATAAATAAGGGTTCTGAATTTATGAAAGATGAAGATGTGCAACGTCTTTTAAAAATTACACAATACAAAATTTATATAAATAAAAAAGAACAAAATATTCTAACAGTAGATGAAATTAAAAACTTGTCTATTAGAAAAGGTACACTAACAGATGAAGAAAGAAAAATTATAAATAATCATGCAAGACTCAGTTATGAAATTTTAAATTCACTACCTTTTCCAAAAAATCTTAAAAGAGTTCCAGAAATTGCAAGTGGACACCATGAAAAAATCAATGGAAAAGGATATCCACTTGGTTTAAAAGGTAAAGAGATTAGTTTTGAAGCTAGAATATTAGCAATCGCAGATATATTCGAAGCTTTAACAGCTTCAGATAGACCTTATAAAGAACCAAACACCTTAAACCAATCTCTCAAGATTTTATCTTTTATGGTTAAAGATGGTGAACTTGATAAAGATTTAGTGAAATTTTTTATAGATAATAAATTGTACTTAAAATATGCAGACAATAATCTTCTGGGAAATCAGATTGATGAAGTTACAGTCTGCCTTGATTAGTTTTTTATAAAATAGCTTTTAACACCTTGAGCAATAGCATTTGCTATATTTTTTTGATAATTTTTTGTTTTAATTCTTCTCCCCTCTTTTGGGTGTGAGATATATCCTACTTCAATTAAAATTGATGGCATTTGAGCCCCTACGAGTACCCAAAATGGTCCCTCTCTTACTCCTCCATCTTTTATATTGCTTTTTCCGTAAATACCTCTTAGTTTATAAAGCATATTTCTTTGTATATCTATAGCTATTTTATTTGAAGCAGTTATTTTCGATTGATTAAGAATAGTGAGTAGTGAATTTTTACTTCCCCATCCCATCTTCGCCATATCACCTTTATTTTCTAAAGCTGCAACCCTTTTAGCTCTTGCACTTCTAGCAGGACTTAAAAAGTATGTTTCAATTCCATGTACTCTTTTTGATTTTGATTTTGGGACAGCATTTGCGTGTAAAGAGATAAAAATATCTGCATTCTTTTTATTTGCAAAATGTGTTCTATCACTAAGTTCCACAAATTTATCTCTTGATCTTGTAAGATATACTTTAAAGCCCATTTTATCTAGATCTTTTTTGAGATACTTTGCAATACTTAAAACTATATTTTTTTCATAGTTTCTTCCAGATGCTACTGCACCAGCATCTTTTCCTCCATGTCCTGCATCTATTACTATAGTTTTTGCTGAAGGGAAAAACATATCATTGGGTAACATCTGTACACTATTTTTTACTGGTTTTTTATCTAAATCTAAAACTTTAATAATGATACTATTTTTTCCTATAATATAAATTGTTTTTAAGTTTGTCTTATTCCGCAAAAATATTCTTAAAATATCTTCTTTATATTGAAATATTGTTATTTTATTAACACCTTTTATAAAAAGTTTTGTAGGTTTAGCATCTTTAAACTCACCCTTAATATTAAATTCATCGTAAAAATATTTTTTATCTTTTTTCTCAACAAAATCTATATATGATTTATTGATATTTTCATAAAACGTTATTGTAATACTATTTATACCTTGTTTAACAGATTTTATACTATATATTGGTTTAATAATTTTTGGTTTCAGATAAGATTTTGTTTGTACTTTGTTTTTTATAACAGTTGTCGTATCAATTCTATTTAATTCTTTTTGNTATTTTAAANCATTTATATTTAACTTATCAGCGTAGCGAATAAGTTTTTTTAAATATTCTACTTCTTTGGCTNTATCATTAGACATAATAGCACCAAGATACAANCGTTTTGTTGTATCATATTTATCTTTATAATACTCCTTTGTTAAAGCAAAAGAGTATTGAGATACTAAAATAACAATTAAAAAAAATTTAATTAATTGTTTCAACCTGCTCGCCGTTTGTTAATTTTTCCATCAATTCTTTTACACTAATTAACTTTTTTACTTTATATCCATTTGTCCCTGTAAAAAACAATCCTGTTTGAGTATCTCCCATATATGCAGCACTTAATCTATCAGCAATACAATATCCAACTACTTTAGCTTCTTCCCCTCTATTACAAGGTGCCACACAGTTACTTATACATGCTATTTTTGGTGCGGTTCCCTCTGCAATAGTTTTTTGTAAATTTGTCATAACTCCACGTGCTGGTAATCCCACAGGTGATTTTAAAAGTTGAATATCTTTTTCTTCTGCATTAATTAGCACATTTTTAAAAGCTTCACTTGCATCACATTCATATGTTCCTATAAATCTTGTTGCCATTTGAACACCAGCACAACCCATATCTAAAAACTTATCAATATCTTTTTTATCCCAAATCCCACCAGCTGCAATAATTGGCATATTACCCCAATTTTTAGCTTCTTCAATAACAGGTGGAACAATATTTTCTAATTGAAACTCTTCTTTAAAACAATCATCATATTTAAAACCTTGATGTCCACCACTCAATGGTCCTTCAACTATAACTGTATCAGGCAATTTATTATACCTTTTCCATTTTTTACAGATAAGTTTTAATGCACGTGCAGAACTTACTATTGGAATCAATGCTACATCTGGATACTCTTTTGTAAACTCTGGCATATTTGTAGGTATTCCAGCTCCTGTTATAATAATATCTGCTCCCGCTTCACAGGCATCTTTAACAACTCTTCCGTAATCATTTTGAGCATAAAGGATATTTACTGCAAGTGGTTTATCGCCACAAATTTTTCTTGCATTATTAATTATTTCAGTCAAAGCTTCTTTTGAATAAAAATTTGCTTCTGAGTAAGGTTTACCTTTAATATTCTTTTTTGAAAATTGTTTATTTTGGTAATATCCTGTACCAACGGCACTAATAACACCCAAACCACCTTCAAGTGATACATTACCAGCTAGTTTATCCCAACTTATACCAACACCCATTCCGCCTTGTATAATTGGTTTTTCTATCTCATATTTGCCTATTCTCATCCATTACCTTTATTCTAATTTTCTACTAAACTTATTTTTTATTGTATCGTAATTTTTGCAAAATTTTTCTTACCTTTTTGCAAGATATATTCTCTGTTTTCTAATACCATTTTATCATCATCAACTTTCTCTTGATCAAGTTTTACTGCACCTGCTTTTATATCTCTTCTTGCTTGTGA
>JGI24023J19991_10000700_pt1 | contig 26253 bp, 28 predicted proteins | sample Cruoilmetagenom1_FD_19991 | JGI IMG/M metagenome (IMG submission 19991) | reverse complement strand
GACACCGGTTGTTTTCGGCTCGGTTGCCACCAGCACTGATTTCAGAGATCTCAAGTACCTGGCAGGCCCTGTGGAGATGGGGCTTATTAATGCCGCTGGTGCCCAAATGGCCCAATTTTACAAGCTCCCCTTCTACGCCACCGGTGGGATGACCGACTCCAAGGTGCTGGATGCCCAGAGTGGCTATGAGTCTGCTGTCACCAGCCTGCTCTGTGCCCTAGCGGGTGCCAATTTTATCCATGATGCTGCGGGGCTCATGGAATTCGCACTGACCGCATGTTATGAGAAGTATGTTATCGACAATGAGATACTGGGAATGATAATGAGGGCTGTTGACGGCATAAGGGTGAACGATGATACTCTGGCCTTTGACCTCATCAAGCAGGTGGGCCCCGGGGGTAATTTCGTCACCGCCAGGCACACCAGGCACTTCATGCGAGGTGAGCATTACCAGCCCTCACTGAGCGATAGGGATAGCAGGGGGGAGTGGAAGGCCAGGGGAGGAAAGACCACCTGGGAAAGGGCGGCGGAGAGGGTGAAGGAGATTATAGCCAGCCATGACTACAGCCTGCCCGCCGCGATAAGACAACAAGTACTCTCGAAAATAGCGGGCATCGTGGACTGATATGCTAGTAATTGGGGAAAACATCAACGCATCGAATAGGTCTGTGGCTGAGGCCATCGCCAGCAAGGATAGGGAATTCCTGCAGAGTCTGGCCAGAGCTCAAGTTGCTGCTGGGGCTGATTTCATCGATGTGAATAGCGGCGTAGGGAGTAGCTCCCCGGAGTATGAAGCCGCGGCTATGGGATGGTTGGTGGAGGTGGTTCAGGAAGTCACAGACAGGCCGCTTGTTATTGATAGCAGCAGCCCGGAGGTGATAGAGGCTGCGCTGGGCAAATACCGTGGTGAAAGGTTGATGATCAACTCAGTCACTGCCGAGCCTGAAAGGCTGGCGTCCATCGGTTCCCTAGCAGCAGAGCGTCAAGCCTGGTTAGTGGCGCTAGCTATGGGAACGAACGGGATACCCAACAAAGCAGAAGAGCGCCTGGCCGCTTGTGACCAGATAATGGAGCATCTCACTGGTTTAGGTTTGAAAGCGGATCAAATACTCTTCGACCCCCTGGTGCTCCCCATCGCCACGGATTCTGCCCAAGGAATAGTCACCCTGAAGACCCTGGAGCAGATCAAATCTCACTATCCGGCTGTGAAGACCGTTATGGGATTGAGCAACATTTCCTATGGCCTGCCCAATAGAAAGCTGGTCAACCGTGCCTTCCTGCTGCTGGCAACCTACGCTGGACTCGATGCGGTGATTTTGGACCCGCTCGATGCCAAAATGATGACCTTCATCAAGGTGGCCGACCTGCTTACCGGCAAGGACCCCTCGTGCAAGGGGTACATCAGGGCTCACCGGAGGGGAATTTTAGTAGACTGAGAGCGAAATTCCTAGAGGGATTTTATACGAAATTATGCGGAAAGTGATATTACGCTACAAAAGGCGGTGCTGAAAGGAAGCGGAGAAAATGGCAGAGGTGAAAATCAGAAAGGGAAGAGAAGGGAGAATAACAATCACCTTCCCATACGACCCTGCCGTGTTGAGATCGACTGCTTCTTGCGCAATTTTATGTAAGGATCCAAAAGAACTCGATGAGAGACATATTCGGGGGTATATGCTTCACCTCATTGATAGGAAGCAGGCTTCGAAGGCATACCTTGATCAAGCAGTAAGTGCTATAAAATTCTTGTATGACTGTGCATTAAATGTGCCAAAAGCAGTGGGCAGGCTTCCCCGATCAAGAAAACAGAAGAAACTTCCTATTGTCCTTAGTCGTGAAGATATGATATGAATATTTGAGTCTGTAAATAATATCAAGCATGAAGCAATTCTTATGCTGGCGTATTCTGCTGGTTTAAGGGTGAGTGGAGTTGTAAGATTAAAGATACAGGATCTCGATAAGAATCGACATATGATTCATATCAGAGGAGCGAAGGGGCGTAAAGATAGATATACAGTTCTTTCAGAAGTTGCTCTAGAAGTGCTACGAGAATACTGGAAGGTGTATCAGCCCAAAGACTGGCTTTTCCCAGGGCCAAAGCAGAATAGCCATTTGACGACAAGGACAGTAGAGAAGATTTTGGAGGATGCCAGCCAGAAGGCAGGCATTACTAAGCGTGTTACAGTGCACACCTTGCGCTACAGTTTTGCTACCCATCTTCTTGAAGGTAGCACAGATTTGTGATATATCCAAGAGCTACTTGGACATAAGAGTTCAAAAACCACAGAAATTTATACTCACGTCAGCCAGCGGGATATTGGCCTAATCAAAAGCCCTTTGGATTTTGAAAGAGGATGATGATGGCAAGGAAGTGGTGATTTGAGGTTTCACCTAGAGTCATGCATAAACGAAGTAATTCGCAAAATATACCAGTTTGGCAGCATAAACGAAGTAGTCCGGTTATTTTAAGTTAGGCGACATTTTGCTTGGTGACTGTCATACCATGGTGAAAGATTATTTAAAGAGGGGACGCTATTATATTTATTAATAGAAAAACATTTGAGGTGAAATTATGAAGAGCTATCGAGTCTCTGTGATAATTAAAAAGGATGCGAACGGATATTTTGCCTTCTGTCCTGAGCTTCAAGGCTGTTATACTCAAGGCGATAGTTATGACAAGGTTTTAGAAAACATTAAAGACGCTATTCGCCTCCATCTAGAAGATAGGACAGAGAGTGGGGAGGATATTCCTATCGTTGAATCTATTAGCCTTACTTCTTTGGAAGTAGCAGTATGAGGGGGAAGCTTCCTCGAGTACCTGCTGATAAAGTGACCAAGGTTTTGGAGCGTGTGGGATTCGTTCTCGTCCGCCAAAGCGGAAGCCATAAAATTTACAAAAACAGAGAAGGGAAAAGGGTAACTGTCCCTTATCATTCAGGAAAGATCCCCTTCACCCTAAAGTCTTAAGGAGCATTCTTACAGATGCCGATTGGAAGAGCGCGTAGAAAATTGGTTAGAGAGAGACATCTCTATACTCTCAAATGATCTATTGGTAATCGGAAGACAAGTCGAGACGGATTTTAGTGGAGTGATTGACCTTCTGTGTTTGGACCGTAGCGGGGATGTTGTTATCGTTGAGTTGAAGCGCGACAAGACCCCACGCGAAGTAATTGCTCAGATATTGGATTACGCTTCTTGGGTGAGGGATTTGTCGAACGAAAAGTTAACTGAAATTTCTGACAGATATCTCGGCGATAAAGGCCCTATAGAGGAGGCTTTCAAGAGAAAGTTCGGTGTCGAGTTGCCGGAAATTCTGAACGAACATCACAAGATGCTGGTTGTTTCTTCAGAGATAGATAGCAGTTCTGAAAGGATTATTAAATACCTGTCCGACTCCTATGGCGTTGGAATAAACGCGGCCACGTTCCAATACTTTTGTGACGAAGACAGGAAAGAATTTTTAGCAAGGGTGTTCTTGATTGAACCGAGCCAAGTCGAATACAGGACACAAACTAAGACCACCTCAAAACGAAAGCCCCCTCTGACTTATGAAGAGTTACAAGAGATTGCAGAACGTAACGGCGTTGGTGAAATATATCTGCGACTTGTTGAAGGACTTAGCGGTCATTTTGATCGGACAGGCACAACAAGAAGTTCAATTGCATTTGTGGGGAATATAGGAGAAAGTCAAAATACAGTATTCAGTTTAATTCCAAAAGAAAGTAATCTCGATGATGGACTTGGATTTCAGGTCTATATCACTAGATTATCAGAGTACTTTGGCATCAATGAAGAGCAGGCAATCGCATTGTTGCCCAAGCACAAGGGGGAATGGAAATATTACAGGGGCGCACCACCGGAATGGTCTGGCTTTGCAGGATTCTTTAAGAATCTAGAAGAAGTGGAATATCTCTTGACAGGGTTGAACGAGGTTAGGAAGAAATGAGTCAACTTCACCTAACAGAGCGTATCTGGCTTCGCTGTGCTTCGCCCAAATCCAGCTTCGCAGGACTTCTTTTATGCTGGAAACGTCAGGCGAAATATGTTTATCATTGTATAGGGAATTAACTATAGGTGGGTCAGAAGATGGGAAAATATGACTTAGTTGCACCATGCGGTGATTATTGTGCTGGCTGTGGACAATATAATGGACTAATTATTGAAACAGCCAAGCAAATGAGAGAATTCGCGGAGCTCTACGCGTTCGAATTTCGATCCGAAGGGGCGTTCGATTTCAAGGAATTTGTGAGGGGATTAGAATGGTTCATCGAGAATGCAAAGTGTCCAGGATGCCGACAAGGTGGGGGTCCAGCTTGGTGTGATGTAAAGAAATGCTGTTTTGAAAAAGGATTGCGTATATGTTTTGAATGTGAAGAGTTTCCATGCTCCAAATTTGAGGAGTATGCAGACCCTGACACGCTGGATAGGTACAAAAGATTCAAGGAAATAGGATTTGAGAAATGGGTTGAGGAACAAGCGCGGAAAGCCAAGGAAGGCTATGAAATACATTTGCAGAAAGTAGTATCTTTAAAACCACAGCAACCAAATGGCAAAATTAATTCGTAGTGATGGAGCACAAGAGAAAACAGATATGGACATACTTCGCCTAACGCAGCATATACGCTTGGGGCTAACGCCCTTGCCCTTCGGGACATTGCTCGCTTGGGTCGCAACGCCGTATATGCTGGGGACGTCAGGCGCAATTGACTTCGGGGCGTCATACTTTGGACCCAAAGGACAAACACAATGAAATCTAAGAAAGCACATTACGGGTATTACGGATTACCGATTCTTAGCATAATAATAGGTATAATATTCTTAGTTGGTCTCTTAATCCTCTTGTATATATCAGAATTATTTGGATGGATCATCATCGGTTGCGGATTGTATGTTTTAGTCTCTTGTGGAATATCCATAACGATGGTTCTTCGAAAGGCAAGCGAAGATTTCCCGGATATTTTGAAAATTGAAGGCAATGAATATGTTTTGGATGTGGGATGTGGATTAGGGAGAACGAGCATAGAGATGTTTTTCCTTTTTACTCCTTTTGCCTTCTGGCAGCTCCTCAAGAAAGATGACTGGATAGAGTTGCTAAACAAAGTGGATTTTGTAAATCTAAAATATCATTATCAACAAGGACTTGGCTACTTTTATGTAAAGAAGTGAGGCTGAGACACTATGACAAATTGGGCGCCCCTTCGTCAACTATGGTCGCTACGGCTCCCTGCGTATAACAGCGGGGACACGGCTTTGGCTTCGCATGTCCGCAAACCGTCAGATGATTGATAGATGCTTAACTGTTAACCATCAGCTCGATACTGATCTGAAGGCTGAACGCTTACAAAAGGGGGAAAGACGATGGCAAGGCAAGGGGTACTAGTAGAACCCTACCACAGGCTCAAACTGGAGCAGGTGGAACGGATACACCAGGCTTCTCTGGCTATATTGACTGACCCGGGTATATTATGTTTCAACCGCACCGCTGCTGGGCTCTTCAGCGACCACGGCGCTGATATCTCGTCCATCAATCAGCCAGGTGCCGCCTGCTGGCTGCTCAAGATACCTGAGAAGGTAATTGCTGATGCAGTGCAGGCAGCGCCAAAGGTGGTGAAGCTGGGAGCACGGGATGAGAATAACTGTCTCATCCTCGATGGGCGCGAGCCCAGGGTGCACTTTGCCTCAGGCTCTGAGGCTAACAACTGGCTGGATGTGGATGTAGAGGCTTTTGTCAGTAAGCGTGACCCAGGCATCGAGGTCGAGTTCCCCGTGTTCAGGGTAGAAAAAGGCACTGTGAACAGGCTGGCCAGGGCAGCGTGTCTCTGCGAACACCTGGACTCATGGGACAGCTTCCTGCGCACCGTCAATATTCAGGACGCCGACCTCACCGATGATAACAAGGATGTTAACAAGTTCTTCGCCTCACTGAACAATACCACCAAGCACGTGATGTCTGGACTCACCGAGCTCAGTCAACTGGGCAATGTGGTCAGGATGGCCCAGATCATAGCTGGCGGGGAGGAGGGGTTAAGAGAGAATCCCATCATCTCCTTTATCACCTGCATGGCGAAAAGCCCGCTACAGCTTGTGGACGATACCACACAGAAGGCGATAGAGATAGCCAAGAGGGGCATTCCCCTGGTCATCTCCAGCTCCCCCCAAGGCGGCTCCACTGCCCCCATTAGAGAGGACGGTATGGTAGCTCAGATCAACGCTGAGATCCTGGCGGGCATAGCCTTAACTCAATTGGTAAACAAGGGTACTCCTGTGCTCTATGGCAGTGTGCCGACCAGGGCCCGAATGGACGACCTTTATGATTCCTATGGAGTCCCTGAGTTCAACCAGTATAATATCGACTGCGTCCAGATGGCACGCTATTACAGCCTACCTTGCTACTCCACCGGGGGCATCTCCGATGTAAAGGTGCCGGGGATACAGGCATCGGTGGAAAGGCTGTTTTCGCACATCCTGGTGACACTCGCCGGCCCTCAGTATATCCACTACGCCTTTGGTCTTCTAGAGCGAACCAATACCTTCTGCCCCGTTCAGGCGGTGCTCGATGATGCCCACATAGAGATGGTAAAGAGATTCTTGAAACAGCCAACGGTGACTGCTGATAGGATTTCGGACTCTCTGGAGCAGATAAGAAGGGTCATGGGCACCTCTCATAAGCTCTATGTTCGGTTTGTGCGGAGCCTGCTTCGTTCTGGAGAGATTGCCCCCCCATATCCCTTCGAGGGTAGAGATATGGTAGACGAGACGCTCTTTCGGGCACGAGAGAGGATGGAGGAGATTCTCTCACTTCCGCCTCACCACATAGATAGAGCAATCGTAGATAGGGTATTTCAGGAGGTGCCCGGCCTGCTAACCAGATTGAGAAATTAATAGAATCGGGAGGTAGATTGTGACTGAAGATATACTGGCGCTTATCAAGGAAAATGTCATCCAGGGAAGGGTAACCCAGGGTGATGAGGGCCTTGAGGAGGGAATGGTAGGACAGCCTGGGGTCAGCGAACTCACCGACAAAGCCCTTGCCCAAGGCATTAGCCCGGCGGACATAATAAAAATGGGACTCACTGAAGGCATGGACATCGTGGGGCAGAAGTTCGAGGCTAAGGAGTACTATATTCCGGATATGCTAGCATCGGCTGAAGCGGTGGGAGTAGCTATGGAGATACTGGAGCCCCACCTCGCCAAGAGTGGCATCAAGTCCAAGGGTAAGATAATTGTGGCTACGGTAAAAGGAGACCTTCACGATATCGGAAAGAACATAGTCTCAATACTGCTTCGAGGGGCCGGCTACGCGGTCAAGGATTTGGGGAATGATATTGACCCCCAGGCCATCATAGCCGCGGTGAGAGAAGAAAAGCCTCAATTTGTGGGGATGTCTGCCCTGCTCACCAGCACCATGATACACATGAGGACCACCATCCAGGCACTCACCGAAAGTGGGCTTAGGGACAAGGTGAAGGTCATCATCGGCGGGGCTGCTGTCTCAGAGGAATTTGCTCAAAGCATAGGTGCTGATGGCTACGGAGCTGATGGTTTTCAGGCAGTAAGGATAGTGGAATCTCTAGACTCCGGCGGGGACAATTGAACTGACATGGAAGCAGGGAGAGACATCTACCAACTAACCGATGTGGGGCAAAACACCTGAAGGAGTATCAGTGTTTGATGCCAGTCTCTAGCTTTGACCTTGGAAATACGGATTGAAGGAGGATTCATGACTGAGATAGATGCCTACAATGAGGCGCTCCAAAGCGGACTCTACCAGAGGCCAGGTGGGCTTTTGGGGAAATACGATAACGCGCGCCGCTTCTGGGAGGATGAAGAGCTTGGTCTTTACCTGCGGCCTTATTTGGAGCAACTGGTAGCCCGAAAGAGGGAGCGTGGTGAAAGGCTTCGTGTACTGGACCTGGGATGTGGCAGCGGGGATGGCTTCGAGTTCATCACCAACATCAGCAGAAACTTGATTTCAGAACATGATGCAAAGGTTATACAGCCTGATATGCTTGAGATCTACAAAGGGGTTGATATAAATGAGGGGCTGCTGAGACAAGCCCAGGATATCTACGGCAACAGACAGGATATGGCCTTCGTCCAGTCGGACTTCAATGGCTACGATTTTTCTGGCGAAGAGCCCTACGATCTGTATCTGGCCAACTACGGAACGCTATCCCACAACACCGATGAGCAGACTGTAGAGCTCTTGAGCAATATCACCAGGCAGAGCAAAGAAGGTGCCCTCATCGTCATTGACTGGCTGGGGCGCTTCTCCTACGAGTGGCAGACGCTGTGGACAAATGATTTTGGGCATAACCAGTGGATGGACTATGTCATCTCCTACATACACTCAGACAGTGGGGGAAAAGAGCAGCAGTTGACCTATTTCCCACTGAGGATCATGGGGCGCCAGGAGGTTCTACATATTCATCGGCAGGCAAAAAGGGAGATTGGGGGTGGCATTGCGTTGCGGAAGCTGGCCGACCGATCTTCGTTCGTGGGGCGCCACATGGATACAGCTCAATATAATCCCCACTGTCAACCCCTGCGCCAATTGGTCAATTCTCTTTTTGAGCCCAATCTGTGCACCGATCTGGATGAGGTATCAATTCTCTATGTCCCCAGAGATGGCTTCACTGAGGTAAACGCCTACCACCAGAGGTTCGCCGAGTGCTGGAACTACCTGGTGAGTTATACCAAGGCGCTACTTGAGGGAAGCGATCCCCCAGAAGCCCTGGCGGAGATGCCTCTGCCTCTCAGGAGGTCGCTCAGTGCCATGAAGGGCGTAGTGGGAGCGGCAGCTAGGATGAAGATAGGAAATGCTCGAGCTAGCCTGGTCGAGCCGCAACTGGGATATTGTCTCAGGGAGCTCGAGATGGGGCTTCAGCGGGGATGGGGATGCGGGCACGGGCTGGTGGGCATCTTCGAGGTGGCGAAGTGATATTCTTTTCCAGGGGCTTTTAACTCGATGTCATTGCGAGGGGCGGAGCCCCGAAGCAATCTCGGAGGGTGGGGGATGAGATTGCCACGCCTCCCCCGGGATGGCATTTAAGGTGAGGGCTGTGGGAGTCCTCTCCTCAGTTTGGAAATCTAAAACCAAGCCATGTTAGATTCAAAAAACAAAAATCACCAGACTCTAATGAAGGAGAATGAAATTGCGGATCGAGGCTTGTGAGCACCGAAAGATGGTATAATGAAACCGATACGACTCTCTGGGCATGCACGATTACAACTGCCTTTTCGCGGAGCAACCGAAGATGAAGTTATCGATACCATTCGCTCTGAGCAGTGGATACCTGCCGAATTAGGAAGACTAGAGTGTTATAAGGATTTCCCCTTTGGTATAGAATGGAATAGAAAGGTATATGCGACAAAGCGGGTTCGTCCGATCTTTGTCGAATATCCAACGGAAATCGTAGTGGTTACAGTGTATACTTATTATTTTTGAAGGGGGCAGAAGATAATGAAAATCACTTATGATCCTGAGGTAGATGCTCTCTATATCCGCTTCCGTGAGACTACCGTTACAACCCAACATCTTGCTGAGGGGTTAGCAGCAGATTACGATGCTGATGGCCATTTAGCAGGCATTGAAATACTAGGTGCAGTTAAGCATTTAGGTGGCAAAGATGTCTTCAAACAGATCATTTTAGAGGATATTGCCCTGGGTCGTCCCTAACTCTTCTATATGGCTTGAAGGTTACCACGACTTCATCTAACACGGGCTTTGCAGCTTACTTCGTTCGCTCAAACCGCCTGCAGCGGCTTCGCAAAGTCTGAAAACGTTAGGCGCCGAGGATTATGAAAGCAGCGGTTTTATATAGTGAAAAAATTAAGGAATATGATTTAGGTCATGTGCTCACTGGCGAAAGATATGAGAATTTTATGCGCTTATTCGAGGATATACTTGGCACAAATCCTGATCTGGAAATAATTGAACCACCATATGCCACAGATGCCGAGCTGGAACTTGTACATACTGAGGAGTATATCAAAAGAGTGGGGAGATATGAATCGAAAGATCCCCATGATACGCCACTTTCACCAGGTGTAGTTAGGGCTGCAAAGCTCCTTGCCGGGGCAGGAAAGCTTGCCGGTGAGCTTATTGTATCAGGTAGATTTGATAAGGCTTTTGTGATAGGAGGAGGAGTTCAACATGCCACAAGAGATCATGAGAGGGGATTCGGCATATTCAGCGATGTGGGACTATGCGCTGAGAACTTAATGCGAAATCATGGTATAAAAAGGATTTTAATCCTGGATACAGATGCACATGCAAGTGATGGCATTTATCGAATCTTTTCCCAGGACCCCAGAGTGTTGCATATATCGATTCATCAGGATCCTCATACCCTTTATCCCGGAAAAGGTTTTATTGATGAAATAGGGGAAGGGGATGGTGAGGGCTATTCCGTGAATATACCATTGCCGCCGTGGACAAGTGAGGGAGCTTACGAATACGTGCTAAGAAGTATTTTTGTCCCACTCGCTGAGGAATTCGAGCCAAAGTTAATAATGATGATAGACGGGAGCGATATACACTTTACGGATAGAATAACGCAAATGGGATTGACGCTTGAAGGCATCAAGATGATTGGTAACATAGTGAGAAAGACAGCTGAAGAAGTATGTGAGGGTAAGGTCATTGATTTTGTAGGTTCCGGTTATAGCCGTGATTCAATGGTAGTAGCTCTTGGTTGGCTAGCATCAATAGCTGGAGTAACCGGAATCGAAATAGAACTACAAGAGCCGGTCCCAATTCCTGATGAACTTGAGAAAGACCTCAGATTGAAGGAAACAGAGAAGATAATAGAACTTGCCAAGGGATACCTTGGTAAATATTGGAAATGCTTTGTTACCTAAGGAGGACATAACTATGGCGGGTATCTCAGGAACCAGCTCAGCCAGCAAAGATACCTTAGAGTTGATTTTGGACAGGCTACATCACCGAGGCCCCCAGGAAAAGTGGATACACTGTGGAAAGAGTATTGCCCTTGGATGCTGTGTTCTACCCTCAGAGGCTCATCATTCAGGAAGAACGCACTCACAGATGGCTGACACGGTTGCGATAATAGATGGTCATCTCTACTCTGAAGATGGGATCGAGTTGCTTCAAGCAGACATCTTGGTTAGCCTTTATAGCAGATTTGGTGCTGGATTTGTGGAGCACTTAGATGGCGATTTCGCCCTCTGTTTAGCCACTGATAGCGGGCTAATGCTGGCTAGGGACCCCGTGGGACTGCGTCCACTCTTCTACGGCTATAAGGATGGAGATGTCTACTTCGCCTCAGAGATGAAGGCCCTGCTGGGTCTATGTGCAGAGGTTGTGGAACTACCACCGGGCCATGTCTATACTCAACGCGAGGGGCTTCGACCATTCAAGAGCCCACAATATTCGGTTCCCGAATTTGACAGCCCTGAAGAGGTGGCTGGCATTCTCGCTGAACTATTGCGACGGGCTGTAGAGATGCGGCTGAAGGACGGCAACGTTGGCGGTGTCTTGCTCAGCGGCGGTCTGGACTCGAGCGTTGTCGCCTACCTGGCAAAGGAATTTCAGCCCGACCTGAAGACATTTACTGTAGGTACCGGCATAAGTGACTCCCAAGACCTGGGGCGGGCACGAGAGATGGCACAGTATCTGGGTACTGAGCACTATGAGTATATCTACGGAGAGAGAGAAATAGAGCAGGTGTTGCCTGAGGTCATTTACTACTTAGAGTCCTTCGAGGAGGATTGTGTATATGGGGCAGTAGCCAACTATTTCGCCGCCAGGCTAGCTGCCCAGCATGTCAACTGTGTCTTTTGCGGTGAAGGTGCCGATGAATTCCTCGGCGGCTACCACGAGCTTAAAGAAGCCAGAAACGAAACAGAGTTTCTTCAGCTTACCGAAGACCTGATTGGCAATGCCTACCACACAGGGCTCCAGAGGCTTGACCGGATGATGGCAGCTCACTCGTTGGAATTCCGTCCTCCTTTCTTAGATGGGAGAGTCACTGCATTTTGCTCCAAAATTCCCCCAGCATGGAAGGTCTATGGCAGGGAAAAGGTTGAGAAATGGATTTTGAGGAGAGCCTTCGCCGGTTTGCTACCTGACAATATATTAAATAGGGTGAAGCAACCGTTCGCCTCAGGGGCTGGCTCAGCAAAACTTACCGAATTGATCGGGCAAAGAGCCAGGCCCAGGGGAGACTATTTTTTGTATAATCGGCAGACTAAGTCCGATATATTACTTAAGTCCGAAGCTGAAATATACTACTACCAGATATTCAAGGAGAAGTTCCCAGAGGACTCTTTTGAAAAGCTGGTCACCAGATGGGACCCTCTTACCAGACGACAATAGATAACTGATGGTGCCTTCGAACCTTTCATCAGGCATTGCACAAGAGTCCAACTTGTTCAGTTATATCCATGGGGCCGTGCTTTCTGGAGCCGTAAATTACCTGTGAGTGTCATCTCAAAGCCCCCTGGTAGAGGTCCAAGCAGAGATAGAACGAGGTTCCGTGGAGCCAATCTGGCGTCCGTCTTCCTCTGCTACGGAGGGGGAGGAAAGCAAAAACGCCCCGCAGTGCATTTTCAACCCTTAAAATAGAGCCAGGGTTTTTCAATCGCTGTTTTTGGGATCGATATTGAGATTGACAGGGAGCGGGTTCAGGACTCCATTATCGTTATTGAGGGTTCGATCGTCTTCAGAAGTCAAGTCATCGCCCAACTACTGCAACAGTGCTGCAAGGTTTTGGTATTCGTGGCGACGATAGGCAATCAATTGGAGGAACCAGCTTGCGGGCTGGCTGATGATAGGCTTATACTTCAGTCGGCTGTCACTAGCCTGCTCTGTGCTCTAGCGGGTGCCAATTTCATCCATAACGCTACGGGGCTCATGGAATCCGCACTGGCTGCACGTTATGAGAAGTATGTTATAGATAATGAGATGCTGGGAATGGTGATGAGAGTTGTTGAGGGCATAAAGGAGTAAGATCGGATGTTGGAAGCCTGGCAATTTCTAATCCGACGCCCGGAATTGCTGGCAGGGTGGACCCTTGATCACCTGTGGATAATCTTTGTTGCCTGTGGAACAGCAGTTATTCTCGGTGTGGCTTTGGGAATATATATCACCGGCAGAGGTAAGGAGCACATAGCAGATGCCGCGCTCTACCTAGCAGAGGTAATGATGACTATTCCTAGTCTAGCCCTCTTTGGCCTATTGATGCTCCTTCTGGGCAGTATTGGATTGAAGGCCATTGGTTTTCTTCCTGCTGTCATCGCTCTAATTATCTATGGCCAGCTACCTATACTGCGCAATACCTATACCGCAATTCGGGAGGTTGATCCAGCACTGATTGAGGCTGGGAAGGGCATGGGAATGAGTGGGAGACAACTCCTTTTCAAGGTTAGGCTTCCTCTTGCCATTCCCGTCATTATGGCCGGCTTGAGAAATGCCATCATACTAATCATCGGCATTGCAGCAATTGCAGCCATGATCGGGGCAGGAGGGCTTGGAGTCCCCATATTCCGGGGCATAAGAAACGCTCGGATGGATTTAATCATCCTGGGAGGAGTATCTGTCTCTATTCTGGCTCTGCTGGTTGATGCTCTCATGTCCCGATTGGAGTGGTGGGTAACCCCAAGGGGATTGAAAAAGGCGAGGTAACAGCTTGCCGGGATCGGGGTTAGGGGCCAGGGGGAAGAATGGCTGAGCTCTGACCCTTAACAACTGGCAACTGCTACCAGGTAAGATAATGATCAAACTGGAGAGGGTGACTAAGATCTATCCTGATGGAACGGAAGCAGTAAAAGAGGTGAGCTTAGAGGTCAAGGAGGGAGAATTCTGTGTATTATTAGGTCCTTCAGGATGTGGTAAGACCACTACCATGAAGATGATAAATCGTCTTATCCCTATTACCAGGGGGAAGATATACATTGATGGGGTAGACAATACTGAGGTAGATGAAGATGAACTGCGAAGAAACATAGGCTATGCTATTCAGGAAATAGGGCTATTCCCCCATATGACTGTGGGGCGGAATATAGAGACGGTGTCTGTGCTAAAAGGCTGGCCAAAGGCCAAGCGGAAGAGGAGAGCTGAGGAACTCCTAGAACTTGTGGGAATGGCTCCGGGGGAGTTCACAGATAAGTATCCCAGTGAACTTTCCGGTGGCCAGCGCCAGCGGGTGGGTGTGGCCCGAGCGTTAGGAGCTGATCCTCCAATACTACTAATGGATGAGCCTTTTGGAGCCATTGATCCAATAACCAGGGTGAGATTGCAGGATGAATTCTTAAAGATACAGCAGGAGATAAAGAAGACCATCATATTTGTGACCCATGATATTTATGAGGCGATCAAGATGGGGAATAAGATAGCCTTAATGGACGAGGGGCGGTTAGTGCAATATGATACACCGGCCAATTTGCTTTATAAGCCGAACAACAAGTTTGTAGAGGATTTCGTTGGTGCCGACCGAGCCCTCAAAGCGCTACAGTTGATCCGAGTGAAGGAGGTTATCTGCAGTTCCCCATCCATCGCCAAAGCAGACGACAGGGCAATAGCTGCCAAGGAGCGGATGGAGCAAGAGGGAATCAATCATCTGGTGGTGGTAAGCGATGATGGAAAGTTTTTGGGATGGATTGACAAAGCGGAATTGGGAAGGGGGGAGATAGTGAGGGAGACCATGAAATCCTCGGCTCCGACAGCCACAGTAGATACAGTCCTAAATGAAGCTCTCTCCCTAATGTTGAGCAGCGGGCTAGATACCCTGGCTGTAGTCGATGGGGATAACAGATTACAGGGGGTGTTGAGCTTCGGCACTATCCAGAAGGCATTAAGTGAGATTGCCCAAAGGGGAGAATCCGAATGAGGCGTCAAGTTATCTTTATTTCTCTTTTGACGCTCTTTGTAGGACTTACCGCTTGGATTACTAACATGGAGAAAGTCGGGATCTATAATATCTTTCCCTGGAGCGATCTACTGAGTTGCTTAAAGGCTCACCTCAAGATGGTGCTCATAGCGGAACTCATAGCCATCTTCATCGGTGTGTCCTTAGGAATCCTCGTCACTCGGCAGGGTTTTGGAAAACTTGCAACTCCGGTAATCGGTGGAGCGAACGTAGGGCAGACTATACCTAGCCTGGCTGTGATCGCTATTATGGCTCCTATTCTCGGTTTTGGCCTTCAGTCAGCAATCGTAGCCTTATTCATCTATGGGCTGCTTCCTATCTTACGCAATTCCTATACCGGTATAAGGAATATCAGCCCGGCGATTGTGGAAGCCGCCAGGGGAATGGGAATGACCAGGGCGCAAATTGCTCGGAACATAGAGCTACCCTTGGCCCTGCCAGTAATAATGACCGGGATCAGAATCTCCACAGTTATAACCGTGGGGACAGCGGAGTTAGCTGTTCTCGTTGGTGGTGCGGGTTTGGGCAGAATTACATTAACAGGAGTGTTCACCGGGCAAGCTTTGCTCATATTGCAGGGAGCAGCGCCTACGGCAGCTATGGCCATCACCCTGGGCTTTATTCTGGAACGCATAGAAAAGTGGATGACCCCACGAGGTCTTGAAGTCAAGGCTGGAATTTCCTAGAAGGAGATGAGATAAAGCCACATTATAAATTCGAGGCCGTCTAAAAATTGGCTTTGAGGCTTGGGCAGTTTCAGAGCCAAAATGAAGCTGAAAGTGGCTGACTGAATTGGGGGTGAGGATTGAAGATCAGCGAAGGTGGTGGAGCCAAAGCTGATTTTGAAGCTGAGGCAAAGTTAAACAGCCTCAAATCTTTAAGGAGGTAAGAAGATGCGTAAACTAACCTCCATTGTCTCGGCAGTAGTTTTGACCCTTGCTCTGATCGTGATGGGGACAGGGTGCGCTGCGCCCGAGACGCTGGTCAAGGAAGTAACCGTGGGAAACAAGAACTTTACCGAGGAGTACATTGTTGGTCAGCTAATGAAGCAGTTGTTGGAGGATCGTGGCTTCAAGGTCAATTTGGTATCAGACCTCTCTTCTATGGCCCTTAGGGAAGGGATGGAAGCTGGCGATATCGATATTTGCGCCGATTATACCGGGACGGCTTGGATGGTTCATCTCAGCCACGAGTATGAACCGGGGGTCGATAACAATGAGCTTTACCGCCTTGTAAAGGAAGAGGAGGAGGGAAAGGGTTTCATCTGGCTGAATCCAATGTGGAACAACAACACCTACGCTCTGGCTTCCTGGCCTGAATTTGTCGAAAGGTATGACCTAAAGACGCTCTCTGATCTGGCAGCGCTTTATCGAGAGAATAAAGGAAAGATCAAAACCTTCGTCGACTTTGAATTCTTCCCTCGCCCAGATGGCTTGCCTGCTCTAGAGAAGCACTACGACTTTAAGGTCGATGAGGGCTTCCTCATGACCGGAACTGCGGGAGCTTCACTAATGGGTTTGGAAAACCATGATTGTGAGGTGGCCATGGTCTTCGGCACCGATGCCGCCATCGCTAAACATGGCTGGCATGTTTACACCGATGATAAATCTTTCTTCCCGCCGTATGATTTAACCCCTTATGTCCGTAAGGAAGTTCTTGATAAGTATCCCGAGATTGAGGAAATTCTCAATGAGCTGGTGGCAACCTTGCCCGGTAGGGGTGAATCCGCCACATCAGAGATAGTGTCTGAATGCCAAAAGGCTTGGCAGGAACTCAATGCTAAGGTCGATATCGAAAAGATGGAACCGGATGAAGCTGCCCATGAGTACCTGGTTGAGCGCAGCTTGATCAAAGAGTAAAACCACCTCCCAAGGCGCAGTCTTTGAATTGATGAAAAAGGGATAACCCAAATTCACAAAGTTTGGAATGTAGTGGCAAAAATTTTTGGCCAGCTATGCGCCAAATATGCGGGGTTTCAAAGTCGGGCAAGAGAAAGCTCGGAGGAGCCCACCACCTATGTAATTCAGGGCTGCAAACTAACTTACCGTGGAGATAGGGGGATTCGAACCCCCGCTCTCTCGGATGCGAACCGAGCGCTCTCCCTCTGAGCTATATCCCCAAGACTGTTGAGTTTCCCTTCTTAGCCTATCTAGCCATTGGGCTGAGTTTACTTCTCTGCCCAATAAATAGCTAATATATCCTTGCATTATTTGCCTCAGTTCTCCGGATAAATCAGGGCTTAACCGCAGCCTAGTGATAGCAGTGAAGTCGCTACTCTGTAAGAAGCGCAATACTTTGAGGGCATTAAGCGAGAGGGGATAGATGATAGCCTCTTGATGAGCGCAGTGAGGGCAGAGCACCCCGCCACTTGGAGTGAAGAAGTGAGCAGCAGGGCGAAGTGGTGAGTGACAATTCAAGCATTGCTGAAGCTGAGGCCGATAACCGAGATAATCAACAAGATGGAGCTCAAAGTATCGCAGAATAAGCTCACCATCGCAACTTTGGCATAGCTGATGCAATGTGTCGAGCAGCAGTCTGAAAACAGGGAAGTTTTCGTCTCTTTGGGGGGTAAACCTATCGACTAGTTCAGCAACATAAAAGGCATAGGAAAGACGCTGTAGGTCGTCATGTAAGGGCAGGAAGCTTTCGATAGTCTGACTCTGGCTGATGATGTCCAAATTCTGCCCACAAGCCAGCAACATCTTGCTCCAGTTAAGAAGTTCAACATGTCCCCCCAGCTTACTTTCAGGGCGACGCACTCCCTTAGCCACTGCCTTGAGCTTGCCTAAGTGGGGGGTATACAGGGTGAGAATTCTATCTGCTTCCCCCAGCTCAGCTTTGTTGAGGACAATGGCTTGAGTGTTATAAACTCTAGGCCTGCTCATATTCCCTACCAGCCCTAAAAAAGTCCGGCGACTATTTTTAGATCTCTTGCCTCCCCTCCAGAGCTCGAGTTAGGGTGACTTCATCGGCGTACTCTAGGTCGCTGCCATAGGGGAGTCCCCGAGCTAGTCTAGTGACCTTGATCCCCAAGAGGGAAATCAAGCGATGAAGATACAATGCGGTGGCTTCCCCTTCTAGATTGGAGTTAGTGGCCAGAATAATCTCTTGCACCGTGCCACCTCTGAGCCGATCCAGAAGCTGTTTTATCTTTAATTTCTCGGGACCTATCCCTTCCAGAGGAGAGAGCACCCCATGAAGCACATGGTATAGGCCGTGGTAACTCCTGGTACGCTCCAAGGCTAATATATCTAGTGGCTCTTCCACTACGCAAATCTTAGTCTGGTCTCTTTCACGGCTGCGGCAAATAAGACAAGGATCGGTTTCGGTGATATTTTGACATATAGAACAAAAGATAATCTTCTCCTTTATGTTGATAATAGCTTCAGCCAGAGCTTTAACCTGCTCCCCGGGGGCACGCAATAAGAAATAAGCCAACCGCTGGGCACTTTTAGGCCCAATGCCAGGGAGCCTATTCAACTCCTCAATTAAGCGGCCCATAGACATGGCAGTGGGGACAAATGCAATGCCCAAACTTGGCCTCCTCTATTTCATTCCTGGTAATTTGAGCCCAAAAGTTGCGGCGCTAAGACGGCTTTGGGCCAGCTCCTGTGATTTTTCAATAGCTTCATTTACCGCTATCAGCACTAGGTCTTCCAAGAGCCCGATATCATCAGGGTCTACTGCCTCGGGTGAGATCTTTATCGACTTAACTCTTTGTTGCCCATCGGCGACAACAGTTATTGCCCCGCCACCAGCGCTTGCTTCTACAGTGAGGTTAGCCAACTCTTCCCCAGCTTTGACAAGCTTTGATTGCAATTCCTGCGCCTGATGCTGAAAAAGTCTTTTCATCTCGCCTCCCCGCTATTTTTAGTTGTATCGATAATCCTGCCCCCCATTTCCAGCACTGCTTTAACTAGATGATCCTCTGCGGCTGGCGGTTTAGCCCTCAATTTGAGGATGCAGTGCACTTTACTAGGGGTGCCAAACCTCTCAGCTAATTTATTCTCTACCAGGTGACGATACTTGGGATTCTCAATCCTATCCTTGTGGAAGGGATGATAGAAACCTAATACTAGAGTATCTCCCTCAATAGCTACCGGCTCGCAGGCACTTCTTAGGAAGGCATCCAGATTACCGCCTGATCCCATACCGCGTAAGCTATCTACAAATTCACTCCACTGGGTAGATAGGTACTCAAATGGGGAGTCAGGTTCTAAATGAGGGGGTTCGCTGCCCTGGGCTAAATGTTCAGCCTCAAAATGAGAGGCACCCGATTTGACCAAGATAGCCTCCTCTCTTTCCTGGGGCAAAAGGCTTTCCACCAGTGCCAGCTCTAGGGGGAGAGGAGAGGAGCTACTGGAACGGAAGTCAATCTGGGCAAAGAGCTTGATCGCCGTCAAGATTTCCTCAAGGAGGAGACCTTGAACGAGCTCCTTTATCTGGGCTAAATCCTCTGGAGTAATGTCGAGGGCTTCCTCTCCTCCAGATTTGACAAGTAGCATGCCCCGGAGATATTCGATCAATGCTCGATTGAATTGCCCCAAGTCGAGGCCATCTGAGGCCACACTATTTATAGTTTTAAGCCCACGAGCAATGTCTTTGTGGGCAATATGCTCGGCTAATTCGCTAACTCGATAGTCAGTAGTAATCCCCAGCATGTCTTCAACTTGACTTGTATCAATGTGGTAACTATAGTAGGTAACTAATTGCTCCAACAGATTCTCAGCGTCACGAAGGCTGCCTGAGGCACTCCTTGAAATGAGCTTTAAAGCTTGCGACTCAGCCTCGATTCCTTCTTTTTCGCAGATATACCCCAATTTGGAGGCTATTGCCGTTTGGGAAAGGCGGCGGAAATCAAAGCGTTGGCACCGGGAAAGGACAGTAGGCAGCATCTTATGTGGTTCAGTGGTGGCCAGAATAAAGATAACATAGGGCGGGCATTCCTCTAATGTCTTAAGCAAAGCATTAGACGCCGGCTCAGTGAGCATATGAACTTCATCTATAATATAGACTTTACTTTTGGCCACATTGGGGGCAAAATTAACCTTCTCCCGGAGCTCCCTAATCTCATCAATACCCCGGTTGCTGGCAGCATCAATCTCTATCACATCCAAAGCCCGCCCCTGGGCGGTCGCCTGGCACATCTCACAACTATTACACGGTTCACCCTTACCATTAGTGGTGCAATTAACCGCCTTGGCCAAGATACGCCCGGTACTGGTTTTTCCGGTACCCCGCGGGCCACAGAAGAGATAAGCATGAGCTACCCGCCCAGTCTCTAGGGCATGGAGAAGAGTCTGAGTAATAGGTTCTTGCCCTACTACTTCGGCTAGGGTTTGCGGGCGCCACTTACGATAAAAAACCTGAGATGTCATGGCTTGTTTTTCACTTATTTCCCAATCGACAGCTTACCGCCCTTTGACAGTCAGCTTCTCACTTGGCCCAATATTTTTTCCTCCAAAGCTCTCATCTCTTCCTCATCCTCTAGTTTATCATGTTCATACCCCAAGAGATGAAGCACACCATGAATGATGAGCAGCGCCAATTCTTGCTCTACAGAGTGTCCATATTCTTCAGCTTGTCGCCTTGCCTGAGGGTAAGAAATAACTACCTCGCCAAGATGAACAATGTGGTCGGGAGGCATTATAAAGGAATCCTCCCCCGGTCCTCTTTCAGTCAGAGCAAAAGCAAGCACATCCGTGGGTCCATCTACACCACGATACCTCTGATTAAGCTCACCTACTGTTTCATCAGCAGCAATAAGCAAATCCAACTCTACTCTAAAGTTGATACCTTGAGCACTAAGAGTTTCCTCTACCACTCGCTGAGGCCAGCCCTCCCCCACATAATTTTGCAATTGCTTCTCAATTTGAATATTGATGTTATACAAATCCGATCTTTTGTAGTTTACCCCATATGTAATGCCTCGGCCAGCCAATCAACACCAATGATCTCCATCCCTGATGGGGGGGTGAGAGTAGTTAGCGAGGCTTGAGGAACAAGGCAACGACCAAACCCTTGTCTGGCTGCTTCACCGAGTCTACGCTCAAGCTGTGAAACTGCCCTTACTTCGCCACTTAATCCTATTTCTCCCACGGCGACCAATTTTGGATCTATTGCCTTATCGCTGAAGCTGGAGGCAATAGACAAAGCGATAGCCAGGTCAGCAGCCGGCTCGCTGATCTTCAGCCCACCGGCAACATTAACAATTATATCTTGATTGGCAAGGTGTAGCCTCGCCCGCTTGGTGAGTACCGCAATGATCAGTAGCAAACGATTGAAGTCTATTCCATTGGCAGTGCGTCGTGGTAAGCCAAAGCTAGTGGTAGTAGTTAATGCTTGAATCTCCACCAACAGGGGACGGGTTCCTTCAATTGTGGAAGTCACCGATGCACCTATTGCCCTCTGGGAATGTTGCGCCAGGAAAAGCCGGGAGGGGTTACTTACTTCCTCCAGACCATGCTCCCTCATCTCGAAGACACCTATCTCATTAGTAGAGCCAAAGCGATTCTTTACCCCGCGCAGCAGTCTATAGGCGCCCCCCAGATCACCCTCTAAATATAATACCGCATCCACAATATGCTCCAAAACTCTGGGACCAGCGATAGCTCCGTCTTTGGTTACATGTCCGGTAATGAGCAAGGGAATACTGCGAAGTTTAGCCCAACGCATAAGCTGCAAGGTGCACTCTCGGATTTGCCCTACGCTACCTGGTGCCCCACCTAGCTCCTCCCGGTAGACTGTTTGAATGGAGTCGATGATGCCCAGGGCGGGGGAGACCTGTTCCATTCGCTCCAGGATAATATTCAAGTTGGTCTCAGGAAGAAGATAAAGCCCTTTACCCTCAATCCCCAGCCGATCAGCTCGTAGTTTTATTTGCTGTGGTGATTCTTCACCAGAGACATAAATTACCTTACATCCCGCTGTAGCTGCCATAGTTGCTACTTGGAGCAAGAGAGTTGATTTGCCCACCCCGGGGTCGCCACTAATAAGCACCAGTGATCCAGGCACTATCCCACCGCCAAGCACTCGATTGAATTCAGCAAAGGGAATAACCAGGCGAGGTACTTCTTGGGCAGTTAGCTGGGATAACTCTTGAGCGGAACCCCCTGAAATAGCCGCGGAGAACGCCGCTGCTCTTGAGAACTCTACTATTGTTTCGACGAGAGTATTCCATTCATGGCAGCTAGGGCAACGTCCCAGCCACTTAGAGCTCTCCTTGCCACATTGCTGACATACAAAAACCATTTTGGGATGAGATTTGCTTACCGTCTGTCTCATATTTAAAAAAGGGAGCTACACTTTAGGCTCCCCCTCAAATAGGCTACCATAATTACTCTTTACCTCAGGAGAGAATTTTTTCCAAGCTTACCGCCCGGATGACAATTTCATCCTCTTCACGATCCAATTGAATGGTATCCCCGGCTTGGAATTCTCCTCTGAGTAGCTTATCTGCCAGCGGATCTTCCACCATATCGCGAATCACCCGGCGCAGCGGGCGAGCACCAAAGGTTTCATCAAAACCCTTTTCACCTAGAAGATCCTTAGCTGCTTCGGTAATCTCCAATCTTATGCCCTCTTCCACTAGTTGCTCCCCCACTCTACGCACCATCAGGTCGACAATCTGCCGGATATGCTCTCTAGTTAAGTGATGAAAAACCACTACACCGTCGAGGCGGTTAAGGAACTCGGGGCGAAAGACCTTTTTCACCTCCCCTAAAACCTTCTCCTTCATTTTCTCGTAGGCTTGTTGCCGACTTTTCTCCTCATCACTGCGCACAGTAAATCCAATGGTAGAATCCTTCCGGATAAGTTCGGCTCCAATGTTGCTCGTCATAACTATGATACTATTGCGGAAATCAACCCGCCGTCCTTTAGCATCAGTCAGACGGCCATCATCGAAGATTTGAAGCAAGATATTGAACACATCGGGGTGAGCCTTCTCAATTTCGTCAAGCAGGATAACACAATAAGACTTACGTCTCACCATCTCGGTCAGTTGGCCTCCTTCATCATAACCTACATATCCCGGTGGAGCACCGACTAAGCGAGCTACAGTATGCCTCTCCATAAATTCCGACATATCCAATCGGATTAGAGCATCTTCACTTCCAAACATAAACTCTGCCAGTGCTCTAACCAGCTCTGTCTTTCCTACCCCGGTCGGCCCAAGGAAAATGAAGTTGCCAATAGGTCGCCGTGGATCCTTGAGACCAGCTCGGGCTCGCCTTACTGCCTTAGCCACGGTAATAATGCCCTCATCTTGCCCCACAATGCGTTGGTGCAAAACCTCCTCCATCTGGAGCAGGCGTAGTGATTCGTCGGAAGCAAGCTTTGAAATCGGGATTCCTGTCCACACGCTGACCACCTCAGTGACATCATCTCCAGTTACTACTGGTTTCTCCTGATCGAAGTCCGCTTGCCACTCTTGCTCCATACTCCTTACCTTCTCTTCAAGATTAAGCTCCCGATCACGCAACTCTGCCGCATACTCATATTGTTGCGAGGCAATAGCTGCCTCCTTCTCACTTAGCACTATCTCTAGAGCTTTCCTTACTTCCTTGAGGCCGATCGAGACGCTACCTTGGCTTAGGCGTACTTTGGAGGCTGCCTCATCCATCACATCAATCGCTTTATCGGGCAAAAAGCGGTCAGCTATGTACCTCGCCGCCAAAGTTGCGGCAGCTTTTATTGCCCCATCATCTATCGTCAAGTGATGATGCTCCTCATAACGAGCCTTAATACCCTGTAGAATTTCGATTGTCTGCTCGACTGAAGGCTCTTCTACTAGGACAGGCTGGAAGCGACGCTCCAAGGCAGGATCTCTCTCCACCCGCTTCCGATACTCATCAACAGTAGTGGCTCCAATACACTGCAATTCCCCTCGAGAGAGAGCAGGCTTGAGTATACTGGAGGCATCAACAGCCCCCTCGGCAGCACCAGCACCTACTATAGTATGCATCTCATCAATAAAGAGCACACAGTTGCTAGCATTTTTTAGCTCATCGATGACCTTCTTTAATCGTTCCTCAAACTCACCGCGGTACTTGGTACCGGCTACTAGTGCCCCCACATCCAGGGTTACTATGCGCTTATCCCGGAGGCTCTCAGGTACCTCACCATCTGCAATATGATGAGCTAGGCCTTCAACGATAGCCGTCTTACCTACTCCGGCCTCCCCAATAAGGGCAGGGTTATTCTTAGTGCGCCGACTGAGAATTTGGATCACCCGCCGGATCTCCTTGTGACGTCCGACAACCGGGTCGAGTTTCCCCGCCCGGGCCATAGCAGTTAGGTCCACCCCCAACTGGTCCAGAGTAGAAGTGCGAGTGGAAACACGCGAGCCACCATGAACTTGAGCAGCATTTTGACTAGCCAGACGAACGACCTCGACATGAGCTCGCTCTAAGTTAACCCCCAGGCTCTCCAGCACCCCAGCAGCCACTCCTTCCCCCTCACGTAATAAACCAAGCAGTAAATGTTCGGTGCCGATATAACTATGGTTAAGGAGACGCGCTTCATCCACTGCTAGCTCGATGACTTTCTTCGCTCTGGGGGTAAGCCCAATCTCACCTGAAGGGGCTTTCCTTCCCTGCCCCATAATAAATTCTACTGCAGCACGTACCTTTTCACGGTCTATGCCAAGATTAGTAAGCACCTTGACAGCAACACCATCGCTTTCTCGAATCAGCCCCAGCAATATATGCTCAGTACCAATATAGCTATGATTATAATGCTGGGCCTCTTCCTGAGCGAAGGTAAGAGCTCGACGCGCCCGCACTGAGAATTTTTCAAATCTACTCGCCATATCTAAATCTAATTCTACCACAAACTGAGGGAAAAGAAAAGGGGGCGAATTGCCCATAATAATTGTTACCGAAGGTGGTATTGTTACCTCAAAAGCGGTGTTACCCGAAGGGGGACAGTATGAACACGGAGTGAACCCCAAGAATAGGAGCCTTGGGCTACAACGATCGGTTATACTGGGACTATCTTGAGGGGATAAAGTGGGCATGCAAAAAGTATGACGTGGAGTTTGTGGGCNACGAGGTTGTACCTATGTTTGGAGTCATCGACACTTCTACTGANTGGCTAAGACTAGCGGNCAAAAAGCCAGATGCTATCCAGACTGTCATGTGTGGATCAACCCAAGTGGTTGGGTGGAAGGATGCCCACAGGTTGGAGATTATGAAAAGAGGGATAACCCTGTTTGACTGTGGGTACTGTATGACCGCCAGCCTGCCTGCAATCGGCGCGAGAGATGCGGAGGGGTTATATTTTGCAATATGGGTGGCGTATGCAGAGGAGCATATTGATACATGCCCATTCACCAAACTTGTGTATGAACAGCGTGAGAAGCACCGCGGCATACCACAAGACAAGTTAATGAGTGAGGCCTATGTATATGGCTGGGTTGTAATGAAGCTTCTATCTGAAGGTGTCAGGCTAGCCATAGAAAAGGAAGGGATCGAAAATCTCAGTGGCCATACGATTAGAGATGGCTTGGCGAGCCTGGAAGATTTTGATATGGAGGGGGCAATGCCTCCAGTAACTATGAGCGATGTTAAGCCATGGTACGCTTCCGGTTTGATAATGTACGAAGTTCAGGAGGGTAAGCACCACCCCGTTTCTGAGTGGATTGAGTTTCCTGGTTACTATAAGATGTTGCATCTCTATAAGTAGGTGCCTCTCTATCAAACTTGCTCGCTGGAAGGTGGTTTAAACTTCGTATGCCAGCCTGAAAGGTGCGGCTGCTGGCTGTGGTTTGATATAAGAGCAACAACCCTAAGGGACCAACAATTCGACATTGCGGTGATTTCCCATCCTCTGTCGAGTAGGACTCATAGCCACCTCCTTTGGAAATTTTCCTCCGGGGCCACTATGAGCCCCCTCACGGAACCGGACTTGAGGTTTTTCCTCATCCGGCTCTTCAGGAGAACCTCCCCATCATAAGTTATGGATACAGTTTTGTTGACTTCCTTGCCCCAGTTCTGAGTCTGGAGGAAGTGTCCCTGTTCCAACGGTTCTCCTGCCAGCCCCTTCGCTCCACAGGCATTACCCTGCTTCTTCGCTACTATGAGCTGGTCCGACTCCCAAAGTGCCTTCTGCAACAACTCACCGTCTATAGGCTTGCTATTGCATACTCCTCTATGGAGAGCACTTTGGGCCTCCCGAGTTCCCATGCTATCCCTTTGATACCGTGCCACAGTCTCAGACTCCGTCGGGCTCACATGACCTCGCCAATAGCGGTTATGAGAGTTCTGTCTTCTACTTAATGAACAGTATCGACCACCGACACGATGGTAGATTTCGGAGCTCAATCCCTTCACTTGCGTTGCGGCCCAGTATCCCATTCCCTTGG
>JGI24023J19991_10000699_pt1 | contig 26260 bp, 23 predicted proteins | sample Cruoilmetagenom1_FD_19991 | JGI IMG/M metagenome (IMG submission 19991) | reverse complement strand
TGCGCCGGCGAGTATCGGGATCCCTCCGACCGCCGCTTCCACGCCCAGCCTATCGCCTGCCACACCTGTGGACCAAAGGCATGGCTCGAGCGGTTGGACGGGCGTGCTGTCAGTTTCGATCAGCACAGCATGCTCGACGATGTCGACGCGGTAACCGGCGTGCTGAAAAAGGGTGAGATCGTCGCGATCAAAGGTCTCGGCGGTTTTCATCTAGCCTGCGATGCCACCAATGATGAGGCGGTTGGAACCCTTCGCAGGCGCAAACGGCGCTACGGCAAGCCCTTCGCGCTGATGGCTCGCGACCTCGACGTCATCCGCTCCTACTGCGCAGTCGGCCCTGACGAGGAGCAACTGCTTGAGAGTTCGGAAGCTCCAATTGTGGTGTTGAAGGCCGACGGTCCCAACAAAGTGTCGGCCTCGGTTGCTCTGGGTCTCGACACGCTGGGCTTCATGTTGCCCTACACGCCCCTGCACCGGCTGGTCATGAGGGGTATCGATCGGCCCGTGGTGATGACCAGCGGCAATATCTCCGATGAGCCCCAGATCATTGAAAATTCGAAAGTCTCACGGCGTCTGCAGAGCGTGGCCGATTACGCGCTTTTCCACGACCGGCAGATTGCCAACCGGGTGGACGATTCAGTTGTTCGGGTCATGGCAGGCAAACCGCGCCTGCTGCGCCGAGCTAGAGGCTACGCGCCCGGCGCCATTCCGCTGCCCCCAGGGTTCGAGCGGGCCCCCGATCTGCTCGCTTTCGGGGCCGAACTGAAGTCGACCTTCTGCCTCGTAAAACGGGGTGCGGCGATTCTTTCCCAGCACCAGGGCGACCTCGAGAACATCGAGACCCTAGAGGATTTCGTGAAGAATTTGTGCCTCTACACGGACCTCTTCCAGCATCGCCCGAAGTTGCTGGTCGTCGACCGGCATCCCGAATACCTGTCGACCAAACTCGCGAACGAGCGGGCCAGCGACCAAAGGCTGCCCCTGCTGGAGGTGCAGCACCACCACGCCCACATCGCAAGTTGCCTGGCGGAACATGGCGTTGGCCTCGATATGCCGCCGGTGATCGGCGTCGCGTTGGATGGGCTGGGCATGGGCGACGACGGCGCCCTTTGGGGCGGTGAATTCCTGCTGGCTGATTATCGCAGCTATCAGCGTCTCGGCACCTTCAAGCCCGTGGCTATGTTGGGTGGCGCCCAGGCGGTCCGCGAGCCCTGGCGAAGTCTTTACGCGCATCTGATGGTCCAAATGGGCTGGCCGCGCTTCGTCATGAATTACGCGGAGCTTGAGCTCTATGCCTATCTGAAGGCCAAACCGCGCGGAACACTCGACGCGATGCTGGCCAAGGGGATCAATTCACCGCTGGCAAGCAGCTGCGGCCGGCTGTTTGACGCCGTGGCTGCGGCCGTAGGGCTCTGCAGGGATGAGGCCCTGTTCGAAGGCCAAGGGGCGATGGAACTGGAGGCCGCGGTCGATCGAAAGACGCTGCGGGAAGAGACCGATGATCTCGCCTATCCCATCGCAATTCCCAATCGGCAGGAAGACGGCTTGCCCTATCTGGAGCCGCTCGCCCTATGGCAGGCGATTTTGGGCGATCTGATTCTGAAGACACCTGCCGGTGTCATCGCAGCGCGGTTCCACAAGGGATTGGCCAAGGCGGTTGCCGCCATGGTCGAAATGCTGGCCCAAGATCCTAACGCTGAGGAACGGCGTAGCGATACGGTCGCGCTCTCGGGCGGCTGCTTTCAGAACAAAATCCTGTTGGAGGAAACCATGCACCGGCTGGAGGAACGCGGCTTCCGCGTTCTGGCCCATGCCCGCGTTCCGGCAAATGACGGTGGTCTCGCGTTGGGACAAGCGGCAATCGGTGCGGCGCATTCGATCAAATCTCGGGGAGAATCCCATGTGTCTCGGAATTCCGGGTCAAGTCGTTGAGATAACCGACGCCGGGCGCATGCCTCCGCCGATCCGGACGGTCTTATCTGGAATCCCTAGGCCAATTTCAGCTACCAAAACATCAACTGATTTGCCGATAAAGTTCTTCTTTTCAGAGCGTTACAGTTCCGAAGCCATTATTTTAGGCGAAGGTCCACAAACGCGTCTTGATCGCGCCTGAATTAAAATCGCCACGACTTTGTTGCGAATAAGGCCGAATTATGGTAGTCAATTGGTTAACGCGTCTCAGAGCGCGAATCTTAAAGACGTATGACATTTGGGGCACACCGGTCGGATCACGCAATTACGGCCAAGGTGCCTCCTGAGCAAGGAGGCTTTATCATGTCGATGACCTGCATCTCCCGTGCAGACACTGGACGGTCCTGGGCTCCCCCTAAGGATCGCACCTTTACCAAACAATTCATGCTTGGCGTTGCAATCGCTGGGCTAATTTGGACGGCGTTAGCCGTCGGCACAACGATTTCAGTTGGATCATCCGTGGTCAGCGAGCCCCCCGGACTCGCACTTTCCCGATAAGTTTGGTCTCAACAATCCCCCAACCATGAGCGGGCCCTCGTTGGCCCGCTTTTTTTTGCCTGGGGCCGCGAGCGCTGCCAGGGAGCATGGCGTCGATTGCTGGCGTATTGTGCGGTCCAGCGCCGCCCCCTATAAGCTCGCACTCGCATTCCCGAAGAATCGAAGCCAGCCAGCGTGACTCCCGGTGAAGTCATCTTTGAATGAGCGCATAGGGCTCCAGCCACGACCGCTGTTGGCTTTTGCCGCAATGATTGGGCTGGCGGCGCTGCTCACATGCTTGGCGCCGCGCGCCAGCGTTCCGATGTTGCTGCTGCTGGCGCTCTTGGCATTGCCCTCGACGCTACAAGTTTGGCAGCCCAACCTCGCGCGGTTTTGGTCTGCGCTCAAGGACCCCTTGATAGCGTCCGGCTTGATCTTGCTAGCCTATTTGGCACTGAACTCGTTATGGGCGTTGGATCCGGGAGCCGCTGTTGCCAAGGTCGCAACGGTCGCAATGATCGCGGCCGCTTCGGCGCTCGCGCTTTACGCGGTGAGCCGATTGGAGCCGGGTTCATTGTATTTGGGGGCGACGCTGCTGGCGGTGGCGGTGTCCGCTGGCGCGGTGTTGGTGGCCATCGAGTTGGCGACCGGTCAGATTATCACCCGGTTCAGCTACAATTTGCTGCCGATCCTGCGGCCTGCCGGGTCCAAGGACCTATTCATGTCCGGCGACCGCGTCGTCGCGATCGCGGCCTACGAGCTCAATCGGAATCTGGGATTGCTCATAATGGCGCTATGGTCCGCCCTGCTGGTGGTGATGCGGCATCCGAAAATTCGGCAGCCACGGCTGCTGGCGGGCGGGCTCTTCATACTGGTAGCCGTGACCGCGTTCTATTCAGTGCACGAGACCAGCATGATCGCGATTGGCGTGAGTGGTGCAGTTTTTTGGGCATCCCTTTACTGGAGCCGGGCCGTGCAACGCGGATTGATGGCCGTATGGTGTCTCGGCTTCATCCTGGCAATTCCACTCGGCTTGTTCTTTTACCAGGCTGCGGGCCTGCATAAGGCGCCGTGGCTGCCGAGCACCGCTCAAGCGCGGATCATAATCTGGGGGTACACCGCCGAACAGATCCCTAAAAACCCGCTGTTGGGCGTCGGCGTACGCTCCACACGCGTCTTGGATCAGGCACGCGCCGGGGACGCCGAAAGGCCCCAAGGACACGTTCTCGCCCGCCGCACCGGTCGTCACGCGCACAATATATTTCTGCAGTCGTGGTACGAGCTGGGTCTAGTCGGCGCCGCGCTGGTGGCGCTCTTCGGTATCGCGGTGCTCAGACGGATTTCCACGCTGCCGAGCCGGCTTCAACCCTTTGGCCATGCCGTCTTTGCAAGCGTTGTCGTGTTTGCCTCGCTGGCCTGGGGTATGTGGCAGACTTGGCTGCTGGCGGGGTATGCCCTGACGGCAGTCTATCTGCTGTTGGCAGTTCGGTTTGCCCGGGAGCGGGGCCGCGACGGCGCTGCGCATTCATGATTTGAATGCGTCCACTCGGTGTATCGCTCAATTCTCCGAATTTGCTCTGAGTCAATATGGAATGGCCCAAACTGTTGCTTTATAGTCCGCCGAGTCGGTTCGGCCATGCGACCTGAAACGGCAGTTCCGCCGATCACAGGGGTTGGAGGCTTGTCTCGTTCCGGGGAGTGGGGCGTTCCGCTTAATCCAGATTTGAGGGCCGCGACGTTTTGGGGAGGGGCCAAGCCGGAATCCGATTGCGCGGGTTCCGTCTTTCGGCGCGTAACGGCGCAGGTATAATTTCGAAGCCGTCAGGCTGTTCGCCCGTCGAATGTGGGAGATTTGAATGTCGAGTTTGAGGCCGTCGAATTGGCTGTGGGGTCTCATTCCACTGGCGTTTATCGCGGTCATGTTCCTCGTGGGCGTGGCGCCGCGTATTCAACAGGATATGAAACAGCGCTCGTCGCTGGCGCTGGCAGAAGCTGAATTTTCTTGGGCAACCACGGAAGTGAAGGGGCGTGATGTGGTCTTGAAAGGCCACGCCGCGGATGCAGACGAACGCGACGCCGCCCTCAAAGTCGTCCGAGGTGTTTGGGGCATCCGGGTCGTGCAGGACAAGGTGGCGCTGCTGGAGACGGTGAGTCCGTATACCTGGTGGGCCAGGCGAGAGGGCGACCAGATAAGGATCAAGGGATATGTTCCCGACGGCCGCGACCGGCGAACAATTCTGGGAATCGTTAAGGCGATGATGCCCGATTTGCAGATCGATGATCGGATGAAGCGGGCTGCGGGAGCCCCACCCCGGGAAACTTGGGTCGGCGCAATTAGCTTCGCTCTGAATCAACTGGCCCAACTCAAACATGGCACCGCTGCGTTGGTGGATGAGGAAATATCGTTGGATGGCGAGGCCAACACGGTCGAGTCCTTCGAAGCCATCAAAGCGAGTCTGGCCTCCCAGCTTCCGGCTGGACTGGCACTCAAGCAGGATGGCATCGTGCCGCCATCGGCCAAGCCATTTTTCTGGACGGCGCACTACCAGACCGGTGCCTTGACGATGACCGGTTCGGTTCCAAGCAACGATGCGCGCGGAAGCGTTGTGGAGGAGGCGCGCGGCCTGTTCGAGAACGCCCCGGTCGTCGATCGGATGGAGTTGGCCTCGGGCGCGCCTGAGGGTTGGTCTCAGGTTGTGATTACGGTGCTGACGCAGTTGAGCCGCCTGGAGTCGGGCAAGGTCTCGATCTCGGATACCGAATTGACATTCGAAGGCTTGGCCGTCGATGAGGTCACCGCCAGCGATGTCGCCGAAAAGGTGCGGGTGGGGCTGCCCGCAATCTACAAGTCGAGTGAAGACGTCGATCACAAACGCAGCAAGCCAACCAGCAGGGGCCAGCGCACGGGGTTGCGCGAGGGCTCGTCGGCGTACCCACTTTGATGCTTCAGAACTCAATCAAAGCAAAGAGCGCAACGATCATCCGTTGCCGGACACGGCACGTTGAATTCAGCACCAGCAACCGCGCCCAAGACGGCGGCTATTAGGGACCTCGGTAACGATCATGAGTTATCTTCTGGCGCAGCTCTTGCCGTATTTGGTCTTGGCGCTCTTGATCGGCGTAGTCATCGGCTGGTCGTCGTTCAAGACTTGAGCTGACCTGCTTCATCCATAAACAGCCGCAGAGATCGTAGCCATGGAGACTTTGGTCCTTCAAACTATCCTGTTGCTGCTCGCCGCCTATTTCATCGGGTATTTCGCGGGCTATTTCTTCAAATACGCGTCCACCGCCGGCAAGAAGAAAACTGCGGCGGCGGGGCAAGCTGCAGAACCTGCCCGGGCCCAAACGAGTGACGATTTGACCCGCATCAAAGGTATTGGTCCCGCCATCGCAAAAAAGCTGAAGGCGATGGACGTCCAAAGTTTCGAGCAGATTGCCGGTTGGGGCGAGGCCGATATCGGCAGAGTCAATGAAGCCTTGCGATTCAAGGGCCGGATCCAGCGGGAGGATTGGGTCGGGCAGGCCAAGGCGCTTACCGCGAAGGGCTGAACAGCAGGCTCGCTATTCCTTACCGCTTCGCCGCCGATTGAGCGTCCTCGGGCGTTGCCGCTTCATTATCGAGTCCGAGGAACTTGGAAATTTGCCCGATGGTCTCGGCATCGCGCAGCAATGGGGCATGGCCCTGGCCGCGAACGATTTGCACCTGCATCCCCTTGTGCCGCCGGGCCATCTCGGCAAGCGTCTCTTTGCTTAGAATGTCCGAGTTCTCGCCTCTCAAAACCAGGGTCGGAAACTTCCCCAGGGCCATGAATTGGGGCCACAATTCGGGGGTCCTTTGGGACAGCTCTGCTGCACCCAGCGCTTTGGCAAGATTAGGATCGTAGCTGGCGGTCGGCCGCCCGTCCTTCTCGGAGAACCACTGTCTTGCCAGCTCTGGCCACTCGTCTTCGGGAATGGCCGGGAAGAATGGACCGTTCATCTCGCGCAGAATGCGCGCTGCCTCGGGCCAGGTGTCAGGAACAGGCACCAGGCCGACATAACCCATGATACGGGCCAATCCCCGTGGATCGACCACGGGCCCGATATCGTTCAGTACCACCGAGCGCAGTACCGTCGGCCTCAACACGGCGATCAACATGGCGATGATGCCGCCTCGCGACGTGCCGATTACAGCCGCCTCGTGCAGCCCCGCGACGGTCATGAAATCGAGCGTATCGAGCAACTCGATGAAGGGCGTGTAGTTGGACCAATCCCGGTCATAGGCCGACCGGCCCCGTCCCCTGAAATCCAGACAGTAGACGTCGAGGGAACGCTCGGACGCGCTCGAGAGATGCGTGGCCAGCAGGTGGAAATCCTTCGAATTCCGGGTCAGACCGGGGAGGCATACCACCGATCCCTCGGACCTGCTTTGTGCGGGATAGTGACGGGCATAGAGCCGCAGACCGTCTTGTGACGAATAGAAAATATCCGTCCAGTTCTCCGGTTCGGTTGGCTCGGTCATTGGGCCTGCCGGAAAGTTCCGCCACGGGTGGACGTAGTTTCGCTGAGCTTGCTACGTGTTTTGGTGCGGGCCGACGAGCGTTCAAGAAATTGAGACCCGCTAGGGCGCGGGCAACCTTGAACCCGACTCATAAACGAATATGGGGCGAGGGCTTCTACCACCCGGTGGCTGTCTAATTGGATGCTTGGACCGAAGCCGTTGCCGCCCGGCCATAGTCCTTGCCGCGATGCAGGTCCCCGACAATCCGCAACGCATCGTCTTGTCCCTGCAGCCGTGCGCGGTAGACCTGCATGGTGGAGATGATCTTGCGGACATAGTTGCGGGTTTCGGTGAAAGGAATGCGTTCGACCCAGTCGATCGGGTCGACTTCATGCGAATTCACATTCCCGAATTCCTTAGTCCATTTGGAGACCCGACCTCCGCCCGCGTTATAGGCCACCAGCGTTTTGATGTAGGAGCCGTCATACTCTCCCAACAGATCGCTCAAATGCGCCGCGCCCAGCATCAAATTGTATTCCGGCCTGGCGGTCAGATTGCCGCGGTGGTAGCCGACCTTGTGGGCTCTGGCGGTCATGCGCGCGGTGGCCGGCATCATCTGCATCAGACCGCGGGCACCAACAGGGCTCTTGGCCTTGTGATTAAATTCGCTTTCTTGCCGCGACAGGGCATGCAGCAGCGCCGGATCGACCTTATCGGTCAGCCGCTTATAATTGGGGAGCACATCCACGGGGTAGGCGTATTCGACGACCGCCAAACCTCGGTTCAGCGCGATCTTGGAAAGACGAATGCTTGCCTGGATCTGCACCAGCCGCCGCGCCGTTTCGGCAAGCAACCCAACCTCGTCGGCCTCATCGAGACTGCGCGCCAGCTGGTAATAGAACAGCCGGGACATGTGCTCGAGCCCAGCAGAGCGAAGAATGCCGAGCGCCTTCACCGCGTCGCGGGCCATGAAGCGGTCCACGCTCTCTTGGGTGATGGTGGGCGCCTGGGGAATCCGGAAATGTTGGGCGTCGGGGTCGATCGTATGCAGGGCGATCTGGCCGTAATAGGTCTGAGGATATTGCGATGCGTTGCGGAAATGCGTTGCCGCATCGCTAGGCTTATTCAGGTCAGCATAAGTCCGGCCCAGCCAATATTCGGCCCGCGCACTGTCTTTCGAACCCTTGGCCACGGACTGCAGCGTCTTGAAGTGATTGAGCGCCGTCTCGGGCTGCTTCAGGAAGCGCAACGCAATCCAACCGGCCATGAATTCGGCATCGACGTGATGCTTGTAGGACACCGGGCCATGATCGCGGGCGATCTTGTAGGCGACTTCGGGATAGCCGAGATTCAGAGCATTGCGAGTGTTGATCCGCCGCTCAATCCACCACTCATCGAGATCGACGAGGAGGCCCGGATCCTTTGGAGCCTCAAGCAGAAGTTCCCAGGCTTCCTTTTCTTTGTCGTTTCGGCGGCGCCACTGCACCCTGCTGAAAATGATGCCGATTTCGTTCTTCGCGTCCTCAGGCAATTTGTCCAGCATGGTGCCGGCGCCCCTCCGGCGGCGTATCACGGCGGCGCGAGCATTCACCTTTTTCACTTCTGCTTTGCCGACCAGATTGGCTGTACGCCGGGCTGTGGCAATCAGAGCCTTGCGGTCGGCGTAAAGCAATTTGTCGATGCGGGCCTTGTGGTCGGTGTTGTCCAGCAGATGGCCATAGCGCTTCCGGATCAACTTCTCGAAAGAAGTGTTCAGCTTGTGGTTCCGCCAGGCCTGCTTGACCAGGGCAGTGCCTTTCTCTTTTTCGCCGGTTTCGATATAGGCGCCGCCAAGTGCCGCGGTTCCAACGCCCGTTATCGGACTACTGTCCTTGAAGTAGGCCTTGATGGTGGCGGGCGACGCGCCCTTCATGAACAGCGCCTGTTCAGTACGCTCTTGAAGCAGTTTCTGGTCGGGCCAGTGCGGGTTGTCCTTGCGGAAGCTGACCATCGCCAGCACGCCGGCTTCATAATCACCGGCCCGCAGGCGGTACCAATGGGCGAGCTTCCGCGCTGCCGGATCTTTGATCTTGCGCTCATAGGCGCGGGAATCCGAGAATCGCCGCTTATACGACGATCTAACCGAAGCCTTGAGGTTAGCGGCATCACCTGCCGACAGCGGATACTTGCGAATCGGCGCGATCGCCTTTTCGATATCCAAGCCCGGCGCGACCGGACCTGAAGCGGTCCGGCTTGAACGCTTTGTTGACGGGGCGCTCGATTTGCGCGTTGGCTTCGGTGTGGGAACTTCGACGCCCGACCCGCTAGACGCGCCTGTGAAGCGCTCTGCCTCGGCAACCGATTTCGAGAAGCCACGGATCGAGGCCAGCATTATTTCAATATTCAATCCGGGCGCTCCGCGATCCGAGGCGCTTCTGCGGCCTGGCCCGTCGAACACGGACCTTCCCGCCACGGCGGCGGCGAGGCTGTCCAACCGCTTTTGATTTGGCGCAGCGGCCGTCGTCCTTTGGGTCCCGCTGGTTGAAGCTGCTGGTTTGGCCGGCTGTGCGGCGGGACTCGCGATAGGCGACCGACCTGGCGCCGCGACAGGCTTGGACGCGTCAAGCTGCAGAAAAACAGGGCGCTGCGGATTGGGATCGGGCAGCGGGACCTTGACGCCCTTTGCCAGGGCGGTCCCGCAAATCAAGCATAGCGTCAGCGGCAGGATTCCGGCAGCTCGCCGTGCGGAATTAGGCCGCATGATCGATCTAAAACGGGTCATACGATGCACCAAACCTTGCGGCCGAGGTCCGATCCAAAATGCGAATTTTGACAGTGGATAATCGGAGAGCCCCCTCGAATGCGCGTGGATAGCCGAAGTTGTGTGGAGTCTGACGGAAATTCCGGCGGAATAATGACATGGAGCCCCTTAACTTGCCGCGCTATGGGCGAGCGTCTATTGTCCGGGAAAGCGGCGCACCGGTCCGTTATCCGGTAGATGTTTTATTTTTTTCCTAAGATATCGAGACCGGTGAATTGAGGAGTCCGGCCATGTTCAAGGGTTCGTTCACGGCATTGATCACGCCATTCAAGGACGGTGGCGTCGACGACGATGCCTTTCGCCGCATTGTCGAATGGCAAATCGGGGAGGGCGCCCACGGCCTGGTTCCAGTCGGCACAACCGGCGAATCGCCGACGCTTAGCCACGAAGAGCATAGGCACGTCATTGAGCTATGCGTCGAGACGGCAGGTGGCCGCGTGCCCGTGATCGCCGGCACCGGCTCCAACTCAACTGCTGAGGCAATCGATTTTACGGAGCATGCGAAGGACGCAGGCGCCGACGGCGTTCTTGTGGTCGCGCCCTATTACAACAAGCCGACCCAGGAAGGCCTCTACCAGCATTACAAGGCAATCAATGATTGCGCCGATATTCCGATCGTCATCTACAACATCCCTGCGCGAAGCATTGTGGATATCTCTGTGGATACTATGGCTCGGCTCTATGCGTTGCAGAACATCGTGGGCGTCAAGGACGCCACCGCTAATCTTGCACGGGTCAGCCAGCAGCGGGCGGCGATGGGCCCGGACTTCAATCAGCTCTCGGGCGAGGACGCCACTGCGCTGGGCTTCATGGCCCATGGCGGCCATGGCTGTATTTCGGTGACGGCCAATATCGCGCCGGGCCTTTGCGCGAAGTTTCAAAACGCCTGTCTGGCAGGAGACTATGCGGGCGCGTTGGAAATCCAGGATCGGCTGATGCCGGTGCACGATGCGCTGTTCGTCGAGTCCAGTCCAGGGCCAGTCAAATACGCCGCCTCCCGGCTCGGTCTTAGCGGACCCGAAACACGGCTCCCTTTGTCGCCGATATCGCAAGCCTCCCGGGAGCGCGTCGACCACGCCCTGACAAAGGCTGGCCTTCGCGAGCTCGAAGCCGCCGCCTAGGGTGGGGCGCGATGGCAGAGACAGGCGGCAACCTCAAGGTCGTCGCCGAAAACCGGAAGGCTCGGCGGAACTACGACGTTGAAGAGACGTTCGAGGCGGGAATCGCTTTGGTCGGCTCGGAGGTCAAATCCCTGCGCAGCGGCAAGGCCAATATCGCAGAAGCCTACGCCACCAGCGACGAGGGCGAGATCTATTTGATCAACGCCAACATCCCCGAATACGCCCAAGCCGCCCGCAACAATCACCAGCCAAGGCGGCGGCGCAAGCTATTGCTGCATAAGCGCGAGATCAACCGGTTGATTGGTGCCGTGCAGCGTCAGGGCATGACCATTGTCCCGCTGCGCCTCTATTTCAACGACCGCGGTATCGCCAAACTCAGGATTGGCCTGGCCCGGGGCCGGAAGATCCACGACAAGCGCGAGGTCGAGAAGAAACGCGATTGGGAGCGACAGAAGGCGCGGCTAATGCGGGAAAAGGGCTGAGCCAGCCGCACTGGTTGATGGGATCGGCCTAGAGCAGATCGTCCTCAGCGGCATCGGCGGAGTAGCCGAGCTTCTCCAGGCCTTCCTCCAGATAATCGGCCAAAAGAGGAATACCGATCAGATAGCTCTCGGTCGGGTTTGTGCGCTCTTGCCGCGCCGTGTCCACCGCTTCTTGAAACTCCTCGCGGGAGTACGAACCGCGCCCAAGCCAAACCAACGCCACCAGATGGGCTTGCTCGTCTTCATTGAGCACGGCGATGAACTCCTGCAATTCCGTGCGCGTCGGGTCGCGGGAAAAATCCTCCAGAATGGAGTCGGCATCCCCTTCCTCGCTGGAGCTGCGTGAATCCTCCCACGCGCCGACTTTGACGTCGTATTCGCGCGCCTTGATGATGATGTGCGCCACTTTCGCCGGCGAAATCTCGAGCATGCAACACTGCCTCCACTGATCCCGGTTTGCCGGATGTGGGCGCACCGGGCAAGCGGCTATTTCGAATCCAGTCTCCCCCTTATGTCGGCAAAGACCGCCTCGAACATCTCAGTCGTCAAGCGGCCGGTATTGGTATTGTAGCGGGAGCAGTGATAGCTGTCGAAAAGCACGAAATGGCCAACCGATTCATGCCGGTGGCCATGGCCAAAGGGATGGGCGGATTTTCGCAACCCATAGGCCGCGAGAACGCTGTCGTGGGCAATGCGTCCCAGCGCAAGCGCTACTTCGAGCCGGGGCAGGCTGCGCAAACGCTGTTCCAAAAAGCTGCGGCAGTTGGCGATCTCGGGGCCGGTGGGTTTGTTCTGCGGCGGCACGCAGCGGACTGCGTTGGTCACCATGCAATCGACGAGTTCGAAGCCGTCATCCGGCCTGCCGCGATAGACGCCCTTCGCGAATCCGAATTTGCCGAGCGTCGCGTAGAGCAGATCGCCCGCATAATCGCCGGTGAATGGACGTCCCGTGCGGTTGGCGCCCTGAAGGCCTGGCGCCAGGCCGACAATCAGCAAGCGGGCATCGTCAGCGCCGAAGGAAGGCACCGGCGCATTGAACCAGTCGGCGTGGGCGGCTCTGTTCTCAGCGCGGAAAGAGGTCAGCCGGTCGCAGCGCTTGCAATCGCGAGGCGGCTCCGCAGGTGCAGGCATGGTGGTGTTCCGAGGTCTCGGGCTGATGCCTCAAGCCTCGGTCAGGTCCTCGGATGGCTCGAGCTCGTAATCCACCTCGAAGGGTTCCTCGTCCCCACCTACACGGTCCGGCCGTTCAGCGGGATCGCGCCCGATTTCATCTTCCAGTTCAGCGAGGTCGATGAATTGATCGGCTTGGCGGCGCAGTTCATCGGCAACCATTGGCGGCTGGGTTCGGAGTGTGGATACCACGCTCACCCGTTTGCCCTTCTGCTGCAACGCCTCAACCAGCGAGCGGAAGTCGCCGTCGCCGGAAAACAGCACCAGATGGTCCAGATTATCGGCTAGCTCCATGGCGTCGACTGCGAGCTCGATATCCATATTGCCTTTGACCTTTCGGCGGCCGGAGGCGTCGGTGTATTCCTTGGTGGGCTTGGTCACCATGGTGTAGCCGTTATAGTCCAGCCAATCGATCAGCGGCCTTATCGAGGAGTATTCCTGGTCTTCCGCGAGTGCGGTGTAATAAAGCGCGCGCACCATCTGACCCTTGGTACGGAATAGCACCAACAGGCGCTTATAGTCGATGTCGAAACCGAGCGCCTTAGCGGCGGAGTAGAGATTGGCGCCATCTATGAAAAGCGCTGTTCTTTCAGTGGGATAGAAGATCATTTGCAGTCCTCAATTCAATTATTTTAGAACAAATAGAGACGCGCCCGGGAAAAATGAGGATCGGGAGCGCCACGGTGATTGGGACTATAGGGACCCGACAATCGGGTGGCAAACTTGGAGGGTGGCCTGGGCCAGATTCTGATCGGGCTTGGATCGAACCGCGCGGGGCATTGGGGAGAGCCGGCAGAAGCGCTCCAGCGTGCGGTGGATGAGATACGGGCGGCGGGGATTTCCGTCGATGCGGTCTCCTACGTCTATTGGACGGAGGGCATTGGTTCCTGGCAGCCGGGGCAATACGTCAATGCGGTAGTGGCCGTGGACGCCCATATGAGCCCTGTCGCGCTTCTTCGATTGCTAAAGCGGCTGGAGGCGCGGGCGGGCAAACGCTCAGGCCGTCCCTGGGGTCCAAGGGCCCTCGATCTCGACATTATCGACTACAAGGGCGTTGTTCGCCATTGGGGCCATCCGGCACCGTTCCAGGCCTCGAATGGTGGGCTCATGCTGCCCCATGCCAGGGCCCATCAGCGGCCCTTCGTGCTCAAGCCCTTGCTCGATGTGGCGCCCAAATGGCGTCATCCTGTGCTCATGCTCAGCGCCGACGAGTTATGGCGCAGATGCGCGAGGGAGCGTGGGGGACGGATTCTTGAGCGCGCCGGCCGCCTGCAATGATCTGACAGCCTCGCCCTTGCCACGGGCCCTAACACCGCATAAAAGAACACAACCCCAGAATTTGCGGAGTTTTTCCTATGGCACGCGTCACCGTAGAGGATTGCGTCGACAAGGTCACAAACCGGTTTGAACTGGTCTTGCTTGCGAGCCACCGGGCCCGGACGATTTCGGCCGGTTCGCCGATCACCGTGGAGCGCGACAACGACAAGAATCCAGTCGTGGCCTTGCGCGAAATTGCGGACAAGACGGTGTCGCCCGAAGACGTCAAAGAGGACCTGATCCACTCGATGCAGAAATATGTCGAAGTGGACGAGCCCGAGCCCGATGCCGTGCCTCCTATTGGCTTGGAAGACATGGCGCCGCCCGTAATAGGGCAGGACAGCGAATCCGAAGATTCCAGCATCGACCGCATGTCCGAGGAAGAGCTTTTGAAGGGCTTGGAGAGCTTGGGCCCAGCAGACACCTCGAATGCGGGTTCGCGCTAGAGCCAATACCAAACCCCACCTTCGTGCTCGCGCACGAGCCGCAGCCTCGTTAAGCTGGCTTGCGGCTATGGAGACCGTGCAATCCTTCGAGGGTTGCCGGCCATGCACTGGCATCGCCGCGATCGCATTGGCAACCGCGGAGGCGCATACCGATGCGCCAATATGAGCTAGTCGAACGGATCAGGAGCTACGATCCCGGCGCGGACGAGACGCTGCTCAACCGCGCCTATGTCTATGCCATGAAGGCCCATGGCGAGCAGCGGCGGGCGTCCGGCGACCTCTATATTTCGCACCCGCTGGAAGTCGCCAAGATCCTAACCGATCTAAGACTGGACGATGCCACCATCGCGGCAGCGCTGCTGCACGATACGATCGAGGATACCGAAGCGACCAAGGACGAGATCGAATCGCTGTTCGGCAGCGAAATCAGTTCCCTGGTCGACGGCCTCACCAAGATCAAGAAGCTTGATCTCGTCAGCAAACGCGCCGAGCAGGCCGAGAATTTCCGCAAGTTGCTGATTGCAATTTCGAGCGATATCCGGGTGCTGATGGTGAAGCTCGCCGACCGGCTCCACAACATGCGCACGATTTCCCATGTCGGTACCGCTAAGCGCAAGCGGATCGCCGAAGAGACCATGGACATCTATGCGCCCCTTGCCGGGCGGATGGGAATGCAAGGCCTGCGCGAGGAATTGGAAGACCTTTCATTTCGCGCGCTGAACCCGGATGCCCACGCCGCGGTTGTCGAGCGCCTCAAGACCATGAGGCAGGAGAATAAGGGTCTGATCGATGAAATCCGGCGCGCGCTACGGACCAAGCTGCGGGACAGCGGGATCGAGGCGGAGGTTTCCAGCCGCCGAAAGCGGCCCTATTCGATCTGGCGAAAAATGGAACGCAAGCAGATTTCGCTCGAGCAGTTGTCGGACATCTACGGCTTCCGCGTGATCGTTGAAAGTTTGAGCGATTGCTATCGCGTGGTGGGCTCTGTTCACACCACGTGGCGGGCGGTTCCAGGCCGCTTCAAGGACTATATCTCCAACCCGAAGCAAAACGACTACCAGTCGATCCACACCACGATCGTGGGTCCGCGCCATCAGCGCGTGGAGCTGCAAATACGCACCAAGCGGATGCACGATGTGGCCGAATACGGCATCGCGGCCCACGCACACTATAAGGACACGGTGAACAGTAACGGTGCTGGCGGCAACGGCGCCACCCGCCGCTATGAGAGCAACGCCTATCAATGGCTGCGACGATTGGTGGATCTGCTGCTCGAGGGCGATAATCCGGAAGAATTCCTGGAGCACACCAAGCTTGAACTGTTTCAGGATCAAGTGTTCTGCTTCACGCCGAAGGGAAGGCTGATTGCCTTGCCGCGGGGCGCGACGCCGGTGGACTTCGCCTATGCGGTTCACACCGACGTCGGCAACTCCTGTGTGGGGGCCAAGATCAATGGCCGCCACATGCCACTGGTCACCGAGCTCAGGAATGGCGACGAGGTCGAGGTCATTCGCTCGGAGGTGCAGACGCCGCCCGCCGCCTGGGAGCGCATTGCGGTTACCGGCAAGGCGCGTTCCTCGATCAGGAAGGCGACGCGCGCTGCGATCCGGGAGCAATATGGGAAATTGGGTACCGAAATCCTGGCGCGGGCCTTCAAGCGGGTCGGCAAAGATTATGACGAGACGATCTTGGAGAAGGCGCTAAAGCGTCTCTCCCAGAAGACGGCGCAAGATGTGCTGGCTGCGGTGGGCCGGGGCGAGCTGCCTTCGGCCGACGTGCTGCGCGCGGTTTTCCCCGATGTTTCTGTCGAGGATCCTCCCAAGCACAGCCGGTTAAAGCGAAATGACGAGGGTTGGTTCGGCTTGACCAAGGCGATCGGCCTCAAGTTCAAATGGCCGGGCTCCTCCAGTCAGCCGGCCGATCCGAAAACCAACGGTATTCCGATCCGCGGCATGCGGGGTGATTTGCCGGTGCGGTTCGCGCCCAAGGGTGGCGCCGTGCCAGGCGATAGAATTGTTGGAATCCTGAGCCCTGGCGAAGGCATCACGATCTATCCGATAAACGCCGAGGCTTTGAGCCAGTTCGACGACCAGCCCGAGCGCTGGATCGATGTTACCTGGGACTTGGACGACGATGACGAGGACCGGTTCCCGGCGCAGATATCCGTGACCGCATTGAATGAACCGGGCAGCCTGGCGCAAATCGCTCAGGTCATCGGCGAGGCGGGCGGCAATATCGAGAATATCAAGATGGCCACCCAGGCGGCCGATTTCACCGAGATGGTGATCGACCTCGAAGTCCGCGACTTAAAGCATTTGAACGGCATCATTTCGGGTCTGCGGGCAAAGAGTGTCGTGAGCACCGTTGCACGCATCCATGCCTGAGCCGGGCCACAAGAATGCGGCCGTTGGATTTCAGGGAGTTGGAGGCACGCAATGACCGAGGCTGAGATCCTTGAAGAGTTCCGCCAAGCCGGCGCCCTTCTCGAAGGCCATTTCATACTCTCTTCGGGTTTGCACAGCGGTGCGTACGTCCAATGCGCGCGCGTGCTTCAAGACGCATCGCGGGCCGGGCGGCTATGTGCCGCGCTCGCCGGCAAGCTGAATCGCGAGGTGAGCGGAGAGATCGAGTTGGTGGTGTCGCCGGCGCTGGGCGGTATCGTTGCGGGCTACGAGATGGGGCGCCAGCTGCAGGTGCCCTCGTGTTTTTTCGAGCGAGTGGACGGCAAATTCACGCTGCGCCGTGGTTTCGAGATTCCCGATGGGACGCGATGCCTGATGATGGAGGACGTGGTCACCACCGGTCTTTCCTCGCGCGAATGCGTGGCGGCGGCACAGGCCGAAGGGGCAGACGTTGTAGCGGCGGGCTGCCTGATTGACCGTTCCGGCGGGAAGGCGGATATCGGTGTTCCATTGGTGGCTCTCGCAGTCTTCGACTTTCCTGCTTATCCACCGGATCGGTTGCCTGACGAACTACAAGCGATTCCGCCTGTGAAACCTGGAAGTCGCGGTTTGCAGTGATCGGCGGAGTCTTGGACGGCAAAATTGCCATAATATGTGAGGCTTATCCTGGTGCTGCGGAATCAAGATATGAGATGCCCGCGGAGGGCGGGGGCCCGGTAACCGCGATGAAGATGGACTGAGTCGGCCAGAGCAAAATGTTATTCGATCGCAGAGAACCGAGCGGTAGCCTTGAGCGGATCAGAGTGTGGCTCTGGCCGCGGCGAAGCTGGTGGCGCTCGGCACGCTACGTGTTCTTCCGTCTGCGGCGGATGCGCTCTACGCCGCACGCCATCGCGCTGGGATGCGCGCTGGGCGTGTTCGTTTCGTTCACGCCGTTCCTGGGCTTCCACATGATCATGGCTGGTGCTTTATCCTGGTTTTCAAGGGCGAGCATCGTTGCCTCGGCATTGGGAACCTTTGCGGGCAACCCGATCACGTTCCCGTTCATCTGGGTCGGGGCTTACGAGCTGGGTTCTTGGGCGCTTGGCGAAGTCTCACGAATCAAATTCGCCGATCTATCGCCCGATATCCTTCAAGGCTCGATCGACCAAGTCTGGTCGCTCATGATGCCCATGGCCATGGGCGGCGTTACGCTTGGCGTGATTGCTGCCACGCTCACCTATTTTCCTGTAAGGAAGATGGTTGAGGTTTACCAAAGGCGGCGACAATTGAGGCGCACGCTCGCCCGCCAAGAGACAATGCGGCCTTAAGAGCAAGGGTTTCGGCGAAATGGGTGAAATTTCAGAGAAACCGCCCTATCTGCGGCTCGGCGTCAACATCGATCACGTCGCCACAATCCGTAATGCGCGGGGCGGCGTTCATCCCGATCCGGTCCGGGCGGCGAATCTCGCCGTGGAGGCCGGCGCTGACAATATAACTGCGCATTTGCGCGAGGACCGCCGTCACATATCGGATACCGATATCGTCCGGCTGAAGTCGGAGCTCGACCGGCCCCTCAATCTTGAAATGGCCGCCACGGACGAAATGCTGGAAATAGCGCTTCGTCACGGCCCGCATGCTTGCTGCTTGGTGCCCGAGCGCCGGCAAGAGCTGACGACCGAGGGTGGTCTCGACGTAGTCGGGGGAGCGAAGCATTTGAGGCCCTTTGTCGCCACGCTCCGGGATGCCGGAATCAGAGTGTCGCTGTTCGTCGATCCCGAATTGGCGCAGATCGAAGCCGCGGCGGATATTGGCGCCGATGTGGTCGAACTCCATACCGGTACCTATTGCGACGTAGCGCTCGCTTCCGATGACGCCGCACTCGCACGCGAGTTGGAGCGGCTAGCAGCCTCGGCCGAGCATGCGGCCCTGCAGTCCCTAGAAGTCCACGCCGGCCACGGATTGACCTTCGATACGGTCGCCCCGGTCGCGGCTATCCCGCAGATTGTCGAATTGAATATCGGACACTTTCTGATAGGCGAGGCGATCTTTGGCGGCCTGCATTCCAGCATCCGCCGGATGCGTGCGCTTATGGACAACGCGCGCTCGGCGGCAAGCGGATCCGCCAGCGCCTAACCGGTCCTCACCATGATCATCGGGCTCGGCAACGATATCATCGATATCCGCCGCATCGAACAAGCAATCGAGCGCTATGGCGACCGGTTTCTGTTGCGCATTTTTACCGAGATCGAGCGCGAGCGGTCTGAGCGCCGCCGGATGCGCGCGGCCTCCTACGCCAAGCGGTTTGCGGCCAAGGAGGCTTGTGCGAAAGCGCTCGGCACCGGCCTGCGTCAGGGCGTGTTTTGGCGGGATATGGGTGTGATCAACTTGCCGTCGGGCCGTCCGACCATGGAGCTGACAGGGGGTGCTGCGCGTCAACTGGCTCAGATCACGCCCGACGGCGCCCAGCCCAAAATTGACCTCACGATTACGGATGATTTCCCCCTTGCCCAAGCCATCGTCATCATTTCCGCCGTGTCACCTGGGGCGGTGCCCGGGAATTGAGAATGCCCAAACTATCAGCTGGTGTGATTTGCCTTGGCCGAAGGTTGGCGATATAGGGTCGCGACGCCTAAGCGCAGGCGCAAACGCGTCTAGCCGGGAGCCGATCGAATGAGCGTGGAAACAGACGCGAAGAAATCGCGGCGCAGCAGCTTCGCCGAGACCATGCGCGTCATCATTCACGCGCTCATCTTGGCGATGATCGTTCGGATCTTTTTCTTTCAGCCCTTCAACATACCTTCCGGCTCGATGATCCCGACCCTGCTGGTGGGGGATTACCTATTCGTTTCGAAATACAGCTACGGTTATTCCAATTACTCCTTCCCCTTCAGCCCCGACCTGTTCTCAGGCCGGGTTTGGGGCAGCGAACCCGACCGGGGCGACGTTGCGGTCTTCAAGCTCCCTAAGGACAACTCCACCGACTACATCAAGCGGGTGATCGGCTTGCCCGGCGATGAAGTGCAAATGGTCAACGGCGTGCTGCACATCAACGGCACCGCGGTGAAGCGCAAGAGGATCGAAGACTTTGCGGTTCGCGATTCAGCCGGCAGTCCAAGGCAGATCCTGCGTTATGAGGAAACGCTTCCCAACGGGGTCAGCTATCAGGTGCTGGACTTGGTCGAGAACGGGTTCGGCGACAACACCAAAGCGTACAAGGTGCCGGAAGCTCACTTCTTCATGATGGGCGACAACCGTGACAACTCCACCGACAGCCGGGTCACTCAGGCAGTAGGATTCGTGCCATTCGAAAACTTCATCGGAAAGGCGGAGATCATCTTCTTTTCCGCCGAGCCCGGCACGTCGTTGTGGGAGTTTTGGCGCTGGCCCGGCGCGATCCGCTGGTCGAGGCTGTTCCGACTGGTGGATTAGGTGGGAGGCCCGACGGACAGCGGCATCGAGATGTTAGCTGCCCGGCTCGACTACGACTTCAATGATCCGCAATTGTTGCGAACGTCGCTCACCCACTCGAGCGCGCGGGTTGCCCATCCCGAGATCGAAGACAATGAGCGTCTGGAATTCCTGGGCGACCGGGTCTTAGGGTTGGCGATCGCTGAGCTTCTCGCCGAGCAATTCCCATCTGCCGACACCGGCGAGATGGCGCGGCGATTCAATCGTCTGGTTCGCAAGGAAACCTGCGCTGAAATCGCCCGGGCACTAGAGCTCGGCACATATGTCATCATGAGCGAGGGCGAGGCCGAAAGCGGCGGCCGAAGCAAGACGACAATCTTGGGAAACACTTGTGAAGCTGTTCTGGGTGCGGTCTGCATCGATGGGGGCTATGAGCCGGCGAGGTCGATGATTAGGCGCTTATGGGCACCGCATCTAGGGGCGACGGAAAGCTCGTTGACCGATGCCAAATCCGCGCTGCAGGAATGGGCGCAAGGCCGCGGCCTGCCGCTTCCCCGCTACCGCGAGGTTGCGCGCAAGGGTCCTGATCACGCGCCCCATTTCACCTCCCACGTCGAGATCGAGGGCCTGGACCCCGAGAGCGGCGATGGCTCGAGCAAGAGGGCGGCAGAACAGGCTGCCGCCTCGGCGATGCTGTTGCGCGAGGGCGTTTGGGAAAAATTGCCCGATGGTTGAGATGGAAACCGGCGATGCGCCGCAACCGGATTTGCAGAGTCGTTGCGGATTCGTCGCCCTGATTGGCGCGCCCAACTCCGGAAAATCGACGCTGGTCAATCGGTTGGTCGGCGCCAAGGTGTCGATCGTCACCCATAAGGTCCAGACCACAAGGGCGCGGCTTCGTGGCGTGGCGATAGAGGGCGTGAGCCAGCTCGTGCTGGTGGATACGCCGGGGATTTTCGCGCCTAAGCGCCGGCTCGACCGCGCCATGATCGAGACCGCCTGGGGCGAGGCGCGCAACGCCGATATCGTGGTGGTGTTGATCGACAGCCAGAGGGGGCTCGACGAGCAAGCCAAGCCAATATTGGCAGCGGTGGCCGATCTCGATATCCCTCGCGTACTGGCGCTCAACAAGGTCGACAAGGTTGATAAATCCTCGCTCCTCGCGCTGGCCGAGGAGGCGGTCGAGGGTGCGAACTTCGCGCAGATTTTCATGATTTCCGCACTGACGGGCGAGGGTGTGGACGACCTGAAACACTATCTCGCGGATACCGTACCTGTTGGCCCGTGGTTGTATCCCGAAGACCAGATCACCGATGCGCCGCTCCGGCAGGCAGCGGCGGAGATTACCCGCGAAAAGATGATCCTGCGGCTCCACGAAGAGTTGCCTTACGTCTCGACGGTGGAGACGACCGAATGGCGTGAGATGAAGGACGGAGGCGTTCGCATCGAACAGACCATCTATGTCGAGCGCGATAGCCAGAAAAAGATCGTGATCGGCGCTCAGGGCCGTACCATCAAGGAAATCTCGATGGCCGCGCGGAAGGAAATCGGCGACATGTTGGGGGTGCCAGCCCACCTCTTTCTGTTCGTGAAGGTGCGCAAGAGCTGGGGGGATGACCCGGAGCGCTATCGGGAGATGGGTCTAGAATATCCGAAGGCTTGAAGCCGGGGAGATGAGGTTTGGACTGGTCCGACGAAGGCATCATTCTCTCGACCCGGTCCCACGGCGAGACCAATGCGATCGTGGAGGTTTTGACGCGGGCGCATGGGCGACATTTGGGACTCGTGCGGGGCGGACGTTCACGCCGCCAGCGTCCGGCCCTGCAGCCGGGAAACGTGGTGAAGGCCGATTGGCGCGCCCGGCTCGCCGAGCATCTTGGCAACTATACGCTGGAGATGATCGAAGCCCGGGCAGCGCTCGCGCTCGATGACGCCACCGCCTTGGCGGGTCTGAGCACGCTCTGCGCGCTGGCTCGCCTGCTGCCCGAGCGCGAACCCCACAGCGCGCTGCACGACACTGCCCGGCTGGTGCTCGACCACATAGGCGAACCCGATGTCTGGCCAGGGCTGCTGGTGCGTTGGGAGCTGGGTCTCCTGGACGAATTGGGCTTTGGCCTCGACCTATCATCATGCGCCAAGACCGGTGGGCGGCAGGAATTGATCTATGTCTCTCCCAAATCGGGCCGCGCTGTCTCGCGGCAAGCGGGCGCGCCCTATGCCGATAAGCTGCTGGCGCTGCCGGCGTTTCTGAGACCCAATGGCGGAACCGAATTGGCGCCGGGGGATGTCTTGGACGGGTTTGCTCTGACCGGACGCTTCCTGGAGCTGAATGTCTTCGGCCCCCGGGGGCTCACCATGCCGGAAACCCGCAGCCGTCTGCTGGTCCGGCTGGCCCGCGAAATCAACAGCCAATAACGCAAACACGGCGCCGGGGCTTGAGGGCGCCCGACCCATGGGCTAAGCCGGAAGCGTGAGCGATAAAACGATTCCACCGGAATTAGGGCCAGTCCAGCCGATCAATCTGCGCGAGGCGCTGGAGGAGCGGTATCTCGCCTATGCGCTGTCGACCATCATGCATCGGGCGCTGCCGGATGTTCGCGATGGCCTGAAGCCGGTGCATCGGCGGCTGCTCTACGCCATGCGCCAACTCAAGCTCGATCCCGATGGCGGCTTCAAGAAATGCGCGCGGGTCGTGGGCGACGTGATCGGCAAATACCATCCCCATGGCGACCAGGCGGTCTACGACGCCCTGGTCCGGCTCGCGCAAGATTTTGCGCAGCGCTATCCGCTGGTGGATGGCCAGGGCAATTTCGGCAATGTCGACGGCGATAATGCCGCCGCCATGCGTTACACCGAAGCCCGGTTGACCGACCTGGCAAACCGGCTGCTCGAAGGTATCGACCAGGATACGGTCGATTTCCGCGAGACCTATGACGGTGAAGAATCCGAGCCCTCGGTGCTTCCGGCAAGCGTGCCAAACCTTTTGGCCAATGGCGCCACGGGCATCGCGGTCGGAATGGCGACCAGCATACCGCCCCATAATCTAGCTGAGCTCTGCGATGCGGCGCTGCATCTCATCAAATTTCCCAACGCGACGCCCGAAAAGCTGATCGAGTTGGTACCCGGGCCCGACTTTCCAACCGGGGGCATATTGGTCGAACCGCGTGACGCGATTGTCGAGACTTACCGGAGCGGGCGCGGCGGTTTCCGGCTGCGTGCCCTTTGGGCGCAAGAAAAGCTTGGCCGTGGCGGTTATCAGATCGTGATCACCGAAATTCCCTATCAGGTGCAAAAGGCGCGGCTGATCGAGAAGGTCGCCGAGCTGATGCAGCAGCGAAAACTGCCATTGATCGCCGATATCCGCGACGAATCGGCCGAGGAAATCCGTCTCATCATCGAGCCCAAGAGTCGCACAATCGATGCCGAGCTGCTCATGGAGTCGCTGTTTCGGCTGACCGATCTCGAGACCCGGGTCCCGCTCAACATGAACGTGCTGAGCCACGGCAAGGTGCCCTCCGTGCTGGGGCTACGCCAAGTTTTGCGTGAATGGCTAGAGCACCGGAAAACGGTCCTGGTGCGCCGCTCCCAGCACCGGCTGGAAAAAATCGAGCACCGGCTGGAAGTGCTGGCAGGCTACCTGATCGCCTATTTGAACTTGGATGAAGTGATCCGGATCATCCGCGAAACGGATGAACCCAAGGCCGAGCTGATCGCGGCCTATCGGTTAAGCGATGTCCAGGCGGAAGCTATCCTCAACATGCGGCTGCGCGCCCTGCGCCGGCTCGAGGAAATCCAGATCCGCGAGGAGAATGACGCCCTGAGCGAGGAGCTTGGAGAGCTGAAAGCGCTGCTGAAATCAGAGAAGCAGCAATGGCGCCATATCGGGCTAGAGATCAAAGAGATCAAGAAGTTTTACGGCGCCGACACGGAGCTTGGCCGGCGGCGCACTCAATTCGGCGAAGCACCTGAAACCGAAATCGATATCGCAACTGCCATGATCGAGCGTGAACCGGTCACCGTGGTGCTCTCGGAAAAGGGGTGGATTCGGGCCATGCGCGGCCACCTCGAGGACTTCTCAGGCTTGCAATTCAAGGAGGGCGATAGGCTGTTTCGCGCAGTCCAAGCTCAGACGACCGACCGCCTTGTTCTGTTCGCCACCAATGGCAGATTCTTCACACTTGCCGCCGACAAACTGCCCGGCGGGCGCGGTCACGGCGAACCTGTCAGGCTGATGGTGGACCTGGAGGAAAACCACGAAGTGGTTGAACTATTCTTGCATCAGGCGGATCGCAAGTTGCTTGTCGCATCCAGCGCCGGCAACGGTTTCATCGTCGGCGAGGACGACGTCGTGGCGATGACGCGGAAGGGCAAGCAGGTGCTCAACGTAAAGGCGCCCGATGAGGCGGCGGTCTGCGCGCCGGCAAACGGCGACACGATCGCGGTGATTGGCGAGAATCGCAAGCTGCTCTGTTTCCCGCTTGCTGACGTCAATGAGATGACCCGGGGGCGGGGCGTGCGCCTGCAACGCTACAAGCAGGGTGGGCTCTCCGACGCCAAGGTGTTTTGGAAAAAGGACGGTCTCGCCTGGGTCGACTCAGCGGGGCGGAATTGGACCGTGACGGATTTGCGCGATTGGATGGGCACCCGCGCCCAAGCCGGACGCCTGCCGCCCAAGGGCTTCCCCAAGAACAACAATTTCGGACCGCGCTTCTAGTACCAAAGCTCGCTGATAATGGTTCATCTCATGGGAGCAAATCGGCCCTTTGGGGGGTGTTGCGGGCCGCTTGTGGTGTATTGGCGCCACGGCGCACCCCGCGCCTGGCGGCCGGGTCTTGGAATTCGGCGGTGCGTCTGCCCCTTGGAGGGACCGGGCCCTACCAGCCGTAGCTCACGCCTGCCCTGCCGCCCACCGTGTCCTCTTCCAGTCCGACGCCCAAACCGGCGGTCAGGAAGGTCTGGGTGCCGACGGCCATAGCGCCAGAGAAGGCGACCGCGTTGGAGCCTTCGAAGTTCCCCCAATTGCCAGACAGGCGAACGCTCTCGCCCGGTTGCGGCAGGAAAGTTCCTGCCATGGCAAGCGCCATGGCCACGCCTTCGCTGTTTTCATCGATTCTGTCGGAGTTGCGGCCAATAGCAGTGCTGTTGTCCTGAATCGCCATCATGTTGGCGGTGGTCTTGTCCTCCAGCTCGGCGAGATCCGGCGCCGTGACGATCCCTAGGTCCGCGAATGTCTGGGCCGCCAGATCGCCGGTCTCGTTGGAGGTAACGATCCGGGTCGGCGCGCCCTGCTCGGTGGCGCTCGCCGCCGAGGTGACGCCCGGCATGGTGTAGGTCTCCGAGCTCGTACCGAACACCTGCTGGTTCGCCCTCGTGGCCGTGGCGCCGGCGCCGAAAGCGGCCGAATTGGCAAGCGTGGCGTTTGCGGATTCACCTACCGCCGTGCTGTTGAAGCCCGAGGCGACCGTGTTGTCGCCGTACGCCGTGCCGCCATTACTCGCCATGGCGCTCTGACCCATCGCAATGGAGCCCGTGGCAACCGCACCATCACCAATGGCGATCGAACCGGCGCCCGACGCGCTGGCGCCGTTACCCATGGCGATACTTTGCTCGCCCAGAGCTTGGGATCCGTCGCCGAGCGCCACCGACTCAGTGCCATCCGCGTCCGCGGCGCGGCCGATACCGACGGCGCGAATCCCATCCGTGTTCGAACCCGTGCCGATCGCGATACCATCGTCGGCATTGGCCTCCACATCCGCGTTCTGGCCCATGGCAATACCGCGCTCCGACGTAGAGACGACATCCGCGGCGTCACCGATGGCGATGCTTTGCATCGCCAAAGCGTTCGCGTCATCGCCGACCGCCACCGACTGGCTGCCGTCCGCGTCCGCGCTGGTGCCGATGCCTATGGCCCGACGCCCGTCCGTGTCCGCAGACGTACCGATCGCGATGCCCTCGGAGGCACCGACGGCCACATCCGCGGCGTCACCGATGGCGATGCTTTGATCCGCAAGAGCGTTCGCGTCATCGCCGACCGCCACCGACTCTTGGCCGTCCGCGTCCGCGGCGTTACCGATGCCTATGGCCCGCTCGCCGTCCGTGTTCGAAGCCGTACCGATCGCGATACCATCGTCGGCATCGGCCTCCACATCCGCGTTCTGGCCCATGGCAATACCGCGCTCCGACGTAGAGACGACATCCGCGGCG
>JGI24023J19991_10000698_pt1 | contig 26269 bp, 25 predicted proteins | sample Cruoilmetagenom1_FD_19991 | JGI IMG/M metagenome (IMG submission 19991) | reverse complement strand
ATTAATCACCAATAGGTCACATAAAAGTCGACCTGAAGCCAGTATCTTATTATTCATCAAAGGGACGTGATGTCGTTCGCTTCCGCGATTAATATCAGGATGATGTGATGGCGGTCTAATAAAACAGAATGGAAAGGTGATTAAAATGGAAAAAAAGATGAGAGGCATTGCAGACCCTTTTACGCTTGGATTGATCATTGCATTATTAGGTTCAGTGACCGCCAGCAACATGACCCGTAGTGATGAGTTAACGGCAGTGCAGGCTAGTAATCCAGTTCATGTGTCACAAGCAGAAGTGTTGGCATATAATGAAGAAGAGGATGAATAACCCATTAATGCTCGCGACATAATACGGAAAGCGGGATAAAGAGAATCATTTCGACGTTTATTAGTTGACATGAATTTGAAGTGGGTATGGAGTTGTGTGACAAAGGAACTGTTATGGAAAATTTAGGCGATGTGTATCTCACCTCGGCAGGTGTGTTTTTCCCCAATGAGCCGGTTAGTAACGATGAAGTTGAAGACTACTTAGGTCTGGTCGGTGGTAAACCCAGTCGTTATCGAAAAATTATTCAACGTGCCAACGGTATTAAAAATCGTTTCTACGCGCGTGACCTGCAGGGCAACCAGACACACCTTAATGAAGAGTTGGCAGCTAATGCTATTGAGAATGCGCTGCTTAACCGAGGTGTCAGTATCGATGATATCGATATGTTGGCCGCCGCCACGACATGGCCGGATGCCTTGGTGCCCGGGTTTGCATCAATGGTGCATGGACGTGTTGGTGGTGGGGTGATGGATATCCTGAGTCCAGGTGGTGTCTGTGCAGCATCCATGCAGGCTTTCAAGGGTGCTGTCAATGCGATCAAGGTCGGGGATCATAAAAATGCAATAGTAGTGGCCTCAGAGTTAACCAGTCGATTACTGAAAAGTGAACGTTTTGAAAAAGAGTCTGAACTTAAGGAAGACCGTCAGGGGGTGGCGGATTCCTATCAGTATTTTAATGCGGATTTTTTACGTTGGATGTTGTCCGATGGTGCCGGCGCTGTTGTCCTGGAGAGTAGACCACGCCCGGGAAAATTATCACTCAAGGTTGATTGGGCCGAGCTGCGCTCGTATGCACATATGTTGCCTGCCTGTATGTATATGGGTATTTCTCAAACACATGATCTGATTCCTGCTGATAGTTACCATTACTACGATACTTTCTCGGATGCGGATGAAGCCGGTTTGTTTGTGTTGCGTCAAAATACTGATTTGCTACACGAAGGTCTGTCGGCATCGGTTATCGCGATGGGTAGGGACCTGGTTGATGAAGGCAAGATCATTGTTGATGAGGTGAAATGGTTTTTGCCTCATCTCAGTTCCAAGATCCTGGGAGACAGATTATATCCACTGGCGCTGGAGGCCGGCTTAACCTGGCCGAAGGAGCAATGGTTCACTAATCTGGAGACCAAGGGTAATACGGGTGCGGCCAGTATATTCATCATGCTGGAGGAACTTATGCACTCTGGACGACTGGAGGAGGGTGACAAAATTGTTACGATGGTACCTGAATCAGGTCGATTTTCTGTGTCTTATGCACAATTTACAGTGGTTGCGCCATGAGCGTTTTAAATAAAAGGAACTTAGTCTTGAATATAGCCCCGAATGCAAGTAATCAAACGCGTGATGAAGAGGTCATTGCATCAGCTTTACAGAACTCACCCCTGGGTGAAGAGTTTTATCAGCAAAGTGATAACTCTGTCACTCAATACCTGGCTACCGAGCTTGCCCTGGTATGGTCTGATTTTGAACAGCGCATTAGTGAAGTGCCCGTGATTAAAAAACTGGAAGCAGGCAAGTTCACACTGGCAGATTATAAAACACTGTTATTAAACCTGCGCCAGCAAGTCAGTGAAGGTGGTCGCTGGTTGTCGCGTGCAGCATCCAGTATGGAAAACGACCTTTTCCCGATACGCTCGGCATTAATTCAGCATGCAAATGACGAGCATCGTGATTATTTGATGCTGGACAAGATGTATGTCGGACTTGGTGGTAGCCTGGAAAATATTCAAAACACGCCGCGAAATATAGGTTCGGAAATCTTTACTGCCTATATGTTTCAGCAGGCATCACAAACTAATCCTGTGCAATTATTTGGTGCCATGTTTTTAATCGAAGGCTTGGGTAATAAAAAAGCAGGTGCCTGGGCGCAGATGCTAAAAGATCAGCTTAACCTCGCAGATGAAGATATTATTTTCATGTTGTACCACTCGGATAATGATGTGGAGCATTATGAACGCCTGAAGTTTGCATTAAGTTTACCGCAAATCACTCAGGAACGTGCTGAGGCGATTGTCAGGATGGCGCGTATCGTCGCACGCTTGTACTGTTTGCAGTTTGAAGAGATGAATAATTTCTAAAAAGCAGTGGATCGTTATATGGCAGATCAATGTTGAGCCCATGCCCGTGGTTTCGTTGGTGTGGGGTCAAGGTTCTGTATGGCCTATCGTGGCCATGAGACGGTTGTCTGTTTTTCTATAACATTGATACATGGTTTAAAGGATGGGCTGGTGGATAATAATCAAACTAATAGTGAGTATGCATCATTAATCGAACCCGTTAGTCGCCCGCATCAGGCCACTATTTTTGATGTGTTACGCCATGACCCAATGCTGGAAATGCCTGAGCAATGGCGTGAATTGCAGATCAGGGATCACAGTCGCTGGACGCGATACTTTGTCTTGCCTGTACTGAAGCCTTTTTGTATTTTTTTAATCTGGAGTACTAAAATTATAAAGCGTATCGCCAGTGCTGTTGGGGTGACGATAGGTTCTGAGCGGCTATTGAATTTTCTTAGTCTTTTTTTTATGCGAAAGTTTGTTTCACCAGAGGCGCAAGAGATTTTGCTCAGGCACCTGGCTCTTGAAAACATTTTGGTTCATTTTGCAGTAAAAAATAGTGGTGCAACTGATGTTCCTATTACTTGCTTACGTCCCCGGCATATTGATGATCTAGGTGATGTCGGAGGTATGAACGCCACCCTGTTGCACGATACGATTATCCTGAACCTTTTTGTCGATCTGGGTAAATCGACAGACGCCAATCTTTTCGAGAGTGTTCCTTTAGATGAGATCGATTTCAGTATGCTGCAATTGCCGGAATTTCAAATAAACACATCAGGAAAGGGTGGGTTGATCAATCTGGATTTGGAGTCGAGTCTATACATAATTGTGTTGTTTCTGGTGCTATTGTTTGATGACAGGCAAATGGAGAGCTCCGCCAACTCTCTTTTCCTGGATGAGAGTTTGATGAAGATCCTGAGTAACTTAACCGGGGATCTGTCATTCCGCTTTTGGACACTAACCCCTTTTACGTCGTATTTGCGTATGCCGCTTGATTTAAGCGATGCCCTGCATAAACATATAAAAGTATATGAACATGCATTTTCAAAACTTAAGCAGTTAGAGATAAAGCAAAGATCAACGACGTGACTATCTTGTCATATTCTCAGTATTAATAATGAGGGAGTCTTAGTCGGGTTGTGGTTAGAATCGAATGGCACTTACTTAAGGCGATTAAGTCTTTTTTCTGTCATTGCGAGGCACGAAGCAATCTCTGTGTAACGGAGTGCAAAGGTATCAGATTGTCGCGCTGTCGACCACCGTTTACTCATTAATGAACGGTCCATCGCCTCGCAATGACGAATTTTAATCATTTTTTTCTTAAGTAAGTCCCATTCTAGTCAGAATTAAAAAGTTGGGCAATCTGTTGTTAAAGAAAAATGACTGTTGAATATCAGACTGAAGCATTTTATGCTTTCTGTGCACAGCAGGTATGTACTCACGTTTGTTTAACTAATTTTTTATTTGTCATGAGTTGTATCTTTTTTCGAGATGTTTATGTGTCCATGTCAAGGGAGTAAATTAATTATAGACATAAGGAGGTTCGGACTATATTCCGCTACATACTGATTATTATAAAAACTATTTTAACCTAAGGAGAACTGAAATGGTAAGGATGCTAACAGTCGTTATAATCGCTTTTGTTACGTGCCAGGCAATGGCCGCGCCCATTCACGGAATGCAAGCACAAGAGCGCATTCCCGGGCGTTACATTGTTATTCTCAAAGAATCTCAACCCATGGCAAGTATCGCCAGTGAGATGACCCACTATCATGGNGGTAAAGTCTTGCGACGTTACCANCGTGCGTTGAATGGTTTCGCAGTTGAATTGACAGAGGAGCGNATGCACGCTCTGGCCCAGGACCCGCGCATCGCTTACATTGAGGCGGATCGTGTTGTGCGTATCAATGCTGCTCAGTCCCCGGCTGGCTGGGGACTCGATCGTGTGGATCAGCGGGACCTGCCGCTGGATGGAATCTACCACCATAATACCAATAGTTCCAAGGTGAGTGCCTATATCATTGATACGGGTATCCGCCAGAGTCATAACGACTTCGCCGGGCGTGCACAGTCTGGTTACACGGCCATTAATGATGGCCGCGGCAGTCATGATTGTAATGGTCACGGCACCCACGTCGCGGGGATTGTCGGTGGTGGTACCTACGGCGTTGCGAAAGAGGTTAATTTGTATGCAGTGCGTGTCCTTGATTGTGATGGAGCTGGTACATTGTCCAATGTCATTGCAGGTATTGATTGGGTGACAGATAACCACATAGCACCGGCCGTGGCTAATATGAGTCTGGGTGGTGAAACTTCCCAGGCTATGGATGATGCCATCCGTGCGTCTGTTGCCGCTGGTGTGACTTATATCGTTGCTGCTGGTAACGAAAATGCAGATGCCTGCAACTCATCTCCTGCGCGAATCGCTACTGCCATTACGGTAGCTGCGAGCACGCCGACGGATACGCGCGCATCTTTTTCCAACTGGGGTACGTGTGTGGATGTATTCGCGCCTGGTCTCGAGATCACCTCCGCAGGAAACCTCGGCGATAACGGAACTAATACGTTTAGCGGCACTTCGATGGCTGCACCCCATGTAGCTGGCGTCGCGGCCCTGAGCCTGGCTTCCAATCCGAGCGCTACCCCGGCGCAAGTTTATGATGCCGTGATAAACACGGCGACGGCCAATCGCCTTAAAAGTATCCGCAGTACGTCACCGAACCGGCTTGTCTATTCCTTGTTGAATACAGAAGGCAATGGTAATAACGACCCAGGTTCTGCTTGTCCAGGAGGGTATGAAACATTTACCGGCTCGCTGACCGGAGCGGGTGATCGTGATTATCATCCCAATGGTACCTATTATTTTTCTGCAGATGGCTCTCATAAGGGTGAGCTGAATTTTGCCGGTAGCGCTGATTTCAATCTGTATTTGTGGAAATGGAAGGGTTCAGGTTGGACAACAGTGGCGCGCTCTGCGGGTCAAGGCTCACGAGAGACGATTAATTATAATGGCACAACTGGCTATTATGCATGGAGAATCGAGTCCAGCAATGGTAGTGGTGACTATCGCTTCTGTATGCAACGCCCTTGATCCTCGCGGGTGCGGGCAGTGATGGCATGCTCAGTGCTCGGATATACGGTTCTTTAACCTGGATTAGGCAGTTGACTGTTTTATAGAAGGGTCGTTGCACAATCCAGGTTTGAACTGCATTGTTCTGTCATGGGGTATGTCAAAAAGGTAAGCGATGCTCGGTAGCGTGCCAATCTCTAGTGATAGCACGCTACCGTAAAGGGAGTGTTATTGATAATGGACGATTGAAAGATCTATATTTCTGTAATATCTATGTCGTTTACGTCACTTTTTGTGGCCGCCGCAATATCGGTTTTTAGTTCCTCTAGTGAGCTATAGTGTTTGTCCTTATCTATTAGATTGATACGATTATCGCCATTTTCATCTTTAAGTTCTACAACCTGAAAATGACCACTATCCTCAGCTGTTAACGATGTTTCACTATCACAATGGACTTCATATTCCATATTAGCCTCCTGGGCACTGCTTGGTGAATCAATGAATTTTTTCTGTATAACTTAGCCGAAATTCTGGAAAGAGAATAATAGCCTCTAATCTGGTAGATTGCGTTAGTGGGCCTGGGTGTGTATTTATTAGTCAGTTTATGCGGGGCTTTCAAGTTCACGCATTTGTTTTTCTAATGAAGCTTGATCTCGGGATGTACCGTCGCCCGAAATAAATGGCCAATGCTCAGCATTAGGGTGCGAAAAAATCCAAACAAGGCCAATTGATGTAATTTATACAGTGACAGATACACCATGCGGGCGATAAAGCCCTCCACCATAACGCTACCTGTCAGGTTACCCATCAAGTTTCCTACTGTGCTGTATTTGCCTAAAGAAACCAGAGAGCCATAATCCCGATATTTAAATGTGGGCAGGGGTTTCTGTTGCAAGCGCTTGCGCATGCTTTTAACCAGTAGCGAGGACTGTTGATGAGCAGACTGGGCCCGAGGTGGAACCCACCCATCGGTTTCCGGCCAGGGGCAGGCAGCGCAATCTCCGAATGCAAAAATATTATCATCCAGTGTCGTTTGCAATGTAGGGAGTACGACTAGCTGGTTAAGTTTGTTACTTTCCAGACCGTCAAGGTCTTTAAGAAAATCGGGTGCCTTAATCCCTGCGGCCCACACTTTAATATTAGCCGGGATGACGCGACCTGTATGTGTATAGATGGCATCAGGTGTTACTTTTGTCACCCGTTCACCTGTGTGAACTTCGATGTTGAGTTTTCTTAGCTCCTCGGCAGTCGATTCGATCAGGCGTGCAGATAAACCAGACAGCAGTTGATCCGCAGCCTCGATAATGCTGATCTTGATATCGCCGGGATTGACTCCGTCCAGGCCATAAGCATGAAACAGACGCGTCACTTTATGTAATTGGGCAGAGAGCTCGATGCCGGTAGCGCCACCGCCGGCGATAGCTACATCGAGTTGTCCGGGACGTAATGGTGTTGCTTGCGTATGTGCCTTAACGTAGGTGTTGAGCAGGCGATTTTGAAATGCTTCGGCATCCTTTTTGGTGTCCAGAAACCAGCAATGTTCCCGAACGCCTTCAATGTTGAAGTCATTACTGACACTGCCTACGGCGATGATGAGTGTGTCATAGGTGAAGTGGCGTTCCGGGATAATCTCTTCGCCAGACTCGTTGATGGTTGGTGCTACATGGATCGTACGGTTTTCTCGATCCAGACCACTCATGCGGCCCAAGCGGAAGCGAAAATGGTTTTTGGTTGCCTGGGCCAGGTATTCAATCTGGTTTTCATACGAATCAAAAGTCCCTGCTGCCACTTCATGCAGTAGTGGTTTCCAAATGTGGGTGGTATTGCAATCCACCAGCGTGATACGGGCCTTACCCTTTTTACCCAGGGTCTTGCCGAGTCGGGTTGCCAGTTCCAGGCCGCCAGCGCCGCCGCCGACAACGATGATGTGATGAGCGGAGTCAGATTCCATCTGCGTGATTATAACCTATAATAGTAAGCAAAGGTCGAGAAATTGCGGTGTTATCTTTTAGTCTTGTCCTGGACACGACGGGTAGTCGTGAGTATAGGAATAGTCCTTGAGGGTTGGTCAGCAGGTTGATAGCCTAAGTAACTTACACGAATACTTGAGCTGAGGTGATCTGAAATCTGGACAAGTTAAGTCATGCATTATCGATTGTTATAAACGCTGGTGTAATTGTGCAGGGAGCCGTCGCCAATAAAATTCAGAGTCATATGTCTGCTATGAAAACATCTGCATTATACGGGTCGCTTATACGTGCGATTGAGGGGGTCTATTTCAGGGTTACTTTAAGCATCTTGCATAAGCGTATGGATGGCTATCATCAGCAATCATGCAAAAATATTACTCCATATGCAGGTAATATTAAAAAACCATTGTTGGAATGTATCGATGTTATTGTATTTAATGGTCTGGTCGAAACTACAGCCTCTGAACACGAGCATGTGGAGGATGCTGCAAGTCAGTATGTACCGGAAAAATATAATGTAACAGAATTACATTTGCTGAATAAAGACAAGGTCGCTGAACTGGCGCAATATTTCAAGTCCAAGCATAATGATTCCATGCTCCATGCCGGGGTTGAAGAAAAACTGGAGCATAGTACCTGGGAGCATATTCATGCAGTTGTCAGGTGTGCAAAACAAGGCAATGATCGTCGTGCAAGAATGCATGCAGACATTGCCAGCACTGCCTGCCTGGAGTTGGCGCATTTTATGGTAGATGAACAATATGCTGGGTTCCTTAATGAGATTGAGAAATATTTATCTGTACTGATAACCAGGCAATAACCCGCATTGTTTGGTCTGTCTGGAATCACGCTATGATCCAGGTCAGGATTGATGCGGTGTGCGAAGTAAGTGATCCATAGATTGAGAGTAGTATTATATAATATAGACTGCTTTGCAGTGGGGTAGATGTTATCTGTTTTTAATTTTACTATAATGCTGATACCAGCAAGCATTGTGTGCCTTTGAGTATAATATGCTCAATAACAATGTTCCCTTACTCCTATTGTCAGATATAGAGCAGTATATGACTATCAATGTAGGCATTTATATTTACGCGGAAGCTGAGGTGTTGGACTTTTCAGGCCCGTTTGAAGTTTTTTCCACCGCATCAAGGGTTTGTCAAACGCATCGTGCTTTCAATGTTTTTTTGGTCGGTGAGTCCAGTGAGATGGTGACAGCTCGAGGCGGCTATCGTGTTATCCCTTCCTATGGGTTTAGTAACCATCCCCCTATTCATGTGCTTGTGGTTGCAGGTGGTGTGCACACAAGTGAATTAAAAAAATCAAATGTTATTGAATGGATATCGGCAATTGCAAACGATGCAAGTGTGGTTGCATCAGTTTGTACCGGCGCATTTTTGTTAGCGCAAGCTAAAATACTGGATGATTTAAATGCAACCACGCACTGGGAAGATATTGGTGATTTGCGTAACAGTTACCCAAATATTACTGTGCATGAGGGAAAGCGCTGGATAGATGAAGGAAAAGTAATCACCTCTGGTGGTATATCGGCAGGGATAGATATGAGCTTGCATCTGGTTGGTCGCTTGCACAATGTTGAATTGGCTGAAAGAACAGCGCGACAAATGGAGTTTGATTGGACGCATATGCCGCAATCTTCTTCCGGAGGGGGAGAGTGTTAACGGGACGGTGCCTTGGGCATCTTACTAATAGCCCGTTATTAGCAAGATGCCCAAGGCACCGTCCAATTCAGAATTAATCAAAGGTTCCTTAGTAGATTGTTTCAGTCAGACAAGCCCCTGACATTAAACTAAATAGTGTGTATGAAAGGTTGATTTCAGTGGTAATGCTTACCCTGATAGTGAGTTACACNCGTAGCGCAACGAATGTAATTTTTATCACCNGACAGTAGTCAAACCAGCATTAGGCAGACACAACTCCCGATTGTCATATCAAGGTCATCCATTTACAATAAAATCCGTTAACGTCAGGAATCGTTTTATGTCCAGTCCCCTCAAAGGTTTTTATTATTTCATCAGTGGCCTCGGTTTGATGTTCAAACCTGGCGTATTTCGTTATGCCCTGTGGCCTCTTATTATTAATGTCGTCATATTTACGCTGGTAACGGCGATAGCGTTTTATCAGTTCGAGAGTTTGCTGGAATGGCTGTTGTCGTTTTTACCGGGGTGGCTGGACTGGTTGCGTTATTTGTTGTGGCCGGTGTTTGCACTGGCATTGGGCTTGTTATTTTTTTTCACGTTTACATTGGTGGCGAACCTGGTGGCATCGCCGTTTAATGCGCCGTTGGCGCATGCGGTGGAGGTGCATCTGGGGAAGGTATCTGCTCAATCAGGAATGAAGGCACCGTTGATCCGTTCGGTGGCCAAATCGGTGGCTAGTGAATTGGGCAAGCTACTTTATATTGTGCTGCGTGCGCTGCCGTTGTTGATTTTGTTTATGATTCCGGTAGTTAATATTGTTGCCCCATTTTTATGGATTGCCTTTAGTGCGTGGATGTTGACGATGGAGTATGCTGATTATCCGATGGGTAACCATGAGCTTGATTTTCGACAACAGATGCTGGTATTGAAAAAAAGACGCTTTTTATCGTTGGGTTTCGGTGCTACGGTCACATTGGCTCTGATGGTTCCAGGACTGAATCTCGTCGTGATGCCAGCGGCAGTGGCTGGGGCGACGAAGATGTGGGTAGAGGAGCTGGCAGCCAGTCAATGAGACAGGTGTGGTATGTAGAGGTGGATGGCGATGTGAGTTTCATCAGTTTGGTCAGGAGAAGGATATGAATAAAAAATGGGGCTTATTATTTTTGGTGCTGGTGTCTTCCGGGATGGTTAATGCGGCCATTGTAGGCAAAGAGGTCGAGTACAAGGCCGGCGGCACGCTAATGAAGGGATACCTGGCATATGATGATGCCATCAAGACCAGGCGTCCTGGAATCCTCGTGGTGCATGAGTGGTGGGGTCATAATGATTATGCTCGCCGCCGCGCCAGGATGCTGGCAGAGTTGGGTTATACCGCCATGGCAGTGGATATGTACGGTGATGGTAAGCAGGCGGATCATCCAAAAGATGCAGGCAAATTTTCCAAGGCGGTGGGTGGTAATATTGAGTTGGCTAAAGCTCGCTTTGAGGCGGCACTGAAGTTATTGAACCAGCAACCGACAGTGGATAGTAAGCATAATGCGGCGATCGGTTACTGTTTTGGTGGTGGCATTGTCTTGCAAATGGCGCGTCAGGGCCTGGACCTGGATGGCGTGGTCAGTTTTCACGGTAGTCTGGGAACGCAGAATCCAGCAGAGAAAGGCAAGGTGAAGGCGGCAGTCCAGGTGCATAATGGTGCGGATGATCCGTTTGTAAAGCCAGAGCAAATCGTTGCTTTCGAGCAGGAGATGCAGGCTGCGGGAGTGGATTACACCCTGACACAGTATGCGCATGCCAAGCATAGTTTTACCAGTCCGGACGCGGACAAGTATGGCGAAAAATTTAATCTGCCGCTGGCCTATAATCGTCAGGCCGACGAAAAATCATGGGAAAGTATGCAGGTCTTTTTCAAGAAGATTTTCAAGTAAGCTCATACACTAACGCCGGCAGGACAGGCTGGCGTTAGTGTGGTCGTCTACCAAAAGGGATAAGAGAAAGTCAGGTACTTTTTTGCTATCTCTTGATCAGATGTGTGTGTTTGTACGGAGACGCATCATCTATCTCCTGTTCAATTGCACTTATTTTTTTGCCTTGGGTGGCGCAAAGCCGCCGGAGCCGGAAAATTCCCCTTCGCCGAAGAGGTAGCCAAGCATGTGTTTCTCAATAAACTCCAGGCTGCGAGGGTCGGCGGTGTTCAGACCGTTTTCATTGATGATCATGGTCAGGTGTTCGAGCCATTGATTCCAGCCTTCGGCGGAAACGGACCCAAGGATTCTGATGCCGATATCTCCGGGGTGTGGCGCAGCCTCCAGAGACTCTGCCTGACGTTTTAATACAACACATTCAATCAACTTAGCCATAATAGTGAACCTTGAGATCTGTTTACAAGATAATAATCGCGCTATTTTATCATGTTTTCAGATTGGCGTAAGGGTAAAGATAAACCCCGGGTTCTGGATGGGTATGCAGGCTTATCTATCCGATATTCTGAGCTTTTTATCTAAGGAGCCTCTGATCAATTCGTGAATTGGCATCTGGCGGCTGAAATATTCCTGGCTCAGCAAAGGAACGCTTACTAATAGCCTGCTATTAGTAAGCGTTCCGCCTTGATCCAGATTGTTCATCTCACCATCTGCTCAATCCAGAATTAATCAGAGGTTCCCTAAACAGGCTTGACGACTGCAAGGATAATAATAGCAGCCAATAACAGCACAGGAAATTCATTCAGCCAGCGATAGAATACATGCCCGTGTTGGTTGCGATCATGGCGGAAATCCATGAGTAATTTACCGCAATAGATATGATAGGCGATGATAACGGCGACCAGGGCCAGTTTGATGTGTAGCCAGGCGGATTGCTGGTAGGCGCTCCAGGCATAGTCCATTAACATCCACACACCCAGGGCGATGGTGATAATGGCGCCAGGGGTCATGATGCCAAAGAACAGTTTGCGCTCCATGATCTTGAAACGATCGTTGCTGATTTCGTCAGAGGACATGGCATGGTAAACGAACAGTCGCGGAAGATAGAACAGGCCAGCAAACCAGGTGACCATAAAAATAATATGAAAGGCCTTGACCCACAACATGTGACTTCTCCTGTTTAAAGAATACTTTCAGGCAGTATAGCGATGATGTTCTTGCGTAATTGTTTCATATCAGGCATGCCCTGTATACGTTGCAGGATCTTACCATTGGCATCGATTAGCAGGGTCGTTGGCGTAATGCCCTGCGGCAAGCCGAAGGCCAGTTGTATTTTTTTATCCAGGTCGAAAACAATAGGGTAGGGTATCTGTTTTTGTTGCACCATATCAACCACTAACATCGGTGGGTCATAAGACATACTTACGCCGATGATATCCAGTCCGCGTGAGTTTAATTCATGATAAAGCTCGATCAAGTGAGGTATTTCCACTAAGCAGGCAGAACAGCTGGTTGCCCAGAAATTTACCAGCAGTGGCTTGCCCATGTTCTTGCCGATGACGATGTTTTCACCTGTAGCTGATTGCAGATGTAGAGTCGGTGCCGCTCGCTGTTTATCGATAACCAACCACAGGATACTGACGAGTGCAGCCAGTACAATGATAATGACGAAAATAGTTTTGCTCATTCTGTTCACGGCAGGTGATTTATTTCAGGGTGCCTGGGGGGCTCAGGTTTTTTTTCTGCCGCTTCGATAAAAGGTTTGGCTAATGCGCGATAGATGGCTTCGGGATTAATGACCTTGGAAATCCCATAGGCAATAAAGGCAGTCATCATAATGGGCAGCAGTAAGGTTTGGTTGTCGGTCATTTCCATTACGATAATAATAGCCGTTAAAGGCGTTTGTACGACAGCGGAAAAAAATCCCACCATGCACAATATCGTTATGGCTGTGGCGGGTGTGGCGCTGAACCAGGGAGATACAATGGAACCCAGGCCGGCACCGGCAGACAGTGAGGGGGCAAAAATACCGCCGGGAATGCCGCTCAGATAGGATGCCAGGGTGGCAGCAATTTTATACAAACTGAAACTGTTATCGAGGCCTTCTTCACCAGAGAGTAGTTGTTTGGCCTCTTCATAGCCGGTCCCGTAGGTAATGCCGCCGGATGCATAGCCAATGATCGCAATGATCAGACCGCAAATCCCTGCAACGACGAGTGGGCGGCGAAGCTGCAGTGGCGTGATCCAGCGGGTGCCATTGATGAGTAAAAAACTGAACAGGCCGCCAGCGACACCCCCGATGACACCGCATACAAAAATGGCAATTATCACGCTACTGATGACATCGATCTCGACTTTAGCTGAGCCGAAATAAGTATAGTTACCTTGCAGGGCGATGGCGGTGATGCCGGCGATGGCAACGGCTGTAATCAATGTCCCGCTGGTACGTTGCTCAAATGAACGGCTCATTTCTTCAATGGCGAACATTATGCCTGCCAGGGGGGTATTAAAGGCTGCCGCTATGCCGGCGGCACCACCCGCCATGACCAGTCCTCGCTCCATGAAATGAGCTGGGAATTTAGCCAGGTTGCCCAATGAATACATGATCGCCGATCCCACATGGACGGTGGGTCCCTCGCGACCAATGGAGGCACCAGAGAACAGACCGCCGATGGTCAGCAGGATCTTGCCCAGGGCGATGCGCAGGCTTAGTAACCTGGCGCGATCTTCGTGACGACTCATTTCAATAGTGGCGATGGATTGAGGGATGCCACTGCCCTGTGAGCCGGGAAACACGGTGCGGGTGAGCCAGACCAGGATGATTAAGCCAACAGGGGTAATGATAAAGGGCAAATACGCTGACTGACTGGCCTGGTGACGGAACCATTCATTAGCAAAATCACTGCAAATGGCAAATACTGCGGCTACCAGGCCGACCAGCAGGGCGCCGCCGAAAAAAACCAGGCGAATTTTCCAGGCTGATACTGAAATCAGCCCTTGGCTTCTGGATTTAAGTCGTTCTAGCAAGGCAAACCTTTATGTTGTTAATGAAGATGGAATGGTGACAGGATTCACTAAATTATCAGTTTATGCAACATTATTAAGAAGATAGCGCATTGTCGCATTAACTTGAAACCTGTAGATCAGAGTATAACAGCGGTTGCTTTTATTTAATAATACTCTAATATACTGAATTATATAAGAAAACTTGACTCTATCGGTTAACTTGGTTAGTCTATCCTGAATTCTTGATGAGGACATTACAGTAAGTCCCGATGAGATAACGAATAATCAAGTATTATAATAAAAATATGTTTCACCACCATGTTAAGCGGCGTTAGCCGCTTTTTTATTGGCTATCACTTCATATTTTTAGCAAAACCTGCCTGCATAAACGTGCAAAGTTGCCGCCAGCACCTTATTATACGAAAGTGTTGAATGTCAGCTTTATTGCTGATTGTGATGAATTTTTTTTAACATTCAGGCGTTTTTTATGATCAAGGTAGGTATTGTTGGCGGCACCGGTTATACCGGGGTGGAATTACTGCGAATTTTGTCGGGTCATCCGCAAGTCGAGATCAGTATCATCACTTCACGCAGTGAGGCTGGAAAACCGGTATCTGATCTGTTTCCTAGCCTTAGAGGAGCGATCGATAATGTGTACGTAGAGCCCGATCCACTCAACCTGTCTGCCTGTGATGTGGTCTTCTTTGCGACACCGAATGGTACAGCCATGCAGACAACGCCGGCCTTGCTTGATGCCGGGGTAAGGGTTATTGATCTGGCAGCCGATTTTCGTATCAAGGATGTGGCTGAGTGGGAACAATGGTATGGCATGAAACACGCCTGCCCGGAACTCCTCGATGAGGCCGTGTATGGCTTGCCTGAAGTCAATCGCGAATTGATCCGAAATGCACGCCTGTTGGCCAACCCGGGATGTTATCCAACCGCTGTGATGCTGGGATTCCTGCCGTTAATTGAAAATGGCCTGGTCAACAGTGAGCATCTGATTGCGGATTGTAAGTCCGGCGTCAGCGGTGCCGGGCGCGGCGCCAGCATAGGCACCTTGATGTGTGAAGCCAGTGAAAGCTTTAAGGCTTATGGTGTCCCCGGTCATCGTCATTTACCGGAAATCAGGCAGGGGCTGGAAACTGCGATCGGTATGCCGGTAGGGTTGACCTTTGTGCCTCATCTGACGCCAATGATTCGTGGTATGCAAGCCACCTTGTACGCCACCAGGATCAAAAATGATCAGGATTTACAGGCCTTGTATGAAGAGCGTTATGCTGATGAGCTGTTTGTGGATATCTTGCCTGCCGGATCTCACCCCGAGACCCGGTCAGTCAAGGGGAGTAATTATTGTCGTATTGCAGTGCACCAGCCTCAGGGTAGGGATACTGTTGTGGTGTTATCGGTCATTGATAACCTCGTAAAGGGTGCGGCCGGACAGGCGGTGCATAACATGAACCTGATGTTCGGGCTGGATGAAAAGCTGGGAATAGATGCAGTTGCAATGATGCCATAGGCGAGCTGGATGTGAATGATAAATAGATCAAACTGGAAAATCATTGTATTGCCTGTAGTTTTATTGGTGATGCTGGGGCTCGTGGTATGGACGATCTTTGATTACGGCCGTTATCGTGCCGGGTTTGATCGCACCGATGTGCTGAAGCGTGAAAAAAAGCACCAGGAAAATACCAGTCGACTAGAGACCCAGGTAGCCGAATTCAGGACGCGTTTATCGCAACTGGAAAGCGCCAAGAAAGTGGACGTGTATGCCAATCAGGCCATCAAGGAATCCCTGGCTGAGATGGAAGCGCAAAACCAGGTGCTGACGGAAGAGTTGCAGTTTTACCGTCGCATTGTCTCTCCCAGTAAGGGCAGGCAGGGGATGCATATCCACGATTTCAAGCTGACGCGAACACTTTCCGGCAATTATAATTACCGCCTTACATTGGTGCATATCCAGGGCCCGAACCAACATCATCGTTCATCAGATGGTGTAGTGAGATTGTCTGTTGAAGGCGCGCAGGCTGGGGTTAACAAAAAATTGAGTTTTGCCAGTATAAGTACGGCAAAAAAGTCTAGAATAAAGTATCAGGTCAAGTATTTCGCCCGTTTTGACGGTGGCCTTAAATTGCCAAAGGATTTCAAACCAATGGCAATAGAAGTCAAGGTGATTCCTCGCCAGAAGAATATAAAGGGGGATGTACGTAAGATAAAATGGCCAATGGAGGCCAGTTAAGGAGGTTATATGTTGGGAAAGAAAAAAAAGCATCACGCAGGTAAAATAGATACCCTGGTTGGCCAGAACAGCGAGATACAGGGCGATGTGTCTTTTTCAGGTGGCCTGCATGTGGATGGTTGTATCAATGGCAATGTGGTGGCTGCCGCTGACAACGATTCCACGCTGACATTAAGTGAAAATGGCAAAATCAAAGGGGAAGTGCGTGTCCCTTATATCATCCTGAATGGCGAAGTGCAGGGCGATGTTTATGCTTCCGAGAAAATAGAATTAGCGCAACAGGCTCGTATTCGCGGTAATGTTTACTATAATCTGCTGGAAATGGCGATGGGTGCTGAGGTGAACGGGAGTCTCGTTCATCAGGTTGAATTTGCAAAGAAAAGTCCGGTTGCCGGTTTGCGCAAGGATGATGTGAAACCGTCAGGTGATTTGCAGACAGCAGATTAATACTTGACTATTTCAGTCAAGATTGTATGATTATATCAGCAAATTCTGATTATCTTTCTGGTGATTTAAGGCAGTTTTCAACGGGATGAGTCTGGCCGCGAAGGCAGAAGTTTTCTGGAGTAATGACGTATGAATATTGAAGTACAAGTAGCAGCAGCGCCGATTAATGTCACGGATAGTGCCGCTGAAAAAGTGAAGCAATTACTGGTCGAGGAAGACAATCCTAACCTGAAATTGCGTGTGTATGTTAGCGGTGGTGGATGTTCCGGTTTCCAATATGGATTCAAATTTGATGAAGAAGTCAATGACGGCGATACCGATGTAGAGAAGAACGGTATCTCTGTTGTCGTCGACCCTATGAGTTTTCAGTATCTGGTCGGTTCCGAGGTCGATTTTATCGATGACCTGGAGGGCGCCAGATTCATTATCCGTAATCCCAATGCCAGCACGACATGTGGTTGCGGTTCATCCTTTTCTGTATAATATCTTAACGTTATTGTGTCCCGGGGTGCCGGTCAGGTGCCCCTAGTTTTTTCATCGGCCTGCTAGCTTCTGTTAACTCGACCGACGAAAAAAATATTATCTATCAACGACCCAGAATATCGCTGATTATCGGGATCTGTTATCCTCAATATATTCTGATATTTCGATTGGAGTTTTTCATGAGTGATTATTTGCCAGGCTTGGCTGGGGTGCCGGCCACCAAGTCCAATATTTCGGATATAGATGGGGAAAAAGGAATTCTTGCCTATCGTGGATACACGATTGAAGAATTGGCCGCAAATAGTAGTTTTGAAGAGACCATGTTGCTGTTGTTGGATGGTCGTTTACCCACTACTGCCGAGCTGGATGGATTCAAGAGCCAGCTGGTCGCTAATCGCCAATTGAAATTCACCACTCGTGGGATGATGAAAAACCTGCCACCCCATGGCCATCCTATGGATATGCTGCAAACCGTTGTCGCCAGCTTGGGTATGTATAATCCCAATATTGACTGCCTGATCGGCGGCACGGCATGTAATGACATTAACTATATCCATAATACCACTGTAAAGATTATGGCCCGCGTATCGAGTATTGTTGCTATGTGGGAACATATTCGTAATGGTTATGACCCGGTCGGTCCACGTGAAGACCTCTCGTATGCAGCCAATTTCCTTTATATGTTTACAGGCAAGGAACCCGATCCCTTGTTGGCTCACATCATGGATGTTTGCCTGATCCTTCATGCTGAGCATACTATCAATGCCTCGACATTTGCGACCCTTGTAAATGCTTCCACGCTGGCCAGCCCTTATAGTGTTGTCGCTGCTTCCATTGGTGCCTTGTCAGGGCCTTTGCATGGTGGAGCTAACCAGAAGGTACTGGAGATGCTGAAGGAGATCGGCTCAGTCGACAAGGCAGAAGAATATATCGACAAGAAGCTGTCCAATAAGGAAGTGATCTGGGGTATGGGTCATCGTGAATACAAAACCAAGGATCCGCGAGCTACTATACTCCAGGGGTTAGTAAGAAAATTCATCGAGGCGCGGGGCGGCGACGTAAACCCGTTGTTTGAAATAGCTAAGGCAGTTGAGGATATATGTGAAGATCGACTGGCTAAAAAAGGCGTGTATGCGAATGTCGATTTCTACTCGGGTATCCTTTATACCGAAATGGGTATACCGGCTGATCAGTTTACAACAATATTTGCTATCTCACGAACGGTTGGCTGGTTGGCTCACTGGCGAGAGCAGTTGGCGGACAATCGTATTTTCCGTCCCACTCAAGTCTATACAGGGCACACCATACGACCCTATGTATTAATGGATAAAAGATAAACAATTTGTTTTTCTGGTCTTGGTTTATATGAAGTCTTGCTGCGCCTGGTAGCAAGTGAATTACAGATGTTTATTTCATTGTGTCCGGAAAATTCGCGTTGTTCCTGCCGGGATAAATCCCTCCGAGAATCGTATTTGATCGTGCCCCTGTGACCGATGCGATGCTGCTGTGTTGATGATGCAGAGTTTGCCGTGCCATCCATGCAAAGGCGATGGCTTCTACGTGATCAGGGTCGATGCCGTATTCAAGTGAGCTGGATACTTTGATGTTTCGCGGGTTATCTTTCAACGCTTGCATTATAACCGGGTTGTGAGCACCTCCACCGCAGACGATTAATTGTTGTGAGGCGGGCGCATGGGATTCAATACTCTGGATGATGCTGGTGGCTGTTAATGCGCACAGGGTGGCTTGTATATCTTCAGGCTTGGTGTGGACGTCGTTTATGAATTGCTCCAGCCACATCATATTGAAATACTCACGCCCCGTGCTTTTGGGGGCAGGTCTGGAAAAATAAGGATCGTTGAGGAGGCGTTCCAGCAAGCCTTTATCAATCGTGCCAAGGCGGGCGAATTCAGCATCCTTGTCCATATTCTTTCCCTGCTGTCTGTTGATCCACTGATCAAGTAAGGTATTGCCAGGACCGGTATCAAAACCGCTGATGGCTGCATCCTTGTCGGCAGGCAAGAGGGTGATATTGGCGATACCACCTATGTTGACGACCACCCTGTTTTCGTCAGGTTGCTGAAAAGCAGCCTGGTGAAAGGCAGGAACCAGAGGTGCTCCCTGACCGCCGGCAGCGATGTCACGTCGTCTGAAATCAGCGACGGTGGTGATACCCGTGTTTTCGGCAATAATATTGGGGTCCGCTATCTGAGTGCTGCTTGGTGTTTTACTATCAGGATTATGAAAGATAGTCTGGCCATGACTACCAATGGCGGTGATCTGCTCAGGTGAGAGCTGATGCAGGCTAAGTAAATTATTAACCGCCTTGCTAAACAAGCGGCCCGTTAAAACATCTAATTGGCTGACCTCGTGCAGAGGTGCACTTTCTCCCATCATACATAAATCATGCAAACGAATTTTAGTGTCAACGGGTATTGGCTCGCTGTGGTAGCCACTTAATTCTGTCAGGTCTTTATCAAAGGTAACCAGCGCAGCATCGATGGAATCGATGCTCGTCCCTGACATAAGTCCAATGTAGATCTCAGGCATTTTTGCTGGATACCTGCTGGTGTGTGTTTACTTGAGTAAGGCCAGGTTATTGCTTTTGATCAGGTTGAGTTGCGCGATCAGGCTTTTGGCCTTGGTTTCAAAATCCCGTCGGTATTTTTTCGGTAACGGCAAGGCCTTGGGTAGGCGTACGGTCAATGGATTNCGGTGTACACCATTAACGCGGAATTCATAATGCAGGTGAGGGCCGGTGGCAAGACCGGAGCTGCCAATGTAGCCAATGACCTGCCCCTGTTTGACCCGTCTGCCGATTCTGGATTTTCGGTTATAGCTTCTCATGTGGGCATACAGTGTGCTGTAGGCGCTACCGTGCTGGATAATGATGGTTTTACCGTAGCCACCTTTTCGTCCTTTAAATACGATCTTGCCATCACCTGTTGCCTTGATGGGTGTGCCGTGTGAAGCAGCATAATCAACGCCTTTGTGAGCCCTGATCTTGTTCAGTATCGGGTGTTTCCTGCCCAGGCTGAAGCGTGAACTGATGCGTGAAAACTCGACAGGCGAGCGTAAAAAAGCCTTGCGCATACTCATGCCTTTTGGCGAGTAGTATTGCGTATAGCCACTCTTGTCCTCGAAACGGATGGCGCGGTGGGTCTTGCCATTGTTATGGAATTCGGCAGCAAGAATGTCGCCTTCCTTTACTTTTTTATCGTCCAGATAAATTTCTTCATAGATAACAGTAAAGTGATCACCCTTGCGTATGTCCAGTGCAAAGTCGACATCCCATCCGAAGATGCTGGCCAGTTTCATGGTCAGATTATCTGAGAGCCCGGCTTCCTGACCGGATAAAAACAGGGAGTGTTTTATTTTTGCGCTGGTATGGGCGACGCGAGTCTCGAACTCTTTTGTTTGAATGTGAGTGGTATAGTTCGTGCCTGCTTTCATGACCTTCAGGGTGCTGGCAAGCTCATAGGGGTAAACCAGTTGATGCAGAGTACCTTCGTCGTCAAGTTGGAATCGAATTTTGTGACCAGGTTTTATGCGCGTCAGTTTGCGCGTGCTCTTGTCCAGGTGTATTACCTTATGCAGCAGGGTGGGGCTTAAATCCAGTCGCGAGAAGATTTTTGCCATCGTGTCACCGGACTTGATCTTGACCTCTTTCCAGTGACGTTGCGCTTCTTCAGGTTCGGGGTTTTTAACCAAGGGTAACTGCAGAGAGTTTACCTTAGATTGCTCGGGTAGCGATAAGGGTATGCTCAGCTGCTCGGTTGCGCTATTGCCGAGTTCTGTTTCGGTATGGCGTGTCGTATTGGCTTTAGCGCCAGGGGCGAGCTGGATCAGATTTTCGCTTTTGTTTGCCCCGGCTTGATTNGGTAACAGGCTGAAGCCCAGCACCAGGCCGACTGCAATGGCAGAAATCAGTAACAGGTGTGACTTCTCCGGGCGGAAACTGCTCCGGGTTTTAGTCTCCTGGTTTATTGTCAACTTATAGTCGTGTCGCATGAAAGTCTTCTAATTCACGGAATTTATTTGGTTTTGCCCTTAACTGTAACGATCTTTGCATGAGTGGTCAATGCCTTTAATTGCTATTACAGCTCCATGCTTATTTTATCGGCATTTTATTGGTATTGTTTAGCTAGATACAGTATCTTTTGAGCCCACTTAAGATAGTTATAATATAATTAACAAGGTTAGATATGGCATTGCATCACGAGTCTATGGAAATCATCAANCGCGGTACCGATGAAATTTTGCTGGAAAAGGATCTGCTGGAGAAATTGGCTTCTGGTAGACCGCTGCGTATCAAGGCGGGATTTGATCCAACAGCGCCCGATTTGCATCTGGGGCATACCGTGTTGATCAATAAGTTGAGACAGTTTCAGGATCTGGGGCACGAAGTGATGTTTTTGATCGGCGATTTTACCGGCATGATCGGTGATCCGACTGGCAAGAGTGCCACCAGGCCGCCACTCACGCGTGATCAGGTGATCGATAATGCGCGAAGTTATGAGCAGCAGATATTCAAAATACTCGATCCCGAAAAGACCTTGGTGATGTTTAATTCCAGCTGGATGAATGAAATGTCACCTGTCGACCTGATTGAACTGACGGCGAAGCACACGGTTGCGCGCATGCTGGAGCGGGATGACTTCAGTAAGCGTTACAAGTCAGGACAACCCATATCCATACACGAATTCTTGTATCCGTTGATACAGGGATATGATTCTGTGGCTATGAAGGCAGATGTTGAGCTCGGAGGTACTGATCAGAAATTTAACTTGCTGGTAGGGCGTCAGCTACAGGAGACCTACGGGCAAAAACCACAGGTCGTTATTACCATGCCCATTCTCGAAGGGTTGGATGGTGTGCAAAAAATGTCCAAGTCGTTGGGGAATTATATTGGTATCGATGAGGCGCCAGATGAAATGTTTGGTAAGTTGATGTCTATCTCCGATGATTTGATGTGGCGTTATTTCGAGCTCTTGAGCTTTCGACCAGCGGCTGAGATAGAGCAATTTCAAAAAGATATAGAAGAGGGAGCGAATCCCCGTGATATCAAGTTTTTGCTGTGTGAAGAGATCATTGAGCGCTTTCACGACAAGGACATGGCGCATAAGGCACGTGAGAATTTTATTGCACGTTTCCAGAAGGGAGCCATGCCGGATGATATCCCAGAGGTGCGGCTTGAGGCAGCGGGTGCTCCTCTTTCTGTGAGTAATTTATTGAAGGATGCAGGCCTGGTAAAAAGCACCTCGGACGCGATGCGAATGATTAAGCAGGGTGCGGTCAAGATCGATGGCGAGAAATTGTCGGATCCAAAACACGAAGTGGCGCAAGGTTCCTGCCATATCTATCAGGTGGGTAAGCGTCGATTTGCACGTGTCTCCGTTGAGTAATTGAGGCAGCATAAAAATAAAACCCATGAATGAGGTTGTTATGGGCTGTCTTTGCGAGCATTGCCGGGAATTAAGGATTGTCACCATCCTGGTCACGTGCCTATGCATAACTATGGGCGGAATACTGCCGTCTCTCAGTAGTTAGAAATTAATCGCCACATTTATTCCTTTGGCGGATTATCTTGAACGCCGATTACACCCAAAAGTTCTGCTGGTTGCCGTGTCGGATTGAGCTAGTTTTTTTAAGCGCGTTAATCAGGGCTATTATGATCTCTATGTGACTGCCCCTCATCTTGCATGTGCTGGCGTCGGGTTGGCCACAGTACGGCAAATTATTTTCCAGTATTCAGGTGGTATTCGGGTGGATACATCGCCTGGAAAAGGGGCGGCATTTTGTTTTATATTGGCGACAACTTATCTCGGAAGACAGGATTCATCTGTCGAATGTTAGAGGAAATTTAACTCGCATTGTGATCTCGTTCATGTAGATTGCTGGACTTGCTGTGAAATTCGCGATATATACTTATAGTGTATTTGCAGTTAAATCATATGGCTGCCGGGACAGAATAGAGAAGAGAAATGGTCCGCCAGGTTGTTTGATAATATTATGTGTTTGATGAATAGATCTAGACAAGCCCGGTTTGTAATAATGCAAACCTATAATAACAATCATTAACGCAACTGTAGGCATTCAATGTCGGGTAGATATATTTTGCTGGTAGAAGATGATCGTGATGATGAAGTCCTGACATTACGTATATTGAAGAAAAATAACATTCTAAATACAGTAGAAGTCTATCGCGATGGTGTGGTAGCTTTGGGGTTTTTGTTTGTGCGCGGTGATTATAGTTCTAGAAATATCATTGGGCTTGCGCAGTTAATTCTGCTGGATTTGAAGTTACNCAGACTGGATGGTCTTGAAGTGTTGAAAGAAATACGTGCGAATAAGGCGGCAAGATTATTGCCGATGGTCATCATGATGACCTCCAATGAGGAAAAAGATATTGTCAGTAGTTATCAATCAGGTGCGAACAGTTACACCAGAAAGCCGCTCGATTTTGAGCAATTTATGGAGTCAGTCAAGCAACTTGGCCTCTATTGGCTAGTGCTAAATGAATCGCCAGTGAGCTGCTAGGATGCGTCCCTTACGCCTGTTGTTGGTAGAAGACTCCGAAGATGATGCGCTGTTGTTATTGAGAGAGCTGCAGCGTGGCGAATATGACGTAGTGCACCGTCGTGTTGATGATAAGGAAGGATTGCGCGAAGCACTGGCTGACGGCACCTGGGATCTGGTCATTACTGATCATAATTTACCTGGTTTTAGTTCTGAGCAGGCATTGCTACAGGTAAAAGAAAGTGAAGTGGATTTGCCTGTTATTATTGTCTCCGGCAGCATTGGTGAGGATATCGCCGTTGCGTCCATGAAGATGGGTGCGCATGATTATATTTTAAAAAATAATCTCACACGCCTGGTGCCTGCTATCGAAAGGGAATTGCGTGAAGCCGAAAACCGTCGCGTCAGCCGACGAGCCCAGGACACTATTCATCATATGGCCTACCATGATGCCCTGACAGGTCTGGCTAATCGGCATGAGTTTGAAAACAGACTGCAGCAAATAATCGCCAATTCTGACTGTAACATTGGTTCGCATATTGTCATTTATCTCGATCTAGACCAATTCAAAATCATCAACGATACCTGTGGTCACCATGCCGGCGATGAACTCTTGCGTCAGCTGGCCGTGCTTTTTAGAGAGGCGATCAGGGAGAGCGACTGCCTCGCACGCCTGGGTGGCGATGAGTTTGGCCTGCTGTTGCAGTGCTGTACACTCGAACGTGCCGAGGATATAGCCAGTACTATTTTGCATATGATCCGCGACTTTCGTTATACCTGGGATGGCAGAACCTTTACGGTGGGCGTCAGCATGGGTCTGGTGGTGGTGGATGGTGGCCGCGGTAATGTCTCTGATATCCTGCGTACCGCGGATATTGCCTGCTACATGGCCAAGGATAAAGGCAGGGGGCGCTACCATGTCTATCGGTCCGATGACAAAGAGCTGGCAATGCGGCACGGTGAAATGGAGTGGGTATCAAGAATTCATGATGCATTTGAAAATGATCGTTTTGTGCTGCATAAGCAAGCCATATTACCTGTCAGCCTGGAAAAGCAGGACTGTCAGCGCTATGAATTTCTGATAAGGCTGACTGATCAAGAGGGAGCATTGATCTACCCGGGCGCCTTTATTCCCGCCGCTGAGCGTTATAATCTCATGCCCATGCTGGATAGATGGGTCATTAAATCAGCATTTGCCTATCTCGCTGAAACGCTTGGTAATGAGCGAGGGGAGAAGAATCAGCATCAGTTTTTTATCAATCTATCCGGTGCTTCTCTGGGCGACAAAGTGTTTTTCGATTATATCCAGCAGCAGCTCTCTATATATGGGCTGTATCCGGGCATGGTGTGTTTCGAGATTACCGAAACGGTCGCCATATCCAATATGCAGGAGTCTGTCGATTTCATAAAAGGCATTCGGGCCGCGGGCTGTAAGATCGCGTTGGATGATTTTGGTTCCGGCTTAAGCTCCTTTTCCTACTTAAAGGCCATTCCGGCCGATTTCCTTAAAATTGATGGTAATTTTGTTCGAGATATCACTGGCGACCGCATGGACAGAGCGATAGTCGAGTCAATTAACCAGATCGCACGTGTGGCGGGTCTGGTCACCATCGCAGAATTTGTCGAGAATGATGCCATTCTCTCTATCCTGCAAAATATTGGCGTCGACTTTGCCCAGGGATTTGGCCTGGGTAAGCCGCACCCTATTCGCGGGAAATAGTGGGTAGAAATATCCGTCATTAGACAGTTTGATGTTAAATTACAATAGCATACCGATAATATCAGCCATGGCGCGATAGTGCTGTGGCGCCATCCAGAAGCCGTTATTTAATTCATTTGTTATTTTTTTTGAATTATTTCATTTTTGTTATTGACGGCAGCCCTTAACCCCGTATAATGCGCGCCTCCAGACAAGTTGGAAGCAAGAAATTCTCTTCCAGATAGGTCTCGAAAGGTTCAGAAATAAAGGTAAAACCTGTTGACTGAACGCTTTTTAGATGTATAATTGTCGGCTCGGTTGAGCAAGCTCTCAGCCCCGCTTCTTTAACAATATAGATTAGATAATTTGTGTGGGCACTTGCGATGAATGTTCGTAATACTAAGCAACATTCGTTACAAGTGACCTAGAAATGTCAATTTCGAAAATCATCAGTAACGAGCCAAGATTTGACTGTTAGATTAAACAGTCACGAAAGATTGAACTGAAGAGTTTGATCCTGGCTCAGATTGAACGCTGGTGGCATGCTTAACACATGCAAGTCGAACGGTAACAGGCAGAAGCTTGCTTTTGCGCTGACGAGTGGCGGACGGGTGAGTAATACATAGGAATCTGCCCAGTAGCGGGGGACAACTCGAAGAAATTCGAGCTAATACCGCATACGCCCTACGGGGGAAAGCAGGGGATCTTCGGACCTTGCACTATTGGATGAGCCTATGTCTGATTAGCTTGTTGGTGGGGTAATGGCCCACCAAGGCGACGATCAGTAGCTGGTCTGAGAGGACGATCAGCCACACTGGGACTGAGACACGGCCCAGACTCCTACGGGAGGCAGCAGTGGGGAATATTGG
>JGI24023J19991_10000691_pt1 | contig 26335 bp, 23 predicted proteins | sample Cruoilmetagenom1_FD_19991 | JGI IMG/M metagenome (IMG submission 19991) | reverse complement strand
TCTGATCATAAACAAAAATCCTCATAGATCGACGAACACCCATGAAATGAATTTCACAACGATGACACCGCTTCACTGTTGTGAAAGTAGTGTAACCGGGATTAGGAGGAGTGTCGCCAAATATCCTCGCAGGCTGTGGATCGGAGTCTCACGTGCTCCCTTACCTGTTGTGTCAACACTCCTCTGAAGCCCTCTCCATCCCTGGAGCAACATGTCTTCCATATAAACTCATGAAAGAGAGTTGTGTGAGAATTTTGTCAAAAATAGCTTATCCCTTCACTCGTTTGCGTGACTTTGAAGCATTCACATTACTTGAAGTGATGATAGCCGTAGCGATTATGGCCATTGCTCTTACGACCCTTTTTGGTTCTCAATCGAGAAGTCTCTCCTATGCAACTGAGGCTCATTTCCATATTGTGGCACCAGCCCTTGCCGCTGCAAAACTGGCTGAAATCCAGAGCGGGGTGAGAGAACTGGTCGGTGACAGCGGTGATTTTGGTGATGATTTCCCTGGTTATGTCTGGCAGTTGGAGGTTGAAGATGCCGGTCTCGAGGAGATTGAAGCTCTTGCGGAACTTGAAGGGGGAATACAGCAAGTTGATCTCAAGGTAGAATGGAGTGAATCACCGTATAGCTACTCCTTAAGATATTATGAATACCATATTGAATGATGGAAAGGGGTTTACCCTTGTAGAACTGTTGCTGGCAATTTTTATCTTCAGTGTTGTTATTTCTACTGTATATGGATCATATCGCGCCACTTTTCACGTGGTCAACAGTACCGAAAAAAAGATGGCAATTGCTGGAAAAGCACATGTTGTACTTGAGCGGATTGTAGACGACCTCTCCTCACTGGTTCAGGGAAAGGAAGGATTTCTGATCGGCAAACAGCAGGAGAATTCAAATATGCGGGGAGACAACCTCACCTTTGTCTCTGCGGTACATATCGGGTTCACAAAAGGAGATGATCTTGCTGGATATTCGACAATTCAATATTCTGCTGAGACAGATGAGAATTCTGGGCTTTTGAACTTGTATCGCTCGGGTAGCTCTCTTTTTCCGGGGATACAGGAGAGTGACGCTGAAACCGGAAAATACCTGCTCTGCGATGGGTTGAAAGAGGTTCGATTTTCTTATATCGGTGATGGAGCAGCTGAGAGTGAGGAGTGGCAGAGTGAAGAAAGGGACTCGGAGGATAGAAGCCACAATTTTCCTGTGATGGTAACGGTGGTTTTGCAGTTTGCCGACTCATCTGAGAGTGAACAGGTCTCAACTTTTACGACATCTGTGGCTTTGCCACGAATAAATGGGTAGGATAGTGTGGATAAGTTGTCTGGTGAAGTAAAAACTATTCTGTCGGATCAACAGGGAATGGCGCTGCTTATTACGGTTATGACTGTAAGTCTACTTATAGCTGTAACAGTAATGTTTCACAGGAAGAGTTGGCACAGCTACCTTGTCGCGAATAATTATAAGATTGATACCCGGCTGAAGGCCATGGGGGAGTCAGGAATTAATATTGGCCTTGCTTTTCTTCAGCAGGATTTAAACAAGAACAGCCATGATTCACTCTTTGACGATTGGGCTGCTCTTAGGAAAGAAGATCTTGGAGCTTTTTTCGGTACCGGGCATCTGGAGTTGGAGATAGTTGATCTGTCGGGCAGATTGCAGATTAACAGTCTGGTGCAGACAACATCTCAAGGACAGGGGAATGAAGGGAATGAAGGGAATCAGGGAGATAATAATACCGAAAACGAGATCCGGGATATACTGGTTCGATTACTGCTCTCCCCCATGTTTGTCACTGAAGAAGAATCTGAAGCTTTCCAGATTGTAGATGCTTTGGTAGACTGGATAGATGAAGATGAGCGAGAATCTGATGATGGTGCTGAATCGAGTTATTACCAGGCACTGGAAAACCCTTATGGGTGCAGAAATGGTCCGGTGTTATACATTGAAGAATTATTGCTTGTAAGAGGAATTACCCCGTTGCTGCTTTTTGGAGAAGGAGAAAAAAAAGGGCTCGTGGATTATATTACCGTCCATGGTGATGATGGGAAAATAAACATTAATACGGCGGATAGTCTGCTGATAAAGAGCCTGGATCCATTGATAGGTGATGAACTTGTTGAAAGACTGATCTCTTTCAGAAAAGATGAAGAAAACAGAGAACAACTGGAAAGCCCTGTATGGTACTCCAGTATCGGTTCCTGGCCAGGAGATATTGTTTTGAATGAAAATCTGCTCACTACCCAAAGCAGATATTTTCTCATTCAATCAACAGCAGTATCTGATTTGCACTTCCGCCGAGTGACAGCCGTTGTCAATCGTGTCGATAAGAAAACAGTAAAGGTGCTCAGCAAAAAGGTGAAGTAGAGGATGGCTGATACCATTTTTTGTCTTGATATTGCAGATGATGCTGTAACCGGTGTCCTGGTGGACAGGAGTTCAAAGGCTGCTGTTGTCAAAGGGTGTGGTTACGCTGAACTGAGGGGGATGCCCCTGGATGATGGTGTCGTTCAGGTTTGTCAACAGGCGGGATTTACCGGGGGGGCATGTCGACTCTCTTTAGGGATTGAGGTTTTTTCCATCAGGAACCTGTCTCTGCCATTTTCCGATCAGAAAAAAATCTCTCAGATCCTCCCCTTTGAACTTGAGAATATCTCGGCTACAGAAATTGGTACATCTTTTGTCGACTTTCTCATCTCCGGAACAGACCCGGAGGGAACCCGGATCGTTTCAGCATCGATAGACAAAGAGTCTTTGATTACCCTCCTTTCAACTCTTGAAAATATGGGTATTGACCCCGATACTGTTGAGATAAGAGGTGTCAGGATTGCGGTTCGCATTGCAGATGCCCTGGCAGAAGATTGTGTGTTTCTGGATATCTGCGCCGCTCGTACCGGGCTTATAGTAGTATCGAATGGGCGGGTTGCACTTATTCGTTCGCTTCCGTTTGATCCAACAACCGGGGGTGGCAGGAGGCAGTTCTGGGAACTGGGAGTTCTTGTCAGACGGACACTGTTTGCCTCTCAGATTATCGATCTGGTCAGGAAGAATTTCACACTCTGTCTCATTGGGGATGAATCCGGGTCGCAGGAAGTTGCCACCCAACTGGCTTCGCAGTTGGGAGTAAAGGTAAAAAGTTACCGGTTAGATGAGCAGCCGCTTATAAAAATTGATTCGGGTGTAAATCAAGTGTACCGGCCTCTGCAAATGGATTCTGTTTTTGCACTGGCGCTAAAATCCAAAGCGAAAAGCAGTATATTTAATTTTCGCAAGGATGAGTTTAAAAAGAAGAAATCAATGCCTGAACTTCGCGCAATTTTGCTAAAAGTCGGTGTTCCAGTTGCTCTGTCTTTAGTCGCTTTGATAACGTATATTGGTTATGATTACAAAATGCTGCGGGATAAACAGCAATCATTGCAACAGCAGGTTGTTCAGGTCTTCAGTGAGACTTTGCCGGAAGTGAAGCGGATAGTCAATCCTGAGCAGCAGCTGCAGGTGCGAATCAATGAAATTAGAAAAACGTATAGCGGAGGAGAAGGAGGAACAGGATATAGTGTCCTTTCTCTATTGACGGAAATATCAGCCCGGATCCCCATGTCATATCCTGTAGTCGCCAAACGACTGGTCGCCGATTCCGATACTGTTCGGCTCAAAGCGATTACCCGGGATTTTAATACTGTGGACAATGTGCAAAAAGAACTTGAGAAGTCACCTTATTTTAAAACGGTGACAATCAGCTCTGCCAATCAGTCTCCTGAGGGGGATGAAGTGCGTTTTGAACTGAAGCTGGAGCTGAAATAGGGGTTAGTATGGGTGAGTTTGAAAAACAGGGCCTGATAAATAAAATCCAACAGAAATCGGGGATTGATAGTTTGGATGGCCGTGAGAAGAGGGTGTTGCTTGGGGGAATTATCTTCGTACTCTGTTTTTTTGTTTTCCAACTCGTAATTTCACCTCTTTTGGATGTTCGAACAAATCTTGAAGCTTCCATTGAGAAAAAAAGTAGAGAACTGGAGAAAATAAAGCAGCTTAAGGGAGAGTATCAGCGGCTTAAGGTACAGGAAGGCGGGATCCAGGCAATGATAGCAGACCGTTCTCCCGGATTTACTCTCTTTACCTTTCTTGATAAACAGGTAACAGAGGCCCAGGTGAAGAAACAGATTAAATATATGAAACCGTCCACCGAGGAAGGCGACGATAATCTTAACGAATCAATGGTAGAAATGAAGTTGCAGCGTATCACCCTTAAAGCTCTTATTTCATTTATAATGCTTGTAGAATCAGAAGAGAAAGTTGTGTCGATCAGGAGAATTTCAGTACAGGAGAGCGGAAATGAACAGGGTTATCTTGATGTGATTTTACAAATTATAACTTTTGAGCTGAAGGTGTAAGGATGGCAGGCTCAATATTTTCATTTCGTTTTTTCTCGTATCTGGTCTATGCTGTAATTCTGACAGCTATACTTCTCTACGTGCGTTTCCCCACAGAAAAATTTAGAATATACTGTGAGCAGCGTCTTGAGCAGGTACTGGGAAAGGGAAAATGCACTATTGCAAAAATCAGATATCATTTTCCTGCATCAGTTGAATTGAGAAAGGTGGAGATAGGTCAGGCTGCAGATGCTAAAAGTAACAAAATTGTTTTCGATTGGTTGAGGCTGTCCCCTGGATCAAAGGGTTTCCTAACCTCCTGGACGGTGAGCGGAGAACTGTATGGAGGGTCGCTCGAGGCACTGCTTGAGGTGCAGGTGAAGGAAAAAGCCTTTCACCTTAAATCTATCAAGATCGAAAATGTTGATATTGCTGCAATAGCGGCACATATGCCTTCTTTTCAAAGAGAAATTGTTGGTGAATTGACAGTGTCAGGTGACTATAAAGCAAAATTTGGTCAGCCGATGAGTGGGTTTGGTGATGGTAATCTGCATCTTAACGGGGGGAATGTTCAACTTGCCCGACAGGTTCTCACACTTGACGCGATGGATTTTGAGGAATTAAATATCGCCTGGAAATATGGGGACAGCATTTTCACTATTACAGAAGGGAAAATGGCCGGGCAGCAACTGAATGCGGATTTTACGGGAACATTGCAAGCTCCTTTTTTGCCACCTGAGGGTGGCCTGAATGTCAGTGGCTTTCTTGTTGCAAAGAAACAATTTTTGAAGGATAAACCACAGATTGAGAGGCTTATGCAGCGCTTGATGAAGCAGTATAAAAAATCGGCTGTACCTTTCAGAATGGGTGGAACATTGAGTAAACCAACATTCAGATTAAGCTCCTAACCCGAACAGATATGAATTTTTTGAATTTTTGGATAAATGCCTTGACGAAATGCTTTTCTGCTGTTTTTTAAATACCCGTTTATCGGGTGTAAAAGGACAGAAAATAATTTCTAAGGTGTAAAGCAATTATGGCTCATCGTATTTCCGGCATTGTGCCACTGCTCTTTATTACGTTGCTTTGTGTGGGTCTCGTTGAGGGCGGATATCAGGCTTTAGAGTATTTTTTAACGAAAAAACCGCCCGGCCGGGAGAGTGTTTTGCAGCAATCCGCCGTCAAAACAGTTAGGAAACCGGAGGTAATTGAACAACAGCACGATTTCAGGGTGATTTTTAAAAGAAATCTTTTTGGCTCTGCACCAACCGCTGATGAGGTTGAGGTGGTGGCGAATGAAATATCAGCGGATTTGCAAATCACCAGCCTGGAGATAGTTCTTAAAGGGACTATCGATGGTGAAAAAGGGAATAAAAGAGCGATTATATTGGATAAAAATAAAAAAACACAGGATTTGTACCAGAAAGGCGATAGTATCCAGGGTGCTTTTGTCAAAGAAATACTGCGTGGTAAGGTTATCCTTACGTACAATGGCCAGGATGAGGTCGTTGAAATGAGTGAGACGGCAGGTACAGCCGAGCCTCCCGGGCCTGTTGCTGTGGCTCCCGGAGCAGTGAGGAAAAATGTAATCCCCGGGAACCGTCCGGCAGTACAGAAAAGGCCGGCTAGAAGAGTTGTGAAACCACGGGTAATAAGACCTCCAAAACAGGCAGAAGAAACTTGAAATGATAAATAATCGATTGAGTATAGGTAACGGTAAATGACCAGGTTACGTCTATATATAAGTATTGTGGCAACGCTATGTGCCTTTATCCTTGTTACAGGTTCCCTGGCGGCGGAGAAGAAGCTGCCTCGTCCTCTTCCTGGAACAATGACGGAAGCGAAGGGTAATGGGAAACGGTTTATCACAATAGATTTTGATAATGTAGATATCCGTCTATTTATAAAATATATCAGTGAGCTCACAGGTAAAAATTTTGTCGTTGACAAGACTGTTCAGGGCAATGTGACCATTGTTTCACCAACAAAAATATCTGAAGAGGAAGCATATAAAGTTTTTGAATCGGTCCTTGAGGTCCATGGCTTTACAACTGTAAGATCGGGGTCGGTAATAAAAATTCTTCCCGCTGCCCGGGCGCGGTCTCAAAATGTTCAGATGCTGCAGATTGGGGAGTCGGATGATCCGGAGGACAGGGTTGTAACTCAACTTGTACCTCTTCAATACAGCTCACCTGATGATCTGAAAAAGGTTCTTACACCTCTTGTCTCGAAAAGTTCTGTGGTTATAGCGCATACACCTTCGGGGATGCTGATTATAACTGAGACACTTTCCAACATCCAGAAACTACTGGGAATAATTGAGGTTCTTGATGTTGAGTCAAGAGTGGATGAGGTTGCTGTTGTGCCGTTGAAAAATGCTTCGGCATCCTCCCTGGCAAAAATTTTAAGTACAATTTTCCAAAAAAGTTTTATTCCGCAGAAAGGTGTAAAGGCAGGAGCGAAAAGTCGTGTTAAAGTCGTTCCGTATGAGAGAGTTAATGCCCTGGTAGTGCTGGCCGGTTCAGGTGAAATTGCCCGGGTGAAAAGTCTGATTTCCCTGCTCGATACGGAAGTTGAACGGGGAGAGGGGAATATTCATGTTTTCTACCTGCAGAATGCAACAGCAGCAGAACTTGCTAAAGTACTGAACGCCCTGCCCGTCAAACAGAAGGATGATAAAAATAAGGGAAAGGCTCCCGCTATCTCAAAAGATGTTAAGATTATGGCGGATGAGGAGACAAATGCTCTGATTATTACCGCAACCCGGGATGAGTATGCTGTTCTGGAAAATGTAATCAGGAAACTCGATATTCCACGGAGGATGGTGTACCTGGAAGCGCTCATCATGGAAGTGGATACGGATGAGACTTTTGAGGTTGGTGTACAGTGGGCCGGCGGCGGCACTTTTGCTGATGGAACAGGAGCGGTGGCTTCAAGATTTGGAACTAATTCAATTGGGGATGTTATCGGCGGGGATCTCGGCGATGGCCTTACAGGTCTGTTGGGCGGGCTATCGGATGGATTCTCCCTGGGAGTTCTGAAACAAGGGATAAATATAGGGGGGGTTGTATTTCCCAATATTGCCGCGGTACTCAATGCATATGAAACTGACTCAGCTATTAATATCATCTCAACACCTCAGATTTTGACTACGGATAATAAAAAAGCTGAGATTAGTGTTGGTGAAAATGTACCCTATATTACCAGTCAAAATACAAATGCAAGTGACCAGGATTATACTACATATGAATACAAGGATGTTTCGACTAAACTTGCGATAACGCCCCATATTAATCAGGCAAATACCCTGCGTCTGGAAATTGCAACTGAGGTAGTGAAGCTGAAGTCCGGCACTCCGGATGATCAGTTCCGCCCGACAACTTTTAAGAGAACTGCGGATACAACCGTTATTGTAAGTGACGGTGATACGGTTGTTATAGGTGGCATTATTGGTCAGGATGCTACGGAGGGAGAAGGAAAAATCCCTTTCCTTGGGGATATTCCACTGCTCGGCTGGTTATTTAAAACCCATACCAACGCAAGCACCAAGACCAATATGTTTATCTTTGTTACTGCCCATATCATCAAAAATCCGGCTGATCTTGCTGTTGTGACTCTGGAGAAAGAAGACAATATGGGCAAGGTACTGCCGGCTGTACAAAGAGAGCTTCATAAAGAAGTTAATCCGGAGCACTCAACGAAGCTGACAATCATCGGGTATGAGAAATTGACGGCGGGATATACCCAGGAGGCAAAAAACTATTTCCTTGAAGCCCTGGATATTAATCCTGAGAACCCCTTTGCCTTGATGAATATGGGTGTTGTCTCTGAGAAGGAAGGCGATGTGGAAAAAGCTCTGGAGATGTATCAAGCGGTGATTAATGTCGGCACAACTGAAGTTGCGGCTGAATCAAATAATACGGAGAGAAACGGAGCTCTTCTAGTAGAGATTGCTAAGGATAATATCGATAGAATAAAGGGGAATAAGTAGTGGCCCACACTGGATAAATACTAACTCTCTGATATTGTGAAGATAACTGCAGGTATTCAGCGATGTGCCGCTGATTAATATGGAAAAAATTGGCGAAATATTGATTAATGACTGTGGTCTTTCTGTCGATGCTCTTGAGAAGGCGCTTGAGAAGCAGGCAGAGAGCGGTGGTCGTTTGGGAGAAATCCTCATCAAAAATGGTGATGTGGATGAGATTGATCTTCTGCGTGCCCTTGGTAAGCATTTTGATATGGAGGTTTTTAAGAGCTTACCAGCTGATATCCAGACCGATTTTGCCGAAAAAGTACCTATCAGTTTTCTCAAAAACAATAAGATGGTGCCTATAGATGCAGGGGAAGAGCACTATGTTGCAATGAATGACCCTTTCCTTTTTCAACCCCTTGACGATTTGCACAGACTCCTGGAGAGGCAGGGTCGGGAACGTAGATCTGTTCTAGTGCCGGCCCAGCCAATTCTCAACGCCATCAACTATAGTTATGATATGACCCAGTCCTCGGCGGACGTGGTTATGCAGGATATAGATGATGAAGATCCGGAGAGATTGTATTCCGAGATGGAAGAGATTGATGATCTTCTGGATGATACCAGTGATTCTCCTGTTATTCGCCTGGTAAACCTGATGTTCTCTCAAGCTGTCAGGGATGATGCGTCGGATATACATATTGAACCGTACCAGAACAGCCTGAAGATAAGACAGAGACTGGATGGCATTCTTTACGATATGATCAGCCCTCCAAAACATGTGCAGGCAGCTCTTATCTCCAGGGTAAAGATCATGGCCAAACTTAATATCGATCAGAAGAGACTGCCTCAGGATGGTCGAATTGAGTTAAAAGTTGCAGATAAGGAGATTGACGTTCGGGTTTCAACTCTTCCCACGGCATTTGGCGAGCGGGTGGTTCTCCGGCTGCTGAAAAAATCATCAGTGCTTATCCCTTTGACTGATCTAGGGATGCCGGCTGACCGTTTTGTGCCGTTTGAGAAGGAGATTAAGGCAGCCAACGGCATTGTTCTGGTTACAGGGCCGACAGGTTCGGGAAAGACGACAACCCTCTACGCTGCTCTTTCCTCAATTAACAATACCGATATTAATATAATCACGATTGAAGATCCCATTGAATACCGGATAAGCGGTATAGGTCAGGTACAGATCAATCCCAGGATTGATCTCACCTTTGCCTCCGGGCTCAGGTCAATTGTACGACAGGATCCCGATGTTATTCTGGTGGGTGAAATTCGGGATACCGAAACTGCGGAGATTGCCATACAATCAGCCCTGACAGGTCACCTTGTGTTTTCAACTTTGCACACCAATGATTCCGCAAGTGCTGTAACCCGTCTGCGGGATATGGGGATCGAGCCTTTTCTGATAGCCTCGTCGATTAATGCGATTTTGGCACAAAGGCTGGTACGAATGATCTGTTCCGACTGCAGTGAAGAGTATACAGCTGATGTAGAGGAACTCAAACGTATTGGCCTGACAGAAGAGGAGAGCCGCGGTCAGAAAGTACATCGTGGCAAGGGGTGTGTCAGCTGTCATCAGACAGGATATAAGGGGAGGTGCGGAATATTTGAGCTGCTTCTGATGAGTCAGGAGATGAAGTCCCTTGTTCTGCATACCTCTGATGCTAATCAGATAAAAAAACATGCCGTAGAGAATGGTATGATTACCCTGCGCCGGGATGGTGCGATGAAGGTTCTTCAGGGTATAACCACCATCGAAGAGGTGGTTCGGGTTTCCCAGGAATAGCTTCAGAGCACATACTCGCGGGGCAGGGACAACTAATTAGTGTGTCATAAAATCTGTCTGCTATTCATCCACAAGTGGCGTACTTAAGTACCTTTCTCCAGTATCAGGTAAAATAACCACGATGGTTTTAGCCGCATTCTCAGGTCTCTTTGCCACCTGCCTGGCAGCCCAGGCTGCGGCACCGCTTGAAATCCCGCAGAGCACCCCTTCACTGGTTGCAAGTTCCCTTGCAGTGGCAAAGGCATCATCGTTGCTTACAGTAATCACTTCATCAATGATGTCTGTGTTGAGAATAGCTGGTATAAAACCGGCACCGATACCCTGAATCTTGTGCGGTCCCGGTTTCCCTCCTGACAGGATCGGAGAATCTTCCGGTTCCACAGCAATGATTTTCATACCTGGGTTTCTGGCTTTCAGCACTTCCGATACGCCTGTTATGGTACCGCCGGTGCCGACGCCGGCAACAAAGAAATCGATCTTACCGTCAGTGTCTCTCCAGATTTCCTCTGCTGTAGTTTTCCTGTGAACTTCAGGGTTTGCCGGGTTTTGAAATTGATTCGGCATAAAACTGTTGGGAGTTTCTGCCAGGAGTTTCTCGGCTGCAGCGATCGTACCTTTAATCCCGTCAGCGGCTGGAGTAAGCACAAGTTCTGCTCCGAGATGTTTGAGCAGTTGCCTGCGCTCTACACTCATGCTCTCCGGCATGGTGAGAATTAATTTGAGGTTTCTGGCAGCACAGACAAATGCCAGTCCAAGACCTGTATTTCCACTGGTCGGTTCAATAATAGTGGTGTTCTCATTAATAAGACCTTCGTTTTCTGCAGTTTCAATCATGGAAACTGCGATACGGCATTTGACGCTGCCCATCGGGTTTCTCGATTCCTGCTTTCCCAGAATGAGAGCGCCGGTTCCGTCTGAAAAATTGTCAAGAGATAGAAGAGGGGTGTTGCCAAAGCTTGCTATTAGACTTGTTGCCATAGGAGTAACCTCTATTTTTTTAAGTTTGCATGTTTGATGTCATTGAGAATTGGAATAGATCAGTTCAGGACGTTTCAGCAGTACTTTTGTGCCGGTGGCCACACTCTCTGTGATCCATATATTACCACCAATAATCGATCCTTCACCAATGATCGTTTTTCCACCAAGAATCGTGGTATTGGAATAGACAATAACGTTATCTTCAATGGTGGGGTGACGCTTCTTGTTCTGCATTTTCTCGCCCGCATCCCGGGGTAGAGACAGTGCGCCCAGGGTGACTCCCTGATAGATGCGAACATTTTTGCCGATGACCGTGGTTTCGCCAATGACAACCCCTGTACCATGATCGATGAAAAAACCGGGCCCGATAGTTGCACCGGGGTGGATGTCAATACCTGTCAAACTGTGGGCATATTCCGTCATGATCCGGGGAATGACCGGAATGTTGAGCAAATACAGTTCATGGGCCAGCCGGAAGGTAAAGGTTGCCAGAAGACCGGGGTAGCAGAAAATCACCTCATCAGGACTTGAGGTAGCCGGGTCGCCATCCAGAGTGGCTCGAATGTCTGTTGCCATGGTTGCCGCAATTTGCGGCAGAGATTCAATAAACGCCAGGGCTTTACGATGGCTCTGTTCATCACAATTGGTACAGACCAGTTCGTTCCTCCTACAGTCATGGCGGATGGCCATGGTAATCTGTTCGGCAGCTTTGTCATATAGATCAGTAGTCTGTTTGCCGATATAATATTCGAGATTGGCAGCGTGGAGTTTTGTCCTGGTGAAATACCCGGGAAAAAGAATGCGTCGTGCCTGGAGTACAATTGCCACAATTTTTTCCTGGGAAGGAATTGATACAGGGCTTATATGATTAAAGCATTCTTTGGTGCTCCATGAGGTCAGCAGTTCTTTTACCACTTCAGGGACTTTATCGTGTCGACTGGCATTGGAGGTAAGAACGTGATCACAGAGGGGAGGAGAAAAGATTGTGTCTGAAATGGGTTTTATTTTTTGAGACATGGTTTTGTATTTATGCTGAGAAGGTTTTGTTTATATATATTTTTCTATGATATAAATGCCGTATGTTGCCCTGAGGTTTGCCAAAAAATGGACAACATGCCCTTCATTGCTTGCAGGGTTGGTGTTGATGGCTATCTCTTTTACAATGGTATATCCCACATCACGGGAGAATTTTCTGAAATCTTTTAGAGTGATAACACGGATGTTAGGGGAATCGTACCAGGAATAGGGGAGCTGATCGTTTTTTGGGGCACCCCCCGCTAACAGGAGTTGCAGCCTGATAGTGTAATGACTGAAGTTTGGAAAACTGACAATAACTTTTCTGCCGATTCTGGAGAGAGATTTCAGTAACTGTGCTGGTTCATATACCTGCTGCAGAGTCTGGCTGAGGATTACATAGTCGAAGCTGCAGGTCGGATAGTCCTCCACTTCTTCACTTAAGTCTCCCTGCAGCACGCTTAGTCCTCTGGCGATACAGTGAGCAGCTTTTTCCTTGTCCTGCTCAATTCCGGTACACTGTACACCTTTATGTGTCTCAAGCCAGGCGAGCAGGTCACCATTGCCGCATCCAAGATCAAGTACCCTGCTCTCCGGTTCGATTGTGGAACCGATAATCTGCAGGTCAAAGCGAATTTTCTCTGAATCAGACAGTACCATTGAGGAACCCCCCAATAAGCTTGCTGAGCCGGTCATCGGGAATGAGAAAGGCGTCATGTCCGCAGTCAGCTTCAATTTCGCAGAAACTTACATCCTGGCCGGTACGTTTTAAGGTTCTTACCAGCTCTTTTGCCTGATATGTCGGGTAAAGCCAGTCGGAAGTATAGGAAACGATAAGATATTTTATTTTATCCTGCCGGGTGTTGTTTGCCGGGCCTGATTTATTCATACTCTCTACAACATCAAAGTAGTCTGCAGCCTTGGTAATATAGAGCAGGGAATTGGCATCAAAGCGGTTTACAAATTTAATTCCCTGGTGACGGAGGTAGCTTTCAACCTGGAAATCGGCGTCAAAACCGAAAGAGAAGGTCTCCTTGTCCTGCAGCCGTCTGCCAAATTTTCGCCGCATCGCCTCATCGGAGAGGTATGTAACATGACCGACCATTCGGGCAACGGCAAGGCCCATATCCGGCCGGGATCCTCCATAGTAGTTGCCGTTGTTCCAGTTTGGATCAGCCATGATGGACTGCCTGGCAATCTCATTAAAGGCTATCGCCAGGGCCGAATGGCGCATTGTGGTCGCTATAGGGATTGCACACCGAACCATTTCCGGGAACCGAACACACCACTGGAGAACCTGCATACCGCCTATGGAGCCGCCCACCACAGCATGGAGTCTCTCGATACCAAGAGAATCGAGAAGTGCTTTTTGGGCGTTCACCATATCACCGATGGTCACCATGGGAAAATCGAGTCCATACGGGTTGTCGGTTTCCGGGTTAGGTGAACCTGGCCCTGTTGAGCCCATACAACTGCCAATAATATTGGCACAGATGACAAAGTATTTATCTGTATCGATACCTTTCCCGGGGCCGACCATAGAATCCCACCACCCGGGCTTTTCGTCTTCGATATCGTCCCGGTAGTAGCCGGCGACATGGGAATCGCCTGAAAATGCATGGGCTACGAGTATGGCATTGCCTTTATCTTCGGCAAGAGTTCCGCAGGTTTCATAGGCAATGGTCACCGGCCCGAATTCGGCTCCACACTCAAGTCGAAGCGTCTCTGGATGGTGGGCAAAAGTATAGTATTGCTTTTCGACTATACCAACTGAAGAATGACTGTGGCTTGTTTCCCGGTTCATTAGCCTTGGTGTACTACTGTGAATTTTTTATTGCCTGGTCGATATCTGCGGTTATGTCGTCAATATGTTCAATTCCAATAGAAAGTCTGACCATGCCCTCATCAATTCCACCCTCCTGTAGCTGTTCGGCAGATAACTGCGAGTGGGTGGTGGAGGCAGGGTGGATGGCAAGAGATTTAGCGTCACCCACATTTGCAAGGTGAGATACGAGATCCAGAGAGTCGATAAATTTTCTTCCAGCTTCAAGGCCTCCTTTTATGGCGAAAGCAATCATTCCGCCAAAACAGTTTCCCAGATATTTAGTTGCGTTTTCATGACCGGGAGATCCGGGGAGACCTGGATAGTGTACCCAGTCTACTCTGGGGTGTTTGTCGAGAAAACTGGCGACTGCAGCACCATTTTCACAGTGCCGCGCCATTCTCAGACTCAATGTCTCGATGCCCTGCAGGATTGCCCAGCAGTTGTCCGGAGAGATGCAGGCACCGAGATTTCTGAGGGGTACAAGCCGCATGCGAAGAGCAAAGGCAACAGGGTTCAGGTCACCAAGATCATGGGCATAGCGAAGGCCGTGATATGATTCATCAGGTTCATTGTAGAGGGTAAATTTAGTGTCGGTCCAGTCAAATTTACCACTATCAATCACTATTCCACCGATGGAGGTGCCGTGTCCACCAATCCACTTGGTCAAGGAATGGATGACAATGTCAGCTCCATATTCAATTGGGCGTAGTATACAGGGTGGAGTAAAGGTGGAATCGACGATAAGGGGAAGGTTATGGGTCTGGGCTATCTTTGCCAATCCTTCCAGATCGGTCATATTGAGGGCAGGATTACCGAGGGTCTCACAGTAAAGAGCCCTGGTTTTTTCATTAATTGCTGCCTCAAAATTTCCGAGATCCGATGGATCAACCATGCGTACCTTTATACCAAACTGGGGTAAAATTGTGTCGAATTGGGAAAATGTGCCGCCATAGAGGTTGTTTGCCGATACAACTTCATCACCCTGTCTGCAGATATTTATGATGGAGTAAAAGATTGCTGAAGTTCCGGATGAGAGGGCAAGGGCTGCTGCGCCGCCTTCAAGTTGTGCCATCCTCTGCTCCAGGATATCCTGGGTTGGATTGCCGATTCTGGTGTAGATGTTACCGAGTTCTTTTAAGGCAAAAAGATTCGCCGCATGTTCTGTGTTTTTAAACATGTAGCCACTTGTCCGGTATATTGGAACTGCTCTTGAGAGAGTGTCCTGATCGATGGACTGGCCTGCGTGCAGTGCTTTTGTATCAAATTTCATAACTTAATTCCTCTCGGTAACTTCAATTATACTTTTAGTACCTTACTCCTTAAACCCTGTCATAAAAAACAAGAAACTGAGGAGTGTATTTTGGAATTATGTAGTCACATATATTTCCAAGGTATTTATTCCGTTTATCGGGGTTAATTATTTTTCTGTAGACTCCGACTTAATACTTTTAACGAAATCACTAATGAGCTCGCCATTGGCCGCCCGGGCCTGTGGGTTGATTCGGAGAAGTTCCTCAAGGCTGGCAATTGCCTCGCCGGGGTTGTCAAGATCATACATAAACACAATGGCTTTATTAAATCTGGCCGGTTCATGGTCCGGAGACATTTGTATTGCCTTGTCAAAAAATTCTATAGCCTTTTCAGACTGTTTTGTTCGGCGGTACATTACTCCCAGGTCGGTAAGTAGATTGGCATCACCCGAATGCAGTTCCAGTGATTTAGTATAGGCACCGATCGCTTTTTCCGGGTCATTATGATCATAGTAGAGGTTTCCCAGCTGCCTCCATGCCTGAATATTATCAGGGTTGGCGGTAACCTCAGCTTCGAGACTGAGGATGGCTTGATGGGTTTCTTCATCTTGATTATCGGTTTGTTGACTGCTGACTCCAGCTGTTTCCGAACTGGTCCCACTTGTTTTAAATACCGTAAATCCAACACCTGTTAAAAAGCCAAGGATGAAAATTATGAAATAGGTTACTAAAGGGTTCCGGTTCTTCTGTTTTGATTTATCTGCCGCCATGGAGCTCCTCTGATTATAATGCTGGGGGAGAGAGTAAATATTTCTTCGAAAGCTAACCTGAAGTCGATATACTACAATGTGGTGCCAGCTTCAATGAAAAACACAAATTTACCCAAAAACCGGATACCTGTTTAGTGCCTTACTCCATAAAAGCTGTAATAAAAAACAAGAAAATCTGAAGCCCTATTTAACTCAAGTGGTTAATACATGCACCAAGGCACTTATCCAGCGTAACTAAAAAGTTTCCGACTTGTCGGGTAAGCCATTATGTAAATTACTGAAAGAGACAGTAGCCAATATCTGCTTCGTTGTTATATTGCAGCAATGAAGCAGGTAAGCGAGCTTGCGAGACTCCGGATGAAGAGTTTTTACGCTGCCTTCAACAGCCGGTTCTAAAATAGATATATCTGCCTGTACTATTTGTCCAGAGATGGCATGCAGTTCTTATTCAAAAATAAGCAGCAATAAAATTTGTTCCCCAGGAGGGGTCTAGTATATGAAGGTCATAGAAACAGTTAAGTCGCAAACCGGACAGAAGAAGAAATTCTCCTCCGAAATCCATTTTCCCACAACCGTAAAGGCATTAAGGGAAAATATTATTCATCATCTGATGAGCTTCCAGGGCCGCGATCCTGAGCGATCCGGCGCAAGAGATGTGTATAAGGCACTTGCCTATACCATGCGGGATATTATGGTGGAAAAATGGATCTCGACCCAGAAAACGTTTTATTCAAAGGAAAAAAAGAGAGTCTACTATCTTTCTCTTGAATTTTTAATTGGCCGGTCTCTTGGCAACAGTATGACCAACCTCGGTATTCTGAGAGCCGCCAAACAAGCTGTTGAAGACCTTGGCTTTGATATGGCGGAGATACGGGATCAGGAGGAGGATGCAGCTCTTGGCAATGGTGGTCTTGGACGTCTGGCTGCCTGCTTTATGGATTCTATTGCCACTCTCAAGATCCCTGCCTACGGGTATGGTATACGTTATGAATATGGTCTCTTTTTTCAGCAGCTGATTGACGGGTACCAGGTAGAAGGGCCTGATAACTGGCTGGTTGATGGTACTCCATGGGAATTTGATCGTTCTCTGCCGATTTTCAATGTACAATTCTTTGGTGACGTGACAAGTTATCAGAATGGTGATGGAAATTACAGAGCCAAATGGGTGAACACCAGAGATGTTAAAGCGCGGGCCTCTGACATCCTGGTGCCGGGATACAGAAATGATCATGTGATAAATATGCGCCTCTGGTCAGCTCAATCCTCAAGGGAACTTGATTTAAAGGATTTCAGCAGGGGGGATTATATAGGTGCTGTTCAATCCAAAGTGAGTTCGGAGACAATTTCCAAGGTGCTTTATCCTCCTGATCATAACTATGCCGGGCAGGAATTGCGACTGAAGCAGCAGTATTTTTTTGTTGCCGCAACCTTCCAGGATATTATGAGGCGGTACAAAAAGAAGCATGACACTTTCGATAAATTTACTGACATGGTGGCCGTGCAGCTCAATGACACCCATCCTGCCATTGCCATCCCGGAACTCATGCGACTCCTCCTTGACATTGAAGGGCTTGGCTGGGAGGAGTCGTGGAATATATGTGTGAATACTTTTGGCTATACCAATCATACCCTCATGCCCGAGGCTCTGGAACGGTGGCGAGTGGATATGATGGGAAAGGTGCTGCCCCGTCATTTGCAGATTATCTATGAGATCAATCGCCGCTTTCTCGTGGAACTTACTGAGAAATATCCCGGCAATGAAAGAAAAATACGGGATCTTTCCATTATTGAAGAGGGGCCGGTCAAGATGGTGAGGATGGCTCATCTGGCGATTATCGGCAGTCACTCTGTCAATGGTGTGGCGGAACTGCACTCGCANCTCCTCAAAGAGAGGAATTTTCCCTGATTTCCATAATTTTTTCCCGGGGAGATTTAATTCAAAAACAAATGGTATTACCCCCAGGCGCTGGCTGCTCGATGTGAATCCTGAATTGGCTGACCTGATCAGCAACCATCTCGGATTTGGCTGGATTACTGATCTTGATCAATTGCGTGGTCTTGAACCCTTAGTGGATGACCCCAAATTTTGTAAGAAATGGCGTAAGATAAAATTTGATAATAAGGTTGCACTGGCTGATTACATTCAAAAGACAACCGGGGTGACAGTTAAACCTGGGTCGATGTTCGATGTTCAGGTTAAGCGGATACACGAATATAAACGCCAACTGCTCAATGCACTCCATCTTATTCATTTCTACCACCGGATAATACGGGGTGAGGCGGAAAATGCATCTCCAAGGGTTGCAGTATTTGCAGGTAAGGCGGCTCCGTCCTACTGGCGGGCAAAATTGATAATCAAGCTTATCACCTCAATTTCTGAGGTTGTCAATAATGATCCCAGGGTGAAAGAGAAACTGAAGGTGGTTTTTCTACCTAATTATAATGTCTCCCAGGCGGAGATTATTATGCCTGCAGCAGATCTGTCGGAACAGATATCCACAGCCGGTACGGAAGCCTCTGGAACCGGGAACATGAAATTTTCACTTAACGGGGCACTGACCATCGGCACTCTTGATGGTGCCAATATAGAGATCCGTGAGGAGGTAGGGGAGGAAAATATCTTTATTTTCGGCATGACAGCAGATGAAGCAGAATTTGAAAGGAAGAATGTCAGCAGGACACCCGTCCAGATATGTCAACAAAATGAGGGGATAAAAGATGTAATTGAAGCACTCAGCAATGGATCTTTCAGTGATGGAGATAAGGCGCTTTTCCAACCCCTTGTGGACAGTTTAATGGACAAACATGATCCCTATCTGCTCATGCTTGATCTTGAATCGTATCTTGTGTGCCAGAATCAGGTGAGTGAGATGTTCCTCGACCAGGACAGCTGGACAAGAATGGCAATACTTAATGTTGCACGAATGGGCAAATTTTCCACTGATCGTACCATAAAACAATATTCCGAAGAGATCTGGGGAATTCCGGTTGAGGAGTAAGTTAACAGGGCAGCTTTATAGATTTTTTCATGCAGAATTACGCCAGCAGGTTGGATCTGAGGCAAGATAATCACCGGTGAGCTGGTATGCTGCCCCCCGGCAGCCGTAACACTCGGCTGCTTTTTCACAACTGCGGCACTCTCCCTTTATCATCTGCCGGTAATTCTTCAGATTGTTGATTACCTCACTGTTTTTCAGGATAGAGGCGAGTCTGCTGTTACGAATATTATCCAGAGCAATGGTAACTCCGACACAGGGCATGACATCACCTGTCGCTGTCACTACACAGGAGACCTGGTGACGCATGCATTTGTTACCTGCCAGTGGCGGCTGTGGCTCCCATTTACGACCGAATTTTTCCTTGTCAATGGCTGAGAGTTCGGTAAATAATTCCTTCAATTCTCCAGGGTCGACGCCAAGCCAACTATTTTCACGACCATTTGCCTGGGGGGTGATGACTTCAAAATAGGGTTCAATATTCTCAGTCCGCAGCCATTGCCACATTGATGGTAATTCTCTGATGTTTTGTCGGCAGATAACAGTGCTGATTGCCAGAAACAGCTCTTTAGATGGGTATCCTGCCTCCTTTAATGCAGCCAGCGCCCTGTTGATCATCCGAAATGCACCTTTTTTCCCAGCCAGATGATCCTGGATTTTCTCATCCCGGGAATTCATCTTCAAGGCAATCCTGACCTTTTCTTCGGCAAGTACGTCAGCCAACTCTTTGTCAATGCCGGAACCGTTAGTAAACATTTCGATCTCAAGGTCTTCTTTACCAAGGAAGCGAAGCATCTCAACAAGATGCGGATAAATGGATGGTTCCCCACCAAGAATGATAATTTTTCGTGCACCCAGCTCTTTCGCCTGCCGGATGACATCCCTGATCTCTTCTCTGGAAAGCTCATTGCCGCATTCAATTTTTTCGTCAACGTAGCAGTAGGAGCAGCGGAAATTGCAAACCCGGCTGAACTCAATCTCCATGGAAAGCAGCCTGCCGGTAGCGACTGCTTCATGGATTTCCTGTTCGGAAAATTCAAAATTATATATCTGCATTACTGTTAATATTCCTCAAGATCATGAAATTTATTCATGTTCTCCCACCGTTGTACTTCTCTCCTGTAGCGACCTTCCCAACCATACTTTTTCATAATCCTTTTGTAGTAGATTTTCAAAAAAGGTTTGAACATGAACCGCCAGATGGATACCCATGCCCAACCTTGTCTTCTGACCTCGGCGGGAGGATTCCACCAGCCCAATGCAGTTTGACGCTGATACCAGAACTGGAATTGCAGCTGCTCTGAATCCAGGTAATTTGTTCGCACATTGGCCCATAGACCATTGTATTTTTTTAAATTATTCTGGTTTGTTATTAATTTTTGTTCCAGAAGATATTCGCGTATTCCGGTTTTTGGGTAGGGGGTCAGCACCTGGCAGTAAGCGGCGTCGGCTTTAATAGACTTGAAAAATTCATAATTTTCTCTGATTGAGTCTTCGTTATCCTCAGGAAAGCCGAAGATAAGGCCGCCAATAACCATCATTCCGTACTTATGACAATTTTCAACAGCTTGTCTTGAAGAAGCAGTAATGTCGCCTTTACCGGCAGTGTTCAGGTTTTTTATCGATCCGTTTTCAATACCGAGAAAAACAGAACGAAAACCGGCTTCTGCCATTTTTGAAACCATTCCCTCGTTATTTGCCATAGACACGCAATCAGCCTGTCCAAAGATATTAAGACCTTTATAATTTTTGGCAATTATGGCATCACACAGATCTATGACTCTGGCAGGGTTAAGCACCATATTATCGTCGACGATAAAAATGTACCGTGTCTTTCGGTTGAAATAGATGTCGTCAATATCTTCCACTACCCGGCTTATAGGAAAGGTCCTGAATGTGCGACCATACATGTGTCTCATTGAACAGAAATTGCATGTGCGGGTACAGCCACGCGAGGTCTCTATCAATTCGATTTTGGAGTGAAGCATATGGTATCCCCAGGTCAATCTTCGCTTATCCCGTATTGGCAGTTTTAATCTGCTGAGATCCAGATTTTCACTTCGAGGATTGTGAGTAAAAGCACCATCTGTTTTGTACGACAGCGAGGGGATAGTCGCAATATTGTCCTTGCCTGCAAGGCCATTAACCAGGCGGCGACATGATTCTTCCCCTTCTCCCCGAATTATGAAATCGATGTATTTTGCCTCATCAGATTCGGCGATCTCCTCAAACATCAGGGTGGCGTGATACCCTCCGATAACTATTTTGATCCCGGGTAGGAGTTCTCTGATGAGATGTATAATCTTGATACAGGTATCATATTGCCAGGTCATCGCTGAAAGGCCAACAAGGTCAGGTTTAATTTTCCTTAATATTCTGGTGAGATATTTTTTGATAGAACGACGCTTGCGAATCAGGTCAATAAGGAAAACATCATGCTCCTCATTGATGTTAGCCCCCACACTGGCTATACCGTGATTTGACAGATGGAACGCTGCCTCGTGGATGATGATCGGCACCACATCAGGCATAGATATCAAAATAACTTTCATGCCTTCCCCTCGTAATATGCCTGTTGTACTCGCCGGGCCAGTTGAGCCGTTGAGGGTGGGCTCTTCTGATAGTCCGGTTTGATACGATCTATAATTTTCAGGCTGATTGTATTTTTTATCCTGGTATTGAATAAAAATTTTCCTGGAGTAAACAGTTTGTCACTATTACGAATCTGCAGAATATAGACAGGTGCCTTATACATTCGGGCAATTTTCAACGCTCCCATATGAAATTCACCAATTTGTCCATTTCGGCTTCTGGTTCCTTCCGGGAAGACAAAAAGATTGCCACCTGCCTTCAGATAGGTTCCCATTGTTTCCATCTGCTCAATCATGATTTTGGAAAATGGTCCTTTGCTGGTGGCTGGGAGGTAACCTGATTTCTTAATAATCCAGCCAAAAATCGGGGCTTTAAAAAATTGTGTTTTAACAATCGTTTTATGTCTCGGTAAAAGAGAAATAAGCAATAATGGATCAAGGTAGGAAAGGTGGTTACAGACAATTACTGAAGAGTTGATTGCTGCTATCTGTTCATCTATTTCTATTCTTTGACGCGGGGCAGTCACTCTGAGGATGCGGAAAAAAATCCGATAAAAAAGGCTGTTCAATTTTTGGAAATGAATTTCCGGATTCTCCGAAAGCCGCGCAAATATAAGATAAGGCCAGGAGAAAAAGAGTAGAAATCCAAAGATAAACCAGATCCAGCAGGTAATGGTTACACTGCAGTCAATAATTTGGTCAGCCAGTAGATCAAAGGAACTGTTACGAGTCTGCTTCTTTACCATTTTTAATAAGCAGACAGGTATTTACTCCGCCAAAAGCAAAATTTTGAATGGCTGCTATCCTGGTGTCGGTTTCAGTTAGTTTACAGGTATGGCGCAGCATGCTGCAGCGCTCATCAACATTGTCGAGGTTGAGGGTGGGGGCAATAAATCCCTGTTCCATCATATATAAAGTCAAGATCAACTCAATTACACCACAGGTTCCCATGGTGTGACCCATATAGCTTTTCAGGCCGGTAACCAGAGGCCCGTCGCCATATACAGATGCTATGGCCTGAGATTCAATGACATCCCCCATCTTTGTTGCTGTTGCATGGGCGCTGATAAAATCGACATCGTCGGGGGATATCCTCGCGGATTCGAGTGCCAACCGCAAGGTTGCGGTAATTCCATCAAGATTCGGCAGGATCATGTCGCCGCCGTTGTTATTGCAACCAAAACCAATGATTTCTCCCAGGATGCTGGCGCCGCGTCTTTTGGCAGATTCATACTCTTCCAGAAGTACAGCACCGCCTCCCTCTCCTACAACCAACCCGTCTCGTCCGGCATCAAATGGACGGGGAGTACAGTGCGGTTTATGATTATAATCTACAGAGCAGGCAAGCAGGTTATCAAAAACTGCAACAGTGGTAGTATCATACTCATCCGCCCCGCCACAGATCATGGCATCCTGCATGCCGTACTTGATCGTTTCATAACCAAAACCGATGGACTGGCTGCTGGTGGTACAGGCGGTGGATGAAGCAATGACCCGCCCGGTGATGCCGAACATTCGCGTGATGTTGACCGCTGTTGTATGAACCATAGAGCGGAGATAATCAACTGCTCCAATAGAGGAAAATTTTGAATCAAGATCGTTGAAAAATGTTTTATAGATATCGCGCTGGACGGTCGGGCTGCCGTGGGTTGAGCCAAAGGCAACACCAAGACGGCCGGAGGTGATAAAGTCCCGGCTCAGACCGGAGCTTTGCAGAACATCTTTTGCAACCTGACAGGCGTAAAAGGCCACGGGGCCCATGGTCTTTCTGTACTGCCGTTTGAAGCCGTACTCTATGGGATAATCCACAGTCCCGAATACACGGGAGTGGATGTGTTTTGTCAATAGCCCATCATCACGCAGAGGTTTGACTCCTGATTTACCCTGCCTGAGGCTTTCTATGATATTCTTTTTGTCGTACCCGATAGGTGTAATAGCGGAGCAAGCAGTGATAACAACGCGTCGTTTCATGGATACCGGACTGAAGTTGGTTATTTGTTTCGAGAGTTCACTATTCCTTCAATATAATCAAGGATATTGTTGATTGTTCTGATTTCCATGGCCTTTTCCTTTTCATCCCGGGTAAGGGAAAAGTCAAGGATGACCTCAATCTTCCCCAGTAGTTCAATGGCATCAATACTGTCAAAACCATGGTCGTCCCGGAGATTGTCGTTCAGTCCGGGGTGTTCAAATTCAAAATCTTCAGTCAGGATTGTTAAGATTTTATCTTTTAATTCATCTCTTGTCATAATAGGATTTACTGGATGTATCGAGTGAGAACTTTCTGGAAAAAAATTATAAACCACCAACCCCGACGAGCGGGATAAGTACCTTGAAAATACATGTGCCCACATAATTCCAAAATACACTCCTCAGTTCGAAGTCTACGCTTATCTCTTGTTTTTTATGACAGGGTTTAAGGAGTAAGGTATCTAAATTTACAATTCTACGAGACTATCATGGTTCAATAAATAAATCGATCAAAATGATACCACTCAAATGGATGTTTCCGCAGTGATTTTTCCAGCAGATCGGCGTACTGCTGAGCAGCTTGTGAAATGGATTTGCTTCTATCTTGACGGGATTCAGGTTGGATAGGAATTGGGTTGGACAGGGTAAAATGGTAGCGGTTTTTGCCGATACGGAATGCGAAAAAGACAAAGAGCGGTGCACCGGACAGCAGAGCGAAAATAAAAGGCGCTTCCGGCAGGTAGGCATCATGGCCAAGGAAAGTAACACGTACCTTACGTTGATTGCTGCGCCAGACAATATCTCCTGCCATGGATACCAGGCCCCCGGACTGTAAAAATCGAATTCCTTCCAATGCAGAAAATGGTGAATTGTCATCCTGGTCGGTGGTGATGATAGTTACTCCGGATCTGCGGAGATTATCCTTCTGCATCCGCTCTACGCCTTCTTTTTCCTTAACTCCCATATAGAGAAGAAGCTTCAGGTCATCTCGCTGTTGATTGAGCAGTGTTGCAGCCATTTCCCAGTTTCCAAGGTGGGACATAAGGAGAATACCGCCTTGGCACCCAATGACCGCTTCCAGTTCCTCCCATCCCTGAGATGTGAAGGTTGTTGATTTGGATTGACCTGCCAGGAACCTGTCAAAATGGATAGTGGTGAAATTCTGGTATTGGTTGAAGGTACACCAGAGATGGTAGAGTTTTCCTCTCTCGGGATAGAGGGCGGCATAAAATCGGCTGCTTTCTGTAACTCGTCTGGAGAATAGAAAATAGCCGGTTGCAATAATTCGGGAGACAATGATAAATATCCACGATCCGCATAGTCCGGCAGTACGGACAAGCAGTTTGTACCATAAGCCATTCATGATCGAGACATCCTGAAAAATCGAGCAAAGATCAGTCTACTGAACGTGACGGAATTACGCCAGAAATCAAGCCAGGGACGAAAGTGACTTATCCTTTCTCCCTTTCTCTGATAGACGACCTGAACCGGTACTTCCTTTATTTCGATACCCTGTTGTTGAGCTTTGACCAGGATTTCCACCTCAAACTGGTACCGTCTGGCCTCTATGTTAAGCTGTAAGACTTCCGGAATAGGATAGAGTCTGAAACCTGACTGGGAATCTTCAACCAAAGGTCCGCCGGCAGTCCATACCCAGAAGTTGGAAAATTTGCGGCCAAATCGGCTGGTCCATGGCACATTTTTCTTATCGTCCATGCCTTGACGGTTGCCCAGGACAATGCACCTCTCCCCCTTATTCACTGCATTGAGTAATTCCTTGGCATCTTCAGGGTTGTGCTGGCCATCCCCGTCAAGGGTGATTGCCCAATCACATTTTTTTTCTACTGCAGCTGCAAAGCCGGTAAGAATGGCAGCACCTTTGCCTCGGTTAACAGGATGGCGCAGGACGATGATCCCTTTAATTATATCAATACTATTGGTGGTGGAGTCTGTTGAACCGTCATCAATCACAAAAACCGGCAGGTCAAGTTGAAGAACCTGCCGGACAACCTCGCCGATCTGCATACCATGATTGTAAACAGGAATAATGACAGCTGGGTTCATATTAGAGGTAAGGTTTAAAGGCTATGGCCCAGGTTCCAGGCCCCATATGAACACCGGAGGTCAGGGATAGAGGAGTGAGCAGAATGTCCGCTTTTGGTAACAGAGTTTTGACCTGCTGTCGCACAGTACCACCCACCCATTTTTTATTGTCTGAATATTGGAGCATGATCAGGGGTGTAGCAGATTCATCAAAATGGCTGTTCAGCTTTTCTATGGCAAAGCTCAGCTGTCCGTCTTTGCTACGGACAACAGCGATTTTCCGCACTTCATTGCCGGTCGGGCTTATGACAGGTTTCATGCTGAGCAGGTCACCGAAAAAGCCTCTGGTTCTTGATATTCGGCCACCGGCAACAAGATATTTCAGTTCATCTATAAAGACATACTCTTTACATTCTGCAATACTTTTAAGGGCAAAATCGATGACTTTTTCCGGGCTATCGATGTTCTTTAAATATCCGGCGGTGAGTAGGGCAATAAGAGCAAGTCGTCCGGAAGCTGCACCTGTATCCAGAACTGTCAACAGATTATCAGAATCATTTTCCTTTTTCCAGGTGATGGCAGTATCATAGTTACCCGTAAAGGCAGAGCCAGCACAAAGATACAGGGAACGACCGAACTGTTGACAAATGCTCTGATAGTGCTGATGTCGCTCAAATGTGGAGGACTGGGCGGTTGTGACCTTTCCGCCCTTGCGCATCAGGGGGTAGATTTGTTCAGGTTTATACAGGCTTTCAG